>JAABUK010001894.1_pt1 | contig 38784 bp, 31 predicted proteins | sample 5559141 | NCBI WGS metagenome assembly JAABUK01 (sample SAMN10711869, study PRJNA513367) | rock metagenome | isolation source: Antarctica rocks | place: Antarctica: Victoria Land, Pudding Butte nord | collected 2016-01-03 | reverse complement strand
ATCTGATCCGTCAGACTGTCAGACGGTCGACCGGGTCTCGACCTTTACCAGACCGTGACCTCGCCTCCCACATTAGTCTAGCAAAGTAGACGCATCTGCGGCCTACCTACATCATCAAAGAACATTTACATCCTCCCTCGATACCCTAGATTCATCCCGTTCATCTCGCCGGAGAGGTATTATGACGATAGGCAAACGACGGCACCTTGAGGGTTTGAGATTTCATCAGCGCCCCGCAGCGTTGACCCTTTCCGGTTTTGGGCATAGGCTCAATTAGAGGAAGTCCTCCTTCAGCGTTCGCACTTGCCGCCAATGTGAGCTGGGAAATTTACGAATTAATGATCTCATCTCACACGACGTTGATGCTAGCGGTGACGATGACTTTGTTCCTTTCCACCATCGTGTACATAGTAGGATATGTAATTCTTCGTGGCTCCCTCGTGGCCAATGTATTGGCTCTGATCCTCAGGTAGGGATGGTGACGGTCGTCCAAGCAAATGATTTGAAAACCCTTGAGGGCAAGCTGAGTCGGATAATAGAGAGGAAAGAGGCCGCAGCTATAGACCTGGTGCCATTGCCAGGAGTGTTTCTGGGACTCGTGATTGATCAATGAAGTTGCTCCACTAATGATTACGAAAACATCCCTTATATCTATAGACAGGAGAACCTAGCAGCTGAAAGAACACGTCATGTCCCTTGTCCTCCTCAATCCAACTTTGCGCCATTCTTGGACCTCACACCAAAGTACCCCATTCGACTGGGCCAACGGCCAGTCCTGCGTCTCAATGGCAAAATGAAGATGCGGGCGATTATTCCTAGACAAGATCAGCTTTGCGCGCGTTGGTTATCTACCTTGTGTTACAGCAGTCCTTGCCGATTTGATGCCCCAAACTCATAAATTTATTTTCCTTGACGACGTATGCAGTTTGGAATCGACTTACCTCTTCCATGTGGTATACGTAGACATACTTACCACCTATGCTGTCAACTTTCGAGGATGATCGCCCTAAAACTCGCGCTGTTTATACCAGTCCTGTTAGCGAATCATATTAATTGTAAGGGATGGATCGATGAACGATGATCAAGATCAGACTAGTGCGAATAGATTCTCGGTCTTGACCTTGGCGACATCGTCCGTGCCGTCTTTTGGGACGAGTGAGTATCAATTTGTATCGTCGGAACGCCCTTGGATACTATGAGCTCGCTATGGCTCCTTTCCATTCATTGCCTGACTATTTCGTGGAGACAGAGCATGAGCAGCTGTACAAAGTGCAGCAAGCGAGCTGATGGCAATTGACAGATAGTGGGGAGGACATATGATAAATAGTGTAGATTTATGTCTTTCTACAATAGGTGAGGTATAAAAAGACGGGCATTAGGAAGAGCTCAAGAGAATAATTCGCAACAAGAGAGACTGGGGTTCTCTGTATATGTTTCTATTTCTCTACTTCTTGCAGTACAGTCCGCGAAGCCAGCTACCCCAATTTAGGAGTGGCCTTATCGACCACCAACCACCCATAATGAAGCAAGGAACGTGCTCCGGGAATAGGTGATAAAAGCTCTATGCCCGTTTTATGTCAACATAAGCTGTATGTCCAATGAACAATGTTTTGAGAGGTAAGACCCACTCCGTAGAGTTTATCTACAACCTTTGCAAGATGTACGAGATCAGGAGAGGCATATCTCAAGCTAGCAAACAGACTAGGAAAAGAGTAGGCTGTGGAATCAAGATGGCTCTACGAACGTACCTAAGTCCCTCCTTCGCTGTCCATTTTCCTGCGCTTCGGGTCCAGGACTTTAGAATTGACTGCTCATCATCTGTGGCATCCCACTGAGCTTACATAACATATGCCAGCAGTAACAGCGCCAGATTCGGCGATTCCGCAGCTTTTGAAGGATCGACGAAGGAATTCCCCGACAGACGCTATTTTTACCTAGGAGAAAGGGACTTGATAATGTTAGTGAATTCGGTAGGCCACTAGATTAGTGGTAGTGCTCGCATACTCATGGACAAGGAAAGGTGTTAGCCGCGCTACGCAAGCGCTAAACAACAGTCCGATTGCATCTACAACGTAAGACCCGGTCTAGAGTAGGATAGTACGTGGGCGATCATTCAAGATAACCTTAGATTGGATATGACGGAACTTTTAATCCAAGTAGCAAGAAAGCCTATCTGTCCTCCAAGAGGCGGATGAAGGTTGGCAGTGATGAGCACTTCTCCATCAAGTATGTCTGGAGATCATCATGAGAAGCTCTATTACTGCCAAACCTGCTTATGTAATGACACTTTGGCGGAGTGGTTAACGCGGTAAGTTTGGGTACATACCTCATGCAATTCTTGTAGCAGAGGCTAATAGATGTAGCTGCCCTGCTAAGGCAGTTCTTTCGAGAGCGCAGGTTCGAATCCTGCAGGTGTCGTATTTGTTTTTGCCATTTCTATATATTCTCCATTTGTTTCTACGTTTCCCGCACGAGACATTTTTGAATAGTCGAAACGGCCCAGGCTATGCAAAGAAAGTGGAGTAAGTTGATCATGCTACAAGACCCAACGAATTCCAACTACCTAATGTTACAACCGAGCTTGTTTAGTCGGCCGTGCTACCTTTTTTCAAGTGCTCACTACCCTGTACACTGCCCACCCGAGCCGCCAGAGCCAGAAGCCATATTGGTGGGTTCGAAGGCAGGAGAGCTTTTGACGTCAACTGCAATTCTAGAATGAGCTGAGGTAAATGAAGCAGGCCGAAGGAGATCAAAAGCGAAGTCAATCACCCGTGCCACAGCAGCACCTCGTATCACTTCAACGGCTACAGTATACAGCCTCGAAGGCCCGACCTCAGAAGGTCAGAGGACGCTGACAGAACTTCCACCCTACATCAAAGCTATTGCGAAGACCGTGAAAGACACGCGTGAATATGACGAAGATGCAATCCGTTAAATTCTTCGTCATCTACGGCAAGACATGAAGATCATGGAGACTCACAAGACGGCGGGATCAAGCGATGCACGCAAGTCGACTTCTAGACCGCCTTGTCCGTGAATTTGTGACCTACACGGAAAATGATCAGACTCATTCGCAATTTGCTCACGTAGCCGTTGTAGAATATAGTCTATCCGCAGACAAGGAAGGGGCACCGGCCTACTCCTGACTGGATTGGGGACCACTGCCGTACTGCGGGCGTCTCGAGACAGCCGTGTGCGCCAGCGATTGACGGCTTTTGTCTCATAATTGGTGAATAATGATGTTTGTCTTCAAAGACGCAAGGAGAGCAGGTCACCATCATTTGTGACACGCCAAGGTCTTCAGTATCTTCTGCGATGTGGTAATTCTCGACCAGACTGTAGGGCTTCGAGAGAGGGTGGGACTTTGGGGCCGGCTGCAGCAGGTGTCTTGTTTGTATGAAGGTGTTCCCAAGATAGATGATGGCTCATCGGTGGATGAAGTATGTTCACCCGGCGAAATGCGACTCTTTAACCAGCGATCTAAAAGTGATAGACTTCGAGTCCATCACAGCGGCTCCCTGCAGCGGGAGTGGGGCCGACACGCATATACTGGTTCACATTTGTGATGCCGGGTCCTGCAAGGTGACCTAGTATATGCAGGGTCATTGATTTTGATATCGGGATTGGCATTGCGTTACCCTTACCTTCTCTATTCCTCATATCGAACTGCATTCTTCACACGTTAGGGAAAGACTCCGAGGCACTTTCTACTCTGGTCCCAGCTTTCGGCAGTCCCAGACATGACCAAGCGGGTCGACGCAAAGTTTGCTGTCCAACGCTGACTATCTCCTTCCTTCCGAATGTCTCGTTTGTGTGCAGTCTTCACCCAAGCCATGCAAGCATCCTCCCAAATGCTGCTCTATGCTGTTGAGAAAGTCAGTGTGATATGGATGCAAGGATGAATCCACGGAGGATGAATGTGAACCCTTACATGGGCTTCGGGGCGCTAACGCTACGATACATCGGGCGAAAGTGCCTACACAATAGCTATCCCAAATCAACTTCCTCATCCCAGATCCTCTCTTCAACACTCCTCCAGCACTCCGATATTCACAGCCAAGGCAGCGTCCGATTGTTCAAGAGCATGCGACCACTTTCGTTCCATCGGAACTCCTTCTACCACAATTGTTGGTCTTGAAAGCCCTCTTCAACACAAAATTCTCAATTCTTCAGTGACACACCCACGTACCCCACCACCTTCGAGTTTTGAGTCAACGAATAACAAGATGCCTGCTGTAGAGGGCCGAGCCATGGAGCTCTACGGTCGTGGTACCAACCTTTTCATCATCTCGATCCTGTTTGCCTTCACCGCCTTCATCCTTGTCATGTCGCGCTTGATGTCGAGGGTGACCACCGCCCGCAAGCTGGGCCCGGACGACTATGCGATTATGCTCTCGATGGTAAGCATGAGGCAACGGCTCAGCGGCGCTTCGAGGCAGCCTTGTTAATCTTGACAATAGGTCTTCTCAATCGGACTCACCATCTGCAATTGCATTAGTACGTATAAGTCGAGTCTACGGGACACTCCTGACTCTTCCCCTCGCTTGGTCGTCGCGCTGACATCAACGTAGGCGTAGACCACGGCGCGGGTAAACCAATGAGAACTCTTCAGCCTGACGATATTCGTATGGCGTTGCAGGTGAGGACAACCTCAGGTTTCCTTCTTCTCATGAACCAAATACGGCTGACATGAGCTGTAGGCATTTTGGGTTGCCCAGATGATGTACAAGTTCACCATCAACCTCACCAAGACGTCCATCTGCCTCCTGTACCTACGCATCTTTGCGCACGTAGGTTGGTTCCGTAAAACCGTCTACGTCGTCATGGCTTGCGTGCTCTTGTATGCGACAGCAAGCATCGTTGCCACCATATTCGAATGCACTCCTGTCGCGCGAGTCTGGGACCGCACTATTGAAGGCACTTGCATCAATCTCACTGAGTTCTGGTACGCCAACGCTGCGGCAAACATCATTGGAGACTTTGCGATACTGCTTCTTCCGATGCCAGTCGTCAGGAGCTTGCAGCTTCCTAGTCGTCAGAAATGGGGTCTCACGATGGTCTTCGGGCTCGGAGCCTTGTGCGTACCTCCCGTTCGGCTCTTCTGGGATTCATGCTCACTGTCCTTAGCGTCTGTATCACATCGATCTTGCGTATGACAACACTCAATGCGAGTTCCAAAAGCAAAGATCAGACACACGGTAGCCTGAACTCCACCATATGGACAACAATAGAGGCCAATACCGGTATCATATGCGCCTGCCTACCAATGCTTAAGGCCCCTCTCACAGCGCTGTTCCCAAAATTATTCCCCCGTGGGAGTTATCAGTGTGACTACTCTGACAGCTCAAATACGCCTCATCGTCAAGGCGGACGCTCGTCCGATCGGAATTCTCCCGCTGCAGCTTACGATGGCTGGGGTCGGCTTGTGGAGACGAAGCCAATAGCACATCACGGGATCCTCGCCAAAACACCTTCAGGCTGGGAAGGCAAAGCTTCGACCTCAACCGAGACAGAAAGTGCTTACGGCATGGTATGTTACATTTTCTTGTTTGCCTCTTCCCTACTCGAGTCGAGTCAGTGCCGTGACAGAGATTCCAACAGTCTCTCCTCCTTGAGGGTGTCTCCTGGTCACTTTCATACCATCATCAGCAAAGGCTGACCCGAGTCGTGCAGGACGGCAAGGACATCCCACTTGGTTCCATTGCCAAGACTACTCATGTCAAGGTCCAGTACGCTGATGATCGTCGCTTTCCTCTGCACCCCAATGACAAATCCCATACGAGGAGCGTTTCCAACCTCGTTGGCGGGCAGTACGAGCACCCGTATGAAAGTGCCGCTTGAGGATCTGCAAGGAGGCTCAGCTTGACAGTGTATATTGAGGACAATGTTCTTGTTGTTTTTGCTAGCTACAAGGGTTCAATGTGCTCGCGACGGGAACCACCTTTCGTTGTTATGCGGACGACAGCGTCGATTTTCAATAGGGAGATTGGCTTAAGCGGAGTTATGCAGGGCGGGAAGGGGCGTTTGCATGGGCATGATTGAGTAATAGCTTCAGAAGACGAAATGGGCACTATATTCATGGTAGTTCACGGTAGGCATCTTCAGACGGGCGATTGAAACTTCATCTAGTAACATTGTTAGCTACGAACGTGCATAAATCCTGAAGGATGATTTCAACGCTCTGCTTACCACCTGTTCAATGCAGTCAATCTGCTAGACAGAAGTTGCAAGCCACCGAAAATACTGTATTGCTATTCATGCTTCTTGATCTCTGTGCCGAGACATATAGGTAACACCACCTGAGCAGCGACTATGTAGAATTTATGCTGTACTCACGTAATCGCGAATTGATCAGAGCAGAGAGACAGGAGAGAGAAAGAGCGTCCTGGAGCTAATCTAGCTTTTGCGATGGGCGCTTGCTCCCGGCGCTAGAAGTTTCGCTTCACCGATCAGATCTAGTGATCAGCCCCTAAGCATAAGCATAAAGTAGCTGAACTCTGCCCAACAGCACCAACGTGCGGGGTTGCTGACCCGTCCAGAGCATCCACATGCTTGGATACAGAGAAGATGTAAACAAACCGCGAACGGACAGCCAGTCATGCTCTTCAACCAGCTCTACAAACGCCACAAAGCTTTCACTAGATTGAACCTGGGCAGGGAGTATCCACAAGCATAGGAGCCTTCTGACTCCACATCTCTCAGTGATGATGGTCAAACTCCCTCTCGTTCGTGCCTCCAACGCCAACATGTTCGTCCGAGACTTCCTTCTTCCCATATAGACAGAACACCGAGTCGTCGAGCGTCCATAAACCCAGCTTGCTCACAACCTACGGACTAAACATATTTCGTGACTTCTCACAGAGGCAACGCTGACACCGCATCTACATACAGAATCTCCACCTTGCCCACTCCCACAGCCCTCTTCGTAGGGGCAACCGCCGGCATTGGCGAGGCCACCTTGAAAGCCTTTGTCCAAAACACCTCCTCACCAACCATCTACCTCGTCGGCAGAAGTCAAGCCTCGGCCGATGCCATTCTCGACGATTGCAGAAAGATGAACACAGGGGGCACATACACCTTCATACGCAGCGACGTAAGCTTGCTCGCAAACGTGGACTCCGTATGTGAAGAAATCAAGAGCAAAGAGAAGAAGTTAGATCTCATAGTGCTATCCTGCGGCTATCTCTCATTCGACGGTCGGAATGGTGAGAGCTCCCCACTCTCCACACAGCACCTCAAATTGAGATGATGCCAATGCAAATTTCGTATAGAAACCAAAGAAGGTCTCGACACGCTCCTCTCCCTCCGGTACTACGCCCGCCTGCGCTTCATCCAGCTCCTCCTCCCGCTCCACCCTTCCCGAGTCCTCTCCATCCTCGCCGCCACCAATGAAGGCGCCCTGGTCGAGGACGACCTGGACCTAAAACACAACTACGGCATCGGCAACTGCGCCAATCACGCCGCAACCATGACCTCTCTCGCTTTCGAACAGCTATCCCGAGAATATCCCAAGACGAGCTTCGTGCACGCCTTGCCTGGAATCGTGAAGACGGGTATCTTCGGAAAAGAATTCAGTTGGTGGGTGATCATCATCATGCAATGGGTTATCGTGCCCTTGTTGACACCGATCGCCGTGCCGGTGGAGGAGGTGGGAGAGAGGCAGTTGTTTCACGCGACGAGTGCGAGATATCCACCAAGGAAGAGTGCGGGGAGTGGAGAGGAGGCTAGGAGGGCTGGGGTCGCGAGGCCGCAGGGGGTGGATGTGGCGAAGGGGGATGGTGCGTATCTGTTGAATTGGAACGGGGAGACGGGGGAGGGGAAGTGTATGAAAGGGTATAGGGAGCGGGGAGTTGGGAAAAAGGTTTGGGAGCACACTCTGCAGATCTTTGATGAGGCACAAGGAAAGACAAGATAAGACAAAATCGTAGACATTAAAATATCCCCATAGACGGTAGAGAGATCATGTCCATTTCCCCTTAGTGGCGATATTCAAAGAGATTTATTCCGAAGAATGGCAGACGCAACTGTCTACCGCAAGCTGTCCCACAAGCTGGAAATCCGTGGTGTCCAATCCCTCAACGAGATCAGTTTTGAACCCAAAGACGACGGCCATGACCTCCTTTGAGAACAGGGAGAAAGGAACATCTTGAAGAACGACCTAGACTACCTTTGACGACCTCAACTCATCGGCCATCGGAAACCATACAGATAGTGGCATTCCATAGGCGAGTATAATATTACTCTCGTCAGTCCTGACTAGCAATGCCCAGATTACTGGCTCTCTCATGGAGAATGAACGCACCAAGTTCCTCAAATCTGCCCAATTTACGCTCCGGCCTCAATCATAGATATAGCCAGTAGAATAATATAATTGAAACCCCCTGATACAATCGTTCTGTCATACTGTATATTTCCTAAGCGATGCCCAGTCGTGTCTAAGCTCTATGGCAGGCGCTTTGCATGCCTGCCAGCACCGCTGATGCATTCGCAATTGTGTATTATAAGAAAATTCCACCATTAACACCAGGCTATGCAATGCAACAAGTATCTCCTCTCTCCCCTACTCATATCCTTGCGATCCCCAGCACTCCTCCCCCAAGCGCAGCCACCCCAGCTACCAGAACCACGACCACATTTCCCCACGCAACCTTCCTGCCTATGGCCACAGCATCACTCTTCGCATTTTGCGTCTTCACAACCCCCACCTTGCCAGTCAACGTACCCAGTCCAATCTCCCCGCTCTGCACCGGCGGCGCACTGCCCGCAGCTCCAAAGGTCTGCGTATAGACTTTCGGCACCTGTTTCGTTACGCCCCCAATGACCGTGTCCACCATGATCGTAGTTATTGGGTTCGCCTGCGCGCCAGGGGTGGGCTGCTGGGCTGCGGGCGCGGCACCAGCTCCGCCTACCCCTGCTGCTGGGGCTACCGGGGCTGCCGGTGCGGCTACTGGAGCGACAGCGGGGGCAACGGGCGCTGCTGCTGGAGCATTGGCTGGAGCGACGGGGGCGACGGGTGCTGCTGCTGGAGCATTGGCTGGAGCGACGGGAGCAACGGCGACCTGCCGAAGGTCGAGATGTCTGAGGAAGGGTGTTGGTGCCGGTGACGGTGAGGGTATTGTTGATGTTTGGCGTGAGGGTGCTGGTTCAATGAGAAGGATGGCGTCGAGGTCGCGAGGTATGCCCTTTGGTACTGGAAAGCGTGGACTCTCGGCGAAAACCCGTGTAGTGAGGATTAATGAGAGGAGGAAGGTGGGTATGTCGATTGGCCGCATGATGGGGCCTGGGTATGTTGGTCGACTTCGCTCTTGTGAGGGCAGAGGTGCAAGATCTTCTTCTAATGAGTTCGGACGGGAACGTTAGAGTGACAGCGGAACGTAGCCAGCTTTGGTATACTGGCGGCTAGCTAATTGTGATGGGCTTCTTGGTGATGCCTCGTCAACGCCCTGGAAGCTACTTGGCTGCCAGAGTATGACCACTTCTCTGCAGCGAATGGAATATCTCAACGCGTCTATCTCTTGCCCTACTCTTCAACTCCAGTGAAGGTCCCGTTGCTATGGTAGATTTATGAGTCCTTCTGATCTTTCCGATTGAATGTGTAGAGTCCTGCACTGCCGTTGTTGGACGAGATTCGATGTAGTGGTAGGGGAATGGGCTTGTATATTCGGTTCGAAAGCCGAACGTTAGCGGCGAGATAATAGAGCACAGTCTAATGAAAGATGCCAATAAAGGAAACGCTCCGCTGTAACGACAGTCTATATTCGTCAAGAGGGATTGTTGATGGTGGTGTAGAGGAGGTGATGATTAAAGTTGAGATTAGTGGTGTCAGGGGCCAAGGTGCCAAGCTTCAAGATTCGGGTGATCTGCGGAGAAGCTAGGGCTAGGATAGTCCTAGTCCAAGAATAGACAAAGTAAGGGATGGAAATAGAAACAATTACTTTGTGGCAACAACATACAACGTCTCGAACCTGCTTTGTCTGCAGATGCACTTGTTTTTGCACATATGCCCTGCAGCTACAGTATTAATGCTCTTGTCAAAGTACCTGTTTATCTGGGTATCATCGGCATCATCGATTCTACTTCTACAGCGCATCCGCCATTTAGCTATCGTACAATTTGCGGTCAAGCATGACAAGACGCGGTGTGAGAACGCGTCCGATGCGTGATGGTTCTGGCGCCGCTTCACATCCTTTTCCACATAGTATTCTTGGGGCCTGAACGGTACCGCCCAGGAAATTTCAGATATTCTACTCATTGCCCAGAGTGCTACTTGGAGTGGCGTGCTGCGAGGCAGTGCAAGGATGGGCAAAGAAATGGATTTATACACTATCATGTCTTCACTACCTTGCTCTATATTTCTCCTTGTACCTCTCTTCTCTGCCTAGAAAACTCAGCTTGGCCCATTTCGTTCCCATTGTACCTTCATTCTTGGTCTAGGTTTTTGAAGATGTCATCGCCTTATGAGTTTGTGCTTTTGGATCTTCGCCAACAATGCGATCGTGCGTTTCCAAAATCTCGGAGAAACCTGCTTCCTACGCGATATGGCATCCAATATCTGCGCCTACGTCATCAGGACCAATAAGCAAATCTTGCTCAATGACAACATCCTCTTCATGTAGCCAACATCTGAGCTTCGAAACCTGTTCAAGAAGATTTCGAGTGGATCTTAGCACTGCGTAGCCGCCGCTCGAGAGGAAGTTTTGGTTACCATAGCCATTCTGCAAGAGAAAGGGACCTATCAATTGCATGTCCAGGAGAGAATAAGAGCTCATAATCCATTCAACAACACTATCGTCTGGCCCGGAATGGCAGCCTCGGAGTTATTGAAAGAAGTCAGTTGCAGTGCGGGGCTGAGGAGTATCCTTGGTTGTCAGAGATGCCTTCTTTGATTTTCGAAGCGCAAATGTAATAGATGTCTCCATAGCCCTCTGATCGTCATCGAAAACAGCATGTAGGACAATTTGATGGTTTTTGACATCAATGAATGCTACCAGAAGTATCGACGATCCTGTCGTCGACAGTCGATAAAACTCGCTGTCTACCTTACGGCGTTTACCCTAGGCCCATTAGGATCTGGAGTCAAAATGGCCTGGAAGATGTGCGCCAAATCAAAAGTCTTCGACTCGATTAATCAATCGCTCATTCCAGTCAGGACTTCAGAAGGACCACTATTTTCGACTAGACTTCTTGACAGTCTGGGTCGGAGTTCCCCCCCATCCAAAAGCATTTTTGCAAAGATAAGGAATGATTGGATAGGGCATATATCAGTATCTTCCTACATTCTACCACTATGAAAGTTGACACTTCTTAGCTTGACAGATTTGCTTCACCGTTTGATCTGAGATTGTGGTTCGTACCAAGGGCTCTCAATTTCATCCCGAGATATATTGTGTCACAATGTTGACATCTAGTTGACAATGTGAAGCGATAGAACAAATATGGCGGTCTAAGTCGTAAAGTAGGCCTGCGAAGCGCCGTATCATGGCTCAGTGTTATGCAGAAAAGAACAGCTGGTGTTAGGCTGGGGCCACAGGCCCTGTCTCATTGGATTTTGGAGGACGAGTACAAGCGGCATTGAGCTTTGACTTCTCCGGTTTGACAAATTAAGGCTAAACCTTGTCAGCATAAATGTTGTAAATCTAGAGAGGCCATCGGAGTTGATAGCGTTGATTTCGTTATGCGGGGATGAGTAAGAACACGAAGTTCATCTATATATGATTGACAGACATTGACAGGCATTGTATGTAGATCTTTTTCAAAGCCTTTCACGCCCGAAAGACACTTGACTCTCATGACAGGTTATAGATATCGTTCCTGCTTCTAACTAGCCTTGAAATGATAGAAGATCGTTGCTGGAGGTATTTCGTTAGAGACACTTCCTGAACAAACAGAACACTACGACATGATTGTGAACCAGATCTTCCTTCCTCACTGTACATCTTGCCTTCAGGACGTATAATTTGCCGCTCTTGGCTTTGAGATGTGCTCTACACAGCTCCTGGGTATTGATCTCCAGACGTCGTCACGCTATGAACTTCAGAAGACCATGTTAACTGTTAAGCAGGTGAACATACCGATGCAATGATTAGCATCTCATACGTAGTCTAAGACGGTAGCTCCATCCGGAGCTAGTTCCAAGACCTGCCAGTCGTAATGAATCTGCTGAGCTTCGAATAACAGTGCAATAATAGCTTTGGCTATTGTCTCAAAATTAGATACCGCAAGTGCCAAGATGCTCGGACCCGCGCCGCTCAGGGCAACTGCAAGCAGACCAGGATATGCATTGTACGTGATGTGTTGAAGCACCTTGGCAAACCCTGGTATTAGGTCCGCTCGGTATTGTTGATGGAGGCGGTCCCGCATAGCCTCTGAAATTTTCGCGGCATTTGGCGGGTCCTCACCCAGGAGAACGGGAAGTAAAGAGCAGCGCTGGGCGTTGAATACAATATCCTCACGGCTATAATTCTGTGGCAGCCGCTTTCTGGCCTCTGACGTGTCCAGCTTGAAATTCGGAATAACAAGTATACTCTTGATATTTCTGTTGAACCGAAATTGGTGATAGCTTCCAATCGCCAAAGGCGGCTTATGAATAGGCAGTTCGCCGGTGTCTATACCTCCTGAAAACTCAGGTAGAACCTCGCTTAGCGGTATCTCACTGCGGGCTGTATCTGCTGGAGAAAGCGTCTTCATGAATGTCCCAACAAATCCTCCAAAGAGGGCCGCAGCGACGTTGTCCGGGTGTCTTTCAACCATCAGGCAATAGTCGAACATCCTCTCCTTGGATAAATTCAGGTGTCCCACCTCGTTGCCCAGCAAAATGCCGGCAACCACAGCGGCAGCTGAACTTCCAAGCCCCCTTGATAAGGCTATTCCATTGCATATACGCACTCTCGTAGGCACCTTGGCGTGTTAGGCTAGACGAGAACCTACGGGTAGATATGGAGGGTCACCTTAAAGGCATGCATCCCATGGCAACGAAGAACGTACAAGCTTACTCTCATAACAAGACTGGCAGCATTAGCTCAATATCGTATTGATTGGCATAGCTGATGGCATACTTCTTATCGACAGCATGGCTAATACTTTCGGATCCCTCGCCTTCGCATTCGATCTTGCAGTTCAATGGAGCCAAGCTTTCGTGGGACAATTCTTCTATATGGACTTCAAGGACTGCACTAAATCTTTGAGCACCAAGAAGTGCAGAGGAAGCCTTTAGAGCCAGGCCGAACACATCGAAGCCTGGGCCTAGATTCGCCGAACTGCACGGGACCCTAATTGTCTTTTTCATTGAAACGATTGAACAGAAAGTAATTGCGTTGAACGAGGTACGGGAAGGATTGCCAAGCATCTCCCGAAGCACTAGGTCCATCACGGCTAGCGTGATGTTACAGGATGCGTAGTGGCGTATTAGCCTGAGTGCCTCGTGACATACTGTCTTCCACTACAACATACGTCCATCATAAAACCCATTGAAACAACCACAACATTATCAGCAGCGACACGATCGTCGCCCCTATCCCTCTCTTCCATAGTGATACTTTCAGAAAAGTTCCCTCACTCTTCTTGCTGGTCCCAAAGACCGTCTGATTCACCGTACTATTCAACTGCATACTGAAAAAGAAAGTCTTCGCGCTCGAATTCCCATTTGGCGCCTCCGTGGCCTCAGGTATAGCACATGTTGCATTCAAAGTTGACGGATCTTTGCATCGCTCCTGCCAATCATTCTGCCTAGATGGGTCGGAGCTGTTGAAGTATCCCTTCACGTACTCAACCGTCAGAATCGCGTCAGTGGTAGGTGGTCCGCTGCTCCAGTCCGGATTGCCATTACTCCAGTGCGAAAGGGTGATGTGGCCTGCTGATGTCGGTATGGCTTTGTTCATCGTATTTAGAAGGACGCCGTCGGCGTAGAAAGATACGGAATCTGGTGACCAGTCGAAGCGGTATTCATGGAAAGCGCCAGAGGGGTCGTATGGAAGTTCGTGGGCCTTGAAAGTACCGGTATTTGCGGCGTCGAAGCCCGCTTCCTCGGACGCCGGCGATTGGAGAACGAGATTGACAGGGTTGGAAGTGGTGTTGAAATTTTGGGAGAGAAACTCCATGTCGATCTCCTGCGTATCATTGTAGTACTGTCCCAACATCTGTCAGTAGTCATTGCCGGACAGGCGAACTGAGCGTAAGTATACCCAAAAGAAAGCGCCACAAGTTCCACTCGTCCCCGTAACCTTCATGCCTACTCTAAAGGTCCCGAACAGCAAGTCACCCCTCGCCGTGGCAACTTCGGCCATTGGCACCAGACCATCAGTCGGCACTCCACCCCTGACGATCAACTGCAACCCTGCATCGCCGCCATTTACGCCGGCTCCAGCCCAGTCATACTGGCTCTTCAACGGATTAGCCAGGACGTTTGCCAGCGAGGCATTCTTGCCGTATGGACCTCGAGCGTTCTCAGGTGTGACAGTGTACTTCTGTGGCTGCCAGTCCATGTCCTCGGTGACGTTGAGGAGATGGAGGAAGTCGGTTTCGAGGATGTCAGTGTAGAGCGTTGTGTTGAGTGTGTAGCCACATTCACATTTCGCTTGAATGAGAGGGGCAAGGAGATTGCAGAGTATGGCAAGAACGAAGAGAGGGAGGGGCATCACGGCGAAGAGATGAGAAGACTGTGGACCTTCATGGGATGACGAGCAGATACACAGGATTTGAGAGGAGCGAGGTAGAGGGTGGAGGTGGATGTTTGCTTGGCGGAGGAAGGTCGATGTGGACAGACTGATCCCCTTCCAAGCAGTAAATCGAACTGTCAACACAAAGCCTAAAGTAGAGTACAGCGCGACTACTGTGGTCAGGTGACCTTGCAAATCTTGAAACAAATATAAGCTCGCCAAGCATCTGAAGATGTACTTGGCCCTCGCATCTGTTGCATGCAGGGCCCTCGGGCCTTTGCATCTGCATCATGCCACCGTCAAAATGTGTGGGGTAAAGTCTCACATGGGCGAAATTCGGTACTGGTATCTCATGACTTATGAGGCATTACGCTTGCTGCTCTTGGCATACTGGTGAGCATTTAGTCTGCCCCATTTCAATCGATATGGATGGTCAGATCAAAGTGCTTAGTGGATTGCTAAAGATATATACTTGGTGTTGACATATGAAAGGGGCGAATGATAAGGTCGAAATTGCGTAGCCAAAAGAGTACGTAAGCTGACTGCGCTGGGACATCTAATCGCCTGAGTCGCCCTTGAACTTATATACGAACCCACATGAATTCCTTGGAGATGCTGAAGAAGATCAAAGCTCCTATACCAATATTTCAAGCACCTCGGTACCAACGTAGGCAAAATGACATCCATACCCACCAGCAAGACCGCTCCTTCTCCGAACAAGGCCCAGCCTATTAACTTGGCATCCGCAATCGCCGCGCCCATTTTCAAAGGTGTCCTGTCCCAAACCTTCGGCAGTACTGCAAACCCTAGCAAGCCCGCCACTGAAAGCTCCACACCTCCAAGATCCACTATTGCCAAGGCCCCAAATCTACCTCCCCGCAAAGTGTTCGACAACCAAGCAAACCCAACGCCCGTCAAGTTTGGCGGCAAACAAGATGATGCAACCACTACAGCGATAGCTGATGCAGCGGCTGCGAAGAAGAAGCAAGAACTTGCAGAAAACGATGGGTTTGCGCCAGTCGGCAAAGGAGGCAAGGCTAAAGCCAATCCAAATGCTGCAGCCGCGGCTTCAAATCCAGCCGTTTCGAACGTCTCTTCGAACAGTGGCCATTTCGCCAGGGACAACAAAGGAACCACGAGCGTTGCGGGTGGAGGGCCGGGTGTGACTTTATCCGCTGACACAGTAGATGGACAGAATGTGGAATTGCTGGAGACCATGATGCGCGGAATTGCCATCAACGCCGTACACAACATGAAAGCCTTGAATCTAGGGCCAAATCCTCCTGCCGTTATGGGGGTCCTCCTTGCAAAAGGCGAGGTCAAAGCCGGATCGGGTGACGCGCGACAAGGCTGGCAGGTTTACATCCACAGCAGCGTAAAGGGCGACCCCCCAGGAGGTCCACGCGCTCAAGCTGAGCTCCATCCAGCTTTGAAAGAAAGAATTCAGAGAGCCGGTCTTGTGCACCACTTCTCGTCAATGTGTGCAGAGATGGGCCTATTGTCAAATTACTTCTATGATAACCTCGACCTGGTCAAGGCACCGGGGCCGCTTAAGCCATTGGGAGAGTCCGTGTATATGATGACATACGTTGCGGGTAACCATCCAGCTAGGGACGGCGAAGAGACGAAAGACGGGACCGGCTATTATCTGATACCCTGCGCCCATTCTCCAGAGAAGTGCGGTGCACGGAAGAATCATTTTGGAGAACATGGATGCACTGATGTTTTAAAGCTGTTAGGGATCCAACCTATCGGGCGTGGAAATCCCAGTGAGCAAGACGCAATAGTTATAAAAGAACAAACAGCGAGAGAACAAGGCTCTGCTACAGCTGGGCCTGCCGCTGGCCCTCAAGCTGGCAGTGGACAAGGGGCGAGCCCTCGTACTCGTACTCCTGCTTCAACCGGTCGAGGATCAAATCCTGGCACAACGGCTGCCGGTCCGCAAGGAGTGAGCCCTCGTACTCCGCCCGCTGGCAATCAGAGCACAAGCAGTACTCATAATAAGACGACCATAACCAAAGGATGACTCGGAGCAGAGGTAGCTTCGTAATAGGCGATGTCCGTGTTCGAGACTATGCCTCGTTATAGCGTTATTTTGCTGTATGCGATTTCCACCAATGATTGCTTCTGTTTATCCTCAAGTCGTGCAAAGCGGATGTGCGAAACCCTTCGTCCATTGTAGGCTCCCAATGATAATCACTAAAAAACTCAGTGCTATACTTACACTCATCGTTCCATAAAAGTATGCATGCTTAATTCGCAATGCTGTCAACTCAGCCACCCATGTAGAGACCGTCGTCAGGCATCCACAGAAACCATCTGACATTCCCTGCAACACCTGACAACCTACCATACCCCCAACTGGCACACGCTGGAGATCAAGAAATACAGCTTCCATGATTGTGCCGAAGATGTTGACGGCAAAGGTACCAAGAGGAAAAGCTTTGATTCTACCGTTTAGATGCAAGGATACGTAAAAGCGAAGAACGCATCCTGGAGGTGCAAATACCAGTGCGAATAGCGCTTGGCTACGCCACGTCTCTTCCGCCCAAGAAGCGTTGCCCACTGGTCCTCCAGGTCTATCGGGAGGCCAAATCGCCATGAAAACGGCGGCAAGCCAACAACCGAAAGCCAAGAAGGCAACCAAGCAATCAATGATCTTGCGGGGGAAGAGGTACTGGATGGAGGGTATGAATGGATCCAGAAACAAAGCAAGGTGTGCACCGAATTGTATAGCCATTAGGCTAAGACCAATCGTTATTAGAAGGACTGCAAGTACTGCAAAAAAGCTGTAGCCAGGGTTGCGTGGTACATTCACGGTCGGGGATATGGGAGTAGAAGAAGGGTGATTGATAGGTACAGCCAAGGCGTTCGAAAGGGCGAAGAAGGCGTCGCGCATGAAGGATGAGAACGAGGTGAAGGAACCGCAGAAGCCTGTGGCAAGACCAATATAAAGCGGTAGAGTCTTCTTAACAGCAGCGTGCCGCTTGTTCGTGCATTCACAGCGACGGTGACTCTTACTTTGCTCCTTGTCGTTTTGCTTGTCATTTTCCTTGGTTTCTATCCCCCGTTTTTCACGAATGATTTTCCTGTCTTCAGATAAGAATCCCAAGATCAAGCTGCCACCAACATTGCACCACACTATGCCGGTCTGAACAGGAGCTCCAGGATAAAAAGTCAGAGCCTGGAGGCCGAGGCGTGCGAGCGTACCAAGTAAGGAGAAGAGAACGAGATAGGAGATTATATAGACCTCGGTTGCAAAGTGCTTCGTAGCTGACTGATTCTCGTGCGAATATCCGGCCCTTGCCAATTCACCGGGCTCACGGTCTTCCAGGTATCCCTTTGTGTCCCCTTTCTTCGTATCTCCAACAGGGATTGGGTCTCCAACTTCATTGAGGTTTTCACAGTCGCCAGGAATGACATCTTCATCGCCTGATGGCTTGTTGTCGCGGTCTTCCAGACAATCTTGTTCTCGATCTTCCCCGAAATGCTTGACCGGGGAGGGTGCTGTTATCTCATCGAGATTTTCGTAATCGGCTGGAAGGTTGCATGCCTGTGGGCCTGTGTAGTGTCTGGTTGGCCTGCTCGGCCTTAAGAAAGCCTCGTCGTCGTCGTCTTCTTCGTTCTTGGTAAATGGCGTGTCCGAGGTAAGCTTCTTTTGAACCCGAGTTTGAGGTCTCTCAAGATTCGAATTGTCGCAATGGATGTCTGCTGAGGATTCGTAATGATCATTGCGGATAGTTCTATTGCTTAGCAAAGCAGTCGCATTATGGTCTAGCTCCTCGCTTTCACTCTGTCGTCGACCTCTCTCGACGTTTTCACGGGTGCGAAGATTGTCTGCGGAGTATCCAAGCCATAGGCGGGATTGTCTACGCTCTTCGAATGCTTGATCTTGGTCCTCGCCCGTGCGAAGCTTCCCGTCTTCTGGCGCCATTACCCAGCATCTGCTTCACACCTTAGCGCTCAATGAATATAAGTTTTTCACCGACATCGAAAAGCAGAGCGAAAGACCAAAAAGAACATCGCCTCCGTGAGCCACCCAATGACTAAAGTACATGTTCATCTGTACCTCATGACGACTATGATATTACCCGGACGGAGCCCGGCACCCCGGCGCCCCGGAAGCCCTCGGGTGATCGACCCGTCGCCAAGGATTCTGACAGCACGCTAAATATGTTGTACTTTCGCCAATTGGTGTCCTTGCATGAAAGCGAAGCTGATCCAGTTCCGCTGCAAAGAAGCTAATGCTGGAGAGACAAATCCCCATTACTTTCGACCGTAGGATAATAACCGAAGACGCTTTCTTCGAATGGCTGCTGGTTGCGACAACGAATGGACTTCGCGTCCATAATCTCATAATGTTACATATTTCATAAACTGAAGAAGTAAGTAACAAGACCCCGACTGCAGTGTCTTCCCCTATGACATATGCAGTAACTAACATCCTTTCAGAAACCGTAGCTAGTGGGAGACGTTTCTCTTCTCCCTGGGCAGACTGTCTTTCTTTCACCCTCACTAACAATCTCGAGCAGCATTAACCCGGTCCCTTGGTTTCATCGTCCACCAACGTCCACCATAATCTTCGGCGGCCGCGGACTCGTCTTCTTCACCAACACCTGTCTCCGCTGCCTTCCCTTAGCTTCGCCTCTCTCCTTACCAATCTTCCACATGAAAGATACACAGTTGTCATAAGAACAAAAGCGACATTAAACCGATCATGACACCTACTCCGTGCGCTGTCCCTGAGCCGGCGTGGTCAGCGGACAGTGGGTACTTAATTTTAGCTGGACATGTTTACAGTCGGTATTGAGATGAAGTTCTGGTTCACGAAAAGGAGGTTGTAGATGTGCATACTCGGGCGGGCGCGCGTTTGGGCGTTGGTGTGGGGAGGTCCTAACGATTTTGACGTTACATTGCGGGATTGTGCTGCAGCAACATTCCCACACATGCGCAGTCGTTGGCACTATAGTGCAACAATTTAGCGGAGAGGGATTCAGTACTGCTTGTCCACTTGCAAGAACAGTTTTGATGTCAGAAATGGTCTAAAGTGGGGAGTGGTCTGAATTCTGAGTGTTCGATTGCGAATACGACAACAATCTTGCCAAGACACGCTAGAACCGAATCTTTTGTGCAGGACCATGAATCGCATTCAATCTTGCCCTTTATCAGCAATCCGGGCCGAAGCCTTTAACCAGTGGATCTGATGCCATTCATTGCTTGTACCCCAAGAGGCAGTCACACCTCACTTTTGCTCCTTCCTTTCCCTTTCTATGGATGGACACTGTACTGACCATGCTGACCATCTAGCCACATCCGACATTCTCATTGCGTTGGCTCTGATACCTTCTCTGAGCAGCCTCCGAGGATGCCGGCACGCCCTAACATATATGGCTGCTGAAAGAACATGGGAATCTTTACTCCGACCTTCCTCCTTGGATTGGTCCTCCTACTCTACCTAATTACCTTCCTCCTATTTGCCATATTACGTATAGCGACTGGAGTTTCTATTCAGCGGATTGGCTACTTTTCGCTCAGGCGCATAACATATACCCTAAGAGATGGCATACGGATAGATCTACGCGGCTTGGGCTTGCATCTACACCGTCCAACATTTGCACAGCCAACATGGATCAGCTTACGGCTGACGGAGCTTAAGTTGACAGTAGATGTCAAGGCCTTGGGCGCAGGGACCCGGAGCGAAGGCGCACTACACGCAAGCGATTCTGCAGCAAACGAACCCAAATCACCTTCACCTCCCCCAAAACCTATCCTTCAACATGTAGCGGCAGGATCTTCTCGAAGTCAATTATGGCAGAGACTGACCCAATTGAAGGAGAGGATCAAGCAATTGCATGAGAAAATATATTGGCTACGGATGGTCGACGTCACTGCGATGAACTCGAGTTTGGTGATCGCAGGAATTGGCCACTTTGAAGTCGGAACCTTTAGTATGGTGGTTGACACACGGCGGAAGACTGTGGATCGCGGCCGGCTTTTCCAACATAAAAAGATACCTGCTGGAAACCAAAGGCCGGCAGAGTGGATGTTCACTGTTAAAGGTGTCCTTTTCACTCCAGAAGGAAAAGATTCGCTCGAGGTGGTTGACATATGCAATTTAAACATCCACGGCCTTCTGTACAGAGATCGCCCAGGTCTCCGGGACACATCCATATCTCTGAAACTGGGTCGAGTCCACATACCATATGACGATCTCCTCAAATGCTTCCACCGTGTAAAGGAAGGCCAGAAGTTCTCCGAGGTCGGGCTGGCACGGAGGGCGACCGACGGTGGCGACACTTCGTTCATAGACGTTATGGGCGAGCTAGACAGACCGGGGAGTCGAGAAGCGAAGATTTTCCAGACGGTGTCCGATTCCAAGGAATTCGTCAGCTCCATTTTACGGGGTATCCTGGAGATCCAGATTGCAGTCAGCTTCGTTGGTATGACGAAGGAATTTCGCTCAGTCCGACCATCAGGCACTCCGCTATATCTAAATGCTGCGATGAACGAATTCGGTGTTGATCTGCATCGGCTGGATCCAAAGAGTCCTGCCCATCGAATGTATTTTTCATCCAAAGACATCGCCCATCAGGCCTTACTCGCAGCAATCTCAATTGCAGTGAGTCTTGATCATGGCAAGGGAGAGCCAGAGAGAATACTCTACGTTCCCATGGCTACCACAACCATCAAGACCACCCTCCCTTCCAAGACCGTGGCAATCCCTGAGAGTGGGAATGCCGCCGAACGCAATGCGAATATCCTCTTCGCGAATCTGGTGGTGACATCACCATCCATTGATCTTGATCCAAAGCACATGCCACTGGTGCTGACGTTGATTCATAACGACAGATCCTCTGGACAGCAACCTCAAGGCCGCCACCATCTCATGTCAAGATTGTTACCCAAGGCGCATATCAAGCTATCTGTGCATGAGCCCGTGATAAGAGTTACGCTCCCACCAGCTGACCCAAACCTCGAGAGTACTGATGAATATGATTTGCTAATTTTGTCGATTTCCTCTATTTCACTAGATGTGGAATCCTCGCATTCTACGGCGGGAGAGCAACATTATGCTCTCACATCTAATTTGCGGATCTCAGCAAATCAGCTTTACTATCATACGGCAATCGGAGAACGTCACGATCTCTTGATTACCGACTTTCTTGAGCTCAAAGTACAACTAAATGCTTCGCCAGAAGTTTCTGTGGTCGCATCCGGCAACATTCAGACCTTTTCAGTCCACATGGTTCGACCCGAGATCAGCTCCGGCGTCCGTCAAATCGTCCACCAATTGAGCAAAGACCGTGACTCGGAAACAGCAACCAGCAACGCTTCAGCGTGGAAAGCTGACTTCTTGCGTCCACTACCACCCTGGCTCGTCCACTTCTCGCTTCAGGGGTCAAACTTCGGGTTTGAGGTAGCTGGCGTAGATACCGAAGTGTCTAACGACACGCGCGGTGTCGCCCTCCAGCTTGAATCATGGACTGCAGAATACAAGATGCAGAGAGCATCTCCTGACGAACGGCCGCCTTCTAGGCGTCGTGGAGGTATCAAGTCACCGACGAAAGAAATGGAGGAACCGATGATCAAAGTGACGCCTCCACCAGAGACAGAAGCGAAGAGCCCACTTTTCACAGACGGTAGACGGCTTGCAGTACATGTTCGAGGCCTGGAGGGGTTTGTGGTAGAGGGAGTGGATGCCGTAGAACCAGAATCTTTCCTTCATCTACCACGATTCGAGGTTGCATTTTCCACGTCTAGCGACACTCAAGGGCCAATTTTCCATGTCAATTCTCACACTAAAGCCCTCTACTTACATTATTCGTTGTACCGTTATTATTCGATTGTTGTAGCCACAGCGGTGCTTCAACATGCCTTTGCTGCCGATAGAACAAGGCCTAGGACGCCAACTGCTTGGTCGAATGAGATCCCCACTTACGACAATATGACACCACCTAGCACTCCCCCACATCGGAAGGCTTCCCAGCAACTTGTTACTATTGATGTGAGAGCAGACATGCTTCAGATCAAGGCGCGGATGCCTTCGGACCCCTCAATAATGCTCCAAGTTTACCGGGCGGAAGCTGGACGGCACAGATGGGCGATGCCCTTCATGAAGTCACAGATGGTACGCCTTTACGCTGAGGCTCCCCAAGTTCCGGCCGTCTGGGCTAGAGTCATGAGTATCAAAACTTTGCGGGTTGACCTACGAGAAAATCGCAGGAAACGAGGAGGCGTAACCGTTCAGGAGAGGTCAATCGACCTGGTGACGGACTTCATTAGGCTTGCTGTACCCCATCAGCTGGTCCCGCACAAAATATTCGATAACCTTGTGAACGCTATGAAAGCCACTGAGCAACTACATCATCGTTTTGCGACTGGGAGTACCGAGTATATCCCGAAGAAGATGCCCGAGGAACCCAAACAGTTGCCTAGAGTATCAATTCGATGCAAAGCATTCCTATTTGACGTTGAAGATGGTCCCTTTGATTGGAAGCTGGGAACAATATATCGCATTGGACTAATTGAGCAAAAGCAGCGGATCGCATGCGAAGAGGCGTATCTGGCGAAAAAGCAGGCGCTAGATGGTTGTCGTCAAACTCGAGCCTCCTCTCGATACCGCTCACAACCTCGTCCAGCGGCGCAGCGCGGCAGAAGCAACCCATCACCGCCTCAAGAGAGTCGAGGCCGGAGCACTAGTCCTGAACCTCGCCATCGTTCAGATTCACCCAGATCCCGGGGTTCTCAACGTATACGATACGACCCTGATGGCAAATGTAAACTTTCACAGGAGGCAAAGATCTCGAGCGATGAAGCTTGGCAGATGCTTTTGAGGCATAATGCTCAAAGTTGGAAGAAGCGAATCGATAGTGCGTACCGCATTCAGAATTCCGGAATGCGAAAAATCCGAGCTATCTTCTGGGGAAACGAAGAGGTGCTTACAAACGACGATGAACCGGAACCTATCCTCGCCATGCCCGAGCGACCAGGCTTGATGTCGACCCTGATCAGTGATCTACACGTCGTCGTCGATAGGCCGTCATTCCCGATCAGCGACTATCCCTCATTTCTCCATCGTGTTGGAAAGGGTATGCCATCTGACATGAAGTATTCTCTTCTTATTCCTCTTAGCGTTCAAGTCGACATGGGAGAGGCCCGCATCACACTGCGAGATTATCCACTACCGTTGCTTCATGTGCCCGCGATGAGGCCTGGTCAGTCGCCACGTTTGCCAAGTTGGTCGCTAAAGACCGACTTTGTCATTGCCGAGGAGTATAGAGGCGAAGTGTCGACGAGATATGTCAAAGTTGAGGTAGTTCCTCCGGAGAAACTCACTGGCCCAGGGAACGCCCAAGGTTTTGGCATTGACGTTCGCCGCACGGTGTCTCCAGTTAAGACCTACTCTGATGTTGACATTGCGATCAACACTAGCGCCCCAACAAGCATCACCTGGGGAAGTTCATATCAGCCGGCCATACAGGAGATGATGATGATCATAGAAAACTTTTCTAAACCACAAGTGGATCCATCCGACCGGACAGGCTTTTGGGACAAAATTCGTCTTAGTGCCCATTCACGCGTCAACGTTGCCTGGAAAGGTGATGGAGACGTCCGACTGCAGCTAAAAGGTATAACTAGACCATAACACACAGGGCATCAGTTTTCGCTAACGAATTTGAAAGGTGCCCGCGACCCATACAATGTCACTGGCAATGGCGCAGGTTTCGTCATGTGTTGGCGCAACAACGTGCGCTGGGCTATCCACCCAGACGATGACCCCAAGAAGTTTATGACTGTAGACAGCGATGAATACGTTCTAGCCATACCAGACTATAGTTACCAAGCTCGAGAAACAAGCTTTGCATTTGGCCGCGATGGAGAATCCTCAAGTACAAGCAGCAAAAGGAATACTACAATGTTCAAGAAGGTAGTCATGAAACTCTCTGGGAACGTACGTTGGCTGGCTGGCCTCATGTTTGAAAGAGACCTGGAGCAAGGTGGTCGGTCCTTTCAGTTCTCGCCTCACTATCAAGTTACACTGAAGACTCCAGAGCATGCCAAAGCTCCTCCAGGACAAGTAATTCAACTCTGATTAGGGAACTTCTGCTTGCTAATCAGGGTACAGGAGTACGATGCTTTCAGAGGATTCCGCAGTAACCACATCCATTTGTCAGTAGCCGTTGCTGCCCCACTGGATAGAGACTGGACCACCAATAACATTAAGCCATCAATGAGCTACAATGCGGTTCACATGACCCCTAGGTTCTTTACCCACTTTTTTGATTGGTGGTCTCTGTTTTCTGGGGCCATGTCTTTGCCAATCCGACAAGGCAAACTTTTTCCAGGGATTGAGAAATCGAGTAAGAAGTTCGGGCGCCATCTTGCTACCATCAAATACAATCTGCTCCTTTCACCGCTCTTCATCGCACACATGTACAAACACAAAGACGTCGAGGACTATTCAGAAGACCTTGTTTCTGCTACCGGACTGAAGCTTAGGCTTGATAGCTTTATGCTAGATCTACATCAGCGGCGGGAGGAATTTTCAGCGCAAGGAAAAGGGCGAGCTAAACAAATGAAAACCAGTGGCATGAGGATCAACCAGGCGCAGCTTGACTTCATTTCCGCTGATATTAGAGCCGTGTCTGCCAGTATTGCAGGTACGGGTGCCGACGACGTTAAACGTGCGACGGCCGAAGATCTTGCAGCGTACCAACAATCCGTCGCTACTGCCGATATATCTCGTTTTACCATACCGGACAATGACTTTACCTGGATTGACATGGACGATTTCGTCGAGATCGATTGGATTCTCCCGTCAGAGACGAATCCTGAGACGAAGATCCTGCCCTTGGCCTTCGCCCCTCACTTCACTTATTTTCGACAGACTGATCATCCCGGGGCATCATCAGCAGAACAAGACAAGAGTAGCCCTTTCGGTGACGAGCCAACGCATTTCTGTGTCATGTCTCAGGACAATGACCCTCGCAAGGTTCAGTGTAAACTTATCAAAGAACGCCTTACGAAGTTGGACGAGCAGATGGAGATGCATCAAAGGACTTTAGGCGAGCAAGAGCTTCGGGTTGTTCGAGATTCAAGCCGAGATTCGAGCCTGAAAGAGCGGTACAAGCTGCTTAGCGAGCAGGGTGAGAGACTCCAGGGCAAGAAAAGGTTCCTCACAAAACTCCTTGCACGTTTGACTCGCGTCATTAATGAAGGCAAACCCTGGGTCTCCGCGGCTGGGGACAATGCCCCTATTGATATGACAGATGACTCGTCAGACGAAGAATCAGAGATAGACTCGACACCTCTTGAAGGGGCCTCAAGCCCGTTCAGCAACCGTTTCATCGTACACAACGCTCAACTGAAGTGGAACAACTCACTGCGGAATATTATACTTCGCTATGTTCATCAAGTCAGTCAGCGAAGAGGCTTCATCTACTATATGTCACAGAAGGCTGTCAAGTTCATTGATGATATTGTCAAAGAGCAGCACAAGCGTCATAGAAAGCGTGAAAATCAAGCCGAATCACCAACACTGTCTGAGGTTCTTACCACTTTCTCGCCAGAAGAAGAGAAGGAAAATGACGACTCAAGCCTTGAGGATCGCATCAACGAGCTGCTTAATGATGAGAACAAGACCGTCGATGCTGATGATCCGAGACAAGGTACAAAACCACCAATGTCGGACAAAGGAAATCTTGGGAAGAACATCTCGAAAGAGTTTACTGCGCAAAACACATACCACGCTCGCTTGATCGCACCACAAATACAGCTTCAAAGCGAGAAGAACTCTAAATATGTGCTATTGGTAACAGCCAAGACCATAGGTCTCAAAGTTGTGCAAGTCATGGACAAACATCGCCTTGCGGACGACGTCAGTGGACTGGTACAACGTCGATTTTCTGTAGACATGGACAGCGTACAATTCTTTGTGACGAGTCAAAAGACACTCATGCAATTCATACATATCTACTCCGGAAACCGATATGGCGCGCCAAAGAATTCAGCCTGGCCGCCATGGGTATCTTTTGAGGTCAACTTCGACTTCGATTACGATCCGTTTGGCTGGTCACGCGTAGTGTCAAAGACTTCCGCTAGCCTTCGCTATGACAAGTATAACACCTTGCGGTTAAAATTCAATGATGAAGTTAGCGCTGGCAAGGCCGGTGGCAAGCACAGTCCAGAGGATATCGAAAGTCGCATTGACCACCTATGGGTCGATTTCCCACAAGTCCGAGCTATCTGCGACTCAAGTGAATACTACGCCATGTACCAGATAGTTTTCGATCTGCTTCTCTACAATGAACCGTTGGAAAAGATCCGCAGTGAAAGGCTAGAGAAGATTATGCTCGCTTCCGACTTCAGCGACCTTAGTGGTGCTGCTCCGATGGTGATTAGTCTTCAAGCTCGGATCCGTCAGCTGGAAGAACTCAAACTTCATTTCCAAGTGCATGCCAAATACCTTGATAGGCAAGGATGGGGGGATCGTTTGGCTATCGAGCATGACCTAGCGAATTGTGAAGATGAACTTTTCTTTATGATGAAGGCTATTACCACATCGCAACGTAAGAACGATGATCGCGCCCAGGCCTCTCAGACCACCGGGTTGCTGCGGTGGTACCTCTCAGCATCCGAGGTCGTGTGGCATTTGATGAAAGAAAGGGATGACCCGCTCATGGAGATACAGCTCGGTAATGCCATGTTCGACAGGACCGATAATAGCGATGGCTCTAATCACAATACAATGGAGATCGAACGGGTTCGTGGACTCAATCTCTTACCGGATGCCCTATATCCGGAAATGCTTGGGCCTTATCTGGAGAGTGGGAGGAACTTTGCCGATGACCAGGATCTGAAAATGCTCAGAGTAAATTGGCACAGCCTCGAAGCGATTGCTGGCATACCTGTTTTGGATCAGTTCGAAGTAGACTTATTCCCGCTAAAGGTCCAGCTCGAGAGAGAAATAGGTCAAAAGCTCTTCGAATACATTTTTCCCGGAAACTCAGACAAAGACAGACGTGATAAATCCCCATTCCTGGTCAAACACACGCTGCCCAGCGGGCACGATGATGACGAATCGGACACAGAGACCCTAGCTAGCATTCCCGACACACCACGACAGGAGACCAATGGATCAAGTGACGATCGGCACTCAACGAGGCCAGCGTCGTTAGACATGAGGCTTCGAGCTACGATGGCCTTCCCGGAAAAGGATGGCCACTCTCGTTCAGCCCACAAGACCAAGCATACATCTCATGGTGGAGAGTCGCATCATCGATTCGGCTTGTTCCAACACTCTAATCATTCAGGTCGATCTCAAACTACCGAGAGACCCTCATTGGCTGATTCGAGTCCCAATTTGAGTAAGCGCTCGTATGAAAGTCTGGCAGTGCTACGACAGTCTAGAGACGGGTCTTCTACAAATCTATCTGCAATGAACGGAAAGCCGGAAAAGCCCAAGAGGTTCCCCCTCAACCGGACGAACAGCCAAGCTACAACTACAGATAAATACAGGGACAAACCCTCCGACGATCTTTCCCAGATGCTATCCCGGGCTTCCAATTACATGACTCTAGCGTACGTTAAGATTCCAAGCGTGGTGTTGTGTCTTAGCTACAAGGGCAAAGGAGAACGAAATATCGAAGATGTGCACAATTTCGTCTTCCGCATGCCGGTGCTCGAATACCGAAACAAGACATGGTCTAACCTTGACCTTGCCCTTCGACTCAAAAAGGACGTCATAAGAGCGCTGATCTCACACACTGGCGCCATCATTGGAAATAAGCTCTCCCACCATCGGCCGAGCAAGCAACAGCAAAGTCGGCGAAGAGAGCTTGCAAACTCTTCAGCCCGCCTGCCGAACACTAATAGTCTCGAGAATGGTCATAGCAGTGACACGAGCAGTATACGAGATGGCGGTGACTCGGAGGGCTCTACTCGGGCATCGTTCACGTCGCTTCCTAGCAGCCAGTTGGCGAGAACAGATTCCTTCGCTAGCAATCTAAGGTATTCCGTGCTGAAGAATGGACTGCATAGCGAGCCGCCTTCGATCCCAGAATCCGAGGCTGAAGGCGATGATAATACGCTCCAAACCATGCGCCAGAGCCTTATCAGACGATTCACGAGTGAGACACAAAGACTCAAGCGGAGGGACATTGATAGTGGAGACCAGGATGACAGGCAAGACTGCCATATAAACCCCAGAAATTCCATTAGTTGACGCAACATGTAGCAAAAATAAGAACAGCGTCCAGCTGTTCGGCAAAAAAATCCTGGGCTCTATGGGCCAATAAATCCTCGTCCCCTCTACTGGCGGTGCCCTTGTCGACAATTTTCAACGCTTGTATCACCACCCACGTTATACTCATAACGCATCTCACACACCGCACCACACACATCACCGATATCACCTGCACCCTCATCTTCCGACATTGTTCGTTATCGATAATGAAGATTTGAAAAGGGCTCTGGCGCAGAGATTGGAAGGAAGGGAACAGGGTGGGAACGGCGGCGAGCCTGGGCAATTTTCGGGGGTGCCTCGTACTGACGAGCTAGGGTGGGAAAAGGTCCGATTATGACCAATTCCCTGTATATATTCGATTCATTGTATAGATTTCTGGAAGCAAGCAGAGGAAGAGAACAGGGAATAGCTGTCAATTAATGTCTTTTCAAGTCTACCACTTTTTCTTGGTGAGATCAGTTGATCTTCTTGACATATCACATACCCTTCATCTTCCTTCCACCCTGCTTCGTTGTGCATGAGCGACCATTTAGACCAAAGGCATACAGGACCTTATCTTCAAGGAGCCCAGTGACATCATTGGCATTCGCCATTGATCCTCGCGCCAAGAAGAAGATGAGATGCGCTCGGATGTGTTTACCGGGCTCGAATATATGACAGGAAGCTGATGATACAGCAAGGCAACTCAGATGCTAGCATGGCAAATCCATGGGTACCCCATCTGCTAGCAGTAATAATCGAATACTGGACAGCATGCTTAAGAATACATCAGACAGTCAACCTACTTCTCAATTCGTATATTGCAAAACCACGCAACATGTGTGGAATAGCGAGACGGCATCACCCCATTCGGCTTTGGGGGAGTTGAAATGCACGAATCAATAGAGTTGATTTCAATTAATCGCTTCAGCCCACTTATGCCCTAAAGATGCTATTGGGCTCTCCCATCTATCTACAAGTAACCGCTCTCACCGTCTAACATATTCAATCGCTAGTAGAAGCCTACCTGCCTGCTTGATGTTTACCCCATCCTGGAGACCAGCAGAAGAAAAGACGTCCGTGGACGCGGCACGCTCGAGAAAAATAGAAGCCCTGAATCTTTGGGCAAGAGCGCGTGCGCCATGACTCCACCTTTTGCTGGGAAAAAAACATGTGCTGGGTGTGTCGTGGAGCGCGTAACGGTCGTGTGAATTCGTGAGATGTGCCGTGCTATGCTAATGTTGGATGGGAAGATGATAGGTGGACGTTGTGCCAAGGCTCCAACAATTGATAGAGCGAGTGGAAATGAATTCTTCCTATTATAGACGTCTGTGCCTCAAAAGTCGCTACTTCTGTTAGTATTACCGAGCGAGTTGCTGTACCAACATGGGAGGAAGCGGTGTCGTTGTGCGTAGCTTGTGCGACTCTGGCAATGGCCCAGGATCCTCGCAAATCAGGAAGTAAGGATGCCAGATTACTTCTGGCCCCAAACATGTCGGTCCTCGTAGAGAGCGGCATAGGAGGTCGAGGCGTGAGCGTTGATTTCCAATACTTGGAAGCCTCTCTTCACTTCTGTCTCTGCGAAATGTGAAGCACGCTTATAACGCTTGTCTGTATACTTGTCATAAATAGCGCAGTGATGCTTTCGTGCATCCTCACAGCATTCGACCATCAGTAAGACGAGGCTAAAGAGTTGTGAGTAGGTATAATTGGAATAGTAGACGTGAGCAATGGACTAGGAGAGATGATTAGCTTACGACCATTATAGGCTAATAAGGCAGTCACATACCCAAGCACCCTTTTTGAGCATCAACCTGGCCAAACAATGTGCTCCAGCGGCTACGAAGCTTGGTGGGCTGCCGACAAACCGCTCATCCATGATCGTGATCTCAAGGAAGTACTTCGCTAAGGTTCTTGTCTCCAAGTCGTAGTCGTCAGCTTTGCTAATCCTTCTTAGGAAGCTCATTGGCCCAGGCCAGCCTAGTTCGAATTGTAGCATGCTAAGCATGAACCGTTCTGCTTTGAGGATCTCGTCAACCGTATAACCACCGTCCACCATGTAGACAATTTCCTGCACTGATGGACAATCAATCTCTTCGTACTTCGCAGCGATGAAGATGGCAGTGGCGCCAACTAGTTGGAGCTTCCCCAAAGAGACGACCTTGCAAGACAGAAAGCGATCAATGTAGTTGACACAGAGAAACAAGGTCTCGGGAAGGAGGTTAAAGCGATGATGGACTTGGACGATCCAGTCCATCAAGACTGCACGCATTGACCACTGGATTTCGGCTTGATTGTCCATGTAATGGGCATTGGGGAGCATCTTGATCTGGAAGCATGGTTAGCAAGGGGATCGTAGTCAGGCCAAAGAATCATACCTCAAGGTCCTTCATATACTGAAAGATCTCTTCCCCATACTCTGCCACCATAGTCGTGTCCCAGGCCTCGTCTTCTAGCTCCTCGACTGTCTTTGATCCCTCTATGAGATGTTTGGCAGCAGTAATCTCTTTCTTGGCCTTTTGGCTGACTTTCGGGAAAAGAATCGTGGTTGCACCACCAGTCGTATTGTCTCCTCTGGACTTGAAAGACCGAGCCGTAACATAGCCTTCCTCGTCATAATTCTCTTCTCCTTCGTCATCCCAGTACTCTTCTGGCTCTGATACTGGTGCCAGCGTTGACTTTCGGGCGGCCTCCGATTTTTGCTTGATGGGATGAGTGTCCGAGATCTGTTCCAAATTTGTCCTACCATTCAGCTTTGGTACCTCTCGATCCACCTTCAGATCCTTTTCCGCAGGGCCAATATCTGCAAGCTCAACAGGATCAACGTAGTCGTAGGGCTGTACTTGCCCTTGTTCGTCGATATATATACCATCCGACCTCAGTGCTGCAGGTTCTTCCGATGAAGTTTGTGTAGCTGAGATAACAGCCGGCTTTTCCTGAAGCTCTTGTTTTTGTGACATGTGCTTACTTTGTTTCCGTGACAGCCTGAGCTGCGGATCCTGGTACGCATCGCTCTGTTTGGGTTCCTGGCGAGCTGGAAGCTCGCGATGCACTGGTGCAACGGGAGCGACTGAAGTGTGAACTTTCTGTAGATCTGGCATAAATAGCTCGGTTTGTGTGAGGGCAACATCCTTGAATACGGCTGTGCTCTTTTTGGTCACGACCTTACGTGTGTTTGCAATCTGACCCAATGCCTGTAATGGTTGTTGGACCTCGAGTAATGGCTGTTTGACAGACGGCTGGCTTGCGTAATCAGGGACATTCAGGAGATGATTCAATCCGGAGACTGAAAGCGGGCGTTGTGCAGGTCTCAGCAGCGCTGTCGCTCTTCTGTCTGGCTGTGCTGGTATGGTCTTCTCTAGCGTATGATAGTCCCCTTTACCACCAATTACTGAGTCGTCTTTACTCGGTCGCGAAACATTGGCAGTATTGCTAACATCTCCGAACGCTGTGCGCTTCGCAGCCATCTTCAAGCCTCCTGCATTGAGCATGGTTGATAAGGATGGACTCGACTTGTTGCGTTGATGTAGAGTTTTCTGCACGCCGGCTGTAGGCATCGCGTTCTCGTCCCCGAAGACACGGAGAGTACGTGTCGGTCTCTGAGGCTAGGTATAACAGCATGTTAGTGACTCATTGCTTGAAATTCATCTCTCGGCCATCTTGCGAGTGATAGTGATGGGGAAAATAAAGGTAAGTTGCTCCGACTGGGCTCGGAGACGCTTGGTCTTGGAGATGATTAGGCTTGGCGAAAGTCATTGCCGACTGATGCTTCTTTGGTAAAGGGTGCTGAAGGCTCACCTTGGCATCCATGCTTGTTTGACGCGTTCGATGTATCTCATGCCAATGATCACTTGTCTGGAGAAGCTTTCGTGTCGGGGCCTGTCTCTGGCGGTTTGACAGCTTTCAGCTTCAGCAATTGATGTCGCGAAGACATGTACCTACATACCAGAAACTTCTTGGTACACGGGCAGCGATCAGAAGAAACTGCGAGTTGCTGGTTAGAAGATGCCGGTTAGATGTGCGTCTTCGAGTTTACGTCGTACCAAAAACCTGTAAAAGACCGTTGTATTGATCCTCGCGGCAGGGGTCCACCGCAGTTGTCTGGGAAACCGGAAGGCGCGAATCTGTATATTTGCTTGGCTCAAACCGCGTCACATCAGAACACGACGCAGCGAGTCCACATTATTGCCTGAGACCTATGCATCGACACATGAACACAAAATCTATCTGATCGGTAATTATACTTTATGCGACCATGCACGGAGATTTTCGGCTTCACGATGGCCTTATGGGATCAGGAATCTCATTGAGAAGGCAGTGATGATTGAACCACGCTATATCACCTAATCACATGACTGCAGAGGATCTCAACCTATATTCACGATCCCACCAGGTGCGTCTTCCACGTTTTGATATCTATCAGTCTCTATAGTCGGTGCACGTCAAGCCGCTACGATTTCGTTGGGATGGTTGCTTTGGATGAACATCCAGTGGTGAGTTAACCGCCCCTTCCGGTCTGCAACCCAAACCCGGCGAGCCTATGAAGTGCACTGCCCACTCAGCGCTCAAAACCTTATTGGTCTCGGATATACTTAGTGACCTTGCAACTCGACCGGCCAAGGGTACACACATTGTATACTGTCTGCTATCGAGCCGAAGATTGTGGTCTGAGCGATGCGCAGAGTGTCAGAAAAGGCTCTCCATGTACTACGGCATTAGTAGCCCAGGATACAGAAAGCAAGGTGCCTGAAGAAAGTATCCCCAGAATACGGCCGCAAGACAAGTGACGCCGTTATCGCCCCTCCCCATGGTCTGAGCGGAAGTGGGGAGAAGATCTAGGCATGCAGTAGGATGCCGTCGATAGCAGCGGAGTATAGGCCTTTAGCGCGCTGGGTGAAGTGGGCGATGTTTGGCATGCTTAAAGGCGTAGATCCCTCGCATCAATGCTTCACAAGCCTATCGCTGTACCTATCGTTGTACCGTTTCAAACTAGCAAGTTTGCTCGGTCTTGGGCGAATGAAAGATGGTGTGCTTTGCGACTGACTTGAGCCATCCATCACCGGACTTCCTTGGGGTCTCGGCCACCCGCCTATTTAGAGGATGGACAACAATCGACTTGCGGCGTAGGGCCAGTGAACTGGATGGTCTGTTAAGTGTTACCTCTAACTCTCGGCACCCTTTTGCGAAGCCTGCATTTGTGCCGTATCAGTGCTGACAGGAACCGTTCCTTGGAGGGGCCAAGTCAGGCGCTCGTCCTTCCTATTGCAAGAGATGTACTCTTGAGTCTATGGAGACTGGAATCGGCGCATCGGGTTTGTTCGTATGGAGTACAATCCTCGTTTACTTAGCGGCTCCTAATCTGGTATGCAAGCCTCTCAGCATAAGATTGGTTCGATTGCACGCTTTTCCAATCCACCACCTTCCGGCTTTCCTGAGACTTGAGGGGTCTTCCTAGGCTCTGACTGTCAGGTCTTACCCAGTTCGACCACCTGCAGTAAGGATCTTTCGACCAATCAATTAGTCTCCCCACTTACCTAGGGGCCTGTATCCTGAAGAGACTGCTCGCCAGTAGAAGCCCAGAGTCTTTGATATGCCAATGCGATATTGCTCGCGCAGGCTCCCTACATACCCAGAAGGAGGGACGGATTATCCTAGACGAACCAACGCAATCGTAGAGACCGTAGCATACTCGAATACTCGTTGTAGACTCCATTCCTCAATGTGATTATCGTCAAGTTGTGCCGAATGCATAAGTCAATCGGTGATGTGCAGGGTATTGTGACTTCTCTCGTTTCCTCTCTTTCCCACCAACATCTCGCAAGAACATCAACATCCTGCTCCCACGACGTTAGGATCCTGCAATGTCATCATTATCTCCCTCAATAGACCATCAGATATCCTGAGTCCTCACTAGCCTTCTGCTCAAACTCCCAACTCGCTTCTGTTATTGACGCTGCCGCTTCGCTGGAGTGGAGGTCAACAACGCTGCGTCAGACCAAATTGTGTCGATAGCCACGTAAGTCTCCTTCTGGGCCTCTATTTCGATCTGGATCTTTCCTATACAGATATGCGATCCATGTTACGTCTTCTTCTTACTGTACCCCTCTCCTCCACCTCATCCCTTGACCAGCGAAATTGAGCGTCTTGTCTTGGGCTGACCGTTCTCGCTTTGTAGGCCATTCTTATGTGCTACATTTTCTGAAGCCAGTACCGCGACCTCAAGCCCTCCCACCAACATTGGCCAGTCTCCCAGTCAAACCACCAGACATCCGCATCCCTTCGCCTTGAGTATTGAATACGTTCTTCACTAGAAAGATACAGCTGTGCCATGGATGTAGCGAATCTATTGTCGCATGATCCACCACGTTCGGCTCGCCCTCAACAGGGAGCCGGAACCACACAGTCTGAGCCTCTTAGAGCCCACCAATACCCAACTCGTCACTCAGTCATGTCAAATAACGTCTCACTAAGTAGCGACCACTTTCCTTCGCCTCAAACCACTCAGCCCTCCGGTACCCACAACATTTCTCCAAGCTACAGTCTGTCGCTGGTGACGCCCGCTCCAAAGAATGTCGCATTCGAACTTCTGTTCGACGGTGGCTCTAGCAATCGAGCGCGACTACCGATGAGGGTACAAATATTCCCACATGATACGACAGACTCAATCGTGACTACTGTCAAAAACTTCTATGGCCTCTACGAAGGAGCTGCTAAAGGTATCAGCTTTGAGGACGACCGGGGTAATATCCTCATCGCGAGGTATGAGAACTTTCTTAACAACATGACTGTCTATGTTCGCGTCATTCCAGACTACTCCCAAGCATGGCAGCCACTCGGCCAGATCCCGAACCGCTCTGCATCACCCATTAGCGCACACCGAATCCATACTTTCGAGGAGCCATTGCAAATGCTTCCTCCGCAGCCCGCTCAGGCACTCAACTACGGCCTGGGTACCTCTCGACCAGCTTCTCGCGTCGCTCGAAAGCAGAGCGCATCCCCTCATCTCGGCAGACGTCGTCGCAGCGCCTCTGCCCAAAAATTTTGCTCTCGCTCAGACGCCATGAGCTGCGAGGACAGCTTTCAAAGCCAACTCAACAACCTCAATAGCGACAATATGAAAGGCTATACCAGTAGTGACGGCGAGGGAGGCTCGGTGACCAGCTCTCGCAAAGCCCGAAGCGAGCAGCTTGCCAGTGCTGAGATCAGCCTTGACAATATCCTTGAGGGAAATAGGAGGAAGAGAGCCAAGTTCGAGAGTTCCGTAAGTCTTCATTAGTGCTACAAGTATAATTGCGTTCCTTGCCTAACAATTTCCTCCACTCTAGGAATTACCACTCTTTGTTCCACCTCAAGTGCCAGCACCAAATTCGATCTCCTCTATCTCTCCTCAGAGGCGACCAAACGGTCAAGATAATGCCTCTCCTTTCGCACGACCTACACAAAGAGCATTTGCCTACAACCAGCCTCTACAATCCCCACAGAGTCATGGTTATGGCGAGCATACATACGGTATCGTTCCACATTTCAATACGCCTCTTACGGCCCCGCCTACAGTCCAGCACGGTCGTCGTCTCCGCGACCGTGCCAATATACCGAGCCTACCTGCTCGTCCGTCTACCGGTCCGGTGCTCCGAGTCCAAGGTTTCGGAATACTTCCTACGCCCGATCCAACAATTGCTAGTTGCATCTCCGATGAAGACGTGGCTTTGCAGCTGATGCGACTTGGCGATGCTTCCAATTTCTCCCACGGGCGTACTTCAGCCTCCACACTCGATGAGACACTCAGTGGACGGGCAGATGTCGCTTCATCTGCCACCAGTGACAGCGATGAAGGAAGCGAGAAGACTGAGCAGCCGTCACTACCAATACCTCAAGGTCACAACAAAGATGGTCCAGCGAACCAACCAAGTGGGTTTCGAAGACCACGCAAGCATGTCAACGATGGCCTCCCTAGCGTTGACAGCATTGAACCTAGCGGCGATGAAGTAGACGGTGACTACCTGTACGATGATCAGAAAGATGGGGTGTTCAAGAGTGAGCCAGATGATATGGTCAATGAATTTGGCCAAGTCATCAAGCCAAGAGCATCTGGCCCGAAGCAGCGTAATGCCTCGAAAGCGAGTAGCGTCAACTCTTCTAAGATCACCTCTAAGGTATCCAAGCCGCGGACAGGTGGTTTAGCGAAGAAAGTGAAGCCGTCTGTGCTCTCCGCCACAAACAAAATTCCCCAATCGCCAACGTCGTTGCCTTCGCAATCCCGCAAGGCGTCTTCCGCCTCGATCGTTAACTTCCAACACCAAGGTGAGGAAGACCTCTCGACCAAGCCTCGCTGCCAACGCTGCCGCAAGAGCAAGAAGGGATGCGATCGTCAGCGTCCCTGCCAACGCTGCAGTGACGCTGGCCTCGGAGCAGATCAATGCATTAGCGAAGATGAAGGCAATGGCCGCAAGGGTCGCTTTGGACGACACATGGGTGTTGCTGTCAAGCAAGATACCCATGATCCTACCCAAGATCATGATTTTGAGGAGGCCGGGGCCATTCTAGGTAGCATGGCACCAGCTCAGGAGAAAAGCAAAAAGAGAAAGCGTTAGGCTATGGACATCGCCGATTACCTCAGTGCTATCTCGCCCGCATATCAATTTGGGGTCTCGCAGATTGAGAGAAAATCCGCAATCGGCGCTTTAGCTCGTTGAGAAGCACGGCACAACGAAGCCCTGTTCTCTTGGGATGGACGTCTTTGGCAGCTCTCTATTGCATCTCATCTATCACAATTGTCCACACAATATCCAGTCGCCGCCCCCTTCAACTCTGTACCCCCAGCTGCGGTTTCAATTCATCCTCAGTCCCTCTGGTCGCTTATTGGATAAGCATCACCCGTTCCGGCAAGTCTCGGGTATCGATTAAGGCAGCGATCCGTCTTTCCTGTCTTGCTTTATGTCGCTATCAAAAGCGGTTCATTTGTTGTCTGTTGTGTCCAGTACTGATGCCAGCATTATGTTGATGAAAGCGAAGGGTTTTTGATGCGAAGAGCGCAGAAAAGGGCGTGACCAGACTGGAGCCGAGTCAGTGTATTGCGAGAAACTATACAGCTGAACCGAATGAATGTATACGAATTTCAATAGTTGTTGAACAACGAGAGCAATTCAAACAAATGCTCGATTGTTCGGACCCAATCTGATGGGTCTATCAACAGGTGGGTGTCGTTGAAATAAGCTCACGTCATAGCTTACGGGAAGGCGGGAGGCTCCGATCATTCGGCAGTGACATCCACAAAAGGCAATGATCTTCATGCCTCGCTTCGTCTGACATCTGTATCTTGACCCACCAATCACATTGCTCACTATGTTGATGCTGCAGTCTAACATATAGCACAGGCCCTCGTCTGAGACTTCTTACCTTCGGCATGCCTCCGAAAGCGCAGTCTCGGCCTAAGCCACCACCCCGGCGTGGTCAAGGTGCTAACCAAGGCAACAACAACAAAGAGCAAGCTCTCAGCGCACCCTCACCAAAAGCGCTCGTCGAAGACGCAAATGAAATCCAAGATGGTTCCCTATCGACAGGACCCGCCAACGACCCAGACACTCAGCCATCAAATCCCGGGTCTGGGGATAATCTACGCTCAACACCCACAGCAACCGCCAGCTCTCCTCCACCTCCGCGACGACCAAGACAACGCTTAGCGTCAGTTCTCCCTCGTAGTTCTCCGAACGTGGCCTCTCTAGCGAATCCAGATGACGAAATGCGCCCGGCAGCTCTCAAGTTCAAGCCCAAATCTGCCATGCGCAAAAGCAAAGAGGAGCGTGAGGCCGCTGAAAGAGCTGAAGCTGAGCGTCAGGCAGCGAGACAAGCTGCCGAAGCAAAAGCGAACCCGAGTGAGAGGGGTAGATATATTGCGAGGGGAAGGGG
>JAABUK010001892.1_pt1 | contig 38806 bp, 60 predicted proteins | sample 5559141 | NCBI WGS metagenome assembly JAABUK01 (sample SAMN10711869, study PRJNA513367) | rock metagenome | isolation source: Antarctica rocks | place: Antarctica: Victoria Land, Pudding Butte nord | collected 2016-01-03 | reverse complement strand
ACAATGCTTTAGCCAGCCAGCAAGTCTGATCACATATAGAAGAAGACGAAGGTCAAATGTGGAAAACATCAAGACAGTCTAGAACGAACTTGAAAACCTGCATATGATCTTGCTGCGCAAAAAAGGAGCTCATGGTGTTTGTGTCCGTGGAAAACAAAGGAGCATACCGCTGCCTAACTGCCCGGAGAGCTGGACACTCAAAAATCATGTGCAATTCATCTGCCATCTGCCGCTGTATGTGACAAGGCGCTGTACCATGATGTTGCATTAGCAGCCGGAATGACTAAACACTTCGTCTCCTCGTCGTTTGGGTCATTTTGGACATCAGCGCAGGCCGCGAGCTAGCACACGTCGTAGTCTGGTTCTCGACCCCGACAGCCTGCGCCGGACTCGAGCTTTGCAAAGCCACTTTGTTCGCTACATCAGTTGCAACGACGGAGGGCAGCTCCTGTACGCTATCATGAGCGATCTTGAAGACACGAGTCTTGAAGTCACGATTGAGGCACAAGCTCACCTGCAGAAAGTAACATTGTAACGTTGTTGGCGGCGAAAACGTCAGTCTCCTTCCTTCATGCCCTAACTTCGGGTCTGTGTGCAGAACGGGACCAGCTTGAACATGACACACCTCTTCGGTACCTATGCGTCCCTGGAGGCCATCTCAATGGCGTACGCCAACAAGTTTGGCATTTCCTCCGACTCCTGCAAGCTGTACTACCAGGGCTTGGAACTTTCAGACCAGTCACTTGAGCAGGTTGGCAGAAAACTGTTGGTGTCAGTCAAATTGCTCTCTCAAAGTTCTGCAAGTCCACATGAATATATCATTTCCTCTGCTAGAAAACATGAGAGAGTGTCAACAATGCGCTGATCCTTTGCAGTGGCAGCATGATGGCGCAGCGCCCTTGCATCTGTCAGCTTCTTTCGACTACTCAGTGCCCCTCTGCATCTGGCAAAGCTTCCCATCCAAGCTCGACATCAGTACACAAGACTTTTGGCAAGCGTCTGCTGTCTTTGTTGCTGGCCAGGACAATTGGACTGCACTGCGGCTGACCAATGAGAGAACACTCTCCAATCTTGTGGCCTTGGGCCCGAATGATACAGTCCCTTTTGATCTTGCCCTTACAAAGGGTGATATCACATCGCCTGCATGGTCAGGTGTCCCATCGCCTGCAAGGCCTGTCTTGCTTCTGGTTCAGAACGTCCTGCAAATGTCGGGGTTCCAACAGGCTGGCCAGAAGCCAGATGTCTGCATCAGAAAAGCATCTACACAGATGAACAATAACATGGCCCAGATCAGAATGCGTCAGGAGAACATAGCGCCAGTCTCAAGGTACACAAATGCACACATCAAGTGCCTGCGAGCAGCTTTTCTGTTGCTGAAAACACTGCAGTTGCTGTTGGCCATCAAAGTCAAAGACCAGCAGCTGCAGAAAGCGTTTGGCACTCTGTGCAAAGCACTCTTAGCTGCCAGCGGAGAAGCTTCAGCTAGACTGAGCATTCCCAGCGCATATCTCACACAGGATGAACAACAGGAGTCAAAATTGATGTTAGTGCGCCTGGTGAGGATGGCATTGCCTGTCATGAAGCAACTGCTCAAGAGCAAGATGCTGTCAACGACCTTTCTACATGAGTGGAATTGTGGGGTGATGAGCAACCTGCTTGCCTACAACAGATCCTCCCTCCTACATCCTGTCGCAGCTGAAGTTGTCTCATCAGGTACCTCTGCCTACTTTCCAACACTCAATGGAACTGTCGCATCCCTGTTGCTTTGAACTGTGACCCGGCTGTCTTGTTGCACACTCCGCTCAGCGATGCTGCGATCCTCTGAAGAAATGTGGTGATGTCATGGTCATCTGAGAAGATCTTGACTCATTGCATGCAGCTGATAAGGTGCCAGCCATGATTGTCGTGAAGAACCCCCTGCCACACACATCCAGCACACACAGTAGATTCAACTATTGTAACTATTGTACCATCAGACAACACGCTGACTGCCACATGTGGTTTCGCAGGAGGTATACCCATCATGATGTTGGTGCTGGGCTCAAGCAAGGCATCAGCAATGAGAGCCTTTGGCTTCTTCCACACTCTGCTCTCAGATCAGATGCCAAGAGAGCAAGTGGAGGCTGCTGAGTCTGTGTTGGTCAGCCTGCAAGCCGTGCCTCGCCTTTGCAACATGTTGGCTCCAGACATTCCTGGCTGGACAGGAGATGAAAAGGAGGGTGAGGCACCTGCCCTACTGTCCCATGCCCTGCCCTGTCCTGCCCTGCCCTGCCCCGCGCCGCCCCGCCCTGCCCTGTTCTAGCTGTCCTCATGCTGCCCTGCCCTGCCCTGCCCTGCCCTGCGCTCCCCTGCCCTGTCGTATGACGCTCAGCTCAGCCACAGCATGTGCAATAGAGCACACTGTGCCAAGATGTGAGCTTGCTGTGTGTGCACTATCAATATGTGCTTGTCTGTGCAGAGTTACAGAAGAACCAATGGCTTCTGGCGCATGGACAGCAGCAGCTGGCAGACGTCTGCTTGGCTGCTCACATGATCAATAAGCTACTGAAGCGTGATGCTCCACCCTCAGACCCCTTGAAGGCCCTCCCCACCCCTACCCCTGCCGCCTGGGAGGGCATTCAGCGTTCTGTGGAGCTGGTCCTGAAGTGTGGTGCTTTCTACAACTGCATAGAGACTACTCTGGCATTGACTCCTGCAGAGGTGGGCCTCAGATCTCTACAGGCTCAGCTTACACGGATGCCATACAGCCTTGTGGCAGGCCACTTGCCAAATTTGGAGCTGGACGTCAGCAAGATCATGAGGTGAGTTTCCTCATCTTCAAACTCCTGTCACAGTCTTCTGCCTTATGACTTTTGCTGCAGCTGCTTGGGTGTTTCGGATGTGTACGCTGGCTCATCACTTGTGAAAACGCGCACTCATCATGTGAGGTTGTGTGACATAGCTTTGCGTCATGATACTGCTGTGTTGTACCTGCCTCCTGATACAGTGCTGAGCAGCATCATGATGAGCTCCTTCCTTGTCAGCCCATCATAGTTTCATTGGTGAAGCAATCAGTTTTTCCATGCGATGTAGTACTTTCAATGTCGACGTTTTCCATGACAAGTTTCAAGTTGTATCATGTGACTGTTTGACATCAGATTGATGCCTCGATCAGTCAAACCAATGACTGCTAATATCGATACATAGGGATGCTCAAGCACTAAATGTGTCCACACTATACCACTCATACAAAGATAAGGAAGACAAGCATGTCAAACATTGGGAAAGGATCAACCTTATTCACACATGAAACTTCGCAATATGGTTCCTGCAGGACTTGTATGAAAAGGGTGATCTGGCTGGGTGACAGCCAAAAGTTATCTGATGGACCATACGTAGAACTGCTGCAAGCATTCCTCAGCAGGCTGGCTAGGGACCCATCAGTTCTGACCCTGACCCCTGAGGAGATCAAGGGCAATCAAGAGGGCATTTCCAGGCACAAGGGCACAGGGGCAGTGTGCCAGGGATGCCCTTCCTGCAATGGCCCCAGCTGGCATTTCAAGACAGAGAGCGTGGCTGCAATCTGGACCATATGCTGTAAGTCGCATGCATGTAATTGCATAAGACTGCAACACTTAACTGTAAGTCAGCACACATAAGATCTATATCAACTGGATTGCATTCATGTCTTGATGAGGCAGCATGTTGATGTGCTGTGCTGTGCTGTGCACACGCTATGTTTTGTAGTTTATGGTTTCAAAGCCTGTGGGCACACCCTTGTGCCGAATCCACCTCAACAGCAATGCATGCAAGCACAGTCATTTGAAACATTACTGACATACATAGATGAGCAGAATGGATGTGATAGACAGATTAAACAATACACATCAACACGTTTGATATCTAGCTACATGAGCACGAACAAACAGCAAAATGTCTTTTCATGTAGTTACATACATTATGTCTCGCTATATATGTTGTACAATTGTGTTACACATGCTAGACAGGGCAGTGGGGAAGAGAGTGACCAGTGACATTCTAGAATATTCCAGAAAGACCTTCCATGTGCAGTTGCGTAGAATAGAACATTATAGAAAGATCTTCCATGTGCAGGTGCTGTCTGTAGCGAACAGGCCTCTCATCCAGTGGCAGCTGTAGCTGTGAATGCGCTGTATACAGCACTGGCCGACCCTGAGCAGTGCAAGCACCTGCTGCTGCACACTCACACAGTGGTGGGTGGGAGCCCCAGGTGCAACACCGAGGGGGGGTTTGATGCGGCCATGAGGGGTCTGAAGGGACAGCTGACTTCAAGGCTCACCCTTGGTGCATGCTTGGCAAGAATGTGTAGTGAGGTAGGCTCTGACTGTACACCATGTACAGGCGGTATTTACTATACGTACCGCAATGTTGTACAGCACATACTTGCCACATACTCATAGCTTGCCAGGCTGAGAAAGCTGGTTTGAGCATCAGCAGAGCTGCCTTGATGTCAGCATACTCAAGTTGTAGCTCATCGTGGATTGTGCATTGAAGCACGATTGCAGTAAAGTTTGTTTGTACATGAACCACAAAGCCGGTGAGGAAGTGCATGCCTACATTTCCTGTCATTTCATGTTGTTTTGTTGACACCTGTCATTCCATGCTGTTTTGTTGACACAGCATACATCATTTCCCCCAAAGGTCATGACGCAACTCATGATGGGTGGTGCAGGAGATACAGCTTGCAGGCAAGGGTGTAGCAGCCAAGACACCATGGTTCAACAAAGCCGTACGAGAGGGCACCTTCAAGATGGTCTACACCGTGATTCAGCTGGCAGTTGTGGTAGGCTGCCCTGCTGTGCTGTGCTGCGCTGTGCCGTGCCGTGCCATGCTGCGTCGTGCCGCGTTGTGTTGCGCCGTGCTGCTGTGCTGTGCCGTGCTGTGATGTGCTGCGCTGTGCTGCGCTACGCTGTGTTGCAGTGCTGTGCTGGCCTTCTTACTTGAGCAAATACAGGTATCCTACTCGCATGCTATGTCTGTGCTAGAGTTTGCTTTCCGAACCTCATGCTGTAGAAAATTTTCAAATGTGCAGGCGCCCCTGCCCTGGGATGAGGAAAAGTGTGTGGCATTGGCGCGTGCCATCATGAGCATCAACAAAGTCTGTATTGCAGCCCCTGCAGATGTTGCAGAACCAACTCTCCGCCAGGTGCAACATACACTGACAAGTATCATCATGCAGCTGTGAAGTTCAAGTACTGGCATTATAGATGAGATCACAGCTTGCTAACGGCTTTTGATCTCATAGCAAGTTCTGCCAATCTTCCAGTTCAGCGACAGTCTTTGCCATGGTCGTCAAATTGCTATCGAATAGCAAACATGCGTTGCTCAGCTGCAGTAGTTGTCATCCTCTCGTGTAAACCTCTACACAACAATCTTGCATCACATTCTAACAACACAACCAGCTGCTACCTGGCTTCCTTACTTGAGTGTTTTGCTGTTGCAGGGTGAATGGGGCTACGTGGTGATCGCAGCTGAGGTGCTTGCAAAGCTGCGCCAGTTAACAGGCAGAGCTGCTGTGCAGTGCAGCTTGTTGGAAGCAGCCTTAGCTATCCTCACCACAGCTGACTCCTGGCTGCCACTTCTCACACACAATCAAGCTGTCGCCCAGGTGTGTGGAGTCTGATCAACCTGGCTTGACTGCAATGCAATTGGAGACTGGTGCCACTGTGACTCGGGCGCTGCACGTGCAAGCTGCACCAGGGACGCACATGATCTTGTTTGGGATGAGCAAGTGACCTTGAGTGGCAGTCAGCAGAATGTGCAGCTGGCATGTGGATTGAAGTGTCTAGCAAAGCTGTGCATGTACTCATATCAGGTTTTCTTGACTTGCAATGAGCAAGCTTATGTGGTCAGAACACTACTGTGGCCAGACCATTGAGAGCTGTGGCATTCCGCTCCCAGTCTTTCTAACCCCATGACTGCACAAGACATAAATCGTCGACACAGGTTTGTGATCAGACGTGTGATGGTGTCTACAGGACCTTGCAACAAGATTGTGTGACCTCCTGGTTTCGCCAGAATGCCAGCTGCCGGATGCATCTGTGCCCTGCTGGTCTGCTGAGGAAGCTTCTTCTGACGAGGGCAAAAATCGCATCATCGTCATCCTGCAGCCTCTCATGCTGTACTTGGCGCAGATTTGCCTGCATGGACAAGAGGCCAGCACGTACTTCTCAGATAATGCAGCGCCTCTGGTACCATTCTGGTTTGACACCCAAGTCCGGCTGATGCTACGAGCTGGAGGGACAATGACTAAAGGGCTGCCAAATCTGGCGCCATACACTAGCATTTTGGGTATGATGCGTATCCTATTGAACGTATGCATGATGTTTGGTATCATGTTGTATGTGTGCAGAGTGTTGCATGTCGTAAGGCATCCTGTCTTGAAGTACCTCCATGAATGATGCATACCAGGCTGGATCTGACTTCTACCAACAAGCATGCTTCATGTCATGTTGGCGCTTTGAAAGTGTTCAGCCATGCATGGTGATGACTGATGCCAAGACTGGTCACTTAACTCAGGCCTGACAGCTGCGAACTCAAAACACAGCAGAAAGTTGCACATCTGTTGAGGGGACTGTACTTTGCGAGCGTTAGTACTTCTGCCCAGAATGGCAGATCATGTCATGTTCCTCCAAAAGGTTATGGTGGTGTGTTGCAGAGAAGTAGTTACAGTACCTCTGCCCAGGACAGCAGATCATGTCATGACGTTCCAAAATTGCCATGTGGGTGTGTTGCAGAGAACTATTCTACATGGCAAGCCGAGCATGGTGTTGCCTCAGAGGGTGTGCCAGACACAATCTTGTTGGCACTGCATATTGTGGTGATGATCTTGATCCAGTGGCAGCATCAGCTGATACTTCACAGGGAGAGCAGATCACAAAAGGAGTTTCAGCGGGTCTGGCTTGCTTTCGAGGCAGATGCTGCACAGCACAAGTCGCTAGTGGGTGAGATGGCAAACTGCATACATCTGTTCAGCTTTGCAACTCAAAAAGATATCACTTCTACTCAATACTCATGTTGCTAATGGGCTACAGCAGCGTCTGTCTGTCAACAGTCTGTCTGTGGCGCATCAAGTGTGGCCAGGCATGCACACACTGCTGCCCGTCTGCCCTGGTAGGGCATGGCTACCCACCCAACATCCACGCAGCCAAGGGAAGGATGCATGCTCCCTGTTCTTAGCATGGGCAGCCCTCTCACTGTCAACTCATGTGTTATGCTTGACTGCATGTTGATGAGGTCAAACCAAGTTGCTGCCTGCCTGCCTGCCTGCCTGCCTGCCTGCCTGCCTGCCTGCCCTGTTGGTCTGCCTGCCTGTCTGGCTGGCTGTATGTCTGTCTGTCTGTCTGTCTTAAGCAAATGGCACTGTCAAGGTGGCCTACATGTATTTCTGCAATCAAGCAGCACACCCGAGTCATACATCTGTCTGCACTGTGTAGACAATCTGCTGGAGAGCTACGAGCACATGCGGCAAGACCCATTCTGGATGCCGGTCATCACTGCCAGGAAGGAGGGCAGCTGGTGCGATGGTGGCGCAGAAGTTGCGGCAAGGTTTGAGGATGAGCTGGCGGCACTGGCCAGATCAGGCTCCAAATGCATCTTGTCTGCCAATGTCATTCGCCGCCTGCAGGCCTGCTTCTCCCCTCTGGTGAGCTGCTACTCACCTCATTGGACAGCATTGCTGCATTGCCTGTTTCCTGTGGTTTTGACTGCTTGTGAGGATCAGGACTCAACCTGAGAGAGCTCTCAACGACCCAGGTCAGCTTACATCACATCATGACTCACCCTGAGAGATCTCACGATGCCCATCTTCATGGTGGCTGTGGATGAGGGGCAAGCGCCACAGGCTCCTTGCAAGCGCAGCATCACAACTCCATCTTGAACTGCAGCCACCTGATCTTGCTGAGACAGAGGCGGTGACATTGTGTGGCCTCAGTCTTGCAATGTGTCTGTCAGCGTGTAGACCTGCTGATTTCCTGGATTGTCAGTGCAAAATTGGGTTTTGCAGTGTAGCCAGCCTTTTCTAAAAACCAGGCCATTGTGTTGAGTGGAGTTCTTGGTTCTGCCCAGGTGCATGATGCACTACTCCGACACTTGCATTGCTGGCCTGCAAAACTGTTATCATGTTTCTCATGCTCTTGCTTATACATTCTGTTCCGATTCGTTATCTTGATCCACTGTGGCCTGTCTGCTATGTTCAAAGCACCAGAATCTTGTGCATCAGGTGTGCATCCTGTTTCACAGCCATTATTCATGGCCAGATTTGCCTAGCTTGCGGTAACATGAGCACCGGCTTGCACAGTTTTGATCAAGTATCCTTAGTTGAATGCGGAGTGTTGGGCACTCTAGGAGGCAAGCATGCAATGAAAGATGTCAGCTGTATGCTGGACCTATTTTTAGGCTCTGCTCGCCCATTGAAACACTCTGCGTGCCCATCAAAAGGCTCTGCGTGCCCATCAAAAGGCTCTGCATGCCCATCAAAAAGGCTGTGCGCCCTCATGAAGGGGCTGCTCGTGCCTCTTGGATGAGTACTCACTTGCAGCAACTATGTGACCTTGTTCCTTGTAGGTGGCGGGCCGGCTTACCAAGACAGAAGCCTCTGCCATGTCAGCGTACAACCAACTGATGGCAGAGGAGGAAGAGGCAGCTGCCAAAGCAGCTGCCAAGAAGGCTAAGAAGCAGAAGCAGAAGGCCAAGAAGCAGCAGGCCCACCAGGCTGAGTCATCTGCAGATGCCCAAGCCCTGCCAGCTCCTCAGACTCAATCGCTGCCCTCAGACTCAGCACCTGAGTTGAAGCTTGAGTCAAGTGAGGGACTTCATGAGCGCAGCGTGCCAGCTTTGGATGATGTTGATGCAGAAGCACAAGGATCAGATGTAGTGACTCCACCGCAGAGCCCTGACATGCGACCTCTGCATGTGACAGCTGCGCTGACTCCACACTCTGGGGATGACAGGCAGAGTGTTGGGGACCAGCTTGCTCCCCACATGCCTGCAAGAGGTGTAGTCACTCCGCTGCATGTTGGAAATGACAGGCAGGGTGGTGGGGATCAGGTGGTCCTAAGTGAAGGGCCCAGGGATGCTGAGAACTTCCTGCAGAACTTGCTGTGCTGTCCCATCACAAAGGTGTGCACCATATCTGCTGCTTGTGATGCTGCCAGCTGTTGACTGCACTAGTTGACTTGCGCAGTTGATGATTGATATTGTGACAAACCTGCACCATGTATGCACATAGATTTGGCATCATTTGGTGCTCATGCAAATCACTGCTGCGCATATATACCTGCTTCAGGAATGTTTTGTCTTGTGATGCATGACGACACTCTTTTGATTCTGCCAGATATCAGCATTCCCATTGCCTTGGCTTTGCTTGAGGCAATGCAATGCTTTTGCTCATGCATCTTGGCATATGCTTGGTGCTTAGTTGACTGGCAGTGCAGTAGCCCACGCCCATTGCAACAAATAGAAGCAGATTGCAATTCCTAGGCTCATTGCCTTTCTGAGAAGCTGCAACTGACTGGGTCATTGCCTTTTAGTATGGTGTATATCCAACGGCCTTTTGGAGTAGCAGATCTCCAATGGTCAATTTAGCTCAATGTGTGATTTGCTGGTGTGGAGGATAAATGCCACCTGTTGTCTGCAGGTGGTGATGGTGGAGCCCGTGATTGCTGCAGATGGGCACACCTACGAAAAGGCTGCCATCAAGGCCTGGTTACTGGACAACACCACATCACCTGTCACTAGGGAGGATCTAGCACACATGCGTCTAATACCAATATCCTCATCAGGGGCTTGATCATTGAGAGGGGTCGATGAAGGCCAGAGGGCCAAAGAAAGGGGCGGACGAAAGCGGAAGGGTTGATGCAAGGGGTCAATGCAACTGTTTTGCCTGCCTCAAGTCGAGTGCACATGTTCAAGCCTAGGCTCAGCTCACGTGCTTGCTCAAGTGAGATACGGAAATATGCGCCGTTGTAAATCCCATAATACGAAATTATTATATGTTGCTGCAATGCGTCATTTACATTTAGTAAGACAGTGAAATGTATATTGGCAGCAGCTATTGAGCCTTGAAGTTCGTAAACATCAGCTCCTGTACAGCTTTGATAAAAGTGCCAGCTTTTACCTGGCTTGTGCACACCTCAGATGTGCAGCACCTTCTGTTCAAGCATCCAACAACACAATTCACCTAAACACACATTGTCGGTTTTCACAGACATGTTTTCTCTCTTGTAGCAATGTATCACTGTCAAGAAGTCATCAATGATATCTCCTGTCCAGACAATGCACAGTCTAATGCAGCTCACAGGCAGGTGCACAGTTTGCTTGCGCATTTCCATGGCGCAAGGTTTGGTTCTGTATGTGTGGGCAGGTGGTGGCTGAGGAAGCTGAGGCAGCTGGTAGCAGAGCATACAGACGCGCGTAAAAAGAAATGATGGTAAGCTGGCTTCTATTCTTGACTCCCACAAAAGCTGTGCTCCTAACACAAGGATGATGCTATTTCAAACAAGCATATGAAATGTCGGGTGCTAAGTAACATCACCTACCTTTGTCACTCTTTGCAACCTGTTGGTGCATATATACATGTGCATGGGTAATTAGGTTATAGCTTACATACTTCTTATTGCATATAAGTTGGTGCACGTATGAATTTGCACATGTGCATGCTGGGGACTCATGCAAGCCTCTTTTTGGCCTGTATTGTGTGATGTGCATGGCGTTTCATGCAATTTAAGACACACATCATGTTTTGCACCTACAAGCCGTTGATGCTCACTGGCTGATCGGCAATTCATGAGAATGAGACAGTTTTGGAGCTTGAAATGCAGAAAGCGTTGCATGCCCTACCTAAAAACAGGTTGCTGACAGTATTGCCTATTGCTGGCTAAACGGCTTAATCAAAAAGGGCTTGAACCAATCAAGCATGGATGAATTTGATTGCCTTGCTTCACCAGCATGAGCCAAAAAGGTTAAATGGTGTGCTGGCAAATTCAGCAGTAATCCTGTAGACCTGACAGAGGTGGTTTGGTGTGATAGTAACTTACTGAAGGAGGTTTTTCTGTTGCAGAAAGATTTGCTATTGTGTGTATCACTCTGAGGCTCGCACGCGGTGAAAGCTACTTCATTTGGTCTGGAAAATGTTCTGGATCATGCCGCGAGGGACCATGTCAGCAGCTTCTGCAAGAGCAGCCTGTTCACCACTATCCAGCCGCCACCCTAGAGACCCCAAGTTGCCCTCTGCCTGCTGCAAGTTCTTAGCTCCAGGAATGGGAATTGTGTCTTGACACATGCACCAGTTGATGCCAACCTGCATGGAAAAGTTTCTACATCAACACCAGCCAGATGCACCCATGCACATCAATTAGGAAGCAGCTACACAAGACATATGTGGCAAACATTGTTTAGACTACAAAATGCTGTGGAGCTTTTATGCACTTGTTGGCCAGCCACTGAGGGCATCATACGCTTTCATATCATTGTATGGCTTCATCAGATGTTTGTTGGGCGGTGTCCAAGCCAATTCAAACAACAGAGCTGTTTTCACACTGATGCCAATGCCACCCGCTTGCACACATAGAATATCTGTATGACAATACCAACACTAAGGTGGCTGTACTAGCACTGGAAGCTGCGCCAGCAAAAGATAGACAGGCAAAGAGTATCAATGCTGACCATCACATGCAGAGTCACAAAAACAGAGTCCACCTGGGGCACTGTTTTGCCTCGGGCCTCAGCTACTTCCTGCATGACTTGCAGCAGCGGCTGGGCTCCTGGCAGTATCTGCCGGAAGAGGGCTGACCTGGGTCCTTTGGGCAGGGTGTCCTTGTCATACTTTCCTGCATGAGCTCTCAAATTTGCGACACAACAAGCGTACTGATGCACGCTCATCTATGTTGTCAACCAACAGGGTATGCCTTGTGCAACAGGCCTTTCAGGACTAGATACTAATACCTGATGCACACTTCACCCCACGCACCTATCACTGCGTTGCCTGGCTGTCATGACATTGGCTTTCGTGACTGTGCAAGCAAGATGTGGTTTCCTGTTCAAAAGCAACAGCAGAGCAGCATCGTCCTGCACAGCAATGCATCAGCATCATGGGCACACATCTCAGGCTCAGTGGGAGAATCTGGCCTCCAATGCTGACACACAACACACTTGAGCCCTGCAGAGCTGTGACCATGTGCATCTGTGTGCAGGTCTCTCTCATGCATATGCCTCTTGTGAGGGCCTCACCAGACAGCATGCCCAGGGCTAGAGGGCTGTAAGCAATCATCTGCACATCCAGATCTTGGCACACTGCCCTGATCTCTTCTTGTTGAGGACCTCTGCTGAGCAGGGAGTACTGCACTTGGGCTGAAGCCAAGGGGACGCCGCGCTTCTCCAGATGCTTGTGTATCTTCTGCATTTGCTTGGGACCATAGTTGCTGACACCCACTGCTTGCACTAAACCCTGTGATCATCACAGCTGGCTTTGGAGGAAAAGCTTTACGCTGTTAACAGGAGCATGTTAAGGCGGCAGCCCAGAGCTCCCAGCTAGCTTTGCCTTAGCTGGAGCACAGAGAGAGCCTAGACCAGTGCTTGCAATGAACTCTGTGAAAAGCAGAGCTCATGTGCATCAGCTGAAAGCGCAGAGAGAGCTTGGACTGGGGCAGGCATTCTACAGTGCATGCTTCAGGGTGTCCAAGGACGACAAAGGGATTGCATTGATGCAACAGTATGGTCAGAGACGCTGTTCACTGTTTCTGCTTTGCCCCTTCAGGCACAGTGAACACTCTTAACTGGACTAATTCAGAAAAGGCCAGTTAGCTTCATTACTGACATGAGTTCAAGATCATGTACCTCATCGTACAAGGCAACAAGCCCATCCCAAAGAGCACGCTCTTGAAGGGGCTGGTAGTTGGCTGTTGACCAGTGCAACTGCCCAATGCCAATCTGCTCCATGCCCAGGCGCCGCAAAGAGCCCTTGCAGGCCGCCACAAACTGCCCTAGGAGCAAGTACGCTTTGTTATGTGTGTAGGCATCACAGCCTTGCATTTAGGCTCACTGGGCTGCACAAGCTTTGTTGTGCATCCAAGCTTGCGTCGCCGCCATGTGTTGCATGTGGGAGTATACAAAGGATGTGAGAGTATACATAAGGTGTAAACATAGCTGTGACTGCTGTGCATGTGGTGTTGTAAGCAATCTGCCACAATGCAGCACACACATGCAGCACGGCAATGCTGGGTCTGCAGTCTGACAGCTTGACCTGTCATGATCTGGTCTACTGTAAGCAGTGGTGGTCATGATGCCTGTACGAGTGGTTATGCATACCTGAAGTGATGCGCCATGGATAAGGAGCAAGCTTGGTGGCAATGCAAATGTTGTTGCGCTGCCGTTCTGAGCCAGGATACTCCCTGACAAACTGCCCCAGCAACTCCTCACTTCGGCCGTTCAGCAGCCCAGTTCCTATATATCATTTACATACTAGCTCTCACTAAAGTTTACGCTTACACAGTTGCTGACTGGACTGGAATCAACAAAAACAGGCCTGCAGAACCAAAATTACCAGCCTGGAGAGTCAAACTTGGTCGCAGATGTTTACCGTATGAGTCTGCTGTGTCGAATATGTTTATGCCCTTGCTAACCACCAGGTTGAATAGCTGCTGCAGCTCCTGATCCATGCTTTTGTCATAGCCCCACAGAAGCTGGTTGCCCCAAGCCCATGTACCGAGTCCCATTGGTGACACTTTGAGAGGTCCAATCTGCTTCTGATCATTGGGTTTGACAGCGGTTCTGTCCGTGGCCCTGCTCAAGAAGCTGAACAAGCTTTGTATTCGCATGCACTGTCGAGCTGCTTTTGGCCGTCGGGATGTGAAGAAACCAGTGCGCTCAGGATGCCCGGTGGGCAGTGTCGAACGATGAGGCCGTGTTACAGTGCTGTGCATAGCGCCCCTTTACCAGAGGATTTGTGGTTCACTTGGTATCAAGCTTCGGCATGCACGCTAGACGTTCACTTTTGCGCGAAGTTCAAGAAGGCGACTACGCGCACCAACACGTTGCGATTGCGAGTCCACTACACAATGCTGCGATGGTAATCGATCACTTTGGTGGCCGCGATGGCAGTGCTTCGGCCCTTGACAGCTAGCTAGATAGGTCAAACCAAAGCAAGATTGACCACAGCAAGCCTCTCATTCCACGCTGCAAGTGCACATATCTTACACGAACCAGCAGCGCGGCACAACACATTGTAACGTAGTCGTTTACAGGCTGTCGATGGCCAGCGAACCAACAAGCAGAACTCTATATATCAGCAGCTGTTTAGTGTGATCACTACTTAAACCACGTGTGTTGCAGCACATGCGCTATTGTGTACATGTAGTTCAACTCAGCATCTGGTGCCCGCCCAACAAACTTTGCCTGGACAGCAAAAGCTGAATCTGGCCTCACAATACAGTCAGCGCCCAGTCATGGTGCGCCCAGCAACAAGTGCTGCTGCACTGGGAGGCAAAGCAGAGATGCTGGGGAACAGCAGGGTGTCAACAATGTCCATCTCAGCCTTGCACACAGGTATGTCAGCATCAAGGATGTTTCCTGCACTTCCAGTGGCAGGCTGGATGGTCACTGTAGCTCCTGTCTTGTTGATCTGCAAGCAACAAAGGCTTACTTATCGCCTGTGGTACAATACAAAGCTTGCTACCACATATGCTAATAGTAACAAATGTATACTCACATGATTGCCATTGTATGACTACTGTGACACTCAAGCACCTCCATCTTTACACTCGCCTTTTGTGACCATTGATGAGGAATGAACCAATTTGTGACACCGTTACTTGCTTGTAGTGCATTGTAGCTGTGGCCAATACCAGTCGACATCATAACTTGCATGTTGTGCACTGTAGCAAATATCAGGTATACCTCAGCTCACGTAGCAGTCAAGGCATACTGTCAATGCAGGTCATGATGCAACCATATGATCCTTCTCTTGTAGCAGACAAGGCAAACTGTCAACGCAGATCATGATGCCATCAGATGCAGTCCGTACCTTGAGGGTCTGGCCTGTTAGGGCGGTGGTCAATGTCTGTCCGTTAGTCAGTGTGCTGGTTGTCATGGCCATGCCCGAAACCACATGGTACTGCAGAAGCTGCAGCAACCACAGGCTTGTAAACGCAGAGACAACAAAGAGACCAACAAAGGCAACAAAAGAGACAACAAAGAGAACATCAGGGCAACAATAGGTCAGAGATCAGACAATCAAAACCTGCATGGATGCATATGTACCAGACAAGATCAGGGCTCACACTGCTGCCATACATGCTGCACAGCACCTGCCATGTTTGCATGTACTCACTGGCACTTTAGGCTGTGAAGGCAATGTAAAGCAATAGTTCACTGCATGGACTGTGTTGCACCTGATGTATATGGGTACAGTCAATGGGCAATTTAACTGGAGGTGTGTATTTAAAGCACTGCTTGACTACAGTCAGAAACATCAACAGTATGTTTCAGTCGCATGCATGGTGCTTTGCAGAGGCTGACCCCCTTGAGCAGGGAAGGCTCAGCTAGAGCCTCAGTGGGGGTGACCCCAAACTGGCTCAGGGCTGATGTGAAGGCCTCGTTGGTTGGTACAAAGACTGTGGCCACTAGAGTTGGGTCACTCAGGTAAGTGGTCAGGTTAGCAGCCTGCAACAAGATATGGCTGGACCTTGATCAATGCCCATGTGGCTCATGAGGCAATGCCCATGATGCTCATGAGGCCTGTGTTATGTGACGCATACAATCATGTTGCATGCAGAAGATATGTGTCTTGTGTATTTGCAAATAAGCTTGCAGAAACAAGCACACTGTCAGGAGTTGCAAAGGGTGAATGTGCTCTCTCTCACTGATGAAGGCGTCATGTTGTGACTCTACTTGTCAATCATTTCCATTGGCACCATCTGAGTGAAACAGTGGAGCTACCAAGGGATCTGAAGCAACAATTTTTGGCTGACAGACAGTCTTGTTTTCACCTATTACCACAGAAGTAGATCTGTTTATATCTGCAGGATTGATTGCGCCTATGTAAAGATGGCCAAAGCAGAAACATACATGCACAACACAGACTTTGGTGTGACCATGAATTTGGACTGTCATGCAGACACAAAAGGTATGGTATCCATCTGATGGCAGCAACCCACCTGAGCTGTGGTGACAAAGGTGGAGAGGTCTGGAACCATCATGGCGGCCTGCAGCACTGAGGTACAAGAGCTGCTGCTGCTGCTGCTGCTGGTCTTCAAACCATCCAAAGCACTAAAGTCAGCCGTTCCTGTAGGTAAGCATTGAAAGTCTGTGAACCCTTGGGACACCGGAAGAAGTAACAAACGGAGCTTCTGTGCTTGACAGCAGCTGCTACGCATGATTGTGTCCGTCCAATGCATGCAATGCTCATCTTGTTGACGCAATTTGTGATCTCTCAAAAGCATGCCTGGTGTCCATATGACAAGCCCAACCTTGGAGCATATGGAAAGGGGAGTAATATCCCTGCAGAACAGGAAAGTGCGGCAACCTGCAAGCTGTCATCTTCAGTCGGCAGGATGTTTCAGGGTGCACCCCAGGCGGCAACTTGACAGACTTGTATTTACATTCCCAGATTTGTGACAGAGCTGGGAACATTGCTCGCCATCTGCGCTATCAAAACATGCTGTGCCAACATTCTACAGTGTAGCAGACACGTCTGTTTGCACAGGTCTAAGCACCTATGCTGACAGACGTCGAACAAAATGATCATTTTGCTGTTTGCTTATGAGGGTGAGTTTAAGAGAGATGCTCGACATGGCTGTATCACTGCACAGCATTGCAAAGCCAACAGGTATCAAATCAATCCTGAACAGAATCAGCGCAATGCCTGCCAGATCAGGCATACGGCCTTCTGCAATGCAGTCACAGCCTTTAAGGGGGGACAGCAGCTGGCAGACGCTCAGCCACTTATGCAAACTATCATTTTGGGTCTAAATAACAAAGACTATTTCTTTTTCAGGTACAAGTGTCTGAGGCCTTTTACCAGGCTCTTGTCATTCATCTTGTGACACCCCATGTGTCAGCAAAAACAAAAAAAACCAAAAAGACTACGCTTTTTGGCATTGATAAAATAATGACTTACATTGGGCTCCCCTGTGGGATGTGTCAGCATCTATATGTCATAGTACATTGTGTTACTCCTTGTGTCAGCAGCTGTGCATCATAGCACACATGGCTTGCAGAGCTGCGGCCATGATTCAGCTGATTTTGGGTGCTGCTTGCTTGTTTAATGTGTCATGGGTGTCATCATTGGCACTGAGGTCAAACTTGTGCCGGCTGTCTCAACATGTTTTACAAAATCTGGCAGATTTGGGGATTGCAACATCTTGGTGTTGGACGCAGGTGGCTGCAGGAGTGATGTGGTTTGGCTGTACAGTGTGGGGCTTTGGCAGAGGGCTTCAGGTTCAGCCCCTGAGGGCTGTTTGAGGAGCCATGGCAGGGGCCATACCTGAAGCCACAAAGCTCAGGCTGTCAACCCAGACTGCAGCTGTTGTCATTAGTTGCTCTTCCAGGTGAGCCTGTTTAGCAAACTTTGGTGCTCAGATACTGCAGTGTAGTTGTTTTCAGCTAAAATTGTTGGATGGATTTGTTTTTTTGCAAGGATTTCAAAGTTTTCAATGCTTGTTTACAAAAGCTTGTTGTGCATCTGGAACCTACTCTCTTCACTTGATTTCACTCAGCACTCAAAGGTACATAGGTTTACTTCATTTGAGGATGGTATTACAGACAGTGTGCTCATGCCATACAGTAGCCCTAGTTCTGTACCTGGGGCCATTGCAGGTGCAGCCATGGTGTCAGGTCCAGCCAGGGCAGCAACCTCAGGGGCCATTGCAGCCATAGGGGCAGCTTCAGGGGCTGTTGCAGCCATAGGGGCCTCCTCAGGGGCCATTTCTGGGGTGCCCTCCATCATTGGGTCTGGACCAGACAGAGCCTGTGCAACAAACAACACGCCCTGGTGAAACTGAAACGGATTACTCCTGAAATGCCATATATTTGCTTCCAACAATGTCAGCATTGCTCTGTGCTCTACCATAATGCACCAGTTAGGGGAATGCAGGCTCCTCAGACATGCATCTGCCGCAGCAGTGACATCTTGCTGGCTTAGAGTTCTGCTTTCAGGGCTGGTAGACAGGTTTAGCTGCATGTTATGCTCGTGTTTTGCTCATGGTCACATTCACTGGCAAGATTCTGCAGGACCAGTTGATGGAAGGATTGTGCAGCAAACCTTGTTGCCAAATGGTACACTAGGTGTGAACACCCTGTGTCATTTGTGCATGCAGCACTTGGAAACTCTAGCACTTGAAAGCTCCCCACCTGAACTCCTGGGGCCATTTCAGCCATAGGAGCGCTCTCAGGGGCCATTCCCATCATTCCAGGGGCCATTGCCATCATCTGAGGGGCCATTGCCATGTCCGTGTATCCAGAGCTGACATCAGGGCCATCCTGGGCTGTGACCACTGGGGCCCCAGCTGTGGTGGGTGAGAACATGGCTCTGCGGTCATCTACCACAGCTGTGGCGGCTTGCGCTACAGCTGCTCTGGCTGCAGCAAACAAGCATGACTCTGTAAGCAATTTGGGTTGGTCTCAGCACCTAGTACATACTAGCTGTGCTGGTTGTGCCAATCAAAATATGCCTGGCGCCAGTGATTGCAATTGCAAACATAAACGTGCAGTGTTTTAGCAACGCAAAAGCAGCTTGTTGGTGCAGTCCTAGCTAAATCTGTCTTGTGGCATGGGACGTGTGTCAAGCAGCACATGTCATGGTTCATGTGGCATGTATCAAGCAGCATGAGTCATGAGGCATCTGTCATGGGACATGTGTCATGGGACATGTGTCATGGGACATGTATCACAGGGCATGTGTCACAGGGCATGTGGCATGCACCACGCAATGGCAGGCTGTGTCATACATGTACAGCAGCAGTACCATGCAAGTGTCACGGCAAGGTACAAGACAAAACTAGGACTGAGAAGTTGGGTTACCAGGAGCAACAGCTGCCTCACGTTGGCTGCGGGCTGCACTCACTGTTGTGCCCACCCTCTCGATAGCTGCACACATCACCATTCATCTGTTGGGGACCACTGCTGGTGACACTCACACAAACGGACAGATTGGGCAGGCGGGCAACAATCATAGACAGGTAAAGAGGCAGGCGGGCATGCATGCAGGCAAACTGACAGCAATCATAGACAGGTAGAGAGGCAGGCGGGCATGCATGCAGGCAAACTGACAGCCAGACGAAACACATGGATCTGCACAATTAAACAAAAGCCGAGCAAGCCCAGCTGGCTTGTGGTTGGGGTTGCCACAGACTATGATGCAAAACACAGTGTCACATGTGGCTGTATGCAGGGCTGTTTGGTGCAGGGCTGTTTGGTGCAAAGAGAGGCATTTGTGCTGCGGACAAGAGCTCGACCCCCTTTGTAGGCATGTGCAAGCTTTCCATGAGCAGTGTACCTGGAGCGACGGCGTCTATGATGGGTGTGGTTGCAAGCACTGGTGATGGCACAGGGGAGGCAACCAGCCGTGCACCTACAGTGTCCACACCACAAGAAGCAAATCATGAAAGGGGTAGCATATAGACATAGGGGGGGGGGGGTTGAGGGTGGGTTTTTGAGTGACTGGTTTGAAATTTTCCAGTCTGATCTTGAACACATACAAACATGTTGATGTAAGGCTGGTTTGCTGACTGCCAGAACAGGATGCCATAAAAAGGATTCCTCAGGACTGCGCATGCCTGACATTAGCAAAACGCACATCTACAATAAATGAATGCATGAATGAGTACGTCGCATTGCAATGCATACCTGACACAATCACTGCAGGAGCAGTGCTCTCTGGCACAGTGGCAACGGGGGTAGCGGGCACCAGGATGGCCTCCAGGGGGGTAGCAGCGGGGGTCTCCTTGTTCAGCAGGTCAAGCAGTGGGGTCTTGACAGGTGACACCACAGCTTCTGTAGCAGCTGGGGTCTCCTGTGCAATCAGTAACACAGCTCAAGTACGCTTACTGCTGCTGTGATGGCATTTTTGATGTGCTGAGTAATAACTTCAACACTCGATGCAGCTAGCTTGCTTAAATTGCATCCTGTGATGAAGCGTGTACAGAGAGCTGTTGACAAATTGTATGCGCAGCTTGCATTGCAAAGCACTGGATGCAATGATGACTTGCCTTGCGTGAAGCATATTCCTTACACGGCAGCAGCTGTCTCTCACAGTCCTTATGCACAAAACTGCCTACTATGCACAGGTCAGCTGTCGTGACACCAATATGGCAACGCTCAAGTCCTCAGTATGCAATCCTAAATACAAACGCAGTCCAAAATACAAATGCAGTCCCAGATTGCCTTCGATCAACACACGCACAGTGAGTACTGAGTAGTGAGTGAGGTACCTTGAGGAGCAGCTCCTTGAGGGTGGGTACAGAGGGCTCAGGGGTGGCCTCCTCAGTGGCCACAGGGGTGAAAGTGTTCAGAGTCTTCTTGGTCAGCAGATCAATCAGCTTGGCCTGTGTAGGCGGGCTGGCCTCCACCACCGGCACTGGGATTGCCACAGCTGTGGGGACTGGTACCACAGCAGGGCTAACCATGGGCACTGCACGAGCACCTGCAGCAGAAGTGATCAACAAGGTGAGTAAGTTCTGGGTTAGTAGATCTGCCTTTTGTGCACCATCTGATACTGCAGGGAATGCTCAGAATCAGCTCTGCAGCATTGACACTTGCCAGAATGCCAAGTGCTGCAACAATGCAAGGCATGTAATGCAATCTTGCGATGGCTGAGCTGCCATTACACATACAGGCATTGCAGCCAGAGATGAATGTCACCAATGCATTGCCTGAGACTGCAGGCGCAGCGGCGCCAACAGGCACAAGCACAGACGCAAGGGAGTCAGCAACACACATGTCGTCAGCAATCATGTTCAGGTTGATTCTACCAACAGCAAGAGTCTACCATCAGCAAGCCGACAGTCTTAGTGTAGGCCATGCAACAGGGCTGCTGCTGAATCTGGTTTGTCACCTGAGACTGGCACTGCAGGCGCAGTGACGGTGGTGGCAGGCCCAACAACCATGCAGGGGGGTGCAGGGAGGTTGCCTTACCTGAGCCTCTGCTTCAGGTACAGTGGTGGTGGCAGCAGGCCCAGCAGTGTGTGAAAGGGTGATGCATTACCTGAGTCTGCTACATCATGCACAGTTCCTCAGGCATGCATGCAAGAGGAGAACACTACCTGAGACCGCCACTGCAGGCACAGTGGTAGCAGCAGGCACCAGGATGGTCTCCACAGGGCTGGCAGCAGGGGTCTCCTTCAGCAGCAGCTCCTTCAGATCCTCTGTGGTGGGGCTGAACACTGCCTCAGTGGCTGATGGCGTCTCCTGTAGGCCACATACGCAGCCTTAGGCAAGCCATTTGGTAACAACTTTTTTATGTTCTTATCCTTGCCCCACCCCCCCCCACTTTTGTGGGTCAGACATGGTGCAAGCGCTGACAGGGGTGGTGTGTGAGTCCAGCAACAATGCACATGCAAGATGGACTCCACACTGGACAAGCTTTGGTGCAATGTGTTCTCATGCTGGATGTCTTGCTTAGCTGTGACGGGGACCTTGAGTGATGCTTATGCACACACAGAGGAGTGGGCTCAATGAGGGTGTTCAGTCTTTGTGCAAGTTGTGTCCTTGCCACATGACGACATGCTTGCATGCGCCAAAGCTCTGACAGCATTCCAACTGCTGCATAGAGGCCAGAGTCATAGATGTTTCTAAGATTTTGAACATTGATGACAGCAGCATTACAGCTTACATGTAGGAGCAGCTCCTTTAGGGTGGGCACAGAGGGGGCCGAGGTCTCCTCTGGGGGGGGGGGGGGGGTTGAGAAGGTGTTCAGAGGGAACTTGGTGACCAGGCTGTCCAGCAGCTTGTGCCCTTCGATAGTTGCCTTGGATGTGGGTGCAGGCACCAGGACTGTGGCCACTGGGACAGCCTCAGGTGATGGTGACACCACACGCACGCCTGCAAGCAAAGGTCATATTCAGATGCACTAGTGTGTACTGTCAAGGCGACATGCGACGGCCAGAGTTTGACATGGTCTGTAGTAGCAGGCCAAACAGGGCCTGTCAGTGTAGTCATGCTTGTGTCAAGCACAGCAGTACATGCAACAACAAATGGCACGTACTCTATCGTCCAGGCAGCATTAAATTCAGCAATGGGATTTTTGTGTAATTTTCAGTACAGTTGTTGCAGGAATGCAGCAACGAAGCACCGTTCTTTCCTCCTATAGCACACTGCAGCAGCGAGGAAAGCTCACATAGCGGTCACAGATGTAGCTGCTGAGGTCATGCAGGTGCTGAGGTCATTTGCATGCTTTGCAGCCTATGCTTGCATACTGAAAACAATTGGGCGAACCTCAGAGGCAACGCAGCAACAAACAGCATGTGCATTGCTGTCTTGCACTTCAGCAGCAGCATTGCATAAAACAGATGACTACAACCCATACCTGAGACAGCGACAGGGGGGGCAGTGGCAACAGGGGTGGCAGGCACCAGGATGGTCTCTACTGGTACTGTTGCTGCTGGAGTGGAAGTACTGGTCTTCTTGCTCACAAGGCTTTGGACAGTCTGAGTGTCGGTCTCTCCTGCTCCTGGTACATCCACACTCACCATGCCCAAAGTTTCAGCAGCCTGCAAGCAGCAAGAGAAGAACTGGGTCCATGAGTGCACTGGGTGACGCTTGTGATAAGCGTGTGCTGCTGCAACATGCATAATAAGGCGCTGTATGGCAGTAGCTTGCCTTATTGCCTTCTGACTGATAGCAAATACGTAAATGCTTGCATGCTGCATTGACGTGACTACTGCGTTGCACAGCGGCGCAAGGAGGGTGGCAAGCCAATAGTTATCCTGAGTAAGCATGGTAGTCAGGATTGCCGCTTTGGCAGGTAATGCTAAGTCATCACACACAGACAGCCAGACAGGCAGATCGACAAATGGACAGACAGACAGACAGGAGGAGAATCATTGATACACTTACAGCTGTAGGAATGAGCACGGTGTCAATGACTTGGACATAGGCTTTGCAGGCGCTCAGGTCAGAGACCAACACAGTTGCCGTGGAACCAGCATCAGGCACCACAGTCACAATGTCTCCAACAGTCTTGACCTGCAGCAGATGAATACAAGAAAGAAGACTTTGGAAAGCCAGCAGTAGCAGCTTGTGTTGTTGCAGTGCTGTCATGCAAGCACTGAACAGCAGGCTGGAGCGCCAAGGTTGCAGTTGATGATGTGCCATCAGCATTGCATTGGGAGAGTTTGGTAGAAGAGTGTGGCTATGTCACGAGTAAGATTGCAGTGGTTTGGCAGTTTTGTTTCGCCACACACAGCAGATGCAGAACAGCAAGACTGCTTACTGTCAGGGTCTCGCCCTCTGCAGTCACCAAGGAGCTGTGCTTCTTGAAGTCCGACACCTTGTAGGCATCCTGGGAGTAGACGTGGTACTCCAATATCTGCATGCAGCTCTACTTTAGAGTTTGCCTTCTACATCTGTTACTTTTGGCAATGAACGGTTGGTTGTAGATGCTCACTAGCTTTGTCGTTGCAGTGCGTTGCTATGCTGAGAGACTTCGACACTGCTACAGAACATCTGCTGCTTTGTATTCACGTCTTACCACGCTGAGCAAGTCGCTCTTGGACAACAGCTCCTCAGAAGTCAGGCTCAATGCACTTACAAGAGCTGCAAAGGCATCATCCGTCGGAGCAAAGACCGTGATTGCTGATGTGGTCGAGTCCAGTAGGTTTACCAGGCCGGCAGCCTGCATACAATCTTTCACGCTGAAGAATAAAGTCGAGCACTTCTGCATGCAGCGGTGGCGACTGGCGTTTTCACTACCTTAATGGCAGCTGCTAAAGTCTGCAAATTGTGCGAGTCAGCAGCAAGGGCGTAGGGTGTTGAGCACTGGTCGTTTTGGAAGTAGCTGCCAAAGAGTGAAGAGTCATCAGATCTAGCAACACCTGCACGCAACCACACAGCAAGTCTGTCGGTGGGCGTCAGTTTAGGCATAAGGCTGCAATCAGGCGCTATTCTGGCAAACCACCTGTCAGGCTCGCGAGCAACAACGCCACTGCGAAACCCTTGACGTGCCCGGGTCTCATGCCTGCCAACTTAAACACGCTGACTGCAGCAAAAACCCTGCTGTTCGAAGCTGCACACTCTCAGCCGTACAGTAGGCAAGGACACAAGAACACGAAGAATACAAGAAGCCCCCAGCGATTTGGCACTTCGCAGCCTTGAGCGCTTTGTTGTCGGCGCTTCTGAACTCGAACATTGCGCCATGCCGGACGCGAATAGTGAGGTGCGACAGCCCTAGGTCAGCGTGTCCATTATGGGATTTGCCCATGCTGGCTGCGGCACTCACTGTAGTTCATTGTTTTCAGCGGTGGCAACGAGAGGAAGAACAGTGCCACTTCACAGACAATTACAACTGCACAACAGCAGCAAAGCGCGCATCCGATGTAACTACAAATCTTTTTTCTGTTCTTTTTGGGGCAGAACTGCTTCGCTGGGGCTGGCTACACTGTTGTGAATAACAGATTAGTTTCACACTTGCGATCTGCGCGATCAGTTGCACGGGCAACGGCACCTCACCGTGACGAGATCAAAGTGTTTCCAGAGCGTGCTTAATAACAGCTGTATTTCACAGAATGTGATCAAGCTGTGACTCCGGAACGAGTTTGCCGTCCGTTTATCAGCCTTCTGGAAGCAGATCTGCTTCTTCAACAACTGAAACGTTAGCTGGCTGCTCCACGCCGACAAGCACCAACTTACACCAAGTGACCATCAAAAAGCTTTGCTGTTGCAGGACCTTGTGGTCGACCAGAAACGAGAGAAGCCATTGCTAGGCTTGTTTCCTGTGCTGCAGTCAGTCTTGTATCAAAGCAAAACTTTGCAAAAGTACCTTTCGAACAATAAAGTCTCACCAGAGGAGAAGGGCCAAAGTACTTACTTGCTAGAGCCAGACTGCTGAGTACAGGTCTCCGCCGTGGATTTTGTGGAGCCTGTTGCCATACTACTGAAACGTCTCAGTTGTTTTCAAGATCTCCTGAGCTCTGCAACACTGAATCAAACCTGGCAGCTGATTAGCCAAAAGTTCTGTCCGCAAATGCTTGACCGGACCTTGTCTCACATGGCAGGCAAAATTGGTGCAATGGGCAGCGTTGACACCTAGGTTTGCTGCAAGAACAAGCAACAATAATTATGTGATGTCTGGAGCCTCAAGGCGGAGTTTTGAACACACGGTGTGTTCAGTAAGCCACACTGGGACTTTAGAATCAGGTATCAAGCTTCTGGCTTATTGCAGTCATGAGGACTTAGATCAAACATGTGCTGAGGCAGGTCCTTCTCTAAGGATGTGAAAGGCATGGCCCAGCTGTCACCAGTTACTGTACAGTGGTAGAGCTGAATCTGCTGCGCTTCATGGACGCAAGCTAAACTGGTCTTATTTTGCTGTTGTGGTTTCAGAAGTCCACCCAGCTGCAGTGTTTTGTACCCATGAGCCACTGACAAAATCAGTCAGATTCAGGTCTGATCCACCTTAGGTTTAGGGATTTCCACTTCCCTTTGGACTGTGGCCAGCTACGGGCATGCTTCAGGAGGCTCCTATTACAATGGCTGAAACGCATACTATCCCCCCTCCCCACTTTTGACTTAGCATTGCAGTTCCTGCATTCCCTTCACTGAAAACGATGCCAGCATGCTCCTGTTGGACCTTACACTTTATGAAGCTGATTATGCGTATGCTGAAGCTTTATTAAGTAACATCAGATTCTGCTTGATCGTGAGCGCAGGCCTGCATGCTTACGTGCATCATGCTTCAAGTGGAGTATGCAGTACGTACCACAGGTCACCATGTACAAGGTCGCCCCCTCTGGTAAGGTCCGCAGAGATGGCGAATTGCCCGTGGCGGCAAGACAGCTGGCCTATTGATGCACACTGAGACAGCTGGGGCATACTTTGAATCGCATTGCCAGGGCGCCACGTGTGTACGGAGTGTCTGCGATGCTTGCGTAAACGTTTATGCTCGTCATGCACGCCAGACCAAGTATGCAAAGAGGGACAAGATAACCGCCCGAAGTCCAAGAGCCCCCATGTACTGAACAGCATATTGTTCAGAAAGCCGCATCAGTTTGTAGCAGTTTATCAGCACAACGTCGTTGAACACAAACTCGACCGACGAGCAGTTGCAGGTAGTTGGCTAAACAACTCAAGTTAGCGTGACCAAGTTTGCTCTTCACCTAGTCACTACGCTGAGAGCTTATCTTCGTTCGCGTTCGCAACGCTGCAGCATAACTGCAAAGCTGGTTCAGAAGCGTTGGCCAAACCTAAAAAGTGGCCTGCCTCAACAACTTGCCTAGCCGAACGCTTGTAGCGCTCGGCTTGACTTTCTTTTGAACATCTTTCCGGCCCAGACTGGTCATTTGATCACCTTTACCATCTCAAAAATGCAAAGGTTCGTCGTTGCCTCTCAGGCGCCTGTCCTGCATAGATGGCCGGTATATGCAGTCTGGTCTCTTGCTCAGCTGACTTATCCGTTTCGTGAACCATTTGCAGGGATCACCAAGAGAGCCAAGCCAGCACATCTCAGGCTGGCAAAAGCCAGTTTGCTACCTCCTCTGCACCTGTGAGACAGTCCTCAGAGCCACTGACACCCTCTGACTCAGGCAGCACCAAGAAGGTGGGACTTATGCACCGCCTGCTGGCAAAAGCCAAACATCACAAGGGAGAAGCACATAAGGGCATGCCTCACAGCCACAGCCACAGCTCCCTTGCACAGCATGATCAGCAGGGTCAGGATGGCCTGTGCAGAAAGTCAGCTGCTGGAAGGCATGTTCAAATTGCAGAGGAGAGCAAAGAAAACTATCCAGCAGATGCCATTCCTGCCCAAACATTGGATCAGCGACAAGAGCGCTCTTTTCTGAGCTCAAGTTTGCCAACAACACCAGCAGGAGAGTCAGTGCTACCCTCTATTTCACGCAGATCAACCATATCTGAAGATCATCATCAGATGGCTTTTGAAGCTTCTGCACTTGGGCGTCTGGCTCTTTCTATTGCCCCTCAGCTGAGTGAAGTCAAAGGTGTGCTTGAAAGCCTTTGGAAGACATTTGAACCCTTTCTTTGAGCCTTCACTCTTGCATCAGTTACATGACACAGTGTCACAAACACAGAACTTGTGAGAATCACTGACTGTGTATGGCGTGTTCTGACACACAGTGCTGCGTTTTGTCATTAGTGTATGGCATGTTCTGTTGCCTGCCTTACTTCCTGCCATAGATTGTGCGTTTTGCCTTGTGTCTTACCCCACAGGTTGGCATACTCCTGCATAGCATAGCTTGCTGATAGACTATCCAGCTGACCTTGACTGCACCAAGCAAGCCTGCGCATGCAATGCAGGGCTGGAACTGCTAGATGCCCTGGAGGAGGGAGCCCTGATGCGCCTCAGGCGTGAGCACATGGGCCGCAGCTCAACTGGCATGGGAAAGAACGCCCAGGTCAGATGTGTGGCAGAAGGTTTCCAAGCAAGACTGCTGTTTGATGGCCAGGTATACAACAATGGATCTTTGCAGAGTGCTATGTGATCATCTGAAACAACATGCAACAGCCCCATCTTGCTTGTTGTGTTTCAGCAGTTTGTAGTATCAAGCTGCTGACGCTGTTACCTCTGCATGTGCCTGCTAGGTTTTGTTGCATTTTTCAGCTTGCAGCTAGCAGGGCATGACTGGATTTCAGCAACTGCTTTGCAGCTTGTTTCTTGCCTTTATTGTGAATTTGACAGGGCTTATGCAGCTGGGCCTGTTCGTGTTCCCAATTTCCTAATTTCAGCACACTCACCAGCTGGTTTGTGATTACTTATAGGGTCTAGCCTCTCTGTTGAAGCAAGCCCATCTGACAGACAGAGACCAGGGTGTGCACAAAGCCATTATTGAGTATGTGGAAGTGATGGAGGGCGCTTGGCACAGAAGGAAAAGCATAGAGGTGCACACCAACCAAGGCCTGCTCAGCCTGCTTCCTGCAGATGCAGTCACATATGCCACCTGGATCATTGGGCTGAACACGGCACTGACAGCTGTTGAGCTGCACAGAGGGGATGGGATTCACCCCCTGAGGCCTGCCAGGAAGCTGCCTCTCAGCATGAAACTGAAGATCTTTGATCCTTCCATGGCCTTAGTTCAGGAGGAACCTGAGATTTAGACAGGTCAAGTATGAATACAAGAGCAGAGACAACATGCAAATCACACAGAGTTACACAGAGTATACAAAGCTTGCTAGAGAGCTGGCTCTTGAGTTTCTAGAGCGCAAGTAGCAACAGTGAGCAGTGAGCCTGAACGTTGGGTGTCGATTTTGATCAGGAGCGACAGCACTGCTTGTAGCTGCAATAGATTCTGCATTTGGATGATGTCCGTCAACAGCTGCACAGAAGGTGTGTGTGCCAATTGTGTTTGTAAGGGCCATGCTGTGCTTTACAACTTCAATGGCATGCTTCATTAGATGTTACTCATTTCAACATTTGCTTGCAGAAGCTGAGTGTGCTCAATGGTAGCTTAGCATGTCATTGACATGACATTGTTATGGTAAGTGCTAAGCTGTATATTTTCTATCTCCTGCATTAGTCGTGTTTGGTTCTTTTGATCTTCTAGGTGCAGACTACACAATATGTGCATAATTCGCGCCTCTGGTGGGGGAGAAAGCGGTGTTGTGTGATCAGGGAGAAACATGGTAGATCATGACTGGGCCACTTATGTGAGTTATACACCTACCATTGATGTACCACACTAGAAAATAGTGTGACGTGAGTATTGGTACTGGACATATTCTGTTGTGCGCTTTAAGCCAAACTGCCTCTTTTGGAATCCTGTTGCAGCAGCATCTTTTAATTCATCTGACGGCTTGCTGTACAGCCTTCATTTGCAGCAGCTGTGCAATTCTGCTGCCAATGTTGCCTAACGTGGGAGCTATTGACTGGCTCAATAACCCTGCACCACAACACATTTGGTGTGGGCATGCAGCGCTGCCATTGACTATAATCTGCAAACCAACTGTCCTGCTCACAAGTTATAAACAATCTCGCATGCCAAAAGCCTGCAGCAACAATGAGCAAGTGCAGCACATGCAGCCGATGACCTGGTCAGAACATTCAAGGGTGGTCGGTCATACACATACACCGTTGCATAGTTTTCTTGCCATACATGGGCATTTACAAGTTTCTGTGATGCCAACAGAATACCTGCATTTTCCCTAGCATGTGCAAGCTCAAGGCATAGAGCCCTGATCTGGACCTCAAGCCCAGTTGCACGCGCCTTCTCTTGCAGCACCTCCTTTTGCAATTGCGCCTCTGCAAACACAGCATGATTGGTATAATGACACAACACAATGTGGGCGGGGGGCGGGAACATAGATGTGCACATGAGTTCATCAGTTGACAGAGGCAGCTGCCGAGCAGCTACACATTTTGTGACTTGTTGTTCCAGTCAGGTCAGACACAACATTGCAATGGTCCAATGATCATGGTTGGCCCCAAGACCTTAAGATTAAATGAATGAATGCAGCAGCGCCTACCGTCCGGTGCACGCTGATGGTCTGGATTGCTGCCATCTGTATCTGCTGTGCTGGGCTGCGCTGACTGGGATTGCCAGAAAGCGCTCTCCTCCAGCAGGCTCTTCAGCTGATCCATGTGCTGCAGGTTCTCTTGCGCTTCAGCTTCCCATGTTTGCGCACTCTCTTGCATCTGCGCCAAGCCCTGCGTATCATCAGCCTGGAATGATTATTGATTGATTGATTGATTGATTGATTTGAACCTGTGCCAGCCGTTGCTCTTGCATTAGCCAAGTAGGTTACAGGTATGCCTCACCCCAATTCAGAAGGCCATACAGCAGGCTGCTCTTTATCACTCAAGGGTGTACAGTCAATGGGGCAAGCACCGCGCTGCATATCAATCCAGGACAAACCTATACCTACTTAAACCGCCATCAATCCAAAGACCAAGTTCTGAAAAAGCTGGAATCGAACCGCTGACTAAAAGCCTGAGAGGCAAATCGCTTAGACATAGACTGGGATGATGGCTTGCCTAAACTGGCAAAACAGCCAAGGCAGCCTCTGGAGACACGCAGCTTCAGGCCTCTGTTGCAACTCACAACATGCAGATGCTTGAAGTGTCCACACTTCCAGTGCAAAAGTCCAAGCCTGGCAGTAGTATGCAGGTGGTTTGGGCACCTGCTCAAGGGCTGAGTTGTCAGTGAGAAGGCGTTCGATCTCCAGAGACTGGCGGTCCACTTCCACCAGCAGCTTGTCTCTGCTTGCCTTCAAGCTGCTCACCTGCCCCCTCAGTCTCTGTGTGGTACAGAGAACAAATGACTCTGTGCTCGCACACATGTTGCAATGTGTCATGAAACCTGCCTGGAGTGTAATGGTGGTCTGATATGTGCACTTTCATAAGGTTCGCAGGCCACCTTTGTTGCTGCATGCCAAATGCAGAGACAGCAGTGTGATCAAGTGTGTACAGTGATGATGACAAGCAGCGACTTAAAACTGCTCACAGACAAGCTAGACTAGCGCCAGAAAGCAGTCATTGCTGAAGATGTCATGGTGTGAAGCACCCAGCACAGGAGCATGCAGTTGGAGCCTGGAGTCAGCCAGCAGATGAACTGCAGAGCAGGGTGGGCAGAACAGCATTCTACCTGCAGCAGCTGTGCTGTGACATCAGGTAGGCTGTCAGAGCCAGCAGATCCTGCTCCAGAAGGCAAATGACTGGAAGCTTGCCTTCTACCAGAAGGCAGCTGAGACACCCCATTAGGAACAGCTTGCCCATCAAGTGCTGCCTGCTCAGTACCGGACTGCTCAAGCTGAGTGACTCGTGCTTTGGCTGATGCAAGCTCAGTCTGAGCTGAGTTCAACGCTGACTCAGTTGACATAAGACTTACGGACATATCATCTGCTCTGATCTGTGCGGCATGCAGCTCTTGATGTAGCTGTTCATCGTTTGGTTGGCTTTGTTGTGTGCCAGCAGTTGCGTCTACAGCACTGGAACTTTGCTGTGCTGACTCCAGTTCTGTTTTCATTGCAGCCAGCTCTTGCTCCATCTTGAACTGTTCTTCTTCAGCTTCTGAAGCCCTCTGTTGTGCTACCTGCTCAAATATGCCAATGTGTCAAGGCAGGCTTTTCTGAGTCTGAATTAACAGGGACAGGCAAGACTGGAAATGCTGGACTGCATGCGTCATTGTTGGGGTTTATTCAAAGGGCTCATGGCACATAGACTGCATTCAGAATGACTGGTGCACTGTCAGACTGCTGGCAGGATGAATGCGCACCCTGAGCTTGGCTTGCAAGTCTTTACATCTGGATTCTATCTCCACCTTTTCAGCTGCAGACTGAGCTACAGCATCTTCGCGCTCCTGCCTGAGCAGCCTCTCTTGATGCAGGGCTGACTGCATTTGGACCACATTACCTGCGCAAGCCTGGATTGCTTTGTCATCACATCTCCAAGTCGCATGGGCACAGCATTTTGCACATATAGAGTACATGCATATTGGAAGATCGGATACGCAATATGCAGCTTCAGTGCAAGCTGTCACCGAGTGTTGTTGTACAGTGCATGCTTGGAGACGTACCTTTTAGGTGTTGCAGCTGCTGGGCAAGCTGCTGTTTCTCCTGCAGCAGACCTTCGCAACGATACTCGAGGGCACCTGCAGTCTGAGCTTCCTGCTGCAGCTGCTGCACATGCTGCTCCAACTGATGTATTCTGGTTGCTGCCTGCAGAGTCGTCTGTCTGGTAAGTTTGCACAGGCAATGAGTCAAACAAGCCAGCAAAAACTGCAAACAGCACCTCAGGCGACAGATCTAGTCTAGACTGCATGCGGCGAAGGTACTAGTTGTATAAAAATAGCTACTTGCACTTGACTCAGCTTCACATGGCCTGGGAACACAACCCGGTCTGGTCAGGGTGGCGACCCAAAATGAGAGTTTGCCAGGTTCCGCGTCCTGCTGACAGTCTAAATGTGCTTGAGAAGCAACGAATCGACAGTCAGAGGCAATAGCCCCTCTCTGGTAACTATAGTAGCTAGTCTAGTTGAATACGGCGTACAGAAACCTGTTGTTAGTCACGCCTATTACTATTCGGTTCTGTGGCGTGGACACTTGTTGCGGGCACTCCCTGCCGCGAGCTGTGGTCTGTCACCTACTGCTGCAGGTGGCATATGGCGGACATTGTGTAGCACATCACCTGAGCTGAAGTTGCCGAAACTTGCTGCTGGTTTGTGTGATCCGGAAGGTGTTGGCAGAGTTGTTCGACGATATGTCGAACATATTGAAGGCGATGGCCACAGCAAGAGAGTCAGCCTTTTTCAAGCAAGAACAGGCATGGTTTCCAGTCATCTTTGCCCAGTCGTTAAGCTGCGCTTGCCACCAAACCCACTCACAACTGTTGTGAACTTGCAGGAAGCAGACTTGCAGCGATACCGCACCCATCTTATCAGCATGGGCAAGATCGAAAATGCCGCAGGAGCGAATCTCAAGCCACGGAGGCATAAGACTTTCGAAGAGAGCATCAAAGCGTTTGAGGTTGACCACATAACTCCTTTACTACACAGACACAAAATTGCAAAGTTGCTCGTCTTTTGCATACTGTCACAAGATGTTGCTGCACTCCACCTGCACGCCGACCCGTGAAAACATCAGTCAGCAAAATTGAGTTTGCTGGGGGTGCAGGTCTTGCCTGAGGTATTGCAGCAACAAGCTCGTTTGGATGACCCAGGAGCAGCAGCTCGCAGGGAGATCATCAGGTCTGACATTCTAAACTTGTGCCTGTCAAGCTTGACATGATCTGTGCAAGATATGGAATCACTCGCAATGCATGCTGAAGGGGTGGTATGGATTTGGCAGGCGAATACGAGGCATGCCCAGCAAACTTTCAGAGGCAGAATTGTCAAAATACAGATCCACCATCTACGGACTTTCAGCGCATGTGGGCCATGTACCAAAGATGCATTTAGGCCGCAACAAATGGCACATGGCAGCAGGCTTCAGTGAGAGTGCACCTGCTGCCATTCCTCTCAGTCCTGAAGCTGTTGAGACTGCTCAGAGAGCTTATTCAGCAGGTACACACCCTGTTTCATTAGCACAGCATCACTACAGCTGCGATTATGACCACCACCAGTGAACATGACCAAGGCAGCAATAGGTTTGTCGCGTCTGCTTCAATGCAGTCAATTTTGTGGTGCATGGAATGCTAACGCAGCTCTGCAGACATACAGTGCATACAGGCCCGCTACATACATCTCGGTTCACCACAAAAAAACTCAGTATGACAATTGCAAACCTGCAGGTGTCAGGTCTATGTTGTATGGCTCCATGTTGGGTCTGCTGGGCGCAGCTGTGCTGGGAACTTTGGCAGCCCGGTATATGGGCTTGTCCAGCTTACAGGATCTGAGACCCAGCCCTGACCCAGAAGGCAGTGCATTGCAAAAGTGGCTGCAGCCCTACAAGGAGCGAATACAGGCAAGTCACATGCTGCAATGAAAAGCTCAGCAAGCTGTGAAAAGGTGTCACTGCTGACCTGGCAATGACTTTCGCAGCTGCTAGCCTAATAAGCTGGCATCACGCAAGGTGTGTAGATGCATCTCCTTGCCTGCTCGTCCACTGTGCTCAACTGTGAAGCTCAACCAAGTGTGGAGAAGGGTCAACGTGTATAAATTGGATGTTGTGTATTGCGTCAACGACATGTGTAAGCATGCTGACAAGGATGCCTTAGGTTCACAGGATAGGGTTGGTCATGTCTGCTATCTGTATGAACTGACTGTGCAGGCGTACATCAGACCAGCAGTTGCAGCCCCACCAGCAGATGCAAGCACTACAACCAGGGTGCTACCAGGCGACAGCAATGAAGTATACATGGCCAGCCAACAGCCAGGCTCAAATAGTGAGTTTGCTCAGAGGCTGGCAAGCAGATACAATCCGCGCTACAGCAGGCCGAACACGTCCTCAGACCAGCGTGCAGCAGATGTGTTTTGACTCGCATGTCTTATAAGAAGGGGGGTGTATTCATGAGCGGAGGCTGCCTGGCATCTGAGTGCCTGACCTTGGCAGCCTTGAATCCTGGCGGAACTCTCATATGGCACCCAAGCAGTCGGGCCAAAGCATGCGCTGCAGTATCATTTATACTGGCATTGCAGATCTGGCAGAAAGATACTTGATGCCTGCAGAGCTGGTCTGCTGCATGTGGCACCTGAATTTTCATTCACCTGTGCACTTCCTCGCCATGCCTGGCTTTGCTGTGTCAGCATCATCTACATTCATTTCAGCCCCTTCGTTGGTCATTTCACCTTGTATGCTGACCCTCACATGCAAGCGCTCTGCCCCTCCCCGCTCCCGCATGTCTGGCACCTTTCAAATTCAAGTACGCTTTATTTGTCCAAGGTCTGTGATATGTCAACATTGCAGTATATGTATCCATTCGAATTTTGCAATTTTAGATCTATTCCCTAGCAGTCACAAACCATCTTGTGCAAAATGACATGGGCATATTATAGCTCAGAGGTGTATTTGCAGAGATCCGTGAATGCTAAGCAACACAACCTTTGCCTACTGTATCTGACATCACATCTATGGATCCACGGGACGTGTGTCCAATTTCGCATCCATCACTTCGGTGTCATCCTCCATTGTACACAGCCACTTTGATCAGATTCCAGCCACTTTCACTGGAATTACTCATGACGTGACCGCCGGAAGTGCAAGTGGCGGTTTGCACGGAGCGCGGAACAGCTGAAAGAGGAGATTACTTCAGAGTCAGAAGCTGTAGCCCCTAGAAACGGAGCTATGCTTGTGTCCTTCACCTGTCTCACTGTTGCAACGTTCTGGTAGCGCGTGCCTTTCGCCGTGCCTTTGACAACAGGCAGCGTGTCAGCGAATCGTCTGGTCATTTACGCCTTTCAGCGGCTGCCCATCTTTCACTCAGCCCGCTCACATTCAGCTGCTCTTGCTTCGGTGCCAACTTCAGAAGGCTGCGCACAGACTTGAGCCTGAAAGTCCGCGTCAACGAGGGGGTGCACAATCTTCGGCCAGCACAGTCAGAGCAAGCAACTCCAGCAGCAGGTGGACACACCACAGGTTTTCATGGCAAGCACAGGTGTGCGGATAGTAGTGCGGCTTCACACAGCGACTGGCTGAAGATTGGTTCAAAATCTGCTGTGTTGTTGGTGCGCAATATAACAGCAACCTTGTTTTTCTGGCATAGGCAGTCTCGTAGTGTGTATATACAGTGTCTGTGGCTGAATGCAGGAATGGCAGCTGATCCTTTGCTGCACGTCGTAGTAAAGTTGCAGGGTACAGAGGAGCTGATGTGCTATATGAAAGCTGCAACTGTGGCAGCTCAGGTTTTCAAGACATGCAAAGTCAGAGCAAAGTGCCAAGAAGGCACATTGCAGGATGCCAGTGGCATGGACCTAGTAGAGGATGGTACTGAGCTTTCAGCTGGTACTTACTTCTTCACTCCGGCTGAATCAACAGGTATGTCATCTATCTCAACTTTGTGATAAACTGTCCCGTTTGGTTTAGGCACGCTGATCACAAGGGTTTAATAGACAAGCTGGTGAGCAGTCTCACAGCCTTGTCTATGACTTGAGGGTTTGACTTCTGGACTTGAGGCATGTCGAGCTTGCCTGCACCTGCAAATCACCTCTGTTTGCTGTTGACCTCACAGCATATCTAGAAGGCAGTGTTTTGCAGCAGCAGCGCAGGCTGAGCACAACCTCTCAGCCTTGTCTGTAGCTTGAGGTCTATTGAACTTGTCTGCATGTTCACAAAGCTTCCGAGCAAATATAGTGCACCTCTCAGCCTTGTCTTTGGCTTGAGGGTCTGCTTTGATCTTAGGACGTATCCAGCTTGCTTGTGAGTGCACCTGTTGCCTTGATGGACAAGCTTCCAAGGCAGTTTCAATTGCTACTTGCACAACACCTGAGTGCTTCCCTGCAGAAGCTGGTAGAAGTGCACATATTGATGCCATCAAGGTACTTCAGAATCTGCTGAAACCCCTTCAAAACTGGCCTTCACCGCAAGACTTTTTCCAATACCTGATACAACCAGATGGGCGGAAGATTCCCGTTTCAGAACGCGCCTTTGCAAAGGTATTGACTGCTCTTAGTCGGGACAATTTCCAGCAGATTTTGTTGCTGCAAAAACTCTGATGTCACTGCCAGGCACAAGCATGCTGGCAGTCAATTGCCTAAGATCAAGTTGGTCTCATCTGCTACATGCAGCTTTGGTGCAGCGACTTGCTATGGTATTGCAGGCACAATCTCCAGACATATTGGTTGTCGACAACACCTTGTGCTTGGCCATGCCTAATGCTGTCATACAACTTACACCTGATGTTGGAGGAGAAGAGAAGACAACAGCCATGATGGCCATGTGTATTCCAATGGTCATAAACGAGATGATTCAGGTATGCATTGCTATGTGACTGTGATGATTGGTACAGCTGACGATTTAAAATGCCTGGTCTGATTTACACATGTGCAATTCTCTAACATCTGAGCTCGCAGGAGCTTATGGCTCCCCCTACTTCTGAGTATCACGTTGAACTATTCCACTCGGGCAACAAAACAGAGGACAGAAGCCAGAATCCGTCTGGAGTTCTGCAGAAGCTTGACAGGCCAGACATGCTGATTATGGTAGCCGGCGCCACAAGCTTTGTTGGAGAGGACAAGGTATCTCAAGTTGCATGTGCTTTCACTCCATCTCACTGCCAGCAGTCTCATTGCACTCAAAGGTGAAGGTTCTGACGTGAAAAGTCATTTCTGCAGGGCCAAGGTAATGAACGTCAAAGTGTGACAGAGCTTGAGGGCTATGTGAAGGGAGGTCTTGCACCCTTGCACTATGGGAGCATCAAATATCTGCCATGCTATGCAGCTGCTGGCTCTCGAGTAACGTTTGGCGTGTTCAACGACATTGGCAAGGTCTGCTTCGAAAGCATTGTATTTGAAGGAGCCAAATGCCTCTGCGACGTCATTCCCATGACTTGCATTTCAGCTTCTTGCCAGTTGCTGTTGCTAGCAAGATACCGGTAGCATCGTAAAGAGTTTCCACGAGAGAGATGATGCATTGACTGGCATTTTTACCCAGGCCTTTGGACCTGATGGCATGCATACACTGCCAGACATACCATCTCACAATGTTGTAGGTGACATGGATGCAGCAGACATTTGACATGACGGTTGCTTCGCACCGCGCCTTGCTTGTGTTTGTTGTGGTGAATTTGCTGCGATGGTTTACACTCATGGCCAAGGCGTTGCCAGAGCAAAGATTCCGGATACATTTGTTGGAGACATGGCGCCGCAGTTCGCATGTGACCATCACCTTTCAGCCGGGTGACAGGTACAGCATTTAGTTTGGCTTGTTCATGACTTACAAAGTACATGGCTATGTAAAAGAGTAACGTGCTTGAGCCCTTGGTTCATGATATTGCAACATCACCAAGAGATTTTCTTGCAGAGTGAGAAAGCAGATCAGACAGTTTGACATGTGGGCTGAAGAGCACAGTCCAGGAAGCAGCCTAGAGTTTCTTCAGAAAGTTTACCGCATTGCTCAAGGCTGTCAATGTCTAGCACATGCCCTTGAAGGTCCTGCTCGTGTTGGGAGAGCCCAGCAATACGAAGTCACCCTTGAATCATATGGACCTCAAGGCAACCCTATGACCCTACAGGTATGACAGCCCATGTAGTTTACCCCGTTGTTGTGTCCATTGCATGGCATTGGCATGTCCAGCTTTGGCCTATACACTGTTGTTCTGGTTTATTTTATGCATTGAATGCAGGAGATCCAGAGATACTGCCATGACTGTTGTGCGGCAGCCAAAGCTCTGCATGCAGTTTCAGTTGTCATGCGAGACTATAGAATTCCAAATGTGCTCACACGCAATGGAGCTGAGGGCAGCTATGTCATCGTTGATCTAGAATTTGCTGGACCAGACAAGCATCCTTGGACACTTGACTACTTACAAGATTGGGATCACCACACTCTGAATCAGGTAAAGCCTGTCATGCGCTCATACAACCTCACGGAATGCAACCATCTGTATTGGTTTTTAAGGGCTTTTTTGTATGTCAACACCCTAGGAACAAGTGCTTGTTGATCATGGTGTTTGACTGCAAGCCTATGTGTATCAATCTGCAACACTGTGACTTTGCAGGAGGGACAGTATGACACTTTCTCAGACATGTACCAGATTGGCAAGCTGATAGAAGGGCTGCCGTTCTGGGGAAGCAGCATCCGACCTCCAATGCTGTTGTCTTTTGTGGGTGAGCTGAAGTCAAAGCAGCTGTCTGCTTCAGAAGCTCTGCAACACACCTGGATTACAGCCTTTTGCTAGGTTGTGTTGTTGTTTGCGTATTGAACCATGTGTTTTCTTGCAAGAGAGTTCGTGTTTTGTACCATGCTCGCTTTGATCACCCCAGCTAGTCATGCCTATAACCAAAGTTAAGTGTTCTGATTTCAGCCAGCTTTTCATGGCAATTTGACATTTTCAAAGAGTAACACAACTGGACGGTAGAGTTTGCACTGGAGACTTGATTAGAGTTGTGCCGCCTACTGCCTACAGGATGCCTCATGATCAACTGTGAGTGTCACTACCAGCAGCAACAGGCAAGCTATGACAACCAAGCCTAAACTGCAGAAAGCGCTGCATGCGCCTGCCAGAAACAGGCAAGTGACAATAGCGCCTACGAAGGCTGTA
>JAABUK010001891.1_pt1 | contig 38843 bp, 38 predicted proteins | sample 5559141 | NCBI WGS metagenome assembly JAABUK01 (sample SAMN10711869, study PRJNA513367) | rock metagenome | isolation source: Antarctica rocks | place: Antarctica: Victoria Land, Pudding Butte nord | collected 2016-01-03 | reverse complement strand
CACGCGTTCGATGGTGTACTAGGCCTACCTGACCGTACCGCCAGTCAGGTTGAGCTGTCGTCGCACACGAACTGTTGTGCCAAGCAAGGACTGGTTTTGGATACAGACTTTTGACGACCACTGTATGAGCTAGGAGCGAAGCCAGCGCAGTTGCGCAGAGCCGAGCGAAGCTCGGCTTGGCGCAATTGTGTTGGCTTCAGCGACGACGCAACCCTGTGGTGTCAGTAGCACGCTAAAGCTCTGTATTCTTGATCCTGATGGCTTTTAACCTTGCCAGGCAAAAGGAAGAAGGCTGTGGTTGAAGTATCTCAAGAGCTTTCTGCTGCAAGGCACGTCAGGAGAAGGCAGTAAGATACCAGCAGAGGTCTTCGCGCGAAGAATCGAATGGCAGGGTAAGTACGGCCGGTTGTCAACGCTAAATGTGGACACCTTGGCACCGCGTCTGCAGGTGCCAAGCTCTCTCCCCCCAGTGCACCTGCAGCTGCTCGCCAGCCCTTGGCAGACACTACCAACAGACAAGTCGCCGGATCATGCCGCAACGTCAATACACCGAATAAACAGCTTGAGTCTATACAGCGAGGTTTGTGTCCTAGTGGAAGCAGCTGAAACTGCCCAAAAGCAACACCAGCCGCTCAGTGTTGCTCTCGGTGGGCTGCACGGATGGCAGAGCAATGAGCGGCTGAGCAGGCTGCCTAACACTGCTGCCAGGTTTTGCTTCTAAAGCAGCTGCAGCAGATGAGCATGGCTATATGCACAGCAGCCAGGGCATGGCAGGCTACAAATGGCCTCTTCCATATCCCAGTGCACTCCATGCACCATATTGAGTGGACGGGAAGTGCCGGCATTTCTCAATCACTCAACTCTCCTTTTGTGCATAGTCAGCCTTTATGGCCATGTTTCCCAGTTTGAGGTACAGCCAGTTGTCCTTGACTTAAGATCCCCAGCACCTCAACAGGCAAACATCACCTCAGCCACATTTGTCACCCCTGACAATCAGTTCACCAGCGGCCAGCTGCCTGCGCCCAATTCACCTGAGTATCAGCCCATTGGGGAGCTGACATACCAATATCTTCAGATCTGTGCGGCAATGTCATCCTGGACACCTGAAAAGCTGCATGCTTGCGCTCTTGAACGGCCTGGTGCAGACCTAGCTTTCTGGGTTGGCAGCTTCTGGCGGATGATCAGCCAAGACTTCAGCAACAGCAGCCACAGTCTCAGCATCAGCAAGAGCCACTGTCAAAGTGTCAGGAAGCCACAGCTACATCATCAAGAGTGTCATTGTTGAGGCGCAGTGTGTGCACAATTGACAGTCTGGTGCATGCATCAGTTTACACACGGCTGTCTTGATGTTGGGAGTGACGTCTTTGATCATGGTCAAGCTTATATTGCATTGAGTACAGTCAGGATGTTGGAATCTGACTCGTGGATTGGCTTGATTAGAGCGTCTTCTGATAGTAACAAGAGTGGTGCGCATGATGAGTATCCTGATGTGTACTAGTAGGTACGCTTGGCTGGTTGTTAAATCTCTTGACGTTGTGACAATATTGCTACAATTAAATGTATACTAGCAGGTAAACATCTATGTGACACAAAGTGTTATGTGCCTGCAATCATTGTGTGCAATTTATGAAATGTCTGTCATTACAGAACGGCCCGTGTGTTGTATGCATTTGTTGGTAAATTTACAGTTCGTGCCATGACATTTTGAGAACAGAGGCCAGCTTGCAGCCGTTTTTTCGGCCCGCAGGGCCGTTCCTTGTGTAAAGGTGACAGCATTGGCTGTTGAATGCGGCAAACACAGCATCTGCGTGCCGCTTGCCGAGTTTGCCAGCCATCAGGGTAGTCTACCGGCCTTGTGGGCATGCCACAAACAGCATGAGTGCAAGTCACCTCTTCACAACGGCGCTCATCGTCGTTAGTGCATGACAGCACAGGGTGTATGCGGCCACGAGCTGTGTGACGTGTTGCGGCGCGAGAGGTGCTGCAGAATTTAACGAAGTTCCTCACAAACCAGAGGATGCCGTGCTCGCCTTCGCGCAGTCAGTGACATAAGGAGCAAACGCTCAGACACTGCATTGCGAGAAATAATTTGATCTGCTCCGCCCGCACCACGGCGTGAATCAGCACCAGCTTCCAACCCCCACAGACTTCCAGGCCCAAGCCTGTATGGTGTTGACCATGACTCTGCTCGGTAACTTCGTCCCACGCAGCCGAAAGGCCTTGCTGATCAGGCTGCATATACAGGTCCTGATCCTGCCAGCTTCTCACTCAGTTTGGCATGAGTGCTCATGCCAGCTATATTTGTGCAGGCTACTTCCCTTCGCGGATCTTGCTCATGCTTGTGCTTCAATAGCTCAATGCCTAGCAAAGGAATGAGCTATTGAAGATCTGCGCATAGGTGCCACAGCTGCTTGTGGACACCTGCATTTCAGATGTTGGCATCATCTGGGCACTAAGTACTCTGCTGACCAGATCCCATAGCATGCAAACTTCCTTGCACTTACATATGCATCATGTGCATTTAGGACGAGATGCTACGGCATGTGCTGCGTGCCGATGGTCTTTAGATCAGAAGATGAGGGCTCTCTAGGCATGTTTGATCTGTACATACCTGTATTGTGGTCAGTAGAATGGAGACCATCGTTAGCCAACACTCTGCAAGGATGACTTCCTTAGGCAAGAATTGGTTTTGATGCTCATTCATCAAGCTATCTCCTTGCAGGCTGCATGTGATCTGCTTGCATGTGACGAGAGCTGTGTCTGCCAATTGCAGAGGTGCTGAAGCACACACTGCCCAATGATGGCATGCCAATGCTGCAGAACAAAATGGGTGGGTGGCTGGCTGAACCGGCTCAGACAACTCTATGAGCGCATCAAAGATGTGATCATGGGTAAGTGGCGTATGCAATAACACCTGTCACGTCACTGCCAAGATCTGTCTGTACATGCACAGCATGATTGTGGCTGTGCATGCAGTTGGTAAGCTTGGAAGGTGCGCTGTTGGCAGTAAGATTGCTAAACAATCTCATGCATGATTGCTTGCCTGCAGTCTAAGTATCAAACATATCAACAGTCGCACCTGAGTTGCACCCAACATGTACCACCAGTCTGGGCAAAGCCATCCATGACATGTACTTCTTGTTGATATGCAAGTCATGCTGAGCTTGTGCACCAAACTGACAGGTATTTGGGCTAGGTTAGCTGCATGCTTATGCACACAATACATACTTATTTGCGTCTGGCAATGGGCTATTCTGTGCTCAACATTGTCTCAGGTGCAGCAATGGCTGTAGTCTGGATGAGATGTGCTTGTAGTCCAGGACAAATGAGAGTCTCAGTGCCCTCAACACTCAGATGGCCCGGCTGTGGATGGCTTTACCAAGCCCAGGTATGCATATCATTTCTCTGAACTTGACTGCTTGGATTGTAAAGCCAGCCATCGCTTGGGAGTATGCTTTTCATTGCTGTGCTTTGATCAGTTCAATTGTTGCACTGTTGCCACGCAGGTGAGACATGATAAGCAGCTGCACAAGCAGTGATCATGGCGATGGCACCATCTGTGAACATACTTGCCATAGCAGGTACACCATTACTATAATCAAAGCTGCTTGTGTGCATGGCTTTGAATGCAATGATGCCTTGGGAGTTTGCAGCCACTGTTCTCAACATGGAGCATGCATCATCGCAAACAGCATGCATCTACGCTGAGAGGTCATCAGTTGGGTTGTACGACTCACTGCAAGCCAAAGATGTAGTGTCTTCTATAGTTCCTTGTTCAGGCTCAACTGTGAGACACTACAAGTGATGCATAGCTTGCATGCAGGCAATGTGAGCTGTCAGTCCAAATCACTGCAAGCTGTACATATACTAACCGTGATCGTGCACTGTTTAAGATCATTTTCAGCCTACTTTATATGGCCTGTATGCATTGCTGCAGGCACTGTGGAATTTGAATATCAATCTAGCTAAATTGCAAGCAAGACATGTGAAGACTGGTGTGAAGCTTTGAGGGCAATATCAGACTTCTAGCTGCTTATATTTGTGGGTATCATGCATGCATTGTTACAAATGCATGCAGGCACTATGAAACATCACTGTCTACAGCAATCTACTGTACTGAATCCTGAGATCTACTTCCCAAGATCGAGTCTTGGTTGCAGTGATCAGTGCATACCCTGCAGGCAGTGATTCAAAGTGCATACAGGCACAATGCTTTGCCATTCCAGGTCACTGCAACGCACCGATGTATTGAGTGCTGTCGTGCAGACACAGAAAGCAGCCTATTGAAATAGATGCGCAGCCTTCGTGCACTGTTGCAGGCACTGTGAAGCGTCAATACAGCTCACTACGATCGTCAGATGTAGAAACTGGCCAGGCTGATCAAATCATAGCATGCATGCATTCCGACAAAGTACATGCAGGTACAGCCAATGATCAATTGGCTCACAGCAATTTGTGGCTGTACTCACTGCTGTCATGCATTGTCCAGGAACGAGCCTGGGCTACGTTGCTGACTGTAAAGCCTGCATGCATTTGTGCAAAGTACATGCAGGCGCTGCAAATTGCCACCCCACCTCAATGCAAGCTACAAGACCTAGTGACCTGACTTCTGTGATGCTCTCACAGAATCAGCTCACTGCTACTTTAGTTTGTGCTCAGCCTGCATGCATTGCTGCAAACTGCATGCACACATTGTGAATTGTCAATTCGGTTCACTATAAGTATAGGCTTCACATGTGTTGACTACAAGCTTCATATGGGTTGACTGCATGCTCACATGTGTTGACTGCATGCTCATGTGTGTGGCTGTCATGCATCAATCCTGACTGAGCTTCGAGGTAGTACTGATGGTGCACAGCATGCATACATTACTGCATTCGGCTGTTTCAGCTCACTGCAAGCTACATGTGTTGTTTTAGCCAGGACTTCACACGATTTGATTGAAGCCCATCATGCATTGCTACAAAAATCATTCTAGCAGTGCGATTTGCCAACGAGCTTACTGCAATCTACAGGCCCAGCTGACGTGACTGCTGTCACGCATTATGCAGAATATAAATGTGGCTGCTGATTCATACACGGCCTGTATACATATGCATTGGTGCAAACTGCATGCAATGGCTTAAAATGATGATTCAGCTCGCTGCAAGTATCGGCAACTATCATGTTGACAGTGAACGCATGTGTACAGGTGCAGTCATTGCTGTGATTCATCTGCCATGACTGAATACCACTCTAGTGTCGTTGAGTGACCAGATGCACAGCCTGGGGGCAGTGGTGCCAAGGCTGTAGGGAACATAGCCAGTACCTTCACTGCTCCTTGCATGCAACAGATAAATTGACTGCTGTAAGGCTTAGTACGTGGAGGTAACTGGGTCGTGGTAATAAGGTAATAAGGTCGTGCTAGCATGTCAGGGTGCGTATTACCCACCCTGTTATGATGTTGGCTTGCAGGCTGCTTTAATTGATACACGTCTTGCATGCATGCATTGCCACAAGGTGCATACAGGCGCTATGGGTCCCACAGCCATGACTTCTGTTCATCTCAGAACAAGCTATAAATGTGAAGACCACTGTGATGCCGCAACCAGAATCAAGCTTTAGGCTGCAGCAATTAATGCAAAGCATGCATGCAAAGCTGAACACTGCATGCAAGCAGAGATACAGGTGTAAGCCGGGAGTGCATCTCACTGCAAAGTACACATTAATATTACTTGATTGCTCGTGTAGACTGATCTGAATCAACTTGAAGGCGGCTGTCATTAATGCAGGCCAATTGACCAAGCTGATCTGCGGCTGTGATACAGCTCAACAACACAGTCATGAACATTTCCTGTCTTGTCAGCTTCAGCCCAGCTGACTCATAGTTGCCATGAACAAAAGCAGTCATGTCCATCCAAAGTCTGCACATAGTTGGCTCACGTCTCAGTCTGCATCCATCACAGATAGCAAACAGATATGTGAACAAGCCAGACACACTTGACGCTTGGGCAATGGTGTGCGCCTGCCTAGCCTAGAGCTGCTTTGCACTTAGTGTCCCATATGAGACATATCATACAGGAGCAGTACACCCTGCAAGTCACGATGGTTGCTTTAGCGCACTGCTTTGCATCGTGCCTTTCACAACAGACAAAACACAGGAACCTTCAAGGCAGCATGCAGTGCAACATGCACCAAACAACAATACACTGTGCAGCAGCCAATATGCTTGGGCAACTGCCTGCACAGACTGCTTCCTGACCATACAGTTGGCAATGAATCAGTTAATATGACTCATCATCACATGTTCTGTAGCCCATAGCAAAGGGCATTTTGCATAGTGTATTGTGGATGTATGTAGCATGTGAATCAGGGTGCAAGTACCCATCAGGCCCATATAATGTATGTCAGCTTTAATGTCTGAGTCTGCATCATCCCACATTGAAATGCAAGCATGCATATCAAGTCAGTGCATGAAGAACGTACTTACTACATAGGCTCTGGTGTGCATTGACCTCGCTCACTGCCGCTTCTCCGGTCAATTTGCACAGACCTATCTAGATTTGCTAGATTTGCTAGATTTGCTAGATTTGCTAGATTTGCAGAGACTTATCAGGTGCAATGCATATCAAGGCATCAATCCTGCAATACATGCACAACATCAGTGATTGCTGCAAAGCATGGCAAGTTGCACATTGCAAATGCATCACTCACTTAGCAATAGCTGCGTCACCGTCCATGTCGCTGCAGACTGCAGCCTACGTAGAGCAATGCAGCTCCCCATCAGATTGCACTAGTCGTGCCTGGAGTGCTGGAGAACCAAACACCATGTGCAGCAGGTTTTGATGTTTTCAGAACCAGGCATTTCAACAGCAATTACCAAGCTGTATACAGACGGTGTGGGCTTGCACACCTAAAGCTGCAGTCAATATAGCACACGGGACACGACATGCACATGACATGCTGGCTGCAAGCTCATTGCACTGGCTGAAGTGCTGACCATTATACCCATTGTTGACCCTTTGCGCATTGAGGTTTTTGTGATCTTGACCTCTGCGGCAGATAGCTGCTCATCTGTGCCTGAGACTGCATCATCCTCTGACCACCCAATGTATTCAGATTGCTTATTGAAAGCTCGAGATTGCCCAAGCTCAAATCAAGACGGTCCTTGTTTGACAGATCATTTTCGCTGGAAGCATGGCTGCTGGCAGGACCTTGCAGCATAGATTGGGTACTATCTCGATGGTGTCTGGACACATGCACATACTGCGTTGATGGCCGTGTGCAGGCGGTTCGTGGCCTGCAGTGTCGATAGCTCAAGGCAGTATGACTGACCTGCTGATCAGCTTGCTTATCTGGCTCAACAACGTTTGACAGCCGTTTGCCGCGTTACGGCGCCTGATTGGTTCTTTTTGAGACAAATTTCACTGTGTCCGTCACTCGACACGGCGGAGAAGCGCATCAAAGGACGTGCTGAAGGTACTGCCATCTTAAGCGATGGTGGACCGACGCGGGAGCTATGATTGCGTCGGTTGTCCTTTGAGAGACAGCATACACCTCTCCACTGCTATGTGACCAAGTTTGACATTGTATCACGTTCTCCCGCAACCGTTTCTGTTAGAACAAATGTTCTTAGCTGCAGGCACTTTGAAAAGACATCCACGCCTTTTTAGAGGTCAGAAGTGTCTTATATTCGTGTACTTTTAGAAATACGGTTTAAGGAGTATAGTCCTCATGTTACATAATTATCTAACACATAATGGATTTCCCTGTGATAGAAAGCAATCCAGTTTTGAGAAAGATGTATGCATCGTAAAATCACCGTATTTTACGCCGTATTACGCGGTGCTACGCTGTAACTCTCCCCGCCCAGGGTGACTCATGCCCCTCGAAACGTGACGAGTAATACTATGCTGGCACGCAGGACACGAACGCCGCTCCTGATCTCGCGGCGTGCACAAGTGTGTCGTGTTTGCGCTCCTTTTGATACACAGTTTCCATTTGAAGCGCTCATAGCCAGAACTGTTGAAGAAACAAGATCGCCTCGCTGCCTGTGCAGCAGCAGATTCAGCAACTTTACTTCGCCTCCGGTGCGTTGGATTGTGTGTCGATTGAAATTTCATCTGCAATATGCGTGGCTACATTGCGGCGATTTAAGACTGACGGTCCGAGTTTGGCATACAGGCAACAGATGCCACGAGCCTTCCTGCCAGCTCGCGTGCAAAGATATAGCAGAAGTACTGCTGTGTCTTTCGCACCTGATCTCGGCGCTTAATATCGAGTTGTTTGAGTCGAGGTCACGCGCAAGCAGACATTGTTCACGGCGCGCTATCTTGCAGGTATGTCGTCTTTCTGATCCATATCTGCAGACTGCAGGTGTCGCTGTCAATCTAGAGAGTGCTGTTGCTAAGTATGTGCTTGGGCAGCAGCATATTGCTGATTTGAACTAGCTGAGAGCACACAATGTAGGCCTGATGCGCAATATGTGCCAGTGTTGCTAGGCCTCGCACTTCTTGCGCTGCAACATGCAGCATCAGTAGGCAAGGCAATATGGTGAGGCAACTGTCAGCCATAGCTATAAATATGGCATATAGGTGCTGCATGGTTTCAAAACCACTGCTCCTATGTTGTCTGCAAGCAGAAAGCTGAGTTTTGTTCTATCTTGCAGAAGATCAAGTCTTGCAGGTGTGCATTCCATGGCCATCATCGGGTGAGATATTTCTGCACAAATATTCTCCTACAAACATATGTGCATGTGTGTGTGTCTGTGTGTCTGTGTCTGTGTGTGTCTGTGTCTGTGTGTTGGTGAACAAGAGAGTTACAGCGTCATGGATATCTGTGCTTTGTTGTGTGTTTTGTGCCTCATGCCCATGTGTGTCTTAGAGAAATTTAAGTTGAGCTACATTTGCATACAAATGCGCATTGGTAGGAACCAGAGATTAGCTGTAACACCATGAACAGGTTTGATTTTTTTGTGCTCTGTGCTGTGATGTTTTGTGTTGTGTTGTGCTGTGTTGTACTGTGTCTCATGCACATGTGCTGTGTTGTGCTGAGTTGTGTGGTGTTTGTGTTGACATGTTGTGTTTAGCGCTGTGCTGTGCTATGCTGTGTTGTGGCACGCCTGCATGTCCTTTGGAGCTGCGATGTGTTCTATGTTATGTTACGTGTTGTGTTGTGTGTTGTATTATGTTTAGCGCTGTGTTGTGCTGTGCACATATGTTGTGCTGTGCACATATGACGTCATGTACATGTGTTGTGTTGTGTTGTGCAACGATTTGAAGCCTTTTGTTTAGGTCACTGTCAAAGGTAATTTGTTGTGGGAGCATTGTGAAATTTTGTGGGAAATTTGTAGACAGTTCAATTGACATCTTAGTTTGTAGTGCATTTAAAATAAAAATGTAGCCGGCCCGAGGGGCCGGCATGTAGCTTGTCAAAGAGAGAGAAAGCCGTCGAGTTTTGTAACTGTTTCTTACGCATCGTACTTTCCCCGCCGTCTTTCCGGCTTACCGCACTGCCTCCGACCGTATTTTGCGCCGTCTGTCGTCGGTATTTCGGTTTTTGTTCCGGTACGTCTCTATATTTCGCCGGTATGGGACCGTACTTTACGGCGTTGGAAGCTCGAAATTTGTCATCGACTGCTCGGTTGCTCTGCTCGGTTGCTCGATTGCTTGGACAGTCTCTGCTCGCCGTTTTCGCTTCGGCTCTGTCTGTTCGTTCAAGACATCAGCACGGTTCATGAAAGTGGCAGGTGTCGTGATTTCGATGTCACAGTGAGTTTCTCCGCAGTCTGAGGTCGGCCCATTTCTGATTGATCAAGGCGGCAGTTCTGCTTGGAAAGGTGCTCGGCAACGTCTCTGTTGAGCAACCGTTGTGTAGGCATGCTATTCAAGTTTGCCACAGCAGACACTGACCTTTCCTGAGATCGCTGGTCTTTGGTTTGAGCAAGACGCCGAGCTTCGACCCCATTGTGACATTCGAAGAGGGCGTTGCAAGGCTCAGGTCAGCTGTTCGCATCCGCAATACATCGTCAGTGGTGTTCGTTCTCATACTTTGATATGTGTTGCACAGACATGGTTGTGTGCGACTGCTTTTTCTTCCTCTGCTCAAGCAGGCAATCCTGTGTCAAATTCTCCATCAGAGCACTTTCTCACGCGATTGAGGTAACGCTGCAATCTGAGCAGTGATCAGCAGAATACATGGTCGTGGTGGCCATGTCCTTTGCTATTGCAGGGAACAGTTTCAAAGATGTGGTGAGCAACTTGCACCACAGATTGAGGCTAGTAGAGCCGCTTCGCATGCCAATCTTCAACTATCACAACAATATGCAGTCGCTCATGGCCAGCTGTTCAACCGTCATGATGTCCTACTCAGTGAGTTGGCTGAAAATGTCGTGTGGTGGGTATCAATCTCAGCTGAATGCATCTGCATGCCATGTTGCTTGGTCTGTTCCTCTTACAGTTGTAGTTTCACATCTGTAGGCCATCTGCAGTAGGTCCTTAACTGAAGCTGACACTGGCAATGTAGAGGTTAGGAAGGAACGCACTGTGTTTCTCAGGCCAGATGGCGCTCCAACAACATTCACAAGTGCTTCTGTTGCAATGCTGAGACCCACACTGGCCGCTGATCAGCTGGCATAGCACGCTTTGGACAGTGTTGCAGATATGGGAAGGTCAAACTGCCTGCTCTACAGCCAACTCCCCCTGTGTTAGGTGATTTCAGGCTAAGCGCAGACCGGAATACGGCCACCTTCTCAAGAATATTTGGTCATGTAATGCAGCGTTTCCGATGGCATCATCAGTTGTGCATTGACAGAACAATCAATTGTCACAAAAGCTTTGTGGCGCAATGCTCTCCTCAGTTGTGATTTGTTTGTACATTTGTATCCAGTCAGAATTGTTCACTCTGCATCACATGGATTGTGGACTACAGGTGTTAAAGATCTGAATGCAGACGGCGGAGAATTGGCAGTCCAGCTGTTTTCTTGGTCAATGGTGACCATCTCCAGCTGTGTATCTACGATTGTGAGCATGAGGTCCACAACCGCAGCATGAGCCAGCCTGAACTCTGTACACCGACATCATTGAGGCCTTGCAAGAGGAGTTGCATGCTTGCAATCCTCATGTGCGCATGTTCAAGGGGATGGATATTGACGGCGAGAGTCAGGACACTCGCGTCGTACTGTGCGGTCCAACTGGCAAGTCATTTGGCTAGAAAACTCAGCAGAATATGTTGCCTGACATTTACATTCCAGCTGCTTGATGGTACCATCCTTTAGTTTTGACTGTGATGGTTGACTGTGATGGTTGACGGTGATGGAACATCATCTCACCGCTGCATATCAAGATTAATGAGTTTGACTGTCTTTGAAGCATATATTATGTATATTATATAACTTGCAATTCCAAAAGCTTCACACCAATGTGAGAGGCTGCCCTAATTTGCAGCATTTTGTGCAGGTGATGTGGACGGTAGATTGTTACCTCTCCCAGCCAGCCAAGAGTTGGCAGGTATTGTGCCTAGCCACTTCACTTATGGAGGTCAAGTTGGCAGGTATTGTGCCTGGCCACTTTACTTATGGAGGTCAACTTGATGACAGCTGGTTTGTTCAAGTTACGTTGCCCCCCACAACCCCCCCTCCCCCCCAAATCACAATAGACCAGGACACATTGATGACAGCCATGTGCTGTATGATCCATTGCATTTCGTTTTTGTTTTTCCCAGCCGAGAACCAGGTTGGAGGCCAAACATTTGCAAGCAAGTTTGCTTTTTTACTTGCTGCTGTTTTTGGTATGGAGTTTTTATGTGAAGACTGCTGTCTGTATCAAGTCAGATTTCCTGTTTCAGGTTGCCTTTGGTTGCCTGTAAACCCTAAATCATGTGTTCCTTTACATTGTCTTTGCAAAGCAAAAAAGCTTGGCAAAAGACCTTGGCAATTGCCTTCTCCTTTCTGTGCTTACTCTTTTGGATCAACATTGTTAATCAGTTCATATTCCTCACGTGCACATTGCTTCTGTTTCTGAGGTATGCTGTATGCATGTTCAACGCTATAGCTATCTAACTGGGTCTCAATACTGTAGGGGCCCAGCTGGGGTTGCAGCAGATGATGGAGCTGGTGAAGAAGATGAAGAATAGCACTCAGAGGGTAGTCCTAATAATCCTAATCACATCAGCATCAGGAAATGCGCTGCATGTTATGCTGGAGAAGCAGATGCACGCAAGCTACAGGGATGCCATGGCCGTTGTGTGACATGGAAGGCACCCTGACCTCTTCATTGACGCAGCACACTTTGGACAGTGTTGCACACAAAGGGAGGTCAAACAGCCTGCTGTCAAGCCAACTCCCAATGTGTTGGATGATTGTTTGGCTAAGCGCAGACCACAATACAGCCACCTTCTCAAGCACGACCTGTCATATAATGCAGCTTTTCAGATGGCATCATCAGGTGTGCATCGAGAGAACGTCCAGTTGTCACAAAAACTTTGTGATGCAACATTCCTTAGCTGGGTTTTCTTTGTACATTTTGCATCCAGTCAGACTTTGTCACTCTCGCATCACATGGTTTGTAAATTACAGGTGTTAATGGTGTGAATACAGAGCAGCGGAGAAGTGGCTGGGTTTTCTTTGTACATTTTGCATCCAGTCAGACTTTGTCACTCTCGCATCACATGGTTTTAAATTACAGGTGTTAATGGTCTGAATACAGAGCAGCGGAGAAGTGGCAGTCCAGCTGCTTCCCTGGTCACTGGTGACATCTATCACTACATTGGCTTAGCTGAGCACTGGCTGAATGAGGAACTTGGTTATCTTGAGCTGTGTGATACTGAGCATGCGGTCTACAACGGCAGCATTAGCCATCCTGACTTGACTCTACACACTGACATCATGACCATCAGGGGATGGATATTTACAGCGAGAATCAGGACGCTCTTATTGTAGTGTGCAGTCCAACAGGCAAGTCATTTGGCTAAAAAAATCAACACAATATGTTGCTGACATTTACATTCCAGTCGCTTCACGGTACACCTATCCTTTAGTTTTGAATATCATGGTTGCTATCATCATGTCACTGCTGCTCAATCGATTGATCATTAAAACAATTCCAATCCAAATCCCAATTTTCGTCATTTCATTCAACAGATCCTCGAACATCAGAACCCAAACAAATTGGCCAAGCCACAATCCAAATCCACATTCAATTCCATTTAAATTTAGCCGGCGCTAGCGCCGGCCTTTAATTTGTTGGCCGGATAGGATCACAAGTTATACGGGGGGTGATACGTCATACGGCGTACATACATGCGTGTACGCGGTGTTATCGGGGCAATACGCATGTGTACGCCAGCACGTGTCACGAAAATGGCAACCAGACCAATTATGAAAGAGCAGAGAGCATATGGGCAACACTTTACCTTCGTGTGTTTGCCTTTGGAGTTGACTCATAGGCAGTAGTCATATACAGCTGCCGTCAAAAGTCTGCTTACAGTAATGGCAGTGCTTCGGCAGAGGCCTCGGATTGAATGCTGTGCGCAATGCAAGTGGCGGTGAGGCCAGCCAGTGTTAGCAGACGAGCCTGCGCACTTGCTGCTGTGACCGTTGCCGTCCAAAACGCTTGTGCCGCAAGCTGCAAGGCTTTAGCTAAAGCAGGTGAGTGAGGCAGAAAGAGCTGGTGTCAGCCAACAGTCAGGTTTGAGGCTGGCCAGCAGGCAAGACTCAAAGGAAGCGATACCCTGTGAAGGTCAAACCTTCTGGCAAAACAGGCCAGCTATCTTGCCTAGTATCTGGTTTTCTCAGCAAAGCAACAAGCAGGAAGCAGTGGCTGTTTACACAAGAGGTAGCAAAAGCTTGCTGCCTGGACAAGCTTGCCTCTGACAGAGGTTGAGCCTGATCAGTCAGCAAACCTTTATTTTCACTGCAACCACTTGCAGAGGCTTACCTAGCACATTGCACAGCCTGTGCAGAAAGAATTCGAGAGTTTAGCCCCAAGTTCCTAATGACTTTGACTGCTGACTACGTCAGCCTTTTGCCAACAGCTTATAGCGTGCCTGGCTGAAAATTTGAATCTGGCTAGGGTTTGCAACCCCGTCTGGGAGTGGGGATCAGGTGAAAGTTATACATACATAGTTCATTGTGTCGTGTAAGAAGTGCTCCTACGCCATGTCGCGCAGCTCGAGTCTTGTCACGTTCAGTTGCAGAATCATATAACTTCGCTGATCTTGCTGACGTCGGCAGCTACCCAAACGCAACCGTCGTAAACTTGCTCCGAAAGCCACAGACATTTTTTGCGCAGCGCTTGTTGGCTGTGACTGCCAACAGCAGAAATCTTGCGTACTCCGTGACGCTGTATGACACTGCTGTGCAGTGCTGCAGGGATCATGACTCATCTGACATTGATCTCACTGACTTGTTCAGGTGCACATGATCTTTACAGTCCGGGTGGTAGACGAGGACAACCAGCAGTCTGAGGAACCTTTAGCTTTTGTTAGATACTACGCTGTCAAGCCTTTTGTCAAAAAACTTCACGATGCGGCATTGGGTGTGGGAGACCGTACCTGTCAATGGTCAGCGGCGCTGCAGACAGCCAAGCTTTGGAGTTGTGACAGTTGACAGCATCACACAGCGAGCATGTGTGTGTCCTCACTTTGCCTTGGAAGCAAGGGCCCCGCAAGACTTTCTAGTGAATGAGATGCTGAAGTTGCCTGACCTTTGCTGCATTCCTCAAGATGCCCAGCAGCAGCCTGCTGCAGTGCAGCAGCAGTCAAGGCAGCAGCCGCAGCAACAGCAGCAGCAGCAATGACCCTCAAAGAGGCTATGCAAATGCCCCGGGCCATGGCTGTTTGTTGCATGTTCTTTTGTTTGAGACATGGTAGACCTTAAGGAAGCAGAAGCTTCTGTGACAAATCCTGCTTCACTTGGACTACAACCTGAACGTGGGCTAGTAGTACACCACTGGCTGTACACTTAGTCACAGCGCTCTTGGTATGACAAAACGTGCTCAGATCTGTCAAAAAAAGGTTGAGGTCAGCTTACAGGTAATCTAGCTGTGGTTGCACCACATGACAGCAACGCTGTGTCATTTGCCACAATGTTTCACCCTCATGTGACTTGAATTCCTGTTGAGTGATTTTTCAAAGTACAGGCTCAGAACTCTATTAGTGGCCAAATGTGCACAGTTGAACTTCAAGCTTATCGTGTTGAACACCAAGTTGATGTATCGTACATCTGGTCATTGAATGCCAATGTGGCTGTGTAACGCCAATTAGTGTGTGTACCGCTTGAGAAGCCCATAAATGCGCCTGAGACGCCATGTTATCATCTAAGACGCTACGTCTTTTACAGAGACGGTCCTTCTCAAGACGGTCAAGAGAAGCTTGGTTTCAGAGTCGGTCTCAAAGATGGAGTATCTTATGCCCTTTTGGGCTGTTCAGTGAACACGGGGCTTCTCGGATAGCGTCTTTAAGACCGCTCACAATACACAAGGATTACAGGGTAACGTAGTATGTGCCGACGTTGCAGACAGGTCGTCCACTTATGTTTCGGCAGACAGCTGTGAGTTGCGGGACATGGACTGGATCTAGAACAAATATGGACATACATGCATTCATGCACATTGTTTTGTAAATTCTATTATACTCAATATAACAGCAATTGGATAGTTGGACAGGACATCAACAGCCTGAACTGGTTACAGTGGGACACTGAAGGTCAAGCAACATAGAATGTATGATTTTGTGGGGCTTTGGAGGGGCTTTGTATTGTTAAAGGTTTTTTAAGGGTGGAATTAGCGCCGAGTTTCCAAGGTTAAATATATATATATATATATAAATGACCCTTTTTCCCACCGTTGTCAACCTAGTTCTCGTGTGGAGTATTGATGATCATAGAACTCTATCGCACGGCAAACAACCGCCAGCAAACTATGGCCAGTTTCGATTCTCCAGCTACCATCCTGGTGACAGGCGGAACCGGTCTGTTGGGGAACGCTGTCAAGGAAATTGTAGGTCAGACAAGTACAAATGCAAGTTGGGTATTTGTTGGCAGCCAGGACGCAGATCTGACATGCCTGCAATCTACGACTGCGTTGTTCGAGAAGGTCAAACCTACTCATGTACTTCATCTAGCAGCAAAAGTTGGCGGCTTGTACGCCAACTCCGACGACAATGTTGGCTTTTGGAGGCAAAATATGCTTATGCAGGTTTGTGCTTCACGCAACTGCTGAGAATAACCGCAAAAGTTGCCGTTGGCTGACAGCAGTTGCCATGCAGGATAACATCAATGTGCTCTGCAAGGAACACCAAGTGCGCAAGCTGATTTCTTGTCTGAGCACCTGTATTTTCCCAGACAAAGCCTCTTATCCTATTGGAGAAGATGCCTTGCACGACGGTCCACCGCATGCGTCGAACGAAGGCTATGCGTTTGCCAAACGGATGATTGATGTTCAGAACAAGCTGTATCGAAATCAGTTTGGCTGTAACTTTACATCTGTAAGCGTTGGTGCACACTCTGCGCATTCACTGAGTGAAGTCAATTTCGCTTTCGAACGTACACAAGTCTGTATGCAGGTCATCCCTACAAACGTATTCGGAAAGCACGATAATTTCAGCTTGACTGGCGGCCACGTGATTCCCTGCCTGATACACAAGTGCTACCTTGCGAAGAAAAACAATACCGATCTGGTGGTGTTGGGCAGCGGACGACCCCTGAGACAGTTCATTTACAGTAGTGACCTAGCGAGGCTGATGATCTGGGCTATTCGTGACTACTCCGAATCTGCTCCAATCATTCTCAGCGGCAGCGAAGAAGTCAGCATTGCAGATGCGTCGTTAGCTGTAGCGGAGGCATTCAGCTTCACCGGAAAAATAATGTTTGACACCTCGAAGTCTGACGGTCAGTACCAAAAAACCGCCTCTAACAAGAAGCTAATGTCGTACTTGCCTCACTTTGAGTTTACGCCTTTGTCAGAGGCTTTGGCAGAGACTGTCCAGTGGTTTACGGCCAATGTGGATGTAGCAAGGAAATAAACAGGACTCTCTGGGTCTAGCAAAACCCTGATGTCATTGTTCAGCTGCATGTTGTGCAGCAAATTTTCACTTGGATCAATGGACATGCCTTGGCCCCTTCTCGAGTACATGATTGCTTGCTTCTGTGGGACATTGTCTGTTTACATTGCACATTATCTCACTGTGAAGCACACCTTGAGCTCAGTTTCGATTGTAACTCCATAGGGCTGTCTTTGTCTATTTGGTGACTGTGTACACAGGTGATTGCATGCCAGGTATGTAAGACTTGCAAACTGAAAGGCACAGGCAATGGGTTTCCTGAGGTAGTGCAGTTGTTTCTGTTTACCGCTGCGCACGACATAGATCTTGAATCCATTTGACAGTTTAGGGAGTCTTATGCCTTGGTACATGCTGACATGTTTCAGGACATGTTCCAGAGCAGAAGACAACTGCAAAATGCTTTCGCCTGAGTTGGCTTCTAAGCACACGTGTGTGCTGTCAAGTCATTCACTCTTGATATGTTTGCTGGTGGTGCCAATCACCAGCATCTTGTGACCAAATGTTCACTGGTCTTCACACCAAAGGTACTTGCAACAAATGCTATGATACAGAACTAGGCAAAGGATGCCTGCAGCCATAGTTGCAGTGATATGTTATGGGTGTTCCCACCTCTTGCTTTGATTGCTGCAGGTACCTTCAGGCTTTTGGCCGCAAACAAATGCTACCATGATCTTGCCCAGCTCCGGAAACCCATGTTTAATCAACTGGCAGTGGTTGTGCAAGATTTGCCCTATCACAAGAAGTTGTACAACTGTCGGCTCTGAAATACATGTTGGGGCCAGGCAAACAACACAGTCAACACGTATTGACTACACACTGAGGCATCCCTGTCAATGCAGCTATCATGTCTGGTTGGCCTGAGAGTAACAGCATAGTACTTGGCATTCTGCTCATTGCACATGGCAGCTTCACCTACCTCTCTGGTTCTCCAGCCTGACACCTTCTCCATTGAGGCCCCAGTAGCATGTCTGCCACAGTAATAGCCCATCTTGTACCAGCAGCAGCTACGGTTTGGTCTGTGGTATTGCTAAGCAATGTCAGCATCTGTGTTTGAGTCAGTCCCCTTTTCCTAATGTCCAAGCCTCCCTGTGACGTGGTTTGCATACCCCATCAGCATGCTTGTCACCCATGCGCTGTGTAGTGGGTTGCTTTGACATCATTGGCTGCTTAAGGCTGCTATGAGTTTCTCTGCGTGAAGAGGGTAATCAGTGCTGCGTGATAGCAAGTCTTCTGGGGTTGGAGTTGAGCAATGAGTTTGCACAAGCAACCTGTAGCCAGTCTGCCAGATGCATCACAGCTGCTTTCCTGTACAGATTTCTGCTGCAGACTGGCTGCTGCTATCAAGCCTGTGCCATTTGACTTGAGGCACTGCTGATTGCTAAGCTGGCCTGCTGTGGAGTGAGGTCTGTTGTTGATTGCACAGACTTGGCTGTATACAATAATAAATGGCAAGGCTACTTGGGTGAAGGTCACATGGGATGTGGAGACCAATGGAGCAAGACGGTCGTTGCTCTGAGTGGTGTCTGCGTAAGTGTCATGTTCTGAAGGGATGAGGCTCAGCTTTACATGCTTACATCCTGATGGTTGTGACGGAAATGGATTACGATCTGGTATATGGTCTTAGGACCAAATGATGGCATATTAGGTTGCATTTGGTTCATTCACATTATTCATGGCCATTTTGTCACAGCTGATGACACATTGAAAGACCATGGCTGCTGTCCACTTGAAAAAGGTATTGTTTTGACATGGTTTCAGGACTAGCTCGGGGTTATTTGGGCTGGCAAACTGTGTGCATGGGCTGCATTCTGACATTGTACCACTGTGTGGGTGTAAACTGAGCGAAAAGCAGTGAGTAATGGTCACATCACCTACAATGTTTCACTCCCATCTGTTCCCAAGCATGCCAAGCATCATCTGAGTCTAGCTTCTGCTGTCAATGCACATGTTCAGCAACCTGAGACAACCTCATTTTCAAGGCAAGCAACAGATCACTGAGGGCGTATACAATGCAATCAGATTTTCTGCCTCACAGTCAATTGGATGCCTCTGCCCTGTTTTCAACGGCGGGAGATGAACGTGATTTGCACAATTACCGAGGCATCACTGTTTCTGTCTTGTCTAAACTGTATGCTACAGTGCTGAAGAGGGGAAGTGGCTGAAGACCATGAGATCAGGGCAGCAGGGCAAGCTGGCACCGAAGCACGTCAGATAACATCTTCATCATGAGGATCCTCATTGAGTCATGCAAGGCAACGAGGACAAGCAGCCAGCATGGCAGGTTGAATGCGTGCTTTGTTGACTTTTGCAAAGCATTTGACATCATCCCAAGGGACATACTGTGTGAGCATCTGTCCAAAATTGGGGTTCAAGCCAAAATGCAGGATGCACTGAAGAGCTACTATATCAATCCTCGTGTATGCGTGGACATCCCATCAACCAGCAGATCTGCACCCTTTGACAGTACCACGGGAGTACTCCAAAAGCAGGGCCGCCCACTGTCTCCAACCTTACTTGGCCTGTACATTGATCAGCTGGAGACTCACTTGCACCATCAGGCACAAGATGCTCCAGAGCTTTAGGGGCACAAGGTGTCAAGATTGCTATATGCTGATGACATTGTTCTGATGTCAAGATCCCAACTGGTTTGCAGCACTTAACACATGTGCTTCAGCTCCTTCTTGGTGAGAAGCTGCTTTCCATCAACATGTCAAAGACCCAGGTAGTCATTTTCGATGACTTTCAGCATTCTCATTCATACTCTTTTCTCCACGGAGGTTGAGCTCTGCGCACTATCGACTATTATAGTAGCTGCACATGTTTGGGAACTGTTTTGCACAAATCAGGCTGTTTCACAGCAATAAGTGAGAAGCTTGCAGCTGCAGGCAAGCCCGCTCTTTTGCAATGCAGTACCGCTGCTCAATGTTGGGTCTTGACGACACACATCTACGCGATTGCGGTTCCTTCGCTTCATCTCTGGTACAATTAGTCCTGTCATATGGTTGTGAGGTGTGGAGACTCGAAACGTCCTCCCTATTAAAATGGTTTTGGCTGCAGCCTGTAGGGATACTACCGGAATTGCATTATGTCATACATGTCTGCCGCCGGAATTTTGTCTGTCCCCTGAGCTAGAAGCGAAGCCAGCGCAGTTGCATTGTGTTGGCTTCAGCGACGACGCATCTCTGTGGTGTCAGTAGCACGCTAAAACGTCTGTATTGTTGCTCCTGCTGGCATTTAACACTGCCATGCAAAAGGAAGAAGGCTGTAACTGAAGTAGAGCGTCAAGAGCTTTCTGTTGAGAGAGACACGTCAGCAAAGTTCACGGCTATTTTGTTGCAATACTCCTTCGCCACTTGGATAATCAATTATTCAATAGTATCGCCGTTTGCTGTAAACTGGCATGTTGGCGGGGGGGGGGGTGGGGGGTCGGGGGAGGCGTCAGAGGGTTCAAAGGGAGGTAGTAAGGGGGGGGGGTGAAGAGGTTTAGCTTTGCAATTCATGTGTACTAATCGTTGTGTGGATACACACCGCGTAATGGTATGGACATGCAACCCATGGTGAAATGTGCAACCATATCATGTTTAAACTTCATTGTGAAACTCATTGTAAAATTCATTGTGAGTCACTATTAGCCGCGGCAATGCGTAGGCAGCAATGACTGTACACCGGTGGTACCAGAGCTAAAGGGCATTTGTTGGGCTAGATTCTGAATGATATAACTTCTAAGGTCATGCTCACAACACTCTTGTCTGGGGCATTTGCTACTGCCCGAGAGGGTATCCGACAATTGGTTGCTGCAATCAAAATGCCACACGTAACAACACTAGTTCTTGATGGCTGGTCTAACATCAACATGGAGTCTGTATGGGCTTTCATACCTGTCATTCCCAAGGTTGGTGCTGTCATCCTCAAGACAGTGGACGGCTCCTACATCTCACATACTGGGGAGTGGATAAGTGGTAAGAGATGCTTGTGTTTGCGCCTGAGCTACTGGGTTTTTGCAGTTGTTGCACCTGTGTGATATGTGCAAAGCAAATACTGCAGGTCTTGACAACCTATGGTCCCAAGCACTTTGGTGCTCTTGTCTCTGACAATGGTGATGGCCGCGAAAAGGCCCGGCGACTAGTCACACAGAAGTTTCCTCACTTGATAAAACGCAGGTGCAGAGCATGACAACACAGCTGCAGCATGTCAACAATCTCTTGCCTGCAGCATAACAATTGTCACTTGGCTGTTGTACCTAAAGGTGCATGATGCATGGCTTCGCGCTGGTGATGGGATCTGTTTTTGGTTTCCCCTGGGCTGCAGCTATCTTGAAGAGCTGCAACAAACTTGTCAGGACCATTAATGCCAGCCACAATCTGACAAACTGGCTCAGAGATGAAATCAAGGGCCTCAAGAATTTACCTGCATACAAGCATCTCACCTGGCTTGTGCAAGCTGCAACTACCAGATTCACCACCTTGTACAAATGCATGAGATCTGTGTTGGATTTCAAAACAGCTATTGAGAATGTGGTGCGGGCACACAAAGCGAAGCTGACCAAGACTGATGCATCTGATGCTCAGAAGGCACTTGTCAAGCAGGTTGAAAACTACAAGTTCTGGGCTGAGCTTGCTGTGCTGACACCGCTGGCTGAGCCATTCAACAAGGTATGCCCCATTCTGACAGCCTTTGCTGACAGCCTCTGCTTCTGCAGGACAGCCATCCAATCCATGTCTTAGCTGTGCCATTCTTGCAGAACCTGAATGACTAACAAGCTCAACCTTGTGCAGGTGTTTGCTGCAATGCAGAGCCACATGTCCACCTTTGCAGACTCTGCAAGATACTTTGTCATTCTTGGCAAAGCCTTAAGGGATGCTCGGGAGCATGAGACGGACTTCCATCCTGACTTCTTGGCACATGCCTACCATGTATTTGACAGAAGATGGGCAGAGATGGCAACACCTACTACACGCTTGTGCTTGTTTCTGCACCCAGGCTACAGACTCTTGTCAAACAGGGCTGATGACCTTGAAGAGCTCAAGAGAGAAGTGAGCTGTACTTGCAAGTCTGCTTTGCCTGCCTGCTGTTGCACTTTCTTGTGCAATGCATTGTATTGTCATAAGCAATTTGCTTTGCTGTATCTGCACACCTGCTTCTCTTGTTGCCTTGCATGATGCCTTGCATGTTGCCTTGCATGTGCCTTGCTTGCTGACTCGCTTGTTGCCCTGCTGTGCATGTTGCCTTGCATGTGCCTTGCTTGCTGCCCTACTCACAGTTTTCTTGCATGTACAGGCCATGGACATCTGTATAACTCGCAAATGGGGCGAGGAGAAGATGAGTAACCTCTTTGAGCAGATGGACGCCTACAGGGCCAATGCCAAGGCCCACCAGAGATCGCTGCCGCTTGGAACCGAACCTGACGAGTGGTGGGATGTGGTGGGCAAAGGCCTCCCCAAAGAGGCAGATGGGACACCAGCTATCATCAGCATCTTTTCCAGGATGCTGTTGAGTGCTGTGCCCCATGCTGCAGATCCTGAAAGGGCATTCTCTGGAATGGGTCTAGATAATGACGAGCTCCGCAACCGCCTCTTGCAGAGCACCGTCGGCATGGTGGCACTTGTGCGCTCCTACAACAGGGTTGCATTCCCTGATGAAGAGTAAGTGTTCAGTACCTGGCTTACTGGCTCACCTGCATGGCTGTGTGTACTTGTGAATGCTTGCACATCTGCGCACAAGTGCCTGGTTGTGCTTTGCACAAGTCTTGTTATCTACATTGACTGACTGATGTATTGCATTTATCAATATGACCATATGGCAATGGTTTGATGACACTGTCAGTGATTATCTGGTGCTTGCACAGGGGTTTCAAGGTCAATAAGCAAGAGGAGAAACCAAGAAAGGAGAGCAGCAAAATTGATGCAGCAGACGCTGATCAGCTTGATCACACTGCACTGCAGCGATATTAACTGCTCAAGCAGCAGGCTTCAGAGCAAGGTCCAGATGTGATTGTTCTTGAGGGTCCACCTGAGGACCATGTTGCTGAGGTTGCTGCAGATGAAGCACCTGAAGAGCAGACTGAAGAAGAGCTGGTGTCATCATTGACAGCAGCTCTTGCGTATGAGAGAAATGAACAGCTCACACTCCCAGACTGGTAGACTGGCGAGTTCCAGAAAATGCTGGACATAGAAGTGCAGTACGATCTGGATGCAGCAGTCTGGGAGGGAGAGTATGTGACTGGCAGCCAGAGCCTGACATCCCAGCCTTTGGTAATGATGAAGAGGCCATCAGCATGGATGTAGACAGGGATGAATTGTATCGCAGGCTGTCACGAAACTAAGTCAGAAGAGCTTCCCTAGCTTGTGTGATATATACATTTCAGCAGTCTGCTGTTTCTGAGGTTGAACCACTGTTTGCCAGATTGACCACTGTCATTGTAGACATGAACATGCCATTTTCACCAGTTGTTTGAGACTTAATGGTTGCCTAGAGTGCCAGCTTTACAAGTATTTTGCCAAGTTTGTTATTTCTGTCAAGTTGCATGGTGCAGCAGGTAAGGAGCCCAAAACACTATTTTGCTTCGAAAAAGACCGTGTCGGGGTTCTGCAAATTCTGCAAATTTCTGCAAATGCAGTATTAACCTAAAATAATTCTGCGCCGTACCCTGGGACCTTTAAGCTGTTCAGGAGTCCAAGGTTGAAGCGCAACATCCTGTCCGTCAACGCCATGACGTTGCCAGTGGGGCAGCGGTTGCACCATAGCGGTGTATTGCCAACTCGCTGCCAACCTTGCCTTCGACTGAACTTTGTTATTCAGCTCGGTCGACCCGCTCTTTCTGTTCCTGTGCCTGTCAGCCAGCGCCTCGGAATTGCTGGTCAACAACGAGGTGAAACAGGACACCGGCTGAAGAGCAAAAATACCATAGTACGCTGCACCGCCAGCAGACAGCCTATCGTGAGTGCGGCAGCCTCTGCGCCACCTGCAGAGTTCAGATGGGGAGCAGATATGAAAAATTTGGGCATCTCCGTGGGTCTTGCTGTTGCCATCTGGTTCGTCCCGCCTCCGGCAGGCGTCACACTACCGGCATGGCACCTGCTTGCCATCTTTCTTGGCACAATTGTTGGAATTATCACGAAGCCGTTACCTTTGGGAGCTGTGGCTATGATGGGACTGGGGGCAACAATGCTGACCAAGACCCTGACCTTTGCAGCAGCTTTCAGTGCCTTCTCCAGCGAGATTCCGTAAGATTTTATCTTAGACAAGGCGATTTGTCACCTCGAATGCTGCCTACAATTTGCCTAATGTCCCTTGACTTTGCCGTGCTCAGGTGGTTGATAGCCATTGCCTTTTGGCTATCTGGCGGTTTCATCAAATCTGGCCTGGGCAATCGAATTGCATACGGCATTGTCTCTCTCTTTGGAAAGACCACTTTAGGCCTGACATACAGCCTAGTATTTGCTGAAGCCCTGCTGGCACCAGCCATCCCCTCTGTGGCTGCTCGTGCAGGTAATATGGCTTGCAATAAGTGCTCAACCCTCTGTGCTACCCACTGTTTTGCAATAATTGGATACCATCTGCAGCAAGATGCACTCAGTCTGTGCGGCTTCACATAACAAACATAGTTGGTCATGTCACACACAACCAGTTGGTCATGATCCAAAAGAAGCTGAGTTTCTCTATTTACTGCACCTGGTTGTACATTGCACATCAAGTCCAATTTAGCAAATAGCAGGACACCTCCTCCTGTAGCAGTGCTGGCAACAGTACATGTGTTGCAGGTGGCATCTTCTTTCCTCTGGCCAAAGCCCTTTGCCTTGCTTGTGGCAGTGACCCCGCCAAGGGCACTGAGAAGAAGATGGGCGCGTATGTCATGAAGACTTGCTTCCAGACCAGTTGTATCTCCTCAGCTATGTTCATCACAGCCATGGCTGCCAATCCTCTGGCTGTCAACCTGGCTTCTGAGGCTCTAGGACAGCCAATCTCATGGGGTGCTTGGGCTCTGGCTGGCATCGTGCCCGGTCTCATCTGCCTCGCTGCTGCTCCACTCATCCTGTATGTCCTCTACCCCCCAGGTAAGTCTCTCTCTATTCCAAGGATGGCTGCAAGCAAGCGCTTCTGCGCACATCATACAAGGGTGTGTAAGGGTGCATGCAGTGGGAAACTTAATCATGATGCTGTGCTGCTGCACATATGCGTACCAATCCATACATGATGTCAACCAGCTTGATCTTGGTCAACTATTATCTGCCTTCCCTTATGACCATCGACTGGCTGACTGGACTGGAGATGGATACGCAGTGTACATGGGCAGCGTACAATGCTTTGCTTTGCTGCTTGTTTTGCCTTATGCGGCTCTGCGCTCTGAACTAGCACCTGCACTTCTCCCTGATGCTGTGTCTAGTCCGGTTCCCTCGCATATCATGTCAAATTGCCACTACAATCTGTGCAGAGATGAAGGACACTCCTGATGCCCCCAAGCAGGCCAAGAAGGAGCTGGAGAAGCTGGGACCCCTCTCTCTGGACGAGAAGATCACAGCTGGTGCCTTTGCAGTCACTGTGGGCCTCTGGATCTTTGGTGGTGCCATTGGCATCAATGCTGTGGCTGCCGCCCTGCTGGGACTCTCCATTCTGCTGATCACCAATGTGGTCAAGTGGAAGGACTGCTTGGGTAAGTGATGCCGTTTGCTGCCAGCTGCACTATTGAGTAGCCTGGCTAAGCATATGCTCATTGTCAATAGTGGCCAGAGGCTGTCTGTTCGCTTAGCGTGCATGCTTTGCAGCATGGCAATGGTTACCTTTAGCATTGCAATAAATCAAAGCCCTGACGCTGGTGCTACATGTACAGTTTAATGAGTGGTGTGGCTGTGCTGCAGGTGACAATCAGGCCTGGGACACCTTGACCTGGTTTGCTGCTCTCATTGCTATGGCCTCATACCTCAACAAGTACGGGTTCATCAAGTGGTTCTCTGACAACGTGGTCAATCTGGTGGGTGGCCTAGGACTGTCATGGCAGTCGTCCTTTGGAGTGGTCGTGTTGCTGTACTTCTACTCTCACTACTTGTTTGCCAGCGGAGCAGCACACATTGGAGCCATGTACACCGCTTTCCTGTCTGTAGCCACAGCATGTGGTACACCAGGCATGCTTGCTGCCATTGCGCTGGGCCAACTATCCAATGTCATGGGTTGCTTGTCCACATACGGCATCGGCTCTGCACCCCCCTACTTTGGAGCAGGGTATGTGCCTCAATCAAAGTGGTACCAGCTGGGTTTCATCATGTCAGTGTTCTACCTTGCAGTTTGGTTGTTTGCTGGAGGAGCATGGTGGAAAGTCATTGGCCTCTGGTAGTCAACTTGGTCAATGATGCATTTTGCTACTGCTTGCAGCAGATGAGCTTCATTTGTGTCTGCGTGAAAAGCAGCAAGGAGAGAAGTTTGTCTTGTTTGTAGTTTACCTGATGCTAGCCTGAGGTTGACGAGTTTGGTTAACTGATGTTACATGCATCATAAAATTCCTTACACAGTGTGTCTTGCTGTTGGTCTTGTTTCTGAAGGCCTCTATGACAACACCAGCACCGTTTCACAGTTCATACGCAAGTTTCTTGACTGGATTATTCCAGGATCTGTCTGTTAGCCAGCCTGCCAATACGCTTGTTCTGTTGGTCCAATCGTCATGAAATTGCACACATTCTGTTGTGCTAGGAATGCAATGACCAATTCTCCATACTATGCTTCAATTCCAGCGTGCAGTTCGGCATGCTTGTTGATACCAAGCACGCACGCATGTGTACACTTGAACGCAATGTCTGTATTATTCTATTGACCGCATAAGATTCATTCACCGAGGAAGCCTATAGGAGGTACAGTGTATACTGTGTCAACTACTAGTAGATCCAAGCAGACAAAGACTCAGTCATACAGAAAGCAATTTCCTGGGAAACTTGGAACAGGTGCACGAGACACAGCTTTGAAGACAGCAGCCAAACCACTGACAGATCAGCAGGTTGAACAAATGTTCACACTTTTGCAGGCATTGCTTCAGACTCATTTAACCCCTCTGCCCCTGCACCCCCCTCCTCAGCAAGATAGCCATCTGGATTGTCTGGTGCCTCGGGAGCATCAGAATTCTCAATGACTTCACCACCGCCTTGCTGCTGCTCTATGGGCTCTGCTGCAGCCTCACCAACTGTGTCTCCTGTTACATCCGAATAAATCTGGTTGAAAGAGAAGGCAGCATGCCATGAATGCCAGCCTTTTAAATAGTACCAGCAACAGGTTTGGCAATTTAATCCTTATCGACCAGGGTCGGCTGATGTCAATCTTTAAACTGTGCTGCCTGTGGGTGATGCATATGTCCAGCGCAGCACCCTCAAGAAGCACCCAGTGCAAATGCCCAAGATGCAGAAGCCTGAAGTGTCCACACCTGATGCAGGTTCGGCTTTGACAGGCGCTTGAACAATCCCTTGCCGTTCCAGATTCCGCCACTTGTCCTTCAAATCAACCTGACTACGACTCTTGAACACATCCCCTGCCTCGTCCAAAATCTTCTTCCACTTGCCTTTGCCCAACTGCATTCCAGGTGAGACATCAGCAGCAGCACCTAAGAGCTGTGAGTTAATGCAGCCTTGATGCTCACACATTATGCTGTGGGCTTTGTTGCTAATTAACAAGGACAATCAATGTTGCTATGATAGCATATTGTTTGCATGTGGACTTGACAGACAGCAGCTCCCATATCACGCAGCTGTCATGAAAGCTCGACTGGTGCAATTGAGTGACCTGGTTGGTGAGCGAGATGAGGGTATTGGTCTCCTCCTCGCTCCACCGCCCCACCTTGCGCCTAGGGCCGCCACTCTTGTTCTTCTTCCCACCTTCAGAGGTGCCATTGAGTCCCTGGTCATCTGGAGTGCCATCCAGGGGCGCCACCATGCCTGGCGCCACTGGCATCTCCATCTTCACCTGGACCCCCTCAATCTTCAAAAGTCTGAGGGTGACATGCCAGTGCACTTTTATCTCACCAAGAAATGGACAAGATCTGAGTGTCACTGCTGCTGCGTTAAGCATGCTGTGAAGACAGCTAGGATGCACTGTGTGCACAAAGGTAATTGACTGCAAATTTGATGGCGACGTGCCATGAGCAAATGTTAAATGTCACATGTCAAAAGCTCACCCCATCCGGTGTTGCCTGAGGGCTATCCCAGTAGACAGGGCGACCTCCTTCGCCCCCAACCAGAACCCCACCTGCTACCTGCTCCCCTACAGCTGCCTGCAATGCCTGGAGCGGCGGATATCAGGTTATGTCAGAATGTAAGCTTGCTAGAATACATCAACCACGAGCAAAGCTTGCGCCAATCTGGACGCGCTGATACCTAATGATTAAGACACACCTGTATAAAGAGCCCGGTCAGAGAAACAGAGATAGAGCAGCGTTTGTTGCTTCATACGGTTCAAGGGTTGAATACATCAACAGAGTACTCTGACCCTTCTCAAGTTCACGTACAAGTCGCTAGCACATGGAAATACGCATGCCTTCAGAAGGTGTATGATCGAAGTCAATTTGTTTCTGAATTCAACGAAGACAAGTGTGCAATACAGTGAGCTTCAGAAAGAGACCTGACTAAATTGCCCCTGATGGAGGCCTGCTAGTTGTGCCTGATGCAGAGTAGCAGGCAAAGGATCCTGCCCTAGCATGCGCAGTTGCTTGCTGTGCTGCTGCAGATCCCCCACAGCATCTGGCCCCCGACCACGTTTTGAGCCCAATGCAGATTCTGCAAAAAAGGAAGCAAGCGTGGTATTCCGCACACTGACCAGTCAAGGGGGCCTGCTGACTGAAGATCTGCCTTCAAGTACAATTGATGCTGAACAGGTCAGTCAATAACACACATGCGACTTGCATACTACTTCCAGAAACCCAGACCACCCTCGAGCTTTGCTTGCACTGGCTGTTTCTGCAAAGACCTCACAAAACACCACTAGGGACATCAAGGATTCCAGCAGCTAACCAGAGGCATGCAAAGTGAAGACAATCAGTGCATACCTGAGCCAGTCATGTATGGCATATACCGTCCTGTGGCCACATCTGTCTCCAACACCTGCAAGTGTTCATAAAGTCCAAGAATCTCACTGTAAGCTCACAGTCCAGCAAGTTCACCACAGGTTTGTGTGCACACAGCAGGTATAGCCAACCATGCTCACCTTGAGCAATGGTGGACCCAAGGCTGCTCGTGCTTTGGTGACATAAGCCAGCAGCGATTCACCAAGTGCCTCCAAAGAGTACTTATGCAAAAGCTCCTGGGCTTTGTCTGAGCTGATAAGAGCTTCCTTAAGTTCCTCTCTCCTAAGCAAAAGGTTGATGATGTCTGCAAGAAGCTTGACTACCATACAACAACACCAGGCTACAGCTGATTCTGCTGTCAAGCTAATACCTGTGAAGCTCCAAAGGAGTGCTTTCGCTCTCGCTCGGTGGCTGAGGGAAATATTTGTCTACCAGAGCATTGTAGGACACGACTGCTGGACCCAATAGCACACCCCCAGCCTCTCTGAGACTTCGTAGGACAAGATCTGTCTTGACCTGTCAACAGCCAGATACCTCAGGCGTTGCCCAGTGCCGGTACGTGAATGCCCAGGAAGATACACAGCAAAAGCTGTACCTGGACATAGAGCTCCAAGGCAGGACTCAGATCCTCGACGCGACACGCTGGCGGGTACAGGTCAGGACTCTCGTGACTGAAATTTGTGAGGCAGTTCAGGGCGTCCAAGGAAGACTGCGTGATGTTTGCCACGTTGTCACGCAGCACACGAAGCATAAGCCGAACTTGTATCGGAGGCGGGAGCTCTCCGACATCGCACAGGAAGCCGTCATAGAAGTGCTTTATGAGCTCGTCCTCGACTTTGTCCTGCTCAAGCAAGTACTCCAGAACCCACAAGTTGCTACTGATGATGGATTGTCGACCGGCCTGGGCCATCGACTCAGCGCCAAAGCCCTGAAACTTGCAAGGGTATGCTCAGAAACCTTGCAACGCAAGGGTTCAAGCCAGCTCGCTTCAGATCTGCGCCCGCATAAATTCCCCAAATCCCAGCGAATGATGATGACGATCCCCAGCTAATGACACACGCTTCATCAGCACCACCTAGCCTGCTGCATGCATCAGCTTTCAGAAGTGCGGCATGCGTGCTGGCAGCGGATAGTAAACGCACAGATTTGACACCTCTTCCTGCGAATGGCAGCTTCAATGTTTTCTTTCCTGTCTTTTGATTTTTTTGTCACAACATATTACACTGGGGGCGTGCATCATAACAGTATTTGCAAAATCAATCATGTAGACTGGTCTTGCAACAGTACACACTGAGCCAGATGGCTGTGGTACCACCCCTGCCCTTCACACCTGAGGATCAGACTGCATTGCGCAGGTTCCTTAATGGTTTCATGGGCTGTGGTGTTGTCTGCACTAGCCTTGACAAGGCTGCTAACACCCTTATAGTTCAGTGTCCTTGGGATTACGTCAGTAGGATAACAAATGATTTGCAGAATCTGGATGTCAAGGGCACTTATGTTGTTGTTGACAGGCCAGAAGATGAGATTGTTGACTCACATAATGCCTTCCTGCAGGCCTATGGCCTCGGGATCAGACTCAGGTATCAGGATATGCCGTGGTACATTGCCAGCGCCAAGCTGCATAAGGAGGACGGGCCGGACATGCGCTTCATATGCAGCTCTGCTACCAGCTCCATGAGGATACATTCGGTGTGGGCCAACCGGTTACTTAATGCATTCTTGCCTGAATTGGATGCTGTCTTTGGGGCTGTGTACAGGAGGATTGGAGCAGACGCTGCCTGGGTGGCCAGGAGCTGGATTCTCAAGAACACTGCTGCTTTCATACCAGTTCTTGAAGTGTGGAATACGCAGTATGCATGCTATTCACATTCAGCTCCGCTACTGGCTGCCTGTGACTTTGCACGCCTGTACACCAATATCCCACACACAGACCTGCTTGACAAGGTTATGCAGCTCATCCACACTGTCTTCGAGATGGATGCTCACAAGGATCATGCAGGCATCAAGATCAGGGAGAAGAAGCATGCTGTATGGCTGAAGGTGGAGCACGTGCCAATTGATCTTACGCGCAGGTCTGGCAGGGATGATGGGGGTGCCTTTCTGATATTTGATGTGTGCATGATCAGGGAGTGGCTGACATTTGTACTCAGCAACATGTTCATGCAGTTTGGTGGCAAGCTGCGCCGACAGGATGTTGGGGCGCCGATGGGCACCAACTGTGCCAGCAATGTTGCAAACTTCTACTTGGCAGCATATGAGCTGAGATTCCTTGTAGGCTTGCTGCATGTATACCTGGATCACAGCCAGCCCAGCTGGGCAAGGGTGCTTGCAGCGCACGTGATGAAGGCCTTTGGCCTCAGTAGACGGTTCATTGATGATCTGGCGACCATCAACAATCCATACCTTCGGCACCTGATGTATGAGGACCAGGCCTTTCATCATCCCCTGATTAGGGGTATCTACCCCCGGGCTCTGGAACTGAAGGTCACCATGGAGGGACCAAGTATCAACTACATGGATGTCACCATTGGTCCTGTGCCTGGCCGGCCAAATCGCCTCGCCACTACCCTCTTTGACAAGAGGACGGTATACCCCCTCACCAAGCTGCGCATCATCAGGTTCCCACACATTTCATCTCACATATCAGACCTTGCCAAATATGGCATTGTCATCAGCCAGTTCCACAGGTTCTGCAGCATCATCATGCGGCGCAGCAATTTCATTCAGGCAGTTGCTGATGTAGTGCAGGCTCTGTATGTGAAGGGCTATGGTGTACCACGTATGGTGGCACTAGTGAGGCGGCAAGAAGGCATAATGAGCCCTATGGCACTTTGCCTAGACACCTGTTTGTTGCCATTGAGGGTGCATTGCAGGCCAGACTTCACCGACAGAGGCTCATCTAGCTTCTGCATGCAGCCTGTGCAAGGGGTGTGTACAATACCATGTACAATATGTGTGCCTCTTTGCAGGCGAAAGTATTTGTTGGCAGAGGGAGTGTGTGTGTGTGTGTGTGTGTGTGTGTGTGTGTGTGTGTCTATGTACATTTTGCAGGCTGATGTCATGTATATAAGGCTGGATGTGTACGCCTTTTGAGGGCCCTGTACCAATACATGTATTATCTTCTTTTTGGTCCATGTGGTCCATTTTTTGCATGCAACACATGACCATGTATCATATGTACACTACTGCTCAGGAAGAGGCCCTCCCTGGGAGATGGAGCTACTCACCACAATGCTATGCATGGCTGTTTTGTCCCTATGCATTCAACCATACCATATACTAGCCTTTCACTTAGATGTGCCTGTCATGTCTGCCATATTTGCATCTTGACATGTTTGATTGCCTGCATCGCACGCTTTTCTGTTCATGACCCTGGAGGGTATGTCTTTACATGCCTGCCTTCACCAAGTTGCTTTTCGCCTCGCTCAGAGATTTTTTTGTTGTGGACAGCCGCAATACACTTTGGATATGCTGACACTGTAGCAGTGTTTTGTTACTATATTGTGGCCATATCCCTGAGCATGTATGTCATGGCAACATGCATCTCCACCCTCCAGGGCACTTTGTTTCAAGGGCGCCCAGGGCCATTCTGGGCGCCCCATTTGCACCCCTACTTCTGCAGTGCGCTGCAGGTTTCGTTTGCTCGCGACGCTTCTGCTGATCGGGCTCCTATCATCCACCACTCTTCATCAGACACATCCCTCGGCAACACAGCTCAGCTACAGCCGGTCACGAGCGCCTGTGTTCCTGCGCGTCCTGCCTGTGCCTGAGCGTGTGCCTTGCCAACCCTATCCTTGTCACTGCTGCTTCCCGTCATCGCCTACAAGACCGCTTCTACTTGTCTTCGTTCAGGTATATCGAGCCGCTTGCCTGTCAGTGTCAGCGCTTGATGCTTTCTCCGCTCGTGACCGGCGAAGCTTTTCAGAGATTTTAACAGCTTCAGCAACAGCTCAGCACGGTCAGCGCAGCGACACTTTTCAGCCCCAGCTCACGATTTCTTGTGTACCCGCAGATCTGTAACTGTCTATCGCTCTCTGCATCTCATATTTGTCCTTTGCGTAGCTCTTCGCGGTCCGTCTGTCTTCGGATTGCGTTTGAGTGTCACTTCGGTGTCATCCTTCATGACTGCCCATCTACTACAATTTTATCGTTTTACTGTTGTGAGCAAGCAATCTCCAGAGCAATCTCTTCTTGTCTATCTCTCTCTTTCGCATCTTTTGCAAATTTTTCATGTACGCAGTGGCTGCATATACTTGGTAAGTCACGCGCGGTCTTGCCAACAGTTCAACCGCTTCATGGGCTGTCGCCTTGCTGCAGGCATCGCCATAGTTTTCACAACACTACTGTTGGGGCCAGGTCTACGTACGAGATCAGCCCGCTGATCTCGCATTGAGTTTTGGCCAGCTCATCAATATCATCTGAAGTTCAGTGGAGGACCGGCGCATCATCTGCGGGATGGCCTCTTTCCCACGATAGACAGCAACAAGAAGCAATCCGCATCTATCACGAGCAACAAAACATTGAATATGCGGCTTTGCAAGAAGCTTTAGACAGTTCCAAATGGCAGGATGCAATAGCTGTTCAGTTTGACACAAGTGATGACCCAAGCGCGCGCTTCACGCACCGGCACAGACTGATCTGGGACGTCTTCAGTCCCTTCTACAATTGTCCTTCACAACAACGTGTCGGCACACCCCGAAAGTTGTTTGACGGAGGAAAATGGATTTGTGGAGTTCAGCAGCTGTTACAGTTGTGGGAGCTACTATCGGCTGCTTGGCAGTCGTTACTTGTGACGGTGACTTGTCAAAACACTATGCTGTGACTTTGTCGACAACCCTGTCAAGGAAAGTGCATGAATGCAGAAGCCTGGCTGTGGCTCTGGTTTACTCTTTTGGGTCAGATGGGCAGGTCACTTTTGAAGAAGCAGTTGTGGATATTACACACAAGCACTGCGAGGTGTATGTTTTTTGATTTCACCCTCAGCGCAGAACAAGCACATGAAGTGGAAGCGATTGAAGGGGTTCGTTTCCATGGTTTTGGCATTGGTGTTGGCATTGGTGCGGATGATGAGATTGTAAATGGCAGCTTTCAATATGAGAATCGTGTTGTCAACTCATATGAGCTAAAGACCCTCCCAGATATCATGAAGGAATTGGGTCACGATTGGGTCCATGTCTTAAAAATGGATATTGAAGGAGCAGAATATGAGGTGCTGCCATCTATCATGACACATTATGCTGAAGCGCAACAAGCTGTTCCAGTCACCCAAGCTCAGGTTGAGTACCATCATTGGGCAGGTCGACCATCCACAGAGCAGTTGCTCAGTACTTTGCGGCTTGTAGAAGAGGGTGGATTCAGACTTTTCCACTCTGAATTCAACTGCCATGGAGAGGCATGGAACTTCATTGAGTATGCATCCTTGCATCTTGGTAATGAAGGTCACGTTGTAAGTCCAACAGAGCTTGGACCGTATCACGTCAAAAGCAGCAGCAGTGATAGGCCAAGCAGCATTGACTATGCTCATACTCAGCATGTGACTTGATCCCTGCATGTGTTTCTGTGAGGTTTTTAGTGTTATTTAGCACTGGATCCATGCATGGATCCATATGATCCGAGAATGCTTGTCTGTCCTGTGCCAATGCAATATGAGGTGTTATGTCATCCACTGTTTGGCAAGGTCTGCACGGTAGTTTGCAGGAGGTGAGCCTGTCAACTTGCAGTTGACTCAATGTTTAGCTGTTTCTGCTGCATTCGACCAAGTCTGTTACAAGTCAGTGGATGCAAGGTGCTAAACAAACAAAGTTTGGCTTGAAGCTTACACAACCCTCGGGTTACGCATAAAGCAGAATGTCTTTAGGTAAGAACGGCTCTGAGGGTGAAACTGAACAATCTACCATACAATATGGGGTGTCTGTTGCGCAACCTCGACCAGGTCCAGTCATGTGCAGCAGTGTGTTACACACATGGTGAGACATGCCAGACTTTGCAACCAAGGGCACTGTCTGAACCATGGCACTCCCTTTAATTACAGATTGACAGACCAATCACAGGCTTCACTGAGGTACACAACAGTAGCGTGAGCTTGCAGGCGGGAGCCAGCTGGCGGGAGCAACTGCAAGCTTGTGACGCTGTTCTGTTTTGTAACATGAATACAATCTGTGTGAGAGGCCTTGGCTGATGCTGACAACACCAAACTGTCATCAACCTGAAACAAGTCAGAAATCCTGACAACAAACACATCAGCTGACTCAGAGCTGTAATGGTGGCAAGTTGTTCAAAGCTACCATACTTGTCAGGCAAACAGCAACACCAGGTACACATGTGTCCAATGCACATGGCTGGTCCAAGCCACACGGCTGCTGCTCGTCCCTGCAGCACTTCTAGCCCTGCTTTGAGAACATATTTTCAATCAGCGCTTTCTTGTTGATCTTCCCCATGGCATTGCGAGGAATCTGGTCTGTCAGCCTCAACATCTTGGGTATCTGATAAGGCGGCAAACGATCCGCTGCATACTTCTGCAAGCCTTCTAGTGACACCTGCCATGGTCATTGTCAACTCAACACTATATGTAATTGAGGTTTGTTGTAGTCTTATCAGCACAACTTCAGTATTGATGTCATGCTGTACCTTCATTGCAACATTCTGGCAGAGTTACACATTAAGCTTCTGTCTTTCTGATTAGTCTAAATTGCCTGAGACAAGCCAATCAGAGCACAATACCATGACATGACATGACCATATTTGCGGGCACAACCATTTGTGATTGTTCTCATGACAATGGAAGCATGAAGACTGGCATATTGCATGGCCTACCTCTTCTACATCAGGTTAGCATGTTGCATGGCCTACCTCTTCTACTTCAGACTGGCATGTTGCATGGCCTACCTCTTCTACATCAGCATGGCATGCCACGACAGCAGCCACAATCTGCCCTTGAACCTCGTCCTCAATGCCGACCACTGCGCACTCATTGACAGCAGGGTGCGTGAGCAGGGCATTCTCAATCTCCAAAGCACTGATCTTGTAGCCGCCACTCTTGATGATGTCTACTGATGACCGCCCCAGTATTTTCCAGTAGGGAGGGTCCCCTTGGCTGCCTGCTGTGTCCCCGGTCTTGAACCAGCCGTCCTGGTCAAAAGCCTCAGCTGTGGCCTCTGGACGGCGCCAGTACTCCTTGAACAGGATGTCTCCCTTCACCAGCAGCTCTCCTGGGCCTATAACCAATAACCACGTGCACCTTCGAAAATGTGCACGTATGCACGCTCATCAGCTATGGACTCTTAAGCGCTAAGCCACATGCAAATGCAATACATTATGAGGCGTGAGCTGCAGCACATGTGTCTCACTGCAGCAAGGTCCCATTTGAGATGTAAAGTACATACCATCAACAAATTCAGCAGAGCTTTGCTTGTCCTGGTCAGACTGTTCTGGCAAGGGAGCCACCTTGACTGTGACCCCAGGCAACAGAACTCCTACAGTTCCTGGCCGCCTTTCGCCTGAACTCAAATGAAAGACCTTACATGTACAGCAACACCAAGGCGTCTGCAATGCCGCTTGGATGTATGGACGATCTTGAACCGCAACATGCAGCTTTTGATGCTGATGCTGACAACCTCATCATATGGGCTGCCTGCGCATGGCAAAGCACAGCATGTACTGTCATCTGGAACAGTTCTTCAGGAGAGTGACAGGTTTGCTTGTGCACAACCCACGTGGGCACTGACCTGATGGACATCAACATGCAGTCACCGTCAAAGGCAACTGGTCAACTCAAAGCTGGAAAGACTGCTTGATCACGACATACACATAACCAGAAGTCATGACTGGGTCAAGCTTCACAAGCATCACTGCTAATCTGGCTAATGTGGCATGGAGTACCACGCTTACCTTTGAAGGGGTTGCTGACCACCATGCCAGTCTCGGTCATGCCATACCGCTCTAGCAGCTTCTCACCTGTGTGTTACATCACACTGCAGTCAGCTGCTACACAAGTCACTCAATGAAACATTTGAACGTAGACAGAACAGCAACTGACCACAAATTTTGCAATTACCTGACAGCTTTTCCCATTTGCTCATGACTGGCAAGGGGCAGGCAGCAGAGCCACTTACTGTCAGTCTCAATCTTTTAGCTGCTGTCCTATACACAAACACATTCAACAGTAGAAATGGCCAAGCCTGCTATCACAAACATGTTGTGTCAAGTTTGACCAGGCAGCGGTGCAGAACTGTAGTTGACCTGCAGGAGCTTTCTTTGTAAGCAGGTCACACATTGAAGCTCTGTTGGGGGGGGGTCCGTGCAAGAGAACAAAATTGGATTTCAGCTGCGCTTGCCGTATCCATTGTCAAGTATGCATTACCTAGCTTGCTGCTGGTCCTGCTCAGAAGCCTGGTCATACTTGGCAAGCAGGTAGCTGTACATGGTAGGCACACCCATGTATACCGTCACTGCCTCCTCCTGTCTCTGTGGCAATGTCAAAGCAGAGTCTCTGAACACTGATCTGCTGACTCCACATTGTACACATCATTAAAACTTTGAAAGCAGTGCTTGCCAGGCATAAGCAGACCACACGCATGATAGGGGGCAAAGCATCGACAGGTAGTCAACTTGATGTGGACACAGAACTTACAACAGGCTCTCAGTCTTTCAATAGTATTGCCCCAGCACACACCTTGAGTCTGTCCCAAACAGCATCAGGAGAAAACTTGGGCATAAATTCGACGCACGCCCCACTGTAGTGCGCACAGTACAGAGCGTTGATGATGCCATGTACGTGGTGCAGAGGCAGGGCATGAAGGATGCGGTCTTTCTTTTGCCAGGCCCATGCCTCACAAAGCCCTTGAATTTGTGTCCTAAGACTCTTGTGGGTGTGCAGAGCACCTGCAGAGTGAAAATTGCATGCTCATTTATTTTGGGTCTGGTGCTTCCCAAATCTCCTTGTTTTCCATGTGCTATGCATTGCACTTGCTGCCTAAGCCAGAAACAACAAAATATGGCACAGTTTGTGAAGGACAATTGATATTGCTTTGCATGAACTTCAGCCGTTTTTGAGTATCCACTCAAGCTGCATGCACACAATGGATCTCCTCATATGCTGTCAGTTGGCCTAAAGTGTGACCTATGCTACTCCTATGAAGCTCACCATGATCTAGCAGGCATTTCTTTGGGGGTTTGGCCATGTGTTATGTGCAGTCATGCATGGAATGCAAGGTCACCTTTGGGCCTCCCTGTGGTGCCGCTTGTGTACACAATTAATGATCCGTCACTCTCTGTATGCCTCAGATTTACCAACTGCTCATCCAGAGACTGCTGCACTTGAGCCTCCTTGGAGTGGGCAGCAGCTTCAGCCAGCTGCATCAAAGTCTGGCTAGCTTGCTGAGTGCTGCCACTGACCTCAATGTTTTCCAAGAGGTGCATATCAATGTTTGCTTTGCTGGCGAGGGTTTCCATTTGGGATGCATACTGTTTGGTGGTCAGCACCGACTTTGCTTCAGAGTTCTCCAGGACATACTGCAACTCGCTGAAGATACAGCTCAAACCGTCAGCAGTGCTGACTCAGCGCTTTAAGAAGTGCTGAGTTCATAAGCTGACACAGTACAATTGCGGCGTACTGTTATTGTGGCAAGCAGAGTGCTTTCTTGCAACTTGCTCAGTTTTCTGCAGGGGTAACGCCTGTTGACTCAGGGTATTTCAGATCAGACAACAATCACATGGCATTGTTGCAGCGACATTGCACGTGCTGATGCCTTCTGCCAAAATCAGGAGGACTCTG
>JAABUK010001890.1_pt1 | contig 38849 bp, 35 predicted proteins | sample 5559141 | NCBI WGS metagenome assembly JAABUK01 (sample SAMN10711869, study PRJNA513367) | rock metagenome | isolation source: Antarctica rocks | place: Antarctica: Victoria Land, Pudding Butte nord | collected 2016-01-03 | reverse complement strand
ATTTCTCGTCTTTCTTAATGCTTTTAACATCAAAAACATGCTCTCATATTGCTCTTTGCGCTAGTAAGACATCTGCGATGTATTTTTTCAAGACTGTCAGAGCAATGTTGTTTCTCTTTTGCGTTTTAACTATTGTGACGACTATTAGATCGATTTTCGCCTTTTTCAATGCATTATTCATTGAATCTCGCATTTTCATCATCTTTAAAGTTCAGTTCTCATTTTTGAGATTGACAATGAGTCTTCTTTCGCGATACGATATTTCTTGTGATTTTGGCGAGAATCTCTTGATAATCAGATTTTATTCGTCTGCATTTGCATTCGCATTTGCGTTTGCATTTGCATTTGCGCTTGTGACTTGAGCTGCTTTTTGCACATATGTGAGCTTCTGCGTTGGTTTTTGCGAATTTTGCATGACTTGCGACGTTTGCGAAACCTGCGCCTTCTGCAAGATTTGCAAATTCTCTGTCATTTGCTTTGCGTTGATTCTCTTTTTGATGTTTTCAGCATTTTGTTGAACCAATTGTAGAATGATCTTCAGTTTGTTGTTTGTTTGACTTTGAAGTCAATCAATTTGCTTCTGAATTGAGTTTTCTATGCTTTCGTTGCATGCTCTTCAAATGTAGATTAAGCTATGACTTATAGTCTCTTTCTGTTCTGATATTGCTTGTCTTAGCTGATTGACTGCGAATTCAATTCTTTCGCGCAGTCTCTTTATCTGCATCTCTTTAAAGATGACATTGTAGCACTTGCTAGTACTAACTTCGATGCTAGCTTCTTTTTGCGAACTTTTCATCGCTTTTCGCTTTTTCATTTCTTTGAATTTCACAATCGCTCATGTTTGCACTTTTTGCTGCGAATTCACATTTCGCAAATTGATTGTATTCCTGTCGTTGTGCGCATTTGCATGTGAATTTAGCATCAATGCATCAAGTGAACTAAACATGTATTGCGTTTTTCTATTTGCTGATGTGAGCGATTTTTGTTGACTGCAAAATAAATCAACAATGTTGTTTTGCAGTTGTTTGCTTGTTGATGAACTCATGCTAAGTTCATCTTATAAATCTATTTCAATCTCTAACGTTGACTTTTTGATTTCTATCATCGACGTTTTGAATTCTGACATTGAGCTATTGCTTCTGCTGAGTTTCGCGTTACTATTCGCGAAACGAGGCGAGAAAGAGTGCATAAAGCGACTCTTTATATTTCTTTTCATAGAGGGTTTTTTCGAGTTTCAAGCTTCAAGTTTCTAGAAAATTCACTTGACATCACTTAAATATTTCTTTAATCTCTTATTCAGAGCGTTTCACGTAAACAGTAACTTTAGTGTAGAGATCTTTCAATTTCTATCTTGAAATCTGCAATAGATCGTCTTCTATTATTGACTTATGTCAGACGAAAATGATATAAATCTAGTCTGCAAGAGTCTAGATTACTCTTTTTGATAGAAAATGCTTGACGCAATTGCTTTATATCTCATGTATCAAAGTAGTCACGTTATCTCGCTCAGAATAGTAACGACTGATCTCAACTTATTGTCTTGCACATTAAGAAAAGGTAAAACAGATAGTGATTTGATAAGAAATGCTGTACTTCTCTGAAACAACGTTGTTCTCTGTGTAATCTTCAAGCGCAAAAGAGTTTGATTTCGATTTTTGCGTCAGTACACAATCTTCTGTGCTGTTCTGAGATTGATTGATGACTTGTTCTTTTCATATGAGTTTGCTCTTTGATTTATCAATCAAATTACTGTCTGAATTGATAATTCTTTCTTCTGCGTTGATGAACTCTTGTTTCGTCGTCGATTTTGATCTGCATGAACGTGAAAAATTTCGATTTTCGATTTTTGACTTGCGACACAGTCGTCTGTGAAGTTATTGAGTCAAATGAGAGCTTGTTTTGATCGTATGATTGTGCTCTATAACTTGTCGATCGATTTGATATATCATATGCTTTGATAGATTGCTGTTGTCAATTGAATTTAAGTCATCTGAGTTTTGATCTATAGTATGATGTATTGAAGTCATGCTGAAGTTACATTGAATGATGAAACATGCAGAAGTACTTGAAAATAAAGTGATGAACAAGATGATTAATGATGCATATAATTTGTCTTTATTGCTGACTGAGCATTAATGCATTGAAGTGATGATGAGATTGATGCTCATACAGAAACAAATTAGATAAACATGAAGAATAGTCTGAAAAGAGAGATTCAATGCAGTTTATTTTTAATATTTAATATCAAAGATGACACATTGACATTTGTGACTGCACAAAAATCATACAAAGTTTCACAGCGCATTATTGATGCAGCTACGCATGAGAAAAATTGACTTCAATCAATTTCTACATGAAAGATGAGTACTTGATGTTACTATAATGATGTGCAAGTGTGACAAAGATTGAATGTTGATCAAGCATGTTTTATTAACATGTTTTAAATGAAAGATAGAATGAAAGACAATGCAATGCAAAGAAAACATTATGAACTTGAGAAAGCTTCTAGAAATCATGAGCGTGATAACAGCAATCATTCAAATGATACTTTCAACAAGCATACTGAATCAATTTCAGACTGTAACATCATCAAAGAATCAGATGAAAGAAAGAAAGAGTAAAAAAGAAACAAGTTCATAAAGTTCTTGCATTGAAAACAGTTACAGTATAGAACACAAAGAAAAGCGATAGTAAATACAAAAAGAGCATAACGCTAGCGCAGCGCTCGCTACAATATATAAAATCTCGCATAGATTCATAATAAGTGTTGAATCAAGTAAGAATCAAAAAAAAAAATTGAGTATACTTATTTGATACATCTGCTAAACACTCATGATTTGATGTTTAGATTCTCAACATTTGCATTTCAACTGTTAATTAATTCTTTCGTCTGCAGAATATTCATGATAGTGCAATTAAGAATGAAGAAGAGAATGTTGCTTTGAAAATATTCATTGTTCATCAGAAAATTCTTTACAAGAAATTGACAGCAATGACTCATGTAAAGAATCATTTTAAGAAAATTCATAAACTTGAGTTTTTAAAAATTCAAAAACTTATTCTTAAAAAGATAATAATTATCAATGACATTGTCAGAGAAATTCTGAATGTAAAGTGCTTTGCAATACATTCAATCTTAATTATATATTATTTTGTCAGCGTTTTTAATTGTTCTGATATATTTTAGCATAATTTGTCATCTTTTAAATCTTTATCTTCGCATCTCAATGTAAATCTGACAATGAAAGAGAAGAAGAAGTTTGCAATCTTACTTCATGTAAAAGATGTTTGATGAAGTGATGATTGCATGATGTTTATTATGTCGTGATAATTGCGCTTTTTTATTGAGCGCGTTTAAGCATCTTTGCGCTTTTTTCTTCTGTCTGTTGATTTACATATGTGATCATCTCATTAAAGAGTGAAACTATCATAATATAATGATTCTTCTTTTCTAATAATGAGTTTATGCTTGAAAGTGAGTGATTATACTTTTCGCTTATGTTTCAACCTTGTTTCGAAAGCTTTTATAAGCTTCAAAACATTTTTCATATCTTCGCTCAATATTCATTGATTATATTCAATGAGATATTCTTTTCGTTGTATCTTATAATATAAGATTCTCTTTCTTTTTCACTTCTGTAAAATCTTTTCTATCTTTCATTCTTGCTCATCATCAATAAGCTTGAGTATGAGATAATTGAGTATAGAGTCATCATTTAATCTACAATTATATGACTTTAAAAGAAATACATAAAAGATAGAATGAACTTTATAAATGATTGAAAGATCAAGATGATACGTCTGCTTGTTTATGAGTTTTTGTATATGAAAGAACTTTATTATTTTATTTAATAGCTTTTTACTCAACTTCTTCTGCTTCAGGTTTTTTGCTGATAGCATGATTAAATCATTGACATTAAAGAATTTAAACTTATGTTTTCAATTATAGTACTTTGTCTGAGCATCAATCATGTTTTATCATCATTGCATCAACGTGTTTTGCACATCTTGCAGCATTTCAACGCGTTTCTTTTGTTGCTGACACTTTTTCTTTCATAGCATTATTCTCAATGTGTATGTCAAAGATTGACTTGTAATTATACATGATTTTAAAGAAACTACAGCTCAACGAAGAGTGCTTTGTCTGATGATACATGAACTCAACTACAAGTAAAAGCGTAGCTCAGTTATCTTGCTTTTCTGAACAATATACTGATAGATAATGTTTCAGCGTTTGATTCTGTCATTCTGTCTGATCATCTATTTGCGAATGAAAAGCAATGCTTAGTCATCATTTCATCTTGACATGATAGCAGATCTTTGATCAGAATGCATTAATAAATAAACTATTTTTATCAATAACTATATTATTTGATATCTCATATTTTAAAGCAATCTTCTCAAAGAACAACTTTGCTAACTTTATAACAGTCAGAGTCTTCTTTGTAAACAGATAACGCGTCATCTTCATGTAATGATTGACTATCATGAAAATTGAGTCATACACAACTTCTTTTCATTTACTAGACGACAGATCTGTTATGAAATTCATAGTAATTTCTTTTCATGAATCTGTGAGTTGAAGTAATGATCTCAACTCATCATATGATAGATGACGTTTCATCTTTACTTTCTAACAAATGTCACAAGTATTTATATACTTTTTAACATTCTTGATCATACTTTTTCAGTAATATTTGCAATTTAATAGCTCACTGATCTTGTCAGCATCAAAATGTCTTGCTAACAAATCATCATGATGACGTTTCAATAACTCTTCTCTGACAGAAAAATCTTTTGAAACATACAATGATTCATTGTATTCTATCATTTCTTGACTATTCAATGTTCAAGCTTCGACGTCACTCTTTCATATACTCGTCGTTTCGTCTGCTTTTAATCTCACAGCAAATTCATTTTCTTGCTGTAAGATCTTGATGAGTTCAACTATGAATTTACTACTGAAGTCATATGTTATTTCATGAATTATCAGTACTCTGACAATTACACATGAAATGAGTTGTTTGCAATCAACAGTTTCAGCAACAGAATTAAGCTGTTCTCAGCTACGTTGCAATCTTTATGAGTTGATGTTTCAACATTTGTGCTTCTTGAAGTTGTTGATTTGAATTGAGAAATTCTATTTCTTGAGAAATGTACTTCATCTAGATGCATTTCTCGCACTATTAAAGTCATGATCTTTAGCAGCATACTTCTGACATGCACTGCTGAATACATACTTATGTTTTCACTGACATTGTGAACAGACATCTTCTCGACTTCGTTAATCACTTATGTACAGTAAATTTCATCTTGCAATTTGCTTTTGACATGTTTCGCTGAATATCTTCATTCACTGACACTGTGAATGAACATCTTCTCAACATCATTAATCATTTGTATTTATCAGTGAGTTTCATCTTGCAGTCTGCTTTCAACATGTTTTGCTGAATATTTGTTCTTACTTATACTGTGAATGAATGTCTTCTCAACATCGTTAATCACTCATATACAGTATAATTCTCTGATCGCTATGAATATAAAGTTATTTAAGCTTTCTATTCTAGTCAGCTTTCGCTGCAGAGTGAGCAGCAAATGATTCGCAAAGATGTTCTCATTCTTATAATCAGATCATCTTAATGATGCATTAATTGAGTTTGTCTTTTCTGATCTATGTGCTATTTCAAAGTTGCAGATCAACAATCTCATGATTCATCTGACTTGTTTTTCGTTTAGCTTTTGAACGTTCATAAAACTCTTCAGATTATTATGATTAGTCAGAACTTCAATAGTATGATAACTGTCTTTCACATAGTGTCATTAATGTTTAAACATCGCTACTATGACTAGAAGCTTCTGATCATGTGTTTCATAATTTTTTTCAACGTCTATCATCATTCTGAATCAGAATGCAATTAAATGTCACTGATTTTTGTCATTTGACTGAGACAAAATACTTGCAACTGCATAATTGAATGTGTTGATCTTGATGTGTATATGTTGCTCTGAGTCAAAGTGTCTTAGTATAAACATTTTCATAAAGACGTTGCGAAGCTGATTAAAAGCTTGTTTCGCTTCGCTTGATCATATGAATGAGCTCATTTTTACATCTTTTACACTATTTCTCAGCAGTTCTGTTCAAGACTCTGCTATCTGAGAGTAATGATGTATAAAATGTTGATAGAAATTGATGAATCTCAGAAAAACTTGTATTTTTTGATACATCTTCAATCTGAGTCACGTTTTGATGATGTTTACTTTACTTAGATTCATTGAAACACTCTTTGTGAATACAACAAATTTTAGAAAGTTCACTTTAGTGATGAAGAATGCACACTTCTTTAAGCTAGCATATAACTTGAACTTTCTTAGTCTCTTCAGAATCTGCTTCATGTGATCTACATGATTAATCTTCTTTACAAAGAAGATTAGAATGTTATTCAGATAAACAATATAAAAGTTATTTAAAAGCTTTGTTAAAATCTTATTAATATAAGTCTGAAAGATGACAGATGCATTGATTAAATTAAACGACATGATTATATATTTGAAGTGATCATAATAAGTACAAAATATCATCTTTCACTCATCTTCATGTTGAATTCTGAAATTGTTACGATTTTAGCCTTCGTCTATTCTTTGACTAGTCTTCGCCTGGTTTCATTCTAATCAAATCTAGCAAGAATCTGATTTAAAGATAATGTCATTGAAACTTTGCATCATATGTGTAAGACATCAACTCAATCGAGTCTAGCATCGAGCTGAGAAACACACATATAAGAATTAAGTTCTTTTCTGTAAATACTTTTCTTTCTTAGCATTTATTTATTAGTTAAATGACATTTCTATGACTCGCTCTAGATTAATCTTTAACAGTAGATAAATGCTAATCAACTCTGCTATCAACGTGTAGATGATATGAAATAATCTACTTCTATTCAGAAAATTCGCAAGAAATTCTTTAAATTACTTTCATTAAAACACACATTCAAATTTACTCAAATTTATCAAATCAATCACACAATCAAATCTATTTATCTATCTTTATTTTTCTCACAATGACACGTGACACTGAATCAGTCAAGTCACGAACAGCTCGTCTACTTAAAAGCATTGCTAGTAGACAAGTTTTTCTTATTTCTTCTGATGCTTCAGCGAAATCTCAGAATGTTGTCATCTCATAAGACATCAACACAAGTCAACAACTTCGTCAATGAGCTATCAATTAGTCAGATGAGATCATCAAGATGCTGATCGAGCTAAGAGATCAACGAGACATGACTTTGAAACTCAACGAGCAATGAATCAATCTACAAGTCAATCACATTAAAAGACTTAATGAGCTAAAGATCAATTAAACGACAATAGACATTCAAGAAGAGACTATCATCAAACTACGAGAGAAAGTATTGAGTCTCAAAAAGAAACAACGTTCAGCTGATCAGTCTCGATCTCAACAATCTACTGAGTCTCGATCTACTACGAATCATTTATCTTAACAAGATATCAAGTTGCATGCTTCTATTGAGAATCATGCTTGACGAAAGATGTCTATTAAGTACATTTTATTTGAAAACGAACGTCATTGATTCTACAAATTTTTGAACTCATTTATATTCACTGATGAAGATGAATTGACTTAAGAAGACTGAAGAAACAAGATGAATGACAAGCTGATTGTCAATGCTGATCAATTCAATGATGAGATTATTTATATTATTTACATGATGTTTAGATTAGAAAATGATGTTGTAAAATACATCTTTGCTCGACGTTGTTTTAATTCTTCAAATTTATTTACTTTGATTTACGAACTATTCGATCATTTGAAAGAAATATACAATGAACTGAATAAGAATCGAAAGTCTTGACGTGAATACAACGCTTTGAGACAAGTAGACAAGTCTTTCAATATCTTCTACTTCAACTTTATGAAGCTATTCAGCTATCTCGATTATGACGATTGCACTTTGATGAACAATCTTCAGAATAAAATCAATAATCGCTTGCAGAACACTCTATCAGTCTGTTCAGAGAACTTTACTTCGCTCACTCGCTTAAGAATCTTTCTTCAAAGTGTGAATAATAAACAGCGAGTCAACTATCAGCTACGCAGCGAACGTTGCACTGTCATCATCAAAGTCACTGTCGTATCTAATAAACGTGCTGCTACTTTATTGTCAGTGACAACTTCAATAATTGATTATATTAAGTTTATCATCTCTTTTATCTCTGAGTCAGCAAGATCATTTATCATCTGCTATACTTGCAAGATCTCAAGTCACTTGTCAAAGAACTGTTCTCAAAACAAGATTAATACTTTTGCTTTTTAAGCTTTCATTTCTCGTTTACATGAAATCATCATTTCGAAGAATAAAGAGAATGAGAAAATGTCTTCTTTCGAAGATAGCGAGACAAAAAACTAAAGACTTTCATCAAAAACGTGATGAAAGATGTGTTAATTTCTTCAACAATGAGCATGTCAGATGACTCTTTTGCTTCTGAATCTTTGACTACTGAATGTGTACTTTCTAGTAATGAAATTAGTTACTCATTGAAGTCATTGATTGACATCAAAGCTGCTGACTATTCGTTTATTGATGAAGTGATTGCGCAGATTGTTTGTGATCAGTTGCAAATCGAGTCTTTGACTTTGATCAAAGCGAAGTCAATTCGAGAATTTGATGATCATTATGCTAAGAAACTCATTACTCATGTTATCTATTTGAATCTGACTGTTCAAGATCATACGATTGACACAACTTTTATGTTGATCACTCAATTAAATCAACATCAAATGATTCTTGAAAAAACATGAATGAATAAAATCAACCTAGTAATTGATATGCAAATTGATTTTCTTCGATTTTCGAATTTCAACCCTACTAGTCAGAAATCAATTGCTTTATTCTCAAGCAATAAATCAATCATGAAACGAAAGAGCTTGACTTCTACTCATATACTGAAGAGATCTTTCACTCTCATTACATCTCAATTCAGTCAAAACAAGAAGTTCATTGAACAGTTAAAACAGCATGACGCGACTTTGACTAGCGTCAATTCTAAGTCAACGTTCAGTCTGAAATCATTCTCTTTCAGTTCAATGAACATAGCAATGATAGAAACAGCAACATATAAAATGTTAGTCAAATGATCAGATGTTAAAATCTTTGCTGTTATCATCTTGAAAATCGATCGACTCATAACTACAGTTGAAAACAAGTCTGAAGAAGTGAATCTGCATGAGCTTTCACATGTTGAGATTTTTGAAGAGATCAAAGTCAAGCTTTTCTTCGAGTATCATGACTATTTAGACATGTTCGATTGAGCTATGACAGATCAGCTATCATTGCATTGTTTCTACGATCACAAAATTGAGTTGATCAATGAAGAAATGCTTTCTCGAAGCAGACTGTATCAGATGTTCAATCACAAGCTTCAGAAAATAAAGAAATATTTGATTAATCATTTAAACAAAGAGTTCATTTTCTTCAGCTTCGCATCATACGTCTCGCTTATCTTGTTCGTTGAAAAGAAAGACGATAGTCTGCGTTTCTGCGTTGATTACAGAAGACTCAATGCTTTAATCAAACGAAATCACTACTTTTTGTCATTAATAGACGAGACTCTCGCTCATATACAAGAAAGCAAGTACCTGACTTGATTGAACATCATTGTCATGTTTAACAAACTACGCATGCATCTCAATAGCAAAGATTTGACTATCTTTATTATCTTCTTTGATTCATACAAATATCATGTAATGCTCTTTGAATTAATCAACGAATCTGCGTTCTATCAACATTATATGAACGACGTGTTGTTTGAATATCTACATCAGTTCTGTCAGATTTATCTAAATGACATTATCATTTACAGCAAGATCTTGAAGAAACACAAGCAACATGTACGATTGATCTTGAATAAACTACGAGAAGCTGATCTACAGATAAACATCAACAAGTGCGAGTTTCATGTTCAGAAAACTATCTTTTTAGAACTCTTGATATCAATCGAAGAATTGAAGATGAACTCGCGAAAGATGCAAGCAGTCGTTGATTGATCTACACTCAATAATCTCACTCAGATGCAGTTCTTCATTGACTTCTGCAATTTCTATCAACGCTTCATTAAGAACTTTTCGAAGATTGTTCATTCAATGATTCAACTCACTTAAAAGAAGATCATATTTGAATGAAATGAAGTCTGTCAGAATGTTTTCAATCATATAAAGAGATGTATGATCAAGACTTTTATACTACGTCACTTTGATTAAACTTGTGAGACTATTCTCGAAATTGACTCATTCAACTACGTCAATGATGAAGTTCTCTCTCAATATGATGATGAAGAAGTACTACATTCAATTGTCTTCTATAGCAAGAACATGTTTTCTGCTGAATGCAACTACAAGATATATGATAAAGAACTTTTGATCATCATTTGAGCATTTGAACACTGACGACTTGAACTGAAGCTAACTGACATTTCTATCAAGATGTTCATTGATCATCAAGCACTCATCTCATTGATGAAAGATAAAGAGCTGAGCAGACGTCAGATGCGCTGAGTTCAGAAACTCGCTGACTTCAACTTCAGAATAATGTATCAACCTGATAAACAGAACATCAAGATCGATGCATTAACTTGTTGAGCTGACGTCGTACTCAGAGATTCAGAAGATGAGTGCATTTGCTATCAATAAATCACTATTCTGACTTCGAATTGAATGAAAATTGCTGATTTAAAGAAGAACATCAGTGAATCAATCTATAAACAGATTCTTAAGACTAATGAGATTGACGAGAATTGTACGCTACTTCGCGAAGCAATAGCAAGAGATAAGACACAATATGAAGATATCAAATTGAAGAATTGTTGAACTCAGAATGAAATCTTGTATCATGATAGTCAACTATGAGTTTCATTCAACAAGCTTCTACAAATGAATCTGATTCGTGAGATGCATGATCAATCGTCAGTTGATCATTCTGATATTCTTAGAACTGTGAAAGTTATAAAGCGAAACTACTATTGATCATTCATGCGAAAAACGATAGATTAATATATTTGAAACTGCTATATCTGTCAACGTTCAAAGACATTTAGAAATAAATCAAACGACTTACTTCAATCTCTATTGATATCTGAACAGCAATGACAAGACATAGCAATGAACTTCATTATCAATCTATCAAATTCAAGCGAGTACAATGCTATTCTGACAATCATCTGCAAATTGTTAAAAGAAAGACATTATATTTCTTGCATCATTGATGATGAAGATATCACTGTCAAAAAGACAGCTGAAATGCTGATTCAATGAATATATTGAACTCATGATTTATCAAGCTTCATAGTATTTGATTGAGATTCGCAATTCATCTCTATACTATGAAAGTTTCTTTGCAAACGACTGAGCATTTTTCTTTGATTGTTCATCATTTATCATTCTCAGATTGATGATCAAAGCGAACGAGTCAATCAGAACGTCAAGCGATATCTTTGATTCTTCTGTTCATATATGCAGAATGACTGATCTAAGTGACTACTCATGATTGAGTTTGCTGACAATAACGTCTTGTTCTCAGTCATCTTCTTGACTTTCTTCTTCATGAACAAGAGCTTTCATTCTCATATGAGCTTCAACTCTGACATCATCGAGTATGAAAGCATTCGCGAATGCTTGCAGATTAATCGAATCAAGAATATATCTGAACAAATGAACAAGACATTGATCTTCGCTCATGAAGCTCTGATCAAAACACGGAAACAAATGATGAATCAAGCTAACAAGCATAGAAAGAAGATCAATTATGAGATTGAATCAAAGATGTTTCTGAACGAACGAAACATCATTACAGCGAGACTCTTCAAAAAAATTGAATGACAAGATGCTTGATTCTTTTCAGATTATTGATCTTGTTGACTCATTCTATAAATTGAAACTACTTAAAACTATGCGTATACACAATGTATTTCATTCAGAGCTTCTTCGTCTTGCCGTCAATGATTCTCTGTCTGATTAGAAGAATGAATTTTTGAAGTCAATAGTGATAAACGATGAAGACGAATGAAAAATCGACGATATATTGAACTCTTGATGATATTGAAGATGACTTCAATATCAAGTCAAATAAAAGAGCTATGACAACGATCTCAACTGATATAACGCTGATGATGACGAATTTATGAATGCTCAAGAGATGATTGACGACTTTCATATCAAATATTCAAGAAAAGTGCACTAAGAAATAACATTCATGTGAACATGAATAGTCAAGAAGAGAAAGTAATGTTATGATTCTAGTCTTCGTCTATTCTTCAACTAGTCTTCGTCTGATTTCATTCTAATCGAGTCTAGCGAGAATCTGATTTAAAGATGATGTTATTGAGACTCTGCATCATATGTGTAAGACGTCAATTCAATTGAGTCTAGCACAGAGCTGAGAAACACACATATAAGAATTGAGTTCTTTTCTGTAAATACTTTTCTTTCTTAGCATTTATTTATTAGTTAAATGACACTTTTATGACTCACTTTAAATCGATCTTTAACAGAAATGATGATAAACGTTCTTCAGATTTAATTTAGTGAACTGCTTGATTTTATTGAGTCTGTCTAAAGTTTCACTAATTAAAGACAGTGAATGTTGATTTTTGATAGTGATCTTATTCAGATCTTAATAGTTCATACATAAATGAAGACTATCATTCTTTTTGAGAATGAATAAAATAAACACATCAGTTGAGCTGACAAAGTGCTTAATTCATTCTTTCGCTAAGACATTGTTTAAATACTGTCTCAAAGTCGTTAACTCTGTGTTCAACAAATTATACAACGATTCATATGATGACTTTGCAGTTATTTCAATTGCATGATCGTAATCTTCATACAAAGACAGTTTATCTGCACTTTCTGTCAAGAATACATCTTCATACTCTTTTAATTCAACGAGTAAAGTCTGTGTTTTAAGCGCGTTTGTGATACAACTCGCTGTGTTATTCATTGCTTTCACTTGATGTTTAATGATCAACTCTTCGACGATGTTGATCATGATAAGAACATACACAGTAGACTCATCTTGTAGAGCTTTCGCAAATACTTGTGCGAAGAACAACTCAAATGCGTGTTCATTCACGTTGAAACATCATGTTTTTACAATCATGTTTATTCAAATACACTTGAATTGCATACTTGATATATTTAATATCAAAGAAGATTCTTTCTTGTCAATAGCATAAAAGATACTTATATCTTTTTTCTTTATACTTCAGCTATCTCTCAGTCAATAACACATCTTATAGACGTCATAATACTAAACACTCTGATCGTTCATTCAAATAAGTCTTGAAAGATCAACATTCAGCAATGATATATCTTGCTTGACAACGAAACGTTGACTAATCACGTTCATCTCAACATCAATATTCATGTAAATCTTCGTTTCTGTCTTCTAATTTTTCTGAATTACATGCTTTTTATATATAAGAATCTTTATGAAGAGAACTTCTTGTTTTTCCCTCAATGATTTGAAGCATTCGTTGAAGACTTATCTTTTTCTGAAATCTTGAGATGATTCATATGCAACATTAAATCGATAAATACTCAATTTGCATCAAATTCTTTTGATCTATTCTTGATCTTTTCATCTTTACAATCAGTAAAGTAATGATTCTTTTAATTGCATGTATAGCACATTATGTTGAACAAATTCTTGCTATAACATGATGAAGCATGTGAGCTTGTTTTTGACGAAGAATTGAATTTAGTTGATCAATGAGATTTCTTTCACTTTGAATGAGTCTTTTTGTTGATTTTATCTCAATCATGTAAGTCTTTGTCTTGAAATTGTTTCAATGACAAGACATGTTCTTTTTGCAGATTTGTTTTCAATCAAGCGACAAGATTGATTAATGCATTTCATGTGATAGAAATTGACTGCACATTAGTAATGATCACACGCAGCTTAAATCTCAACTTGATGAATAAATGAGTTCACTTATGCTCATCACTATACAACAAAAGTTGATGTTTCAAAGTGCTTAAATGAGTTGCAAACGTTCATATCATTTAATCTGAACGTTGCGATGCATTCATGTACTGCTGAGTCACATTTATGTCTTGATTCATTGAATCTTTGATTAGATTCAGAAGAAAGTCAATAAAATTGAATCACATCTGCTGAATTGCAGACATAGTCTCTTCGTGATCAAATCAAAGTTTCTGTTGAAATCATGTCTAGAAACTAATCAGAGTGCGTGCGTGACTAGAATGTTTGATTTAGAAAGATAGTTATAACTAAGACTTTAAGAATACAGAAGAAAAAAGATACAAAAGACAAGAAGAACACGCTCTATATAGTAGTTACTCAGATTCAACGCTAGTCTCAAAGAAAACGTGTTGAAACACAAGAAAGATGTTTATTTGAAAGATGTTTGCAACACAAAGAAATGTGTTTGTCATAGACATCTGTTAATTACTCATAACACAAAGAAGTGTGTTTGTTTAGAAGGCAATAGAAGCTGATTTAGAAGATGCTAGAAAAGAAAAAAGATGCTGAGTCATATTTGAGTCAAATTTAAGTCAGATCTAGATCAGATCTCGACTAGATCGTTGACTAGTTCTAATCAATTTTGACACATTCGTAATATTATTTTCCCCTTCGAAAATTCATGTTCGCATGAATAGAACAAATGAAACGCAAACTTTTCCTGTTTTTCAACTTAGTGTGACTTGTCTGAATAAAGTTTATGAAATTCAACTAGAACTTCTTTCAAGCTTTTGAATTCTTCTTTATTGACATAGTATCATTCGTTGTCTTGATCTAGTTCTGTTCATTTGACTTTGTATTATATTCAATCTCAATAGCATCTAGAGTTCAAAATGTCATTTATCTTTCAATGATCATTGTTCTTGATTGTCAATAATTTAGAAGATTTTGAATGCTGTTCTGATAATGAGTCTTAAGAATAAGAACGTAATAGCTTTGAGCTGAACATTAAATGCAGCTGCTTCATGCTTATTGATAAATGAAGATGATAGAAGATTTCAACTTTGATAGTGATTTGATAAAGTTCTAGCTGTTTGTCTTTCAAATCTTTACATGATTTAGTTATCTTTATGTTTCTAGAGAATAATCAAACTCAGTCATTTACTTCATAAATGACGTCTCATTTATGTTTATTGATCTGAGCTTTGATGATCTGCTTCGTCTTTTTCAATTGCTGATGATTGAAGATAAGAAGCTCTTTCATTCAAATGATAATATCATCTGCTTTTTTAGCTTTAAGACGTTCATGAATTGTTTCATAGTCAGTTGTATCTGAATCGAAACTCATTCGTGAGTGAAAATTCTTATTGAAGTAGAACAAAGTCATTGAGATGATTAAGAAGATATTGAAATTCTCGCTGAATTTCATCATGAAAAGTCATTTCGCTCAGTCATTCTGCATGTAGTTACAGTAAATTCTTAATTCGCGTTCAACATCTTGATTAACTTGTTTCAATTGATCATTGATCTCAGAATAATAAACTGTTGATAAACTAGCTGTGATTCTTAGTCACTTACAAAGACTTTGTCACATTGTTGATATGAATTGAAAGTCTCTGTTTGAAACAATAGAACTAGGTAAATCATGAAGTCAATAGACGTTTCATAGCATGATTCAAACCGTTTCTTCGACTGAGATGTCATTGTCTTTTCAATGACAGAGAACATAGTGACGTTTCTTGATGAGTCAACATATGATTGTGCAAATGACATTATAATCTTCTGATAGAGATAGCTCAGTAATGAAGTTCATAGCTATATTTTTTCAGCGTTTCTGTGAAATCGAAAGAGAATGATGAAGTTCATTGATGTTATTTCTAGATGTCTTGCTTCGTTGATAGACATGACAGTTTCGAATGTACTGTTTAATCGTTGCTCAATGATCTGATCAATAGTAGAAACGCTGAACTAAATTGATCATTCTTCTATTGTTGAAGTGAGAGATGAATGACTGATCATGAATTTTCTGCAGCAATTTCGTATGCATATTCTCAGAAACTCACAGTAAATCTTTTCTGAACAGAACGTCGTCAATGATCTTGCAATGCTTCAATTCAGTGCTATGTAGCTTGAGCTTGTTTTCGCTTATAGCTTGTTTATACTCATTGCAAAACTCATTCGTCTTGTTGACATTTTTTACTCGCTGATAAAGATCAACTTCAGATTCAATAGCTAGAATATTTATTCTATCAAGTGTCAGAATAATCTGATAGCGATCTTCAGTACGCTGAGTTGATTCAAAGATGTTGATCAAAGACATTCTGATTAAAGCATTGACTTTAAAGTTCATTTTGCCTGATTGAAAAATAATCTGAAAGTTAAACTTGAATAAAATGTCTAAATAATTGACTTGACGTCGAGTTAACTGTTTGTTTTTCATGAAAATCTTTAAAGTCTGATGATCGATAAACATCTGAATGAGCAGCTCTGTGCATTCTAGCTTGAGTCTTCAGTGTTCAAAGCATTGAATAATGACTAGCAATTTCTTGTCATAGATGTGATAGTTGCATTCAGCGAAAATCATGCTCTTGCTGTAGAAGACTATTGAATGAAGAACATCTTCGTCGTTATACTGAGATAGAATATTTTCTTTGACGTAGTTCAATGCATTGATTTCTAGAATAGTCTGTCGTTTTAAATCAAAATGTCGTAGAACTGAGATCGAGCTGACTTGTTTCTTTAGATCATCGAAAGCTTGAACACAGACTTTGTTTCAAACAAAAGACGTGTCTTTTCTCGTCAGCTGAGTGAATGATTTGACTAGCTTCGAGAAGTTCTTAATGAAACAATGATAGAAGTTAATAAATCTCACGAAGCTCTGTACTTCTTTTAGATTAGTTAACGTGATTCAGTTGACTATGACTTTCACTTTGATAGAGTTCATACAAAGATTTTGTTCTGACACTATGACTTCTAAGAAGATCATTTCTTCTACATCAAATTCGTACTTTTGAATGTCTACTTGTAGATCAGCTTCTCGTAGATGAGCTAATATCATTTTAATATGTTGTTTATGTTCTTGTTAAGTTTTGCTGTAGATCAGAATGTTGTCTAGATAGACTTGACAAAAGTCATTTAGAAAGTTTCATAGAACATCATTCATATACTGCTGAAACAAGATTGAATCATTGATAAGTTCAAAGAGTAACATCTTTGATTTGTACGCTTTTAAAGCGATAATAAAGATAGTATAGTTCTCACTATCAGAGTGCATTCGTAGTTTATTGAACGTCAAAATGATATTTAATTGAGTCAGATGCTTGCAATCAACTATTTTATCAATCATCTCATCTATGAGCAATAGAGAATAGCGATTTCTTTTGATAATAGCATTGAGCTTTCAATAGTCAACGCAGAATCGTAGATCTTTATTTGCTTTTAAGATGAATAGAATGAATGAGAAATACGAAGCTTTGCTAGAAGTTATAAATTCTTTGAAAAGATTCTCATTCAGATATTTCTTTACTTTCTGAAACTTGTAAAGAGACATTTAATATGCTCGACAGCGAAATGACGCTGCGTCACTAGTAAGCTCTATCTTATGATCATACAAATGATGAGACGATAGCTTGTCTGCTTGAGCTCGATCAAAAACGTCTAGAAAATTCTAATATTTCAATGATAACTTGACTTTAATATCTTTCAGATTCTGAGTCATTTCATCAGTAAAGAAGACGTTTATGACATCTAGTTCACATTGAATATTGTAGACAATTTTTCTATTGATGTCTTTGATGAACATAGCAAAAATCTCTGTCTGATTCTTCTTTTTTCGTTTTACTAATACTTGAAAAGAGATGACGTCTATGTTTTGAATCGAGAATGACTCTTTCTGAATGAATGAAACTGAGTGCTTGAGCATCTTAAAGATCTTGCTGTGAGCTGCTGAAGAGATTGAAGTTGATTGCAATCAACTTAAGTGCTTTGTATTTGACGAGATTGAAAAAACCGAAATAGAAATATCTAATTGATCAAAGAATACAATAGTATCATGCCTCATGTTCAATAATATCTCATTTTTGTTCATTCAGAGTTTGCTCAATATAGCTTCATGATGCTTGATATCAACTATCAGCATTGACATAGTTAATTTCTTATGACTTTCGATCATGAGATTGAGTAGAATCTTATGAGTAATAGTCTTTCTAGCTAGCTTTTCATCATAGTCTCATATTAACTTCTCTTTTGCTAGTGATATAAATTGTATTTCAAGTTTCTGACATATCTTATTGACTAGTTTGTCATGTATCAGCGTGTAGACGACAAAATCACTATCTATTAAAGAGCGAAGGCTGAAAGAATTGCTCTGAGAGATAAAAGAAGCATTGATCAAAAATGACTTTTCAAAATAGTTTTCTTTCAATAGAACTTCAATTTGACTGCACAAAGCTATGATCTTTATCTCTTCAATGATTCTGAAAGAGATAGTTAGTTTTTTGAATCAGAATTGAACTCAAAGTTCAATGTAAATTAATTAAACTCATTATCTTTTAATGCATTGACTTTCAATCAATTAAAGCACTCTTTAGAAGTATGATCTGATTTGTGACAGGTGAAACAGATTTCAGCTTGTAAATCAATGTCTTTGACGTTAGTTAAAATCGCGTTGCGCGACTTTGAATGATCGACAAGTGTAGTGACTTCGATCTTTCTATAGAGATTCAATGAATCTCATTTCTCAGCAAAGATGACTTGCTTTCTGACTTTGATCAAGAATTTCTTTTCTTTAATGTTATTCATGACTCGATGCTCATTGTTCAAATGAATCAGGTAACTATGAATTTCATTGAGAAATTTAATCTGAATCAATTGACTACTTTAAGCTGCATGAAGATGATAGACTATCTTGTCTTGTAAATCAATGATCAATTGTTTTTCGTGATATTCTAAATAAAAGAACAGACGTTGAAACATTGAATAGAAATCACTAAATTTGCTCTTTTCTTGAATGAGATTAGCATATTCTCTTCAAAAGTTTGTTTCTTTGTCGAAATCATCGTATAGCTGAGCAAGTTCATTTAACAAATTATTGATCATTTTATAAAAACTCAATGAATTGTGTTGACATCAAGCTAAAGTAGCTTTGACTGCGTTTTCGTTGATTTTGAAGTGAATATAAATCAGTATGACTTTATCAGTATTGAAATGATCAACGTTGATCTCTAGCTTGTCATGAATCTTTTCTTGTCAATCATTTCAGAAAGATTCTATTTCATCAGTAAATAAAGATGAATTTGAAAGTTTTTGAAATCGCTTGAATGAATTGAACATGATGAAAGAAGTAAAAGTATCTTTTTTAGTCAATCGCAGTCGATGTTGTAGTTTCATCATCTGATCTTGAAGCTTTTTAAGATTTAGATTCGATTATTCTTTTGCTTGATCAATTTCTTTGAAACGAGTCTTTCATATCTGTTCGCTGAGTATTTTATCAAATAACTCACAAGCTTTTACATTTAAATCTCATTGAGTTCGAAGATTGTTTAAATCTTCTAGAAAAACTTCTGAGTCTTGTTTGACTCAGTGTTGTAACTGCTTTACATTTTTGATATTTCAGAGAGTAGAGACTTTCAAAGATTCATTGAATGTCTGAGAGTGAGACAAGAATTGACAATGTTTTCATACAAAGTCAGTTCTAAGAAATTTCAATAAATGAGAAGATAACTTAAGATAAATGACTGAATCGAAGCTTTAATTACTCTTGAAGAAATCGAGTTGAGTATTCACAAATGATTGAATCATGATGAAGATTTTGATGATCAAGCGAATGATGATGCTCAACAGTAGATAGTGAGATCATTTGTTAAAGTGTTTAGTCTTCAAAGAAGAGTGTTGCTGATTTGAAAGAGTTTTTTGTGATTCTCAAACAATTAACGAAGATTCTTTATCGTTGATTCTATTAATCGATTTGAACTGATGCTACTGACTGAGCGATAGATTCTTTAGTAATCACATGATCATATGTTCTCGTTGATTTTATTGATTTCTTGATGTTGTTCTGTCTTTCAATGTTGTTGATCATCAGATACACAAATTTCTTTATACTCATCTTGTTGTCAGTCAAGTGAATTTGAATGAGTAATGAGATCAGTATCATGTGATTAATGAATTCTTAAAGTCATGATACTTCTTCAAAGATATTGAGAGTCTTCACTTCTGCAAAACAATCTCATGATGACTTTGTTTTGTCATCGTCAACACTATGAAGATGATGCATAAATTGTTTGAATTCTTCATGAGAGTTCAAGTGAAAGCTTAATGACTTCTTTTTATTGTTTCAACAACTTGCAGAGTCTCAATCTTTGATTGAATAGCTGCTAACTTCTGTTTCTTTTGCAGTTCATCACATTGAAGCATTGTTCATGTCAGCTGTTCATTAATATCAAGAAAGAGTTTATTCTCTGCTTCTTCACTTTCTGATTCAATTATGCAACGTTCATTTTCTGATATGATGTCACATGAGATTAAGACATTATCGTTTCAACTTTGTTACAATTGCATTGCTGTTGTTATGCTTGAATATCAAATCATCATCTCTAAGAAGAGTTTAAAATAATTAGAACTGTAATAATTGAGTTTACTAAATGAATAAATGAGATCTATAAGAGTGATATGACAATGTAATATTCTAAGCAGACACAAAATGAGTATATATTATGATAGAGTTAATTATTAAGAAGTTCTCAATAACTCAAGAAAATCGATCAACTATAGAAAGTTTGTCAAGCATTGTCAAGTTAAACACAACATAATTCATGATATAATAATAATAATAAATTCATACATTTTTATGACATCAATTAGATCGACTCATGAGAAACTTTATGCTATCTGTATCGAGTGAACAAAACTCTCTGAGGTAGAAAATCACTTGCAGTCTACATGACTGCTTCACGCAGTCGAAACAGTGAGTTTTGAGACTATGTATCAAATTTGTTCATGTTGATTGCATGTTAAAGAACGAGTGTTCTAGTCACTTTAAATTGCTTCAAGAGCTTCGTTTTCATCATCATCTTCACTACTGCTCTGAGACTCTTCGTGATGATGATGATTATTCAATAGTTCAAGAAGTTAGCATCTTGTAGCATTCTTGATCGCAGATGCAATCAGTTCAAGCAGTGCATGAGTACATGCTTCATCATTTGATGACTTCATTCATAGTTGCATCGTGAACTATTCATGCCTGAAATGTTTCTAAAGTGCAGATAAACATTCAAATCTATGCATTCAATTCTGATGTGCATTGCAAGAATGCTTTCTGCTTTCTGAAAATCATCACGCATCTTTATCATTTTATTGCTCAGATGCAATCTTTGTATTGAGATTGCGTTGACATCTGCAACGCGTTCTCTGTACTTTTCCCATCGTTGATTTCATTGATCTTTGTGATACTGCGTTATTGCGATGCTATTGCTTGTTGAAATCATTGTAAAGAAGAAGATGTGTTGTCTGCATCTTAACTGTATCTTTACATCTTCTTGAATGAAGACATTCAGAAGTATTATTTTCTTGATGATGAGTAAGCGAGAAATGATGCGATTAACTCTCGTCAAACGAGCATGTATTAGTTTGCATGCTTGTCTGATCTCTTGCGTTTGATTGTTGACTCAACTGTGTAGCATGATCTTGTTTTGTAGCATGTTCAGATAAACATGTAGCAAACTCATGTATGTTTCTGTCTTTAGAGTTTCAATGTTTACTCTTTTGAATGCTTCTGCTACGTGATGCAGAGTCTGATTCTGAAGTGTTTCTAGTTTGCATTCTTTGTTCAACAGTTCATCTTTCTTGTCGCGCTGATGTCAAACTGATGCTTCAAATGTGATTTCTGATCTCACTACTGCTGAGTATACTTGTCTCGCTTTTGTGAAAATAGCTCTTCATGTGAAGACTTCAAGACAATTAAGTGTCAGCATTCTTGTGACGTGATTCATCTTTATTTGTCAAAGATGCGCGTCTCATTGCAGTTTCATGTTCAGTTGCATCTTTAGAACTTGTACGTCTGATTTCAATTTGATAACTGAGCTTTCTATTTGTATGCTAGTCATCATGTTGAATCTCTTCGATTTTCTAGTGAAATGCGTGAGCTCGTACTTTTCTGATGCGAACGTTGTGTCATGAGTGCAAGCTCATTTCGCGCAGACGTTGTGTGCTTTGCTCAGTGTTCTGCAAATTTCTTCAGTGAATTTGTCGTAGACTAGAATGTTAATATCATTTACAAAGTCAAGCACTTCAATTTTAATTCTCAATGCTTTGCATTTTTCAATCAGACTTACGTTGAAGAATAGAAAGAAAATCGATGAAATGAGAAATCTCTGCGATATGTCTGCATTTACCTCACGCATGTCATTCATTTGTTCATCAAATATTAGCGACGTTTCTCGATTTTTTAGAAAGCTGCGTGTTCATTTGATTATATAGCTTGACATTCTTTTCATTTTCAGCGTGTGCAGAAGTCTGACGTGTGAGACTCAATTGAACACTTCAATGACGTTTAAGCTTAGCATGAAGATCACATATTTGATTTCACAGTCTCACACTGTGTGAACTTGATCTACTAGTAGATTTAACGTCAAGATCACGAATCACTTACGTCTCGCTCTCATTTGAGCATTTGATAGCATGCAATGAGTCTTAGCTATGTCACTCAGTCTTTTGATCATGATTGACTTCAGCGCTTTGCTCATGATATTGAGCAAAGCAATGAGTCGATACATTTTTGAATTGATATAGTCACTTTTCTTCAGTTTGCGTAGTACTATTGTCTGAGTCTTTTTGAACTGCTTCAAATGATACTTATGTATTATGCATGCATTGAATAAACTCGTCAGTACTGAGATCAGTTCTGCAAGACTTGCTTGAAGCGCTCTGTTTGAAATATTTGAAGCACTTGATGCTTTGTCTGCTTTTACTCATTTAATTGTTTGCTTCACTTCATCTTCTGTGATGCGTGAATTGAATGAGACTGTCAGAGATATGAATGATTCTGCGATGTTGTTGACATTCACTTGAGAAGATGAGAGAAAGAACTTTTCTCGCAGTATCTTGATTTTTTTCTCAAACGTTGTTATCATATGATTGATGTCGCTTCGCTTCAGTGATGAAAACTGAGAAAGCTTTTTAAATAACTGACTTTCAATTCTAGCTCATTTTGCAAAGCGTCATATTGATTTGAATGCTTCACTCAACTCATGCATTTGTGTTCTGAAGTGTGTGCATTTCATTTGTTGAATGATCTTGTTTTTATGATCATTGTGCTTCAGATATTTATTCATGCTTCTAATGTATCTTGCATTTTTCATATAATTTGCAGTCGTCTTGATTTCATTACTACTTCAAAGCAGCTTTGATTTCAAAAGTCTCTTGCTTGATTTGATGACTTTGTCAAGAAAATAAATTTCTTGATGATCTTCTGTAACACTCTGATAATCTTGCACACTTTGTCATTCACTATAGTCTTGTCATCTAAAGAGTGTTTCAAAGATAAATGTATTTGCAAATAAGCACTCAATGCTTCTGTATTCATTTTCTTTCAAAGTCATTAAGTTGAGAATTGCACTGAGATTGTTTATAAACATAGTTCTGTGATGATCGAAAGATGATTCAATCTCTGATGCAGATTGATTTGTATCTTGCACTTGCATGTCATGAACTATATTTTCTCGCTGTTAAAGATCAGATCAATCGTCGTAAATTGATTGTGAGCTTCATGAGTAATAGTGTCTGATTTCAGTAATAATTTCAGCCTTGTGTTTGTAATGACGTTTAGTAAAGTATCAGTCATCATATGACGAGTGAAGCATCTTCATCTTTCTTAGTGAGAATGATGTAGATTGAAATCTTTTATGATCAGTTGTTTGCAGTCATTCTTGAGTAGTTTGTTCAAACGAGAAATGATTGAAGATTTCTCTGTGAATGTAGTAAACAGTGAGCATGAGTTGTAGACGTTTAAAAGTCTTAACGTCTGTGTTTCGTTGTCTGTATTGCAAGTTAATATTCTGATTAAGCAAATGTCTGACTGAGCTGTTTCTACTATTCATTGATCGAACCTTAAATATTTGTTAATGTATATGCATGTTCTTGATTGAGATGACGAGTTTTTCACTAAATGAAAGAAGTTGTGTGCTGAGTTAAATGATTGCAAGTCGTTGTTGTTGCAATCTTGCTTCTGTATAACTACTATGTCAAATTCGCGAACTTTTCTGTTAATTAGAAATAATTCTTAAATTCTTAATGATTTTCTGATGTTGTACTGTAGAATTCATAGAAAAGACTGTTTCATCATAAAGTTATTCATAGCTGTTGTTGATTCTGCAATGAGAAGACTCTTTGTATGCTTTTGATCATCGACAATCTTTCTCACTTTCTGATTGAACGTTTCTGAATCTGCTCAGATGTCATCTCATCTGAGTCATTACTTACACAAGAGAAAAAATTGACTCGTCTCTTCTTGATCTCTACTATCTGTCAAGCTGATTCATCAGCGATTCAACTGTGTGTTTTCAGCATGATTGTTGCTGAGTTCAAGAGATTCATTGAATCAAAAGAATTCGTTGAATTTGAAGAGTTCATTGAATCTAAAGAGTTCAAAGACAGCAAGAAGAGTGTGCAATTGTATTTAAACGTCTCAGAATATCTGAACAATTTATTTCTATAGATTTCGAACGCTTGTTTCATCTGCTGTCATCACTTAAGACAGATGCATCTTCAGAGTTCGTGATTTTCGTTGCAGTTGACGCAACATCTTCTATTCAAAGACATCACATACTTCTTTATGTGATGCTTGTCTGCGCATTTTTCGCAGCGCTGATTCTTTCTGCAGATCTTAATCATATGATCAAATTCGTGACATCTGAAGCACTGTGTAATGCAACAGTTCTTTTCAAATAGCTTGCATGCACATTCTTGATACAAGTTCAGTATGCTCATGTTCATTAGTTAATTTGTCATCGCTTCGATCGTGATTTTTACAATGAGTGATAAATGAGTTTTTTCGCTATCTGCTATCTTCTTGAGTCAAACTATTCTTAGAACTTTCAAATCTTCATAAAGTCTTTCGTTATCTTTTATCAATCTTTCAATGATCTTTTCTTGATTGCTCATGTTTATTGTAGTGTGTACTTTATGTGTCAGCATTACGAAGATTCAACGTGCTACGCATGTTGAACTCGCAATTTCTTTTGCTTACGTCTGAGTCTTTTTCAGATTTGCTCGAGCATTTGAGCTAACTGCGTGAAGGGAAATATCATCGCTGCTCAGCTTGCGAAGTGACATGATTAAATTTCTTTGACCTGTCGACACGTCTGCGATTCTCTGTAGAATCTGTTCAATCAACTTCTTCTGTATCTCTTTTATTTCTCTTCTGTTCATTATTTTAATCATGACTTCTCATTTCTTGTGAAGCGACGATGAGTTGCTTCTGAAACGTTGCTTTCTTGTCGTTATTTCTTCTCTTGTCACGTTCGTTCATGACATGATTTTCGTTGAAAGATGTGTGTTTCTCTGTGTATATAACTGCTTGTTAAGCAGTTGAACTGATGTCTTCAGTTTCTGTACATTCTTCGTGATGAACGCGTTTTGATTTGCATGATGTTTTTCTTCTGAGTCGAGTCAAAAACATTGAATCAGCTTCAATGCTACCTTTTTTCATGAATGATCTTTGCTTTTCTCTTTCTCTAACATTGATATCTTTATTAGTAGATCAATAATGTTAGCAACGTTCTCTTTGTTATCATGTGAGTGTTTCAATCTTGCATCTTTGTTTTCTTGCAATGAATCAACGTCGCTTGCAATTGTCTTCGAATCAACACTGCTGCAATTCATGCAATTCATCATCGTTCAATCATCTTCTAGATTCACTTTGTCTTGTTTATAGTGCTCTTTTTCAAAATTTGTGATGCATGCATTGTGATTGTTTTTGTTTCAGAAGTATATCAACAATATTCTTTCTTTTTTATACATAATTCATAATATATTAAGTTGAAAATATGACGTAGTTTAAATGATGTCTTGACAAAGTCATAAAGTTTCAGAGCTAATTCAAATTTGATTTTCAACTTAGTCTTTGACTTTAGTTTCTGACTTTAGCTTCTGATTTAATCTCTATGAGTCAATTCATTATGATAATCTCATATAAATAAATCTTGTTATCAACTTCTTTTTTAATGTGTTATTTATTGAATCTTGCATTTTCATCATCTTTAACATTCAGTTCTCATTTTTGAGATTGACAATAAATCTTCTTTCATGATATGATATTTCTTGTGATTTGAACGAGAATTTCTTGATAATCAGATTTCATTTATCTGCATTTGCATTTGCATTTGCATTTGCATTTGCATTTGCATTTGCATTTGCATTTGCACTTGTGACTTAAGCTGCTTTTTGCACATATGTAAGCTTCTGCGTTGATTTTTACGAATTTTGCATGACTTGCAATGTTTGTGAAATCTGCGTCTTTTACAAGATTTGCAAATTCTTTGTCATTTGCTTTGCATTAATTCTCTTTTTAATGTTTTTAACATTTTGTTGAATTAATTGTAGAATAATTTTCAGTTTGTTATTTGTTTAACTTTAAAGTTAATCAATTTACTTCTGAATTGAGTTTTCTATGTTTTTGTTGCATGCTTTTTGAATGTAAATTAAGCTATGACTTATAGTTTCTTTCTGTTCTGATATTGCTTGTCTTAGTTGATTGATTGCAAATTCAATTCTTTCGCGCAGTCTCTTTATCTGCATTTCTTTAAAGATGACATCATAGCACTTACTAGTACTAACTTCAATGCTAACTTCTTTTTGCAAACTTTTCATTACTTTTCGCTTTTTCATTTCTTTGAATTTCATAATCGCTTATGTTTGCTCTTTTTGCTGTGAATTTGCATTTCACAAATTGATTATATTCTTGTTATTATATGCATTTGCATGTGAATTTAGCATTAATGCATCAAGTGAACTAAACATGTATTGCGTTTTTCTATTTGCTGATGTGAGTGATTTTTGTTGACTGTAAAATAAATTAACAATGTCGTTCTGCAGTTGTTTGCTTATTGATGAACTCATGCTAAGTTCATTTTATAAATTTATTTTAATTTCTAACATTAACTTTTTGATTTCTATCATTGACGTTTTGAGTTCTGACGCTGAGCTATTGCTTTTGCTAAGTTTCATGTCACTATTCGCGAAATGAGATGAGAAAAAGTGCATAAAGCGACTCTTTATATTTCTTTTCATAAAGAGTTTTTTCGAGTTTTGAGCTTCAAACTTCTAGAAAATTCACTTGACATCACTTAAATATTTCTTTAATCTCTTACTTAAAGCGTTTCACATAAACAATAACTTTAGTGTAAAGATTCTTTAATTTCTATCTTGAAATCTGCAATAAATTGTTTTCTATTATTAATTTATATCAGATGAAAATGAGATTGACAATGAGATTCATCTGTATATGATGTTAACTACAAATCTTTTGATTTTATTCTGTTTCAAATAGAAGTCAGAAGAGTCAAGAGATCTTAATTCAACGCAGTTCAAATGATGTTAGAACGTTGCGTGATCAGAAAAGTCATCATGCAGAGTTTTCACTCATGCAACAACATTCTCTTTTAACAGTCACAATCAATCTACAAAGAGAATTAATGACATGTTGATGTCAGTAAAAGATGAAAAGATACTACTAGTAGAATAGTTGATTCAGATGAAGAGTCTGAGAGTCGTGATTACAAGTGATTGAAGAATTTGCAACTTGTTGACTACATTGATATCAAAACATCTTCATCACATCAACAGTGCTGTCAAGTAATTGATGAAAAGATATCAGATAGAATAAATGAATTAAATGATAAGTCTTGAGTTTGTGACTACATGTGCTTAAAGAAGTAGTGACTTGTTGATCACGCTGATATATTGAGAAAACTTAAGCTCATCTTCTTTACTTGACATCAAGTCATACATCTATCTATATGAAAAATCGAGAGTGCATGAGAGCAATCAGAACGCATTTCTACTATCAATCAGCTAAGCATTGAACGATTGCAATCGCATGTTTATACTAACAATTTATTCAACGTTTATGTGACATAAGTCAAATCAAGAGAAGAAAAGAGTTATTTAATACAATCATACTTTATCTTCTTATCATGCACATCTTTCTTTCATCACACATTTCTCTGCTCAATGAATGATAATCATTGAGCAAGAGAACGCAGTTCTGCGTTACAATCATGAGCATCATGAATGCAAAGAAACGTTTTTCATCTTCGAATCAAGAATTGAATTAAAACATGATTGTATAAAATATCGTCAATGAAGAGCAAAATAAAGACGATGCATTACAATAAACAGCACAGACACTTGTAAAAGTTTACTCAAGTGTCACGCGCTGAATAAAAGCTTTAAATTCATTATTGATAACACAGTGTCAGTTTTATTGTTTCAACGATGCAAAGTTGTTATGTAGTCAACGAGTGATTTTCTCTCTCAAAGAGTTTTATTCATTTGATATACATAGCATAGTTTTTCTCATGAGTCGAATCTAAATCAATGTTACAAGAATGTATGAATTCAAATCAAATCAAATCAAATCAGATAAAAATAATATAAATTTAGTCTGCAAGAATTTAAATTACTCTTTTTGATAGAAAATGCTTGATGCAATTGCTTTATATTTCATGTATCAAAGTAGTTGCATTATCTTACTCAAAATAGTAATAACTGACTTCAACTTATTGTCTTGCACATTAAGAAAATGTAAAACAGATAGTGATTTGATAAAAAACGTTGTACTTCTGAAAAGAAAAAAAAAATCAAAATGTTGCAAGAAAAATTCTTTTCTTCACTTTCATAAAAAGATGTCAATAACATTTCAAATTCATTTATATTTTTAACAGTATCATTAAATTTATGCATTTCAAAGAATGAAATGAAGTGAGTAATTAAACAAGTAAAAGTAAACAAAGTGTCAAATGTTTCTGAAATTTCAAACAAAGCACTTTAAGCAGATTTCACAAAACTGATTTCAGTGCTGATGAGTTTATTCAATGTATGCATGATGTATAAATATTATTTGAAGCAGTTCAAGAAGACTCAAACAATAGTGTTATATAAAAGATTAACGTGCAATATTCATTGTTTAAATATGAATAATAACTTTAAATACTCACTCAGACAGAGCACATCATCAACATGATGCTTGCGCTTCATTTCAATCATCAAGAGCAGATGAGAAGTGTTGTTGACATGATATTAATGAGTGAATGAAAAGTGATTATTGCTATCTTGCAGAAGAATTCAGTCAAGACAAAAGATATACAAAGAGAATTACACAAGCTGCAAGTACTTTATGAGTTCAATGAATGTAGAAACAATGAGCTGATGCTCTGAAAGAAAATGAGAAGTTTGACAGAAATGATAAAAAAGCTGATGCATCAACATGTCACTGCATTGACTGTTAATCAACGCATGAAGAATCAGCTGAAGAGATTGAAAAAGATAACAGATAGACTTGAAAAAAAGTTCATGAAGAAGAGAAAACATGTTAACAGCTGAGCAAAGAAAGTGAGCATGAAGTTGACAACATCATTTGAAAGTCATCTTGTGTTCAATGTTGACATATCATTGTCAATGCAAAATCATTGTGAGAAATTTGAAGTAAAAATCTTCATCAAAGAGAAAGAAGAAGTAAAAAGAATCATAATGATAATAATGAAGAACATAGTAAGATGAGTAAGAGAAATTGACATCGACAAGACATTGTCAATGCACAAAAACATAGAAACGATGAAAAGATAATTAAAACTGCTGATATTTTGAATTAAGATGAAGAGCAGCAAAAGAACATTGAAGAAAAATGATTTTGAATCAAAAAGATATCATCAAATGCATATTTATACGAAATTAGTTTTAAAATAGTGATACATGAGATTAAAGTTGAAGAAATGTTTAAGAACATAAAGAAGAAAGAAGTGAGAACACTCATCAAGATCAATAAAGATATACATTCAGAAATGATGATCGAGAAGATTGAGTGACTCACAAAGAAGAGTGAGCAGAAAAGATACATCTTGCTGATGATATACATAGTCAGCGCTGAGATGATAAACAAGCTGATCAATGAGAAAGTATGTCATGAAATCAATATAAAGATCACACAGTTCTACAACTTGAACTGCAGAGTGCATCAATGTCTAAAGTATCAAGAATATGATCACAAGATGTATGAATGCAAAAACAAACAAAGATGTGTTTACTGCATGCTGAATCATTGCTTGAAGCACTGTTTTCACAAACAGACTTGAGACATGTGAAAATGTGAAGCATATTGAGATACATACAGAGTCTTTGACTCTCAATGTCATAAACAACAAGCTGAAAAAGAAAGAATAAAGAAAGTCACAAAGCACAGATCTTTATATCATGTCATACAAGAACAGAAAGAACTCAAGACAGTAATATTAAAGACATTCACAGAAACATTTAATAATCTGAAATCATTGATGAACAATGACTTGAAGAGAAAGCAGAGATGTTTAATGAATGAAAGTCATCTGTTCAGCGCAGTCATCACATCAGAAAACATTATACTGAATCACTTGATCAAGAATTCAAGATTAAATGAATTGAAATCAATGTTAGTCACGTCATTGTCAATATCATCTTCTGTTAAGAATCTTACAAGTGAAGCAAACACTTTGCAAACACTCAAGAGAACATTAAACAGTCTGAAATGTGAACTTTAATGTTTCAGCAAAAGAAGCTTCGAATACTACAGTATAACGTTCACAAGTTCAGAAACAAGATGATGATAGTGCTATTACATGAGAAAAAGATAAAGAACTATGACATTTTGATTCTTCAAGAACTCTGATGATTTGATGACATTTTCAGAGTATACTGTTCAACAACTATCAACTTCATGTTAAAGAATAATGAAGATAGAATTTGTTTCTACATAAATAAGAAAATCAACAGCAACATCTGATACTCAACATGACACTTCAAGAATGTAAATACAATTACGTTATAAACATTAATAAATGATGCACAAATGATTCAGAAAGTTATACACATTCATGAAGCATACAATTCATCATTCAAAGATTATAAAATCATTCATGAAAAAGAAAATCTTTCAGACATCAAAAAAATGTTACATATGTCAAAAGAAAGCATTTTTGTAAAAAACTTTAATCTGCATCATTTCACATGAGAAGAATCATTCTACTCAAAATAACATTTATTGTTGAATGAGTTAATTAAAATTATCACAAACATTGATGCATCGCTAACATTATCTTAAGACATAATTATGAGAAATTATCAAGAATCTCAAATGACAATAAATTTGATCTTTATGACAGACAACATTATGAATCAATTAATATGATGTAAAATCAATAAAGAAATGAAAAACTTCTCAGATCATGTATTGATACAGACAATTATAAATTTCAGAGTTTGCAAAGAGTCAGCGCGAAAATCGCGTCGTAACTGAAAAACAATGAATGAAGAGAAATTTATTAATACTTTGAAAGAACAAATGTTAAAATCACTGTTGAATCATGAAATAAGATGTCAATGTATAAATGAGTACATCAAGTAACTGCTGAATGCATTGAAGAAGATTGTTAAGATTTTCACTCTTTAAGCAAGATTACATGAAATGATCAAAGCAGAATGAACGAAGAAGTGTATGAAAATCATCAAAAGCATGCAACAAATGAAAAGAAACTGTTGAATCATTGATGACTGAGCAAAGTACATTCAAGCATATAACAAGAAGAGCAAGATCATCAGAAAACAGAAACGCAGTGAATAATAATAATAATAATAATAAATTCATACATTCTTGTAACATCAATTAAGTCAACTCATGAGAAACTTTATGCTATTTATATCGAGTGAACAAAACTCTTTGAGATAGAAAATCACTTGCTGTTTATACAACTGCTTCACGCAGTCGAAACTATCATTATGAAACTATGTATCAAATTAGTTTGCATTGATTGCATGTTAAAGAATGAGTGACTTAGTCACTTTAAATTGCTTCAGAAGCTTTATTTTCATCATCATTCTTGCAGCTGCTCTGAGATTCTTCATGATAGCAATGATTATTTGATAGTTCAAGAAGTCAACATCTTGTAGCATTCTTGATTGCAGATGCAATCAGTTCAAGCAATGCATGAGTACATGTTTCATTATCTGATGATCTCAGTTGCAGTCACATTGCACACTATCTGCATCTGAAATGTTTCTGAAGTGCAAATAAACATTCAGATCTATGCGTTCAATTCTGATGTAAATAATGAGAGTGCTTTCAATCTTCTGAAGATCATTTCACATCTTTATCATCTTGTTGAACAGATGCAATCTTTATGTCAAGATGATGTAAACATCTGCGATGCATTTTCTATATTTTTTCCATCATTGCTTTCACTGACTTCTGTGATACTGCGCTATTGCAATGCTGTTGCTAGTTGAAATTGTCACAGCGAGAACTAATTGCTTGCATCTTGACTGTATTTTTGCATCTTCTTGAATTAAGTTATTCAGAAGCATCACTTTCTTGAGAATGAGAAAGTGAGAAATGATGTGATTGATACTCATCAGATGAGCATGTATCAGTTCATATGCTTGTTTAATTTTCTGCGTACAATTGTTGACTCAACTGCGTAACATGATTTTGTCTTGCAGCATGTTCAGATGAACATGCAGCGAACTTGTGTACATTTCTGCTTTCAGAGTCTTGATGCTTACTTTTTTGAACATTTCTGCAACGTGATGCAGAGTCTGATTCTGTAGTGTTTCAAGTCTGCATTCTTTGTCTGACAGCTTTCTCTCTTTTTCTCGCTGATGTCAGACTGATGCTTCAAATGCAATTTCTGATCTTACTACTGCTGAGTATATCTGTCTTGCTTTTGTGAAGATTGTCTTTCATGTGAAGACTTCAAGTCAACTAAGTGCTAGCATTTATGTGACGTGATTTGCTTTGATTTGACGAAGATGCATGTCTCATTGCAATTTCATGTTCAATTATACTTTCAAAACTTGCACATCTGATTTCAACTTAATAATTGAGCTTTCTATTTATATGTTTTCTGATGCAAATGTTGTGTCATGAGTGTGAGCTCATTTTGCGCAGACATTATGCACTCTGCTCAATGTTTTGCAGATTTTTTCAATGAATCTATTGTATGCTAGAATGTTAATGTCATTTACGAAGTTGAGCACTTTAATCTTAATTCTCAATGCTTTGCACTTCTCAATCAGACTTGCGTTGAAAAATAGAAAAAGAATCAATGAAATGAGAAATTTTTGCAATATGTCTGCATTTATCTCGCGCATGTCACTCATTTACTAACACAGTGAATATTAAAAGATCATGCAAAACGTTGAACAATTCTCAAGAGAACTGTTCAAAACTGCAAAATGAGCAAGAAATGCAATTACAAATACATTGACTCAAGCAACAATTTTCTCTCTGATCAAGTCAGAGTGCTTTAACATCATCATAACAATGCAAAATAAAGCAAAGATGATGTTTTAAACTTACTTTTCATCATTTTCAGAAATTTTCATGCTGAATACAATAAACTTTGAGTACTCATTCTTGATTGAAAATGATGTTTTATTAATGCATCATGAAATTAAAAGAATCATTTACAAAGCAACATCTGACAAGACATCAAGATATATGAAATACATAAATAAAATAATGCGCAGACTCATTGATGACACGTCAGAATAAATACATTCTTTCTTTGAAAAATGTTTACAGAAGAGAATACAGTTAACTCAGTTCAAGAATACAATCACAATAATAATGCAAAAGTCAGACAAGAAAAACTACTTCAATGCAAAAATATATAAATCAATTGTATTATTCAACACACTAAGTAAAATACTGAAGTTCATTGTATTCAAACATCTGCAAAATATTATAAAAGCTTACGACTTAATATTGAACATTCAGATGAAAGCTTGCAAGCACAGATCAATAGATACAACTCTGCAATTAATTACAAAAAAGATACATACTGTGTAAAGTGATACAAGAAGAAGAGTAGTTTTATTGCTGAGTCTAAATGAGAAGAGTGCATTTGATAATATGATGCACAGCAAACTCTTACATGACATAAAGAAGAGAAAAGTTTCTAAACTGTTTCTTGAGTTTGTGAAGAACTTTCTGAAAGATCAACGCATCATGATCATAATTGATGATTACATGATGATGAAATGCAACATGAATGTTAACATATCACAAGATTCTTTGCTATCATTGATATTATATTTGTTTTACAATGCAAACTTGTTAAAAGTATGTAATAACATCAAGCTGAAAACTAGCTTTATAAAATTCATGAATGACATCAATATCTTAATATACAAAGAGTTTATGAAATGCAATTGCAGAGTTTTTAGCGAAATTTATGATAGATGCAAACAGTGATCAAAAACGCATGACATCAAATTCTTGATAACAAAGCATAAGTTAATTCACTTTATGAAAACTTTTAAATGATTCAATATGAAAGTTGATGTAAAGCTGATGAAACATCAGATTAACTTGAAATCAAATATTAAAATCTTGAAAGTTCAACTGAACTTCAAGCTGAAATGAGCAACTCACATGCATCATGTTGAAGCAAAACTAGTAATTAAACAAAAGATCATGCAGACAATCATTGAGTTTACTTAAGACTTGTCAATAATGACAAGTAAGTAAATATACTTTGCAATGACATGTTCTCTGCTTAGTCATGAAGTCATTATATGATATACATTACAGAAAGTGAAAGATCATCAAAAGAGTCTGAATATTAAGCTGAGATCAATGTAAGAAAAAGCATTGCAACAGATCATTAATGTTTATCATGTAACATTAACAGAGATTTTACAGATGAAAATAAACATGATGTTGATAAATATTCACTTACAAAAACTGATACAAAGATTGATAATAAACATGAACTTTCAAAAATTGAACAAAGTTATTAAAGTAATAATACATTGAATTTGCAACAATTTGATACTCAAAAAAGATTGAAAATCAAAGTTGTGTAAAACATCTTTACAATTAAAGTGAAAGTGAATGAAAGAAACACTTAAGTAAATAAAGATGAATCAAAGTCATTTCTACATAGTGATTCTTTGATCAGAATCATTGAAGATAATTATAGTTGCAAACAAGAAAATGTTAATAAGATAACATAATTTCAACATATTTGCATTGAAGCAAAAAGTTTACTTGAATGATAATGATAGCAAAAATGATGTTACAATGATCATGATGAAAATAAACTGAGAGTTAAATAAGAGATTGAAAGAATCGACTTTAATCATCACTCATCATGATGAGCTGAAAAAATTAGTTGCAAAAGCAAAACATCTTGCAGATGTAGCAACAATGAATCAAGAGTATCATGAAAAAGTATACAAAGTATACAGTGATAATCAGACTTCTTTGAAAACAGTGAAAGTTATGATATCAACAAAAAATCAGACACGTCTGCAACAAGTTTAAACTGCACATGAAAGCATTCAATCTTAAAAAGTCATGCTGAAGCTATATTGAGTGATGAGACATGCAGAAGTACTTGAAAATGAAGTGATGAACAAGATGATTAATGATGCATATAATTTGTCTTTATTGTTGATTGAACATTAATGCATTGAAGTGATGATAAAACTGACACTCATACAGAAACAGATCAAACAAACATGAAGAATAGTCTGAAAAGAAAGATTTAATGCAGCTCATTTTCAATATTTAACATCAAAGATGACACATCAACATTTGTGATTGCACAAAAATCATGCAAAGTCTTACAATGCATTATTGACGCAGTTACACATGAGAAAAATTGACTTCAATCAATTTCTACATGAAAGATGAGTACTTGATGTCATTATGATGATGTACAAATGCAACAGAGATTAAATGTTGATCAAGCATATTTTATTAACATGTTTTAAATAAAAGATAGAATGAAAGATGATGCAATGCAAAGAGAACATCATGAACTTGAGAAAGCTTCTAGAAATCATGAGTGTGATAACAGCAATCATTTGAATGATACTCTTGACAAGCATACTGAATCAATTTCAGACTATGATGTCATTAAAGAATCAAATGAAAGAAAGAGAAAGTAAAGAAAAAATAAGCTCATAAAGTTCTTGCATTGAGAACAGTTACAGTATAGAGCGCAGGAAAAAGCGATAGTAGATATGAAAAGAGCGCAACGCTAGCGCAGCGCTCGCTACAATATATAGAATCTTGCATAGACTCATAATGAGTGTTAAATCGAGTAAGAATAAAAAAAAAATGTTATATAAATTAAAGAAAAGTAATTATATTGATTTAAAAACATATTGACTCATTGCTCTGCTTAATATCATGAGCAAAGCTTTAAAGTCAATTATGATCAAAAGATTAAAAGTCTCAGCTAAACATATGTTTTTGACTTATGCTAGCTTGATGAGCTTGTAGCTGGTTTTAGCTGGGTTCGCACTTTTGTCGATGAGTCGTATGTGTATTTTGTTAATGTGACTGCTCAATGAAAAAATATAAAGCATTGATTTAAGTTAAATTACATGTAATTTAGCATTTAATGAACAGAGATCGACGAAGAACATGAAACGAATATCAGAGTCGAAGATATGAACAAGAATGAAAGTATGTAATGAGCATAGATCGACTGCTTTCAGGCAGGCTTTTTCGCATGCATCGCCGTCACATGATCGTTACCTAAAACTTTGTAGTCGCTTGAGCCGTAATAAATTCCGAAATTATCGACATCATTGGTGCCGCTGGGCAGATGCGTTGCGAACTGCCATATTGAGTCCATGGCGATCTCGGTGTCCTGTACGACGGTATCTTGCCATGGCTTGGTCAGAGCGATGTGCGTCGACGCGATAGGGGAGCCGTATTCCTCGAGCACGACAGGTTTACCTAAGGATCTACCAATAGCGTCATGTTGCTGGATCCATTCCGAGCCCCATGTGTAGTTGTAATTCCAGCTGTCGGGGTAGAGGTGGAGGGTTCCGTAGTCGATGGTTTTGATGGCGAGGTTGGCGGCGAAATCGACGCCCTCGTATCCCGAATAAGCGTAGGTACCATCACCCAATGGAGGTGCAAGCCATCCTTCGTCACCTAATGCGACCAGGTGGTCCGGATCGAGAGACTTGATATACGCGCTAGTGTCCGAGGCCCAGTTTGTGATGATGGACGATTTGCACCCGCTGCAGCGGGGTTCGTTGCAGAGCTCCCAGGCAAAGATGGCAGGACTAGATTTATAGCGGTTGACTATGAACTTCACATAAGCTTTGTAAGCTGCCTGGGCTTTCTCGTCTGTGTAGAAAGATGTTGCGGAGCCGCCGAAGGCGGTGGTGTAGGTGTTGATGCCACCGAGATCGTTCCAATTGTTGAGGAGCGGGAGGACGAATTTGAGGTTGTATTTTTCAGCCTGAGCGATGGCATAATCGAGGTTGGGAATGCCTCTTGGAGAATTAGTGGGATCGAAAGAAAGGGTGGTACTGAGATAATGAGTGATTTGAAGTTACCGGTTGTAGGGTCCATGTTGAAGTACTGGCCCGAGGAGTTGAGAACTTGGTAATAGATGTTTTGAGCTGTCGAGGCGTCGTTGGTGCTGCCAAACCCCCAGACACGGACTACATCGTATCCTGTCTGCCAAGGTGTCAGCTATCTTGAGTTGACGAAAAGGAATGATGGGGGTTACCTGAGCAATCTGAGAGACTGCGGTATCAACATCAGCATTGGACGGAAGATGCCCTAGCCACCAAGCGTTGGTCCCTACATGTCTATTAACATAAGCGTCAATAGAAGGCACATTCTCAGGGCGTTTCCACACCAGCGAAATATTGAGTTTTGCCATTGATATTGAACAAACGGCCATCGACAGAAGGAACTCTGGTGCTATCTTTCTTGGGGTGCGATGGTAGGGCTAGGGTTGATGTATAGAGAGTACTAAGGAGGGTAAGCCCTAAGGCAAGCTTATTGAAGGACATCATGAGTAAAATTATTAATAAAAGAAAGTATGACAAGACACCTTGCACTGCAAGCTACTAGGATGAAATTGAAATCTGAGAGGAAAAGGGAGAATATGGTTCATATACTTACACACATCACTATTTCAGCCACCGCTGAGGGAACGTTGGCTTGTGGACTATACTCTAGCTCGGCTCGGCACGGCAGACATCACACTCACACTGTCACACATACCTCAACAATCATGTCCGAGAAGATCGGAACGAGGTTGAAATTGAAGGGGAAGGTGTATCCCGCCCTCGATATCGGAGTAATTGTTAAATCTGGTTGGTGGTTGTCTAGCTGTCGATCCTCAAGTAACGATCGGGAAGGCGGAGCAAGTGGTTCCGGTAAGTTTCGGGAACCGTCGCTCAATCCGAAACGCCGCCGTCTGAGATAAGCGGGCGTCTAGCAAAAGTAAGGCACTCCGTACCTACATACTAAAGTACGTGTGAGTAAGGTAGTACGGTAGGTACCTAGTCACCTAGTTACCTTATGAGGGGCCGCTGACGGGAACAACAACAATGGATTCATTCCCATCGTACCGCCTTGACGTTCCACTGATGAACATTGAAGCCACTGCCTCGAGTGTAAATTAATCCTATGAATACTACGGTACGTACTTCGTATGAGATGTTGTTGTTACAATGATAGGCCTATCATTCTCTCACCCCCGGAAATGGCTGTCAAAACCGACGAGAGACCATCGTTCGAATTTGGTCTGCGCCAAGTGTTGAGCTTGCGGCTGGCCATTGCAATAC
>JAABUK010001889.1_pt1 | contig 38857 bp, 29 predicted proteins | sample 5559141 | NCBI WGS metagenome assembly JAABUK01 (sample SAMN10711869, study PRJNA513367) | rock metagenome | isolation source: Antarctica rocks | place: Antarctica: Victoria Land, Pudding Butte nord | collected 2016-01-03 | reverse complement strand
GAAGAGTTGTCTTTTAAATAGTCTTTAATTATAATTTCTTTTATTACAATCTCTAAAAATTGATTTTTAAGAAGTTATTATCACAATAAATATTATAATAGATACACTCTAAATATTTCAAGATATCTTTGAAAAATATATATAGACAATTCCGTGCAGTATAGATAGAATACGCAATTATAACTAATACTCTTAGTAGTATTATCTTCTCTATCTGAATCTGATATTATTTGTGAGAGAAAGATTTATTAATATAATATAAGAATATAATAAAAGAAGAAAAAAGTGAAAGAATCAGAAATCTCAGAAGAAGATTTAAGTAGCTTGAGAGATCAAGCTAACTTGAAGAGACACAGTATTATAATAAGAAATTAGCAATTAGCAGACTTGATACTAATTATCGAGACTTGATAGTAAGCTAAGAAATAAGTCTCATCTACGCACATTATCTTATAAGACTATAATAGACTTATTCTTTATAACTATAATTAATAAAAGCGATTATAAATTAAGTATCAAGAAAAGTGCTTAAGAATACTTGATAAAAACACTCAGAAGTAAGTACTCAAAAGTGTTTAAGAGAAGTATTTAGAAGTATAGAACATAAGTCACAACTAATAACTATATAAACAAATATTTATTTTTTAGATTTATAATCTCTTTTTTTATAATCAACTTATATTATTAATTGCACTCTATTTTTAATTCTTTTATATGAGAATAGTGATTTCTATTCACAATTCTCTAATATCTGAATCTTGCTATAGTTAGACTTGACAGTTTCTAACAAAATTCTATCTCATCTTTTATAATAAGATATTAGAATAGTATATATTTACTATTATTAAAGAGCTGTCTAATATTATTTAAGTCTTCTTATTAAAGAGATGAATAGATAATAAGCTAACTATTAATTAATTACAGCGAATATTTATCTTATAAATATTAAAGAGAATAAGTATTCTATTCTTATTCTTAATAATTATAATAATTATTTAATAGATTAATTTTAATATCTCTATCTTTAAAATAATGTTTATTCTCTCTATATCAGAAAGCGTCAAGACTCAGTCTTAACACGCAGATATAAGCTGACTGCAGAAGTAAATCTCTGTAGATTAGTAATCTATTCTTGTAACATAAGAGGGCCGTTATTATATATTTATTATTTATGCTCTTAGCATATCTTTCGCATATTACTTGCATGCTTATAAACTTCTATATCTCAGATTTCTATATACATGTGAAGAATGTCTACTGCCCGCCTAATTCTGGGCAGCTCTCTTAATATTTAGATTGCTTTATCTAACAGATTATTTGATAAAGATTCTTTAATATAATAATAAAGACGCAAAGTGCAACTAATACAGTTAGTAAAGATTAAGAAAGATCAATTGATAATATGAATATTAATCTAATAATAGATGGAGCAGTCTGCGTCTTCTATTAGCAATAATAATAAATAGAAGATTATTAGACAGTGTTATAAATACTTGCGTGAGCAGATTCAAAAGAAGAGAATGCTTGAAAATATTATTGCGATAGAGTTTAAACTCACAGGCGAAATGTCTGTGAATCTTATAGAAATCACAGATCTATTTATTTATTATAAATAAGTTACTTTCTCTGCTCATTCTTATACTTCTTTATCACATCTAATTCATATTACTAAATCTTTATACTATTCTGCAAAGAATCTTAAAGACGTAATTAATTATGAGAATAGCTAAAAGATTTATATACGCACGCTATTGTTTATAAACAAGATTGATTTTATTAATTAAGCGGCGATTTATTTATAAGATAAAACACGCGAATTCTAAATTAATAATATAATTCTAATTGCAATCTGAGATAAATATATAAAATAATATTAAAGTCTGATTATTAACTTTATTAATTACATGTAATATATATTAATTTGACTCAAGATTATTAAGCAGCAATCTTAGTAATTAGTTTGAGATATTGTTACTCTTATTAAGAGTCTTGAAAAAGACATTCTATTAATAATTAAGAAAGAGCACAAGATATGATAACTGCTTGCTTATTTTATGTCAGAGACTCGCAGAAAGATCTTGAAAGAGAATAGAATTATTATATTCTGCGAGTAAATTATAGTTATAATATAGTAATAAGAAGAATTGATTTAAGAGTTGCTCTTAGAAAATAAAGATAAGTCTTGTGCTAATCTAGCTAATGCTACATTAAATAAAAACACACGCGAAATATATGCTTTTCGCGGGCGTTTTTAATGCGAATATGAACTTAGTTATAATATAAGTTATCATTTCAGTCTGACTTTGATTAAAGCAGACTTAATATCTGTTAAAGATATAAGAAGTGATAATATAATCTGTTATAATTGCGAAAAGTCTAACTATCTCTCTCAAGATTGCAAAGTGTTGAGAAAGATCAACTTCTTATTAGTATTAGCAAAAAAATAGATTCTAATATTATAATAGTGTTTGTAATATTAAATATGAATTCTAAGAATATAAAGCTGACATAATATATAATTATTAATATCGCATTATAAGATAAATATAATATTCGCAGATTATTTGCACTTTTGAATATAGATGCTCAAGAATACTTTTTATTACAGAAAATAATTATTAAAGAAGATATTTGAGCGAACTCTATATTTATGAGCGTAATAATCTTGAATGATTAATCTATTATAATGTATAATCAATATATAATTGAAATGAATATAATAGATTTAGTAGAAGTATTATAATCTTATTAAATAGACTTTATAATTATAAATATTCAAAGATATAATATTATATTAAGCTGATTCTAAATCTTTAATATAAATTCAGATTATCATTTTAAGTAACGCGAATAATTCTATCACGAAAGTGAGAAGAGTTGTGAGATAGATATTATAGAGATGCTAAAGCTCAAGAAAGCTGATATCTTGATTTATGCAATATATATCATATCTGCGAGAATTATGTCAGAGACATGCGAAGATTTAGAGAGTATTATATAAGACGCATGCAGAGACTCTTTGAATTTAGTATAATATTATTTTATAGATCTTTATTTTATAGAAGTGATTACTATATAATTATTGAAAGAGCTTAAAGACTATACTAATATATTCTCAGAAGAGAATACTGCGAAATTGCCTGATAATACGCGTGTAAAACACGCTATTCTTATTAAAAAAGACAAGAAGATATTATATAGACTTATTTACTTCTTGTCTACAAATAAGCTATAAGTATTATACAAGTATCTTAAGAGTAACATGATAAAAGACTAGATAAGAAATTTAGAATTATCTATAGAAGCTTCAATTTTATTTATTTTTAAAAAGAATAATAGTCTGCGCTTATATATAGATTATAGAGATCTGAATCAAGTAACTATCTGAAATAGATATTTATTATTATTGATTTCTGAGACACTTAATTAATTGAGCAGCGCGAAGAGATTCACATTAATAAATCTGCGTGATACTTATTATCAAATATATATTAAGTAAGAAGATGAGTAGAAGACTATATTTTGCACGCAATATAGTTATTTTGAGTATATGATTATATTTTTTAGACTGATTAATACATTAGTAATGTTTCAAGTCTATATTAATTAAGCATTAAAAAGTCTGTTGAATATTATTTATATAGTTTATTTTAATAATATTATAATCTACAGCTATAATAAACAGAAGCATGATAATCACGTGCGTTAAATACTAAAAAGATTACGTAAATTTGACTTATTTATCAAGCTGTCAAAATATATCTTTTTTATTATGAAAATAGACTTTCTTAACTATTGCATAAATATAGCAGGCGTTTTAATAAATACACGCAGAATAATCACAATTATTGATTAATTGATTTCAAAGTTATTTCATAATGTGCAGATCTTTCTAAGCTTTGCTAACTTCTATAGAAGATTTATTTATAAGTACTCTATAGTAGTTGTTGTAATTACAAATCTATTACTGAAAATGATAAAAGAAAAAAAGACTGAATTGTTTCTCTGAATAGAGAAGATAGATACTGTGTTTTATATACTGAAAAAGTGTTTTCAGATTACTTCTCTATTGTAGTATTTTAATTTAGAGAAGTTAATTTAGATTAAAATAGATATATTAAAAAGAGATCTTGCGGAAATTCTCTCTTAATTTAGTGATAATAGTATAAAGATAGCATATTATATCTAAATATTAGTAACATTCTACTTAAGAAAGCTGATATTAGCTGAGAGAAATTATATTATAGAAGATTAAGAGATGCTAATAATTGTTATTTTGTTCAAAAAATAGTGTCACTATTTAGAATCATCTGTTTTTAATGTGCGAGTTCTATGCGATTATTTTAACTTATAGTTATTTATGATAATAAAAATATTAAATAAATATTAAGCTTAATAAGTTGAGATGCTCGCTATTTATAATTTTGAGATCTATTATTGCAGAGATAAGAAGAATCTTGCTAATTTATTATTGCATAAATTAAATTACACAGTAAATAATAAGAGAGAGAAAGAGAATTCTTTTAAAACACTCATTCTAAAAAGAGTTAGATTTAAGATCTTAATCACTAATCTAAGTTAAGAAGAAGAATTTCTAAATTTGAAATTGCTTATAGAAACTGTAATAAAGACTGCTGTATATTCTGAGAAGAGCTAATAAAATACTCTGTCTAAATCTACTGCAGATGATTAATATAACGCACGTGAGATGCATGCTAATTATATGCAAAGAATCAAAGATTCTTTAAAAGAAGAAGAAAACTTCTCAAAAATAAAAGTTATAAGTTCAGTCTCTATTATATTATCTTATAAGAAGATTCCGAACACTCTTACTAATTATCTTCTAGTACTATAATAAAGAGATATCTTCTGCACAAAGAGAAGCTGAAAAAGATCTCTAAATAATCTTATTAAGAAGAGTTAATTTAAAAGTAGATAATACAAAGATCATACTAATCTCGTGCGATATAATAACGCGATCTATATTTCTAATAATTGTGCAACTAGAATAGAGATTCTGCGTGCGAATTATAATGATTTATAATAAGAGAGTTATTTTAATTGAAAAAGAACTTAAGAGATCATTCTGTAAAGCTATTAATAATCTAAAATATCACAAACTATTAGAGATTACATCTTAATATATGATATTTATTAAAGAATGAAGATATTATAATATAAGTCTTATAATAAGCTTGCGCCATTATTATAGTCAGAGAGAGTCTAATAAAATATTATAATAAATTTTATTATAAACTTATCATCTACTGTTCGCAGAAATAAAATATATAATATTATTCTTATGATAATAAATCAATATTCAAAAATAATATATTATATAATGTGCATAAAAGAAATTGATACTTCTAAACTTAAAAAGAGACTTATTAAGAAAATATTCTTGAAATTCAAATTCTCTAGATCTATTATTAGTGACAGAGAATCAATATTTATATTGAAATATTGAGAAACTCTTTATTACTATTTGTGTGTAAAGAGATATCTTTTTATAGTATTTTATTTATAAACAGATAATTAAACTGAGTGTGATAATTAGATGTTAGAATGCTATCTTTGATATTATATCAATTATTATTAGAATGATTAAATAGATCTACTATTAAGTGCTAAATTCGTGTATAACAGAAGTGTACACTTAGTTATAAAAAAAATATTATTTAAGATAATACTGTGTTTTCTGCCTGCTTTTCACATAAAACTCGCAGGCGAGATATCTGCGCGAGAAGAAGAGAATCAATTAGTAAGAGAGAGAGTGAAGCAGATTAAAGAGATTATTAAAGAGAACAAAGATCTCTAGATTAAATTATAAGAAATAATAAAATAAAATTATAATTTAAAATGCAAGAATATAATCTATAAGATTAAAGATAAGATTCTACTATTATTAAAGAATATTTGCATGAGAAAAGTAAGTAAGAAGCTTGTTAATAAGTTTCTCGGGCTATTTAAAATCAAGAAGCTAATAGATAAGAATGCTTATTAACTAATTCTTTCTAAAAACTATGAAAGAATCTATCTTATATTTCATGTCTCTTTATTAGAGTTATATTATAAATAAGAAGATATTAAGATATCTAAGTCTATAGAAATATAGAGCAAGAATGAATGAGAAGTTAAAGAGATTCTTAACACATGTGTTTTATGTGAAAAACGCATATTTTTAGTATGATAACAAGAATTCATAAGAGATTATAATACTTGAGAATTTAAGAAGAACTTATTAAATACTTAAGAAAAGATTGTGACTTTTTAATAAGAGTAAATTCACAGAATAAGTATAGAATGAGCAGTTATTTAAATATCTGATTAGCAGACTATTTAAATAAAAAAGAGCGAGAAATGTTATTATAAAGAACAAAAAATATCTAATTAATAGAACACACGTAAAATGCACAAGAAAAGCATGATATAGACATGAGATTTCAGATAATTGTCAATTTATCTATTATAATTTGTTTCTAATTATTTATAATAGAGAATTATAATTAATATTAGCAGTCTTTATTTGCTTATAAAACGCAGCTATTTCTGTCTTATTTATCTTAAGATTCTTACTCAATTCTATATTAGTATTATTAGATTTAATCAGCTTATTAGACTCAATTAATTTATCAGACATAATTGACTTAGATATCTTAAATATAATAGATATTATTAATTTCTCATTTAACTCTGAAAGAATTAGTTTCTCTGAATAGTCTTGAGTTTGCTTAGACTAATTAGATAATATAATTTCAGTCTATTAAAATTATTAGTATTATGCTTTTTACTTGAAAATAACATGCTTATAATCTGCGCAGTGATTTTAGCTTATATTTAAATAGTCTAAATAAGCAAAGTAAGATTATTCTCAATCTTTAAAAGATTAAGACTAATAATATTATTATTGTTAGAGATATAAACACACTTAAAAGAAGATTTATTAGATAGAGAGCTAATAATCTGAAGAAGTGTATTAGAAAGATGATGAGAGATTGTGTTATATTGTAATTTAATATTTTTAAATATCTTTTTCTTGTAATTAACATGAATATCACGCGTTTTTTCACAAAGCAATTGAATAGTAATATATATATTAGAAGAAGACTTTAAATAGTTAGTACAGACATTTTATATAGAAGAAGCATGTTTCAAATATGAAACTGCTAAGAAAATATATTAGAAGATAATTATAATCTTTGATAGAATAATAATTATACTTAATATAATTAAATAACATTTTATAAGCAAATAATATCTTAAACTCTTAACAAAAATATCTTATACAGCACTAATATTATAGTCAAGACTGATTAGTAATAGAGAAGATTGAATTAAGTATCTTAGCTATTGCAAAGTATAATATTAGCAGAACTATAATATAAGCATAATAGAATATCAACTTATAAGCTTTAATTACTTTATATTTTGAAGCTTTAAGTAATAAGAAGATTAGTAATAGATAAGAGATTAAAAGAACTACTTATATATAATAGTAATAGTAATAATAATAATGATAATAATACTACTATTATTATTACTATTATTATTATTGCTATTATTACTAATACTGTTGCTAAGATTGAAATGAAGATAATTGAAAAAGAAGAGAAGTTGAAATTAAAGAGAAAAGAAGTAGTCTTATATATTATGAGAAGAAGAAAGTGTTTATTATAAATCAACTTTATTGTCTATTTATTATTAACAATAATAATATCACAAATTCTTTATTTCAAAGAATCAGCTATCTTAATAGAAACTCATAACTTATTAAGCAATATAATATATTCTGAGTATGCTAGTATTAGATTAATTATATATTAGCTATTGAATTAAAATATAAGAATTCATATGAATGAAATTTATTATTATAAATAGTAACAACTATCTATTTAATAAATCTCACATGTGAATATCAAGATTCTACAAAACAGAACAATAAACAGCATAATAAAAGTTCTATTATAAATAGAATAGCTTAATAATTATAAAGTGATGTTTGCGTCACTTAGAGATCAAGTAAGCAAGATACTGAATAACTGAGAGATTAACTTAACAGTAGAAATCAAGTAGATAAGATGCTCAATAATCAAGAGATCAACTTGATTATAGAAATTGAATAAGTAAGATACTAAATAACTGAGAAGTTAATTTAATTATAAGTATTGAAAAAGTGAGATGCTGAATAATTAAGAGATTATTTTAATATAGAATATTACCCTCTTTTTCTATGAAAGTAATGAAATGTCATAATAATCTTAGTATCACGTTAAATAACTCTGATAATCATGTTTTATATATGTAAATGCACTACTAGACAGCTGTAAGCTTATAAAGATAATTAGAATCTTAAGAATAAGATCTCTAAGAAAAGAGACAATATTAGAAAGTATTAAGACTCAGTCTTAACACGTAGATATAAGCTGATTGTAGAAGTAAATCTCTATAGATTAGTAATCTGTTCTTATAACACAAGAGGACCGTCATTATATATTTGCTATACACGCTCTTAGCATATCTTTCGCATGTTACTTACATGCTCATAAACTTTTATATCTCAGATTCCTATATACATGTGAAGAACATCTACTGTTCGCCTGATCTCGGGCAGCTCTCTTGACACTCTATCTATTATCTTATATTTCTTATAAGCTTTAATCACTTAATTTAAATATATTTTCGTCTCTTTTAATTATATATAAGTAAGTTATTCAAAAATTCATACTCACAGATTATATAGTTATAATACACAAGACATTTACATAACTCTATATAAAGACACGTCAGACTGTGTTTACAATATAAAATATTCGCGTTAAATGAAATAAAGACGGAATTCTATTTATAAATAAGTAGAAACTACTTTAAAATTCTGAAATTATAAATTTTGAGCATATAATATTTAAATATTAATTATTAGCTATCTTTAATAATCTATATTATACTTCGAAATAGAATAGTAAGTTATAAACACTTATTTATTAAATTAAGATTAAAATAACATCTTAAATAAGACGTGCGATATATAAGCTTAATCACAACACTATTTAAGAGTATAATGACATTAAATTACTTCAAACGCAGTTAAAAGAGTTACGCAAATAAGCACTGAATTAAGAGCTTATAAAACGCTTAAAATGATTACAAAAAGAGATACAACAGTGTTTATGAGATCTTGAACAGATTAGAGAGGCTATAACGGGCAGGCAGTCTAAAACAGTGCGAATAGTTAGGAAGGAGGGCGGGGAGAAGTAAATTCTTCGTACTATTACAATAGAATAGGCCTAATAAAGCAATTCCATCAAGAACGCAGCTTATTCGCATGAGTATAGCAGCGACAGCGACGTTTTTTGTTGTGGTGGGTCTACTCGGCAACTGTCCCGTTTTGTGGGGTGTCCCGCTTTGTGGTGTTGCCCGTTACAGTCGATGGGAATGCGACATCAGCCCCTACTAGTAGAGTAGAAAGACGCTGTGTTCCCCCCTCCCCCGAATAATATATCTCTGGATGCCTTCTTTCTGACTCACAAACATCGCTCTCTACATCAACATTATTCGGCTCCAGGCGGGAATGCCAATGGAAGACCGGCGTCGTAGTCTTCTGCCTCCCTGAGACCCCTACCTTTGACTCCGCAGAGCAGGTGTCAACCTCACTATCCTGTTGCGCGAAAGCCGAAGAGTCCAAAATGCCAGCCACAACGCGCAACCAAGCGGAGAAGGATAACTTGTGTAAGACGAAAGCATGCCTTGAGGCGAGGGACCCCTCGATTCGATGACGGACCAAGATATCAAGCCATGACTAAGGCGAGGAATCAGGATAACTACGAGAATAATATGATAAAATCTTTTTTCGACGTGTTAGCTGCTGGTGACCCTCGCACGCTTAGAGTTATATAGCAGTGTGAAGTACCGCTAGCAGGAGACGGGATACTAGACCAGCGCGGTGGGAGGTGAATTATAGGAGACCAATTGCTACTTAGCGAAAGAACTCTCAAGGTGTTTGAGGCTTGATAACTGAAGCACCTGACCCAAGGCTTATGGACCTTGAAGAGATGCAGAAGACCAGTTCGCATTTAGATGTACGGTTCGACCCAGTGTCCGTCAATACTCATACATTGTGTTGCAGGGGTCGATCTGCAGGTTTGAACTTTCCTGAAGTCTACCTATCTCTTGTCTTCTGTCACCTGGTAGGCGCTGTGTCACCATATCATATTGTCAGAATCACCCAATTCTTGACCAATTCTTGGTGAATATCTACATGCTGCAACAACCTTATTGTTGGGGGTCTTTGCATCAAGTGATTCGTTCAGCTCGTCAAAACCCTTGTGGCATTCATTCACCACACTTTTAGCTGTAGCCACAGCTTCAGCTGAGCAGAGTCGCAGCTGATCGTCCTTTTGGAGCTCATTTCCAAGCTGCCGAAGGATTGATCCTGTCTGGGCACTTTCTGCTGACATGCTTGCAATGCTCTTGTCGGCAGTCTTGATCTTGCGCGAGAAGGTAAATAGTTTCACCGAGAGTCGACCACCCAGGTCAGCGAGCTGAAGAATGCTGGCGGCAATACCAATGATCTCGATTCCTGACATCTTGCATCACAATCTTGACCATAATGGAGTCGTCTATGCAGACCTACGGGATCAGCCTTGTTCAGCGCGGGCTTCACGGCTCAGGAGACAATATCTCTTGTCAGTGACCTCCATGGAATCCTTCAAGCGCATGAGGCAAGAGGGCAAGAGCGGAAGATCAACTATAACAACAGACTCAATTAGTAGCGAATCCAAGGATTACCACTTCACTCATTGTTCTAAAGTGACCTTCAGCTCGTGGAACACTTGAGTCGCTAGTTCCAGTCATAGGGCTGACCGCCAAGATCCGAACATTAGCCGAGTCAAGCTCGCAAGCACTTCACAGGACGCAGTATTCAAGGACCAACTGTAGGCTAACACACGAGATGCCGTAGCTTCAACTTCGACGGCTTTGCTCCTCATTTAGGCGCAACAGGATGACTGAAGAGCCCAAAAACACAACGACAGCCTTCTCGGATCTCTCCAACAAGCTCTCTAATCCGCCTTCCAAAAAGTCGCTCTTCGAACGCCAGAAAGCAGATGCCGAGGCGAAGAGACTACGGGAGGAGAAAGAGACCGCGGCGGTCTATGAGGACTTCGTAAAGAGTTTTGACCACAACGATGAGAATGACGAGCTGCTGGCTGCAGTGGGCCATGGCGGTAGCGGTAGAGGAGGATTTGGTGGAGGGAGAGGTGGTGCATTTGGCGGTGGAGGAGGACTAGGAAAGCGCCATTTTACTGCGCGGGGAGGGAAGAATAGTGGACCCGGTAGTCTGGGGCCAGGTCCAGGAATGAGGAGTAGTGGACCAGGGAGCCTTGGTCCCGTTCCGCCAGCTGGAGGAGGATTTCGTGCACAGAAGAGGCCGTTCAATGAGTACGGCAGAGACCGAGATCCCGACCGAGACAGGAGTCATGGAATGTTCTCTTACAATGACCATGACAGAACGTCGTCTGGTGCTCCCTCAAGCCTTGACGCTGTTGCTGCGTTTCGCACGGAAGAGGATGAAGAACATGAGACTTCAATTGAGAAGGCAGCCCCGAAACCGACATTACATCTCTCGTCGCTACCACCAGGGACTTCTCCTGCGTTCATCAAGTCACTTATCCCTACCTCATCTATGACCGTTGAACAAGTCCGAGTGATGCCAAGTAACAAACCCAGTCAATTCACGGCAGACCGCAAATCCACCTCAGCAATCGTGGCTCTACCGACCGACACGCCCGCAAACGACATTGACGCACTAGTCTCCCAACTCCAAAATAAATATTTGGGCTTGGGTTTCTACCTCTCTATCTCTCGACACCTCTCCTCCGCTGCTCTCGGCCCCGGCGGCGTCACAGCTCCACTCTCTTCCCTAACTAATCTTCCATTTGGCGCCCGAACCGTGCCTCAATACAGCAACCTAAGCCGTGGGGCCCCTCCACCAGGTCTAGGCGGCTATAGAGGTGGCTATGCACCACCAGCAAACTATGACTCCTCCACTCCCTATAGTCAGCGTGGTAGGGCGCCACCGACGCAGGTCACGGTCAATCCACCATCAGATCTCAAGCAACTGAAACTCATACACTTGACCCTCGAAGCGCTTCTTACCCACGGCCCAGGGTTCGAAGCCCTCCTAATGTCCCGCCGAGAAGTCCAACGCGACGAGAAATGGGCTTGGCTCTGGGATGCAAGGAGTAGAGGTGGAGTCTATTACCGCTGGCGTCTGTGGGCTGTTTCCACGGACGCTGATGTACGGGGCAGAAGGGGGGCCAATGGAGCGCAATTCGTCTTTGAAAATTCCACACAATGGATACCGCCGCAGACAGGGCTGAAATTTGAGTACACAACCAAGATGGAAGATTTCATCGAAGACGAGGCGTACGATTCGAGTGACGAAGAAGACTACGATGACGACGCTAGGAATCAGCGCAGGAGGCGAGCCGATCAACTTGCTGAAGGGATAGGCGGAGGCGTGGATGCCATCACCGCCGATGTAGACGGGACAGGTTATCTCAACCCGCTCGCAAAAGCGAAGCTGATCCACCTTCTCGCCCGACTACCCGATTCCAACACAAAGCTGAGAAGAGGAGACGTTGCGCGAGTGACCGCATTCGCAATCGAACATGCCGGCGAAGGCGCAGATGAGGTGGCATCCATCATAACCGCGAACGTCCACAGGCCCTTGTGTTTTACCGCCGCAAATCCCGAAAGACAAGAGCATCAACAACAACAACCAGCAGCCACAGCTGCAGCAGAAGATGAAAGCGAAGAGCACACAAAGCCCCACTTCGCAGCAACAACAGGAGAGAGAAAAGACACCACCCCCGCGTCCCTCGTAGCCCTCTACACAATCTCCGACATCCTAATGTCTAGCACAACCTCCGGCGTCCGCCACGCCTGGCGCTACCGCGCCCTCTTCGAGGCATCCCTGAAACAACAAAAGATATTCGAGTACCTCGGTAGAGTAGACCGGGAGCTCGGGTGGGGGAGGCTGAAAGCAGAGAAGTGGAAGAGGAGTGTGCAGACGCTGCTGGGGATGTGGGAGGGGTGGTGTGTCTTCCCCGGGAGTAGCCAGGAGGGTTTTGTGGAGGGGTTTGTGAACCCACCGGGCTTGAAGGAGGAGAGAGAGAAGGGCGGGCAGGAGGCGGAGGAGGAGGAGAGGAGGAAGGGAAAGCTGGTTGGGAGTGGGGGTGGGAAGTGGAAGTCTGTTGAGGATGGTGCTGGCGCTGCGTCTGGGTTCAACGACGAAGACAGAGACGCGGAGATGGAAGATGTGGATGGCTCAGCCATGCCCAACCAGGACGAAGACGCAGAGTTGGACGGTGAACCCATGCTAGACGACGAAGCCTTGATGATGGGCACCACCGACCAAGATCTAGACGGAGAGCCAATGCTCGATAGCAGCGACGAAGAAGCTGTACCCCTTCCACCGCCACAACAACAGCAACAGTCAGCAGAAAAGCCCACCGCAGTGGAACAGCAAGATGAGAACGTCATCCCGGCTTCGGAATCAGAATCTATGCTTGACGCGACGAATCGGGTGCCGGACCCGCACACGAAGCAAAAACAAGTCCCGGCGCCAGCAAAGAGACAGAGGCCTAAAGCTGTGGATATGTTTGCCAATGAGTCGGATGAGGAGTAGTAGTCATTTGGGGTTAGCGGTAGTTAATCGTGATGCTGGGATAGGTGATTTGCAGGAATGTAATTACAAAAGCCTGCATCTCCCACGGTTCCGATTGAGATGTGTGCTCCGCTCCAGGAGGAAATACTACGCAGCCATACCATACCCTACCCTACCTGCTGCAGTGCACTGCCGACTGGTCATGGGAGTCATCTGATGAGGTCCTGTCTGTGACTTTATTGACCTTGTCCGCAACCATGCATTGCGACAGCTGGATTTTAAAAAGATGCTCGCGATCCTCGCGGTAAGGTGCTGGGTCTTCTTCCTTCGACCCCAGCATGCCGAGGACAGTTTGCCGGTGAGTTTGCTTTCATGAAACCAACCTCATTCAAACTGTCAAGAGATCGTGTCGTTGATTTTTCATCTGGTCGTTCCCAAAGCAAGCCAGCCCATTTGTTTCGCAACATCGTTTCATATCGTGGAATGTCCACATAGCCTGCGTAGGGGGTGGAGAAATAGGTCCCATCGCCAATTCGGTATTTTCCAAATACACAAGCCATCCAGTTCATCATCCAAACCGCTATCCTGAAAAGGGGGATTGTCCGACCGGCGGCCAGCTTTTTTTCTCTCTGCGAAAGTACGATGGTGGTGGGTCTGGCAATGCATACCCTCACACTGAGAGCACCATACCGGATATTCCTGGCGACAGCATTTGCAACACATATGTGCAGTTGGCAGATCTGGTGTACTGTAAGGTGGAGAGTGAGCTGCAGATCAAGTCTGGGGGCTCCAAGTAGGCCAAGCGAAATCCCCGACTCTTTGGAACCTCGCAGAATCTTCCTGCTGCACTTCCGCGATGGGACATTGAGGGATCGACGTTACTGAGCTGTTGACGCCCATGCTGAAGGGGGAATCATTAGTGCTGGCCAACGTTGAGCGAGAAGACGTGGGAGTTGCTGTTTCGGTCCCATGCATATGGTATTGATCAACTGCGGTTGATACTGTTTGATTCGTTGCCATCAAGTATCGCTCGCCTGCTTCCGTCGAGTGCATACCGGCGGTGGTCGATGGGCCAACAAGCTGGCCCCTCATGATGGACTCGAATCGGATTTGTATCGCCTGACGGCGTGGACTCATCTCGCTGTCTACGAGATTCAACTCCTCATCTAGAACCTTGAGTATCTGCTCATTTCTCTCATCTGCAGTCGCTTTCAGCTGCTGTGTTTGCGCTTCAAGGTTTATCTGATTTTGAGTGAGGTCAAGCTTGGCGTGTGACCTGATCTGAGTCTCTTTTTCATTGCGCTCGTTGTCAAGACATTGGGCAGTTGCCAGTAGTTGTACGGCAGCCGCGGCGGATGCTGCATTTGGAAGGAGATGAGCACGTTGTGACCAAGCGGGCGGCACGATACCTCCGTCGAAATCTGCTCCATTATCAGCGGAGATAAGGAGAACCTCAGTGAAGAAAAGTGAAACGCCGCTTACATGGGTTTTGTATGCCGGCCTCGTCGTCAGGGAACAAGATAGCGTAGATCTCTTTGTAGCGATCTGCACCTTTGAGATGCTTGGTGCCCTTTAATTGGAGCCATACAGTGCCGTTGAGGTCGTTGTTTTGAAGGTGTTTCACACCGATATGCTCCTAAACGACTCAGTGAGAACCCAGAGGCTGTATTTGTGCTGGTCCAAAATATGTAAGATGCCAGGACCACTCACCCTCAGTAGAACCTTGACATCCTCGTGAGAATACTCGCGACATCCGCGACGTCCACCATGTTTGTGAGCATCGTGCTTGAAGAAGGGACAAGCAAATTCATTTTGCTTTCGAGGACGTCTACCGTGAGACCTTCTGCGGTTAGGCTTTCTAGCGTCTCCGTCGTCATCCTCGTTCTCCTTTGAATCGTTCTTCCCGACTTCTGACAGATGAGCGTGGGGAACAGGAATGACATTCATGTTGACGTAGGGACGTCTTGGTTACGAGCTTAATGCAAGTTCTTCTTAACGGTTGCGTGAAAGCTCTGCCCTGCTTCGAACGAGTGTAGGCTAGATGAGCAAAGCCTACTCCAATGACTCAAGAACAGTAAGTGGAACGACGTCTGTTATAGACAATGCCTCAGAAGAGATCTTCACCAACGTTTCTACAGCACTTATGAGACGGGATTTCGGACATTGTGGAGATGTGGAGCTAGAACGTGTCAGTCTGGCTGGATCAGCAAATAGCGATGAATTCGATTCGAAGGAGTGACTGGGTTGTGTGGAATCGGTCGAGAACGAGTACCTCAGATATGCAACTTTGTGGAAAGTCTGGCTTGACTCTTCAAGCCTTGGTTTTGCACAAGGACGCCACTACGCCCGTGGATGGATCCACTGCCATGGTTAACTTAGTCTCAAACACCATGCGCTCTATCAACCAAACTCATTCTGGCCAATTGCAGCAGAAGGTAAGAACGAAAGAGGAGAAAAGGGATCCACGCTAGACGTGTATCGGAGTTGACACGAGATGAGGTGATGCTGCTATTCCTTACAAACCCACGGCGTAACTTTCTAGAAAGAAGTAAAAATCTACTGGACTCTGCGGCTTTCCGAGCAGCCAATTCTCTGTGTCGTCGAAGCTCAAGTATCAGGGCTTGGAGTTTGGCCCTGTATCATTCCTCTTGTCAACCTTGTTGGTCACAACTTCGCATATGGCCTGCGGAAACCCCTGAGCAGCTAATGCGCAATCAAGAACAATGATCACTTTCTTTTTGGCATTCGAACGCCACTTTCGTAGGCCACCATCTTCATGGTTAGTAAAGTGACCCTGTCTGCGGTGTCCACGTCAGCATGTACAGATTCACAGCGAGACATTCCAACAGGCATTCGAAAATCAATATCCTCCTTCCAACTCTTCCCTTGCCCTCCCAAAGTTGATATTCGTCCTAATGGCGGCAGATCAGCGCAGGAAGCCGTTTCAAGTCAGGGCTTAACATCTGCGCCATAGTTCATTAGTGCCAGAACATGAAGTCTGTGAATGGTCGCCTGAGGAACGGTGGAAGGTCAGATATCCAATCCGCGCGGAGATGGCACCCGTGGGCAAACTGTAATGCAGACAACAATCTGTAGAATCCCACTCCTCTGCAGTAACCTAGATATTCAATGGCTCAATCCTCATCCAGATTAGCTGGCGGAGTTCGTTTTCGGCTCTCCCCCGGGGGCATTCTGGTAGCGACAGACCAGAATGAGTTTCCGATTCAGCAAGATTTCGCAAATGATTGGACTCTTCTCAGCCTAGCCCAAGGGACACAATCGCGTATAGTGCGAATCCTGATCCAATGTCAGGTCCGGAGCGGATATGAGGAGGCAGCAGGCAACGGCACATAACAGGGCAAACTCTGGAGGGTTACCTATCGCATCCTCAGCTCCTAGTGTCTTGGCGCCAATGCCGCACATCTGCGACTCGGTTTTTCTACCATAAATAATTATCGACACAGCATTTTTGAACGATGGAAACATCTGTAGATTTGCTGCAAGCTACTTCATAGATGCATCATGAAACTCTTTTGATCTTGTACGTACAAAGACTATGAGCTGTAAAGGATGATTTCTTCTGGTGCTTCACAGAATGTTGTCCAGCGCCCACTGTCTCCCCCCAAATCGATCGCGGATTCACGTAGCTACTGCAGGGGGCCAGAGCCTCAGATACAGAAACTATCGCCAAACCATGCAGCTAAATCAGACTGATGCAGCTGAACCACGACATAGTCAAGGGAGAAGAAACCAAGGCCTATGCTGAGTAAGCCGCCAAGGAGGACCTACAACCCATCGTACCAACGTTCTGTCTTCCGGAAATGACCCAAAACCCTTCCAACCCTGAACCTATCTCTTGTGGAACCCTCCCAAGTCAAAGTGTTCCACTAGATCTCATCATGCGCCCGATCAAACATAAAACTTACTACTTCTGGTGAAAGTTGCCCCTGTCAAAACTCAAAATGGGCCATGCATGATGATCCAAAACATCGCTTGCATCGCAGGGAAGGAATCATGAATGGAACATGCAAGGCACAAGGCCAGAAGCAAACACCCGTCACACGTTTACTACTACGTACGCCTGTGATGGAGTTGAGCCGCCTCCGGATGGAGGTGAGAACCTAGCCTTGAGGATGGATTGACCCAGAGCCAGAGCCACTCACGTGTGCGTCCCTCTAGCGGCGCATTAGAACCCACGAAGGATCCGTGATGAGACGTGACCTGTCCACGCCATCTTGATCACAGTGACAAGTATGCAGAGTGAGGAGGAGCATGCCGAAGACACAGATCCGGCCGAATACGAAAGAGGAGAAGGGAATTCGTTTGATGATTTCTCCACTTCGTGACTCTATTTCGAGAAATACAAGATACTGTCGGGACTTTTACTGCAGATGCAATTCCCCTGTTTGATTTCTACCTCCGTCCAACACCATCTCTCGAAGGCGGATATCTAATCATGCTCTCAAGGATAATTCATTTCGAGGAGATAGCTGTGAACGCCCATCGATGCGACCTCTTGATGTGTACCTAGCTCAAAAAGACATTCTGTTACCCCCAGTCAGATCACTCTTATCTGTGAGATAGCACTCCGATTGTGCAAAGGGTCCACACGAATATCACCAATCACACCATAACAAAAACGACCGACATGTACCTTCAATATCAATGTAGACCCCAGATGTGAAGCTCGCATTGCTCCAAAGGTCAGGAAGGTTCACGCCATGATTGCACGCAATTCCACCTGTGGGGAAACCATTTCCAACATATGTATGCCGGCAACTCGATATCATCTACTCGGCCTATATTGCAGAAGTAGCAATTCCATCATGAATCAGTCAACGTCGAGGCAACCGGTGGGTAGCGAGTATTGTAATTCCTGCGTAACCACAATGTGTGCTTGACGCGACGCTTTTGTCCTTCCTCCACCAAACTATCAGCTGGCTAAAGCCCCTCCCCAGGCTCTGCCCCTGACCCACTTCCGTGCCTACTAGTATTCGCGCTTCCTTCCTCCTCGGCAGCGTGGCCCTTCCCATCCGCCATCGCCGTCATCTCCTCGAGCTGCTTGTCCGGGATATTCGTCTTCATCCCGCTCTCTGTCCTCATCTTGCCATGTCCCGTGCCTGCATGCTCCGATGCGTCGTCTTGCCCTCCTGAAACATCAACGTCGTCATTTTCAAACCTCGAGCTCGTCTGAACCGTCGTGGTTGTTGGCATCTCTTTCTGCGATGTTGGTTCGGCGCCAGCATCAGCAGCCAAGATAGCCTGGCTGACCGTCTCATCTGCCGCTGTGCGTGGTTCGCGGGTCGGGACCTTCTTGAGCGTTTTACCACTCGCTATCGAGCTGGCGGCGGTAGCTTTGGAGAGTGCGCTGTGCAGCGCGCCACTAGCACCACTCTTTCCAGTACTCGACTTTGAAGGGTCTTCATTCTTGCTTTCATCTCTTTTAAGTGGTACACCGCTTGCAGCTCCACTGCTGGCTTTCGTCTGTTCCGAAAGGCTCGTGAATCCCTCTCTGCTTTCAGGTATAAGAGACCCAACACTCTTGTTGAGCGGATCGGATTTCTGCGTGCCCGGCGTTGCAGCTGCCGAATCCATCGGACTGGGATCTGCACTCTCCCCTGCTGTGTTCAAGGCCAGACCCATCGGGGCCAGCGGCCTGGGTGCATCGGCCGGGCGCTCTGAAGCTGCAGCAGTGGCTTTGGAGTCGAAGTCTTCTTTTAGCACCTTAGGTACCAACTTTTGCTGTGGCGGTGATGGTTTCTCAAGAGTGTGGACCGTCAGTGCATCGTCTTCGCTGATCGACCACAATGATCTAGGAACAGAAATGCCGAACTTTGGCAAAGAGACCGGAGCTGTTTCTGCGGCAGCACTGGGTGATTTGGCTGGTGCTCTTCGCTGTGGTCCTCTAGCCCGACCTTTTCGAGCATCCGACAACGGTAGAGCTTCTTTATCTGCCACAGGCTCTGACTCCTGCTCTTTAATTGGAGGACGGGGTCCCAGCTGTAAACGTTGATTCAAATCAGACATAAATGCTGTGGGGAGATTGGCTTTGTTCCCTCCAGGTCTTGCAGGAATGATGGGCTTAGCTTTCGGTAGCGGCGGTGACGTGACTGTATCTTGGCTTCCTGATGAGCCGCCAGAGAGTGTCTTCGCCAAAACTTCCAAAGATTCCTTTTTGGCAGGACGAGCCGGTACTTGCGGTTTTGGTCGGTCTGGAAGAGAAGGCCCTTTCTTGCCTTCCGTAGGTGAGATGTTCGTCTGCAAGGTTTGAGAAGGAGGAATGATGGCATCTGTCAACTTGGCATCAGCAGGAGGAACAGCATGCATTGGTTTTGGTGGCCGAGCCGGGACTTGAGGTGGTTTGACCTCAGCCGAGACTGGCACAGTTGGTGTTGTCGAGCTTTCACCAAGTCTGCTCCTGTTGAAAGGCCTTGGTGGCATCGAAGGTTTGTGTGGTACGGCATCTTCTGGGCTTTTCGGCTCTTGACCAGGCAGTGGAGGTGAAGCTACTGTCGTGACCAATTGCACACTGTCAGGCGTATCTTCCCAGATGTCACGGCTTGGGAATCTTTGTTGCATGCCGGGCCGTGTCGGCATGTCATCTCGAAGATGTGGTGCAAACTTCGATTTGGCAAGTCTTTCCTCTTTTGGAATAAGCTTCGCCTTTTCAACCTCGCTGACCTCACCTTTTCTGGCTGACTCGACGCTGGGATCTTCAAATGCTTTTGAAGCCGACTTCGCGCCGGCAGAGACGTTCTGTGCCGGAACATCCGGAGTCGAAACGGTGGTGACATGCATTGCGCTACTTGGTGTATCTTCCCAGATATCCTGACTGGGAAAGCGATGCTCCAATGCATCGGGACGCTGCTTGAACCTATCTGCAGCATTGGATGGCCCTTTCTTGTTTTCGTCGTCATCTGGGAAAAGTGGTTCGTACTCCTCGACATCCTCCAGCGGAGTATGGATATCTTCTATTTCTTCGTGACGAGACACAAACCGGGCCAGTGAGGCATTGAAACCATGCATGCTACCTGGTCGACTGCCCGGGCGCGAGGTTGGGGTGATATTACCACTGCTGTACTCATCCGCAACATAGTAAGCGCTGCTTCTTCGTTCCTGTTTTGGTGAGACAGCGGGCTGCAGGTGCTCGCCTCCAATGTCTTTCGCAACCTCGTCTGAAGCGAGAATTGGGACCCCATAGCCATTTTCATTAACGTAGCCGCCTTGTTCAGGGGTGTTGCCTCCGTTAGGGCCAAGATCTTCTACTTCATTGATGGTCTCTTCACCACCAGTCACCTTATTATATCGGCGAGCAGGATCATCTACGTGAATGACATCCTCTTCAGCTTCGCTGTCGATCGCATTTGACATCCCTGAAACGGATCCTTTAGATCTATCAAACTCGCTTTTTTCGAAGGCATCGGCAGGGGAGCTTGTTTTACGCAGAGTTGACTCGATTGCAGGCTGCGAGCTGTTCGAGTATAGCTTGTGCAAGTAGCCACCACCTTGTGCCGGCGAAGCGATTCGCGAAGAATATTGATCAGAAGCAAGGTACCCGATCTGCTCGTCGGGATAGCTCATGACTCCTTCATTGGTACCTAGAGGAATTAGCATAAACACCTTCACGCGCTTGCAATAATCTCCCGCCTACCAAATCCGGCACCTCTGCTGGCGGTATTTCTGACAATTTTGTTCAGGTCATCGCTGCTTAGCGCCCATTCACCACGACCACTTCCAGTTGCGGAATAATGGCCATGTCCAATAGTTTCCTCGTGTAGATACTGGTCAGGATGCTTCGCATACCAATCTTTGTCGAATTTGTCGTGGGTGTGAACGCCATGTCCGTGCAGGCCATAGCTTCCGGGCGGCAAGTAGACTTCACGACCGCTTTTCGTGCGGGAATGATGCCTCCTCTTTCCCGGTCCATGGTGGTCTGAAAGATTTGAAAAGGGGGCTGGAGAAGGAGCTTGTACATCGCCTGCATTTGGATTAATGGGTACTCGTAAACCAAGCTCTGCCGGTCCCTGATCATCCTCGCCCGGAGCTATTGACTGTCGACGAGACGACGGACCTGACGGCTGTGAGCCGGATCCAGGGATGCTGGTAGCCCTGAGTGTCGGGAACTTCCCAAATGGATCCGGCTCTTCAAAGGTAGGAGTTCCGGTTTTGCCAAAACCATGTGCAGCGGCTTGCTGGTCGTCCGTTCTGGTCACGGCTTTGACTTGAGCCTTGGCGCTGGCCTGCGGTAAAGAAGGCTTGGGAGCATGTAACTTCAGATCCCCACCAATATTTCTCATTTGAGCCACTCCTTCGGGACCAATGGAGTCTGCAGGAGCCGTATGGCCATAGCTGATATCTGCGTACTCGTTGCCCTCCTGACCGATGGAGGGTAAGGTAACACTTGGGGGTCGCGGGGGGAGGCTTAAGTTGGATGGCTCATTTGATACTGATCGTCCAAGATTGGAGCCGGAAGGAGGGTCGTACAGAGGGGAATGAGGGTAGTTGCTGGGCGAGACAGACCGATCAAGGCGCTTGTGCGCCGGACGAGGCGGAATTTCGGGCCTTCTTGAGGTTCCTCCACCAGCGGCATGCTGGGAACGAGTGGGTCTAGGTGGAATTTGAGGTGGTGCTGTAGCAGACATTCTGGGCAAGTGAATGCTTGAAGATCTAGCGATTGCTGTAAAGAGTTTTTTAGTGATTGCACTAATGGGGCAGATTCTAGGACGATTTATGAAAGTATAACGAGCAGCGAAGGAAGAGCAGAGGGGCGTTGGATCTGTTCGCCAATGTGCATTGGGAGCAGCTCGCGGATGAGGCTCAGAAATGTCCTCGGCTGGAAGCTCCGGTGACCGCAGCCATTGGGTTTCCCGGAGAGGTACACCACGACGATCTCGTGTCACCACGCGGCTATGACAAGTGGGATGGAACGTACCTCGATAATGAAAACCGCTAGACAAAATAGGTGGGATTTGTAGGAAGATGGTAAAAATGTTCTTGTATGATGACCAAAAGTGATCTGTAGACTGTAGAGACAGAATTGTAGAGAAGGAAGAAGTGTGAATTGATGAAGCGGAATTGGAGGTTCTCGATCAGCAGCCCCAACTCCAACCCTGGAAGCTGAAAGTGATGGAGCTAATCTGCTGGGCTAAAAGCGAAATCGCAGTAGCCAGTGCTACTACGACAATTATGTACCTCGCCACAACGATTCCGACAACAGAAAGTGGTGGTCGAGAAACGCTAACCCTGCAATTCGTCCTTGTCGTCGATGGCTGTGGTTTCAACCGCCTTACTTGCATTTGAAGGTTTATAACACATCTCATGCTACTCTCGAGATGCAGCACGGGCAACAATCATTATCAATGGTAGTGCTACGAGGACGGAGCTTAATCTTCACCGCCAGGAGCTGCGGCAAGACTTTAATCTAAATCCTACTAAGAATCTCCAGTTGTTATATTGATGTTGTCCCCACGGAAAGCCGCGTCTTGCCTCGGAATCTGGCTGCACGCAGAGCGGAGAGACATGAAATGTTTGTATCGACCTCATCTGGATGTGGATGGGAGGTGATGCCGCCCTATGCTTGCTGGACACCGGACAGTAGGATCTTGCCGCTTAGTCAGCATACATTCTTCCTCGGCAATTTTGCTTTTCAGTTCTTTTTCTTGACTGGAATTGAAATCTGTCGCGAGCGCTTACCACTTTGCTTCTCTTATTAGCTCTGTAACTGTAACAATGCGATAACCTCTACGCCGTACCTCGGGGAGCACCTTTCGTAGCATGGGAACCGTCCAGCTCCTCCTATCATGGCAGATGATGATTCCACCAGGCTGTAACATGCTCAGTATATGGTTTGCATTAACACGCCAGAAGGGAATCTGAGGGTCGTGTGGATATATGCTACCAAGGACCAGCCGGTAGCCCAATCTACCCAGCACCTTGCGCATTCTCTCGCTGAAGAAGCCGGAACCTGGGCGGAAGTATTTAGGAGGAGGCTCCGCGTCAACGGCAGCGTATGTCTTGTTAAGCATTACTTCGACGGATTGGATCTCGTCGACAAGAATGGCATCGCTCAGGGACCTCGAAGGCTCATCGTGCATGGCATGATTTCCGAGCTCGTTTCCATTGCGGATCAGATCTTGCAGTGTCTTCTCCTGCCCTGCGACTTGCGATCCGATGATGAAGAACGTTGCGGATGCATCGTTGCTTTTCAGGATCTGCATGATCTCATTGGTGTATTCTGACGGCCCATCATCAATGGTGAGCGCAATGATGTTGGAAGACTTCGAAACGTGCCAGAGGACATCCGGCCAACGACGCTGGAGATAGCGTATCAGAAAAGCAGGCGGTTTGTATATGAAGTAGAAAGGCGCTGTCATGATGCAGATCGTACTCAAGAGGATGAACATCGTCGCCATTCTCGAGCGTCGAGCTCTTCTTTGTAATTTGGAGGGCAAGCGAAAGAGGTAGGGGATATGAAACATGACAGCCAACACGATGCAAAAAGCAAGGGAAACGCAAAAGAAAGTTACGTCGTAAGCTTTCAAGGTCTTATGCCTGTCTTTGAGTGACTGTCACTGCAACGTCTAACGTTGTAGAATTGTTGCTTCAAGCGCACCAATCATTGTAATTTATCCTTTTCTGGACTCACCAGAGGCTTAACTTACCTTCTCACCAAGTTCCAATGCTAAAGCAGCGTGATTTGGGATAACTAGTGCAGAATTGTGCTCAGTGCAGAACGCGGTGGTCTCTTTTAAGGCAATTTATGTATTCGATTGCTATGCTCAATCATGCACATTAATTTTTGTTGGTATTCAAGCGCCAGCACCATTTGCTGTTCGATACAAGTTCCTGCTGGCGCCATAAAAATGATACTAAGCCTCCGCACATATAGAGTGTGGTGAGAAGTACTGGTAGAACGTAGTAATACACGCTATGTAAAGTCTGATGCTTGCCAAAGTAAAATGCTCCAATACTGCGATTCCGGGTACTTACGGGACCCTTCTTCGTTTCTGTGGCCGTCAAGCCCATACTTCAATACCAGACTGCCCTCTATCTTTCAAGGCCCTCATTCTCCGTCTCAAACAATCATCTGCGCAACACCCTGTCCACCCAGAGTCTTGCTTCCAACAAACTGTTGATGTTTCAATCCCGCCAATGCGTAAAATGCGCCTGCAATCATCAGAACCACTGCGGCTGCAAGCAGGCTGCTACCGCTGTGATCGGCGATCAAGCTCAGCCATTGCACCAGGCTCATAACACCGTAGATGGCGGCTCGCATGTAATTGGTTGTGAAGCGCCGGATGAAGGCGTCGAATTTGGGTGAGGTTGGGCAGATTCGCAGGAGGAGAGGAATCTCGATGAAGATGAGTATTAGGCCGGAGACGCTGTTTGTCATGTCAGTGATTTTCTGCGGAGAATCGCCCTTCCTCTGACAGGAAGCATGAAGAGTGTGATGGTGCGAAGCTTACAGGCATATTATGCTGAAGATAATGAGGAGGCTAAGATGGAATAGATTGGCAATGCCGAGTGCAATGCATAAGAGGATGCAGAGGACGCCGGTCCTACACAGATATCGTCAGCTTCGGGTGCTAAAAGGGCGAATTGTGTCTATCGGCATGAAGGAGTTTCGTTGAAGTCCGCAAGGCCCATGGCTCATATTGCTCAGCTTAATGCAGCAAAATACGTGGCTTGATGAGACGCCTTTCCATTTCTGCACCAATGTCTGACTCGAAAGTGGAATGCACAGATCGTCTGCGGAGGAGGGCCGAGAAAATATATATGGACTCACCATTGCCCATAAATACCTGCAACCATTTCAGTCAGCAATTTGTTGCTGCGAAGCTCTCCGCGACCAGGACGTACTAAAATTCCTCGACCTGAACTCTTCTGCCAGAGTCATCGTGCCTAGAGACTGCGCTCAATGCGCAGGCTCCCGTCGAACAGTTAACAGGTGGTGTGAACAACAATCAGCTCGGACTCTGACAAGCTGAGAGGTAGGTGTTGTCTGCGTTCGTGAAATTCTTGTCCAAGCAATAGACTTTTGTTGATATTGCAAGCAAAGAATTAACCTCGGTTTGTCCAGGGGTTCTGTGATCAACCTATGCAATGTTTTCACTGTGGTTGTAAATTGAGTGAAGCTGAAGCGCAATCCCTGGATTGCAGGACGCTCGTCACGGTAGCGGCCAAGCCGCTAAGCCGCTAATCCAGAAAGGAATGCACTGGTGTTGATGGCAGGAGATGCTTCTTCCTCTCTTTGCGTCCTCAGAGCAAGCAGGCAGTCACAGAAGAAGAGAAGAGACAGACAGCCACTTCTACACCATCTGCTCACTAGGAAAAACCAGGAGATCCTATATACAGAATAAAACAGTTGCCTGGCGACCTCCGGACCCAATGCAACACATGCCACGCGGCTGAGCATCGAGCCGCTCGGACCATTCTAGGTTGCGAATAAATCCCAGCAATGCTCAATATCAGTCCAATCATCGCACGGTCTGAGGCGGAGTATTTGCAAACCTCCTTTCTACTCAAACGCAAACGCTGTTTGACATACAGCTTTGACACCTGCAATGCTGCTCCCAGGGTTTGACTATCCTGCTTCATCTACCAAGTATCTTTGCCGGGACTCTGGCTTTTGTACTGCTCCTTCTCCCTGCTATGGACAACGGCCGCAGCGGTTTCCTTCGTCACTCGACCATGCTCCCACCTCATCAGGCAGGATACACCAGCTTGAATATGTCGTTGAAGACGAAGTAGCTCCCACCCTCCGACATCAGCTGGAACGTTTGGGTAAAGTTCATCGGCTTTTGTTCTTCATCCACCTGTTCATAACCAACACTGTCAGCTCCCGCCCCTTCCTCACACCAGAGCTGGTAATGCTTGTCATACCATCAATGCCCCCGTAACCATGACCAAGATCCCTCCTTGCGGACTTGATGGCTGCGCGTCTGTAGTGTCGACTCTGTGTTGTACTTTTTGAAAGGGAAGGCTCTGCTCCAGACCCATCATCAGCTCTGCAATCTCTCTTTCGAGCTTCCTCACGTAGTGGATGTGCTCACGGTGAGTTTCTCAATGATGCTAGAGACACCTTGAACGGCCGCGCTCTCGAAGGTGAGCATTGACTGATCCCGCTGTACAACACAAAGTTAGCTCGCCCATTATCCGCCAGAGCGGCAGACTTCGAACATAAAGGGCGCTTAGACTCGTCCGGTCTGAGTCGAAGGCCTTGTAATAGAAGTCGACGAATTGTTCTACAGTAGGTCAGGCACAGGCGCCGGAATGTTGTTTCGGGGACATACTCGCGATCTCATCGAAGTCTGCCGCATCTGTTAGCAGAGATCTCGAATAGGCTTCCCCTCAGGCCCAACCGCAATAGGAAACCGTGACGGCATGCATGAAGATCACTTACCACTCATGATGCCGAAGGGAGGAGTCTGCGCAGCGACAAGGCACGAATTGTTTTCAGGAGTACAACGGTGAAGAAGAGCAGGTGTTTTGCAGTTGATGGACCAACTTCATGTGCTCCAAAAATTAGCGCGATTACCCTGACTCCAATAGTTAATTTAAAGGCAGCGGAGACAGAATTTCTACCCACACGTTCACGGCCTTTCCAGAATAGAGAATCGCACGCTCGAAGCTTCGTGGCACCAGTGGGGACCGCCCCAACTAGTCCAGGTACGTCTATCTTCTCTCCTGGGCTTCTTCTCGAGCTTGCGTCTTTGATTTATCGCCGGAATGATGACCTTTATTTCTAAACTATAACTCCTGATCCTTGATATGAAGTTACAACACAATATTCAAGCTCAACAGTCTGACCATCCTTCTTTGCACACATGTCCTTGTCATAAACTTATGGCTTATGAGATGGCAGATGCTAATCATCTACGAGACAGGGACCTGGATCGAAGAAGGTAGAAATGGCTTCAGATATTATGTAAAACTCCATCCTATGCTATACTGTGGCTCGTCTCCAGGACGGCGATTATTCAAAGACACGAGACTCCTCGCTATGCTGAATAAACATGATCATCACCTCATAACTTCATCACGCTCTAGTCGCTCTCTTTCCACCCCCGTTACCCTCTCTCTTATGCCATGGATCATGCGGCCATACCCAGCCGCGGATTCTCTTCGCATCTCTCTTCTCACCCATCTGCGGCTCTGGTATCCATCTGTCCTTGCCGTCCTTTCCCTTCTCGTTCTCGGCAAGGTCCATACCTGACCAGATGCGCTGTCTGGTCAAGGCACCAGGCCCGCCAACATCCATGAATGAACTTGGCTGCCCAGGTAAAGGCGTCGACTTGGCGAGCATGAGGAGATAGTACAGTGCCAAAGTGACGGTCAGGGGTGTCTCTACGGGCTCGGGAGTACCGCTGTCTGCGGCAAATTGTGGAGCAGGCGCTGCAATTTTCGTCGCGATGGCCTCGCTGACTTCAACGTAACCAAAGTATGGCTGGCCGTTGTCATCGCAGCCCGCTCGCACGCAGACAAGCTCGATCTCTGTAAGAATGAAACCGTATCGGCAGCTATGGTCTCGCATACATTTCTGTAAGTGCGAGAGGCCGTTGAGGTAGTCGACTTTGCGAGCTGGAGACTCACGGCGCATTCCGGTATTCCAGCGGTCGAAGGACTTGACCAAACCGACCACGCGGCCACGGGGCAAGCCATTGAGGGTGCGATCGGCGTCGTGAGTGTAGTTGGCCAGGAAATGAGGATTGCCGGTAGATCTGTCTGATGATGGTGCCTGGTAGAGCGAGAGCGAGCTTGAGCCTTGGGACAGTCGAATAGCAGCGTTGATCTTTGGGAAATAGATCTTGCTGGCAATATTTGCAAGGTCGACTTCCGAAGCTGGAGTCACCGTACTAGATAGCGTCGGGCCTTGAGGAAATAGTGTGGTGTCAACACCGAAAATGAGGAGAGGAAGGAGGCCTGGAATGGAGGACATTGTGTCAAGTGAGAAAGTCTCCCAGCAGCGGACGTTGCGTACATCCCACCAGAAGTAGTTGTTCAGGCCTCTGCCAGGTGAAATTGTAAGCTGTCGAACGAGGTTGATAGGCTGGGTAGGTTCTGTGAGGTAAGTCAAGAGACTCCCGCTGGGAAGTAGATCGACCGAGGGTGGCGGCGTCATGGATGTGTGCCTTGAATTGAACTCCACTTCAACGGGGACAGGATATGCTGAAGGGAAGGCGAAGTCGTGAGTCTCTATGGATTGCATTGGCGGTTGATATGGAAGATAAGCCGATGAAGCTTGGATCGAGATCGGCTGGGATTGAGATGCCTGAGAACAATACACAGGCATATGACGATATGTTGGATAGCCGTACCGACTGAGCATGCCCTCGTCAATGCTCGATGCGGAACCAGAACGGGAGTGGGAGATGGATGGTTTCTTACTGCACGTTGCTGTGACAGAGACTGGAGGCTCAAAGGTAGAGCTCGCCCGAGGACCAAAGAAAGAGGACGAAGACGAGACAGGAGAAATTAGAGTGGTGCATTCCAGAGGCTCGGTCACGCTTCGCTGCACTGATGGTCGAGAGGTAGTGTACGGTGCGAAGCTCTTTGTAGTGTGTGAAGTTGACAGCATTCGACGGTGCGTTCTCTTCGGACCGCCAACGGAGGAGGGGGCAACAACCGCATCTTGCGGCCTAATCTTTGGAAGCAAGGTCGGTCCATGCTGTCTGAGAACAGGCGACTTGCTCGGGGTGGTGAGAGTGGTGTAGCTCGATTCTGGGGAAGAGCCATTGTTGTAGTATGATGAGCCTGAGGTAACCCGGCTGTGTGTAGCATTATATAGCTGATCAACAGCTGCGGCCTCTGGCGGCGTGGCGGGTCTATATGAGTATGGCGCCAAGGACATACTGTGGCAACGAGGTAAGTACGGTGGCTATGGCAATATCGAGGCCAGGTTGATGCTCACATTGTCTTGAACGTTCGGAGAAGCCTGCTTCTCAGAGTGGAGACGGTATGGAAATCTGATATTGAAAAAAGAGGAATTGAATTACCAATGAAGCAGGAAACAGTTCAGATAGGGTATCATAAGGCAACAGAATGAGAGGATCAGAAGGGCCTGGCATCGTGGGCGTGTCTTGATATACATATCCCAGAACGGTAGCACGCTCTGCCAGTTCGGCGACAAACCACCCATAAACGAGCCAAGCAACGTCAAAAGATGAAACGCGGAGGCAATCGGAAAAGAAAGGTGGTGGATCATGAGGTCAACGAAACATTGCAGCCCGGATGGGTCTTCTTGCTGAACTAAGGAGATTGCGCGTCAAGACGAGCATAGAAAGTCTGAAGCCTATTTTTACGCGTCGTGGGGAGCAGCTTCCCGAGGTAGCAGGCGGCTCTGCAACTATGCCCTGATCCAGTCTCAAGACTCAGGTCGTCGGCGGTAACGGCCAGACAAGGGCGTGGAAGCATGAGCATTTCCTCTGGCGCCGACAATGAATGATCCGCAGGCGAAGGCGGGCAAGAACATGATTACCACGGCGTCTGGGCTTAATTCCAGCGGCAGCGACTGTTTTGAAGCTCGATGCAAGCATGCCAGAGGTCGGCATTGGCGCTGGGGAGATTGCAAACTGATGAGGTGAGGTTGATGGGCGCTTCATGCAGTTTGCGCTGTTTGGACTTGGAGACAGCCGCCATTGGTCAGGAAGAAACACGACTTGGGCGCGTGAGTCATCTGAGCAAAAGCTTCCCCCAGCCACTTCATCATCCCATCCGAAGTCCTGAACCATCCACCGTCGACTTGGCCTCATGCACGTAACGCTGACCGCTCCAGTAGCCCACCTCATCTGGCCCCTGATGTGCAGCTCTTCAGAGCGCCAATTGGTTCCGAAGCGGCGTTTCAGATTGAGGCCGGGCGGTCGAGACTCATATGACTCACCTCGATGCATCAAAGCGGAGAGCCCTTTGTCCGTACCCTTCCAGATAGCGCTTTCATAGGAAAGTCGTTGTTCAGACCGATGAGGAAGCAAGGTTTGCACCTTGGTAGAGGAGGACTCATGCAAGAATCGATAACCGGGTTGCGGAGTACCCATGTTGAGCTGTCTAAGCTTGTGTACACGACACCATGTTCTATGTAAATCTATTATGTACAATGATGAACTTTCACCCAATGTCCTTCACAAGTTCTGGAGGATGCGCCCAATACCCGAATGTGGAAGGCTTGCATCTAGTGTAGATGCAGGCATGCACCGCCCCAGGAGAAAGAGAATTGTACTCCGTAAGCAACCAGCGAGACCTAAAAACAACCCAGAAATGCGTCAGCTCAATCAGGCCTTGACGTCGTATTTCCTTCTGAACATGTCATCCACCTCGGTCAGATAATAGGTGCCGGGAGCGATGGTATCCATGCTGCCCGCAGGAGCAAAGTTCTTCTTGAGATGCGCTTTCTCGCGTAGGTTACACATCTGAAAAGGTATTAGCCTTGGTTACACACAATGCCAGGAATAAGCTTACCTCGTCGTAGACTTCTGGTGCAACTGTCCTTCGAGCGTCCAATCGCGATTGCAGATCAAGCTTCTCGGCCATTTCGCTGGTGTCACCTACAACCTTCATACTAAACATCGAGCTTGCTAGGCCGCTGCCATAGCTGAAGATGCCGATTTTCTTGCCCTGCAACGCTTTGGGCGCCACATTGCTGATTAAGCTGACCAAGCCACCATAGACACTGCCACAATACATGTTTCCGCACATGGTCGGCACTTGAATGCTGGGTTGAACCCGTTCCACGAAACGCTTCTTGGTCAAGCCAAGGAAAGTCTTCTCGACAGCTTTGTCGATCAGCGACGCTTTGTATTCAAGGTCGCGCAGCTCCGGCGCTACATCGGCAAATAAAGAATGCGAAGGGTTTGAGAGATAGTCATTGTATAGCAGACGAGCGTACGATTTCGAGACAAGCTTGCATGTTGGCGCATGGAAAGCCATGTAATCAAAGCGATCGAGAGGGGCTTTGCCATCTCCTCCCGGTGCAACACCGTTGCCGTTGACAATTGCTGAACCGTTCATCTGTGGCTTGCATGCCTCTTCGCGAGCATTGTATGCCTTGTAGCAAGCGTCTACGGCCTCAGTGTAGCAGCGGAGCGAGAATTGACCATCGACCACAGGGTACTCACTGGTCAAGTCTGGCTTGTAAAAGTCGTAAGCGTGCGTGATGTAAGTCCCTCTCAGACCGGGGTCAAACGCAAGAGGTGCTTCTGGACCGATGAGCATGGCTACACAGCCTGCACCACCAGTAGGACGTGCATTGCCCTTCTTATATAGCGCAATATCTCCAGCAATCACGATCGCGTCTCGGCCGTCCCAAGCAGAGGATTCGACCCAATTGATGCTGTTGAAGACTGCATTTGTACCGCCGTAGCAAGCATTTAGGGTGTCAACACCTTCCACATTGAAGTTGCCGGACTTCTCAAAAAGCTGCATAAGGACTGATTTGACCGATTTCGACTTATCCAGTAGTGTTTCGGTGCCCACTTCGAGACGGCCAACAGAGGCAGGATCAATGGAGTACTTGCTCAAGAGAGAAGAGAGAGTCGTGAGAGCAATGGAATATATGTCTAGAGAGGAGATTGAGCCTCTGTCTTTCAAAGTGTGATTCTGGCTTTCCCACCTTCCCTGTCATCACAGAACGACATTTTTGTCTGTCCCAAGCCGATCGTATATTTGCCTGCAGCAACGCCATCGAATTTCTCGAGTTCGCTTTGATCGACACACTGAAGATGGTCAGCCAACCCTCCTTTGTACCTGATCGTGGACCTTGGGCGGGGCAATTATTTACCTGGCTCGGAAAGTAGATTTCCATGGCTTTGATGCCGATGTTCTGCGGTCGAGATGCCATTTCTTAGGGTCGTGGGCGCGAAATAGTAGAGCTGGAAGAAATTTCGAAGGCCCTGTTGCGACAAGTATTGCAAAGAGATAAAGTCGGTTGTGGGATTTGGCGGGAGGCGGTGAGACATCAGCACTTTGTGGTGATCCTGCGTGGCAAAGCACAGGCACCAAGGAACGGCAGCCAAAGAAGCCGCTTTCTAGGGGCAAGAAGTACGATCAATCAACGTGGAATTATTGAAGCAGCTCCTATTCGTGATTTTGGCCATTGAGCTTGCTTGCTAGGTTCTCCTGGGATATGAGAGATTAATTTCCCTGCAGGCGAAGCGTTGAACAAACGCTCTGATCAATTAAACCTGTGTGGTGCCATTTTTTTGGAGTTGCTTCCGTCGGAGCGTTCCTGGAGAATGCCGTGGCGCCTCGTCTCACTTGCTCCATTCACCTCCCTAGCCACCTTCCACACAGCACCGCCACAGACATCTCCCTGCATTCAACCTCAACCTCATCCCGAGGGGTAACCTGTGTCATCTCACCCTGCTGTTCATGATTTCAGAGCTGCTGGGTTCCATTGCCTAATCATCATCCTCATCCTCATGCTTGACTTCAGTCCTTTTCACCTTGGTTGGTGCTTCTTCCTCCTTATCACTGCCCAAGTTGCCATCGTGTGCTCGCTTCCTCGTCGGAGTTGCAGGTTGTGTTGTAGTAGTGCCATCAGCCTCATCACCCATATCCTCCTCAGATATCTTGGACGTCCTTGGAGCGCCAACTTTCTTCTTTGGCGTGTTTTTCTGCTTCGAGATTCCTTCACCACTCTTACTAGTGCTACCTTTTCCTCTAATAGGAGTTAACGAACTCTCATCGCCCATGAGTACTTTGTACAGACGTCCCCATCGTTGAGATCTGTACATCCGTCAGTTTGGATTCACTTCACAATGTAGCATGCTTGACATCGTTGCTGACGTACGCGGCGCTGGTGCTGACGAGTCCACCTTCCTCCGCCACCTTCTCCCAGTTGGGCTGTTCTTCCGTCAGCTTTTCGTCGTCGATTGAGAAAACGTAGTTAGACGAGAGGTCGGCAATGCTACTGCCCGCATCATACCTTCAGAGGGTCGGAATGCTTGACGCAGAGGCGAAGGAGCTTCGTCTGCTCGTCGGTAAGACTTATGGCAGCCATTTCCGGTCTTGAGGTTTTCAGTGCTTGATGTTGTGGATGAAGGCAGTATTTGAGACCTGAAGTGCTGTTACTGGCAAGTGGAAGATTGATAAGATATCTCTAGTGGAAGACCAAGTGAGCCTGAATGTCCCAGAACACATGCGGCATCTGACAATCAACTTTCCACCGCGAGGGAGACCTTATCCACCAAGAATAGCTTGGATCTGACTCGAAGGCTCTTTGCTTTCGATCCGTGATTGACGCGAAAGTGAGGTGATTGGTGGAACCTCCTTCTCATGAGCCTGCAGACATCCTGTCATACTATTACATATCCAAGAAAACGTACAAGTTCTCTGATTCTATCGGAACCTCCACTCTGTCTGCTTAAACCTCGTAGACCGGAATATGCTACAGCCCTGCTCCTGGTGAGTCTCTGGGAATTTTGCCGCTGGAGCCCACCTTCTCGCCAGTCAGTGCACGTCGCCTAGCGGGGATTTTCCCGACGGGAATGATCTTTTAAGAATTTCCTCCTGGGTCCAAGTCTTTCCAAAAATTTCCCATTCCCTACATGTTCCAATATTACAGCCAATGCGTGATTGTCAAGATCTGTTGAGCAGGGCAGGACCACAGACCAATTTCTTCGAGGATGTCTGAGCAAGCGCTGGAAGCCAAGCGGGCCTTCCAGACAAAATTGCTAATGATGAATTGACTCGTAAATGTCCACCAGCGGGAAGATGTCTAAGAAACAAACGTGTCAGACACCACGATCTTCGGATGCAGGCCTACGAAGAAAAGCGGAAGGTAGTGGCAGCCAGGGAAAGAGAGGCCATACATTGAGTGCTGACATTGATAGTTCACTTCGGAGCCTGAGTGAGCTGCCGATCGGAGCCTAGAGGGCCCATCCAAGATAATCAAGCGCAACAAGTCGTGAAGCGAAGCTTTGAAGACTGCAACAGAGATAGAGGGTATGGGGCTGCTATTTCCCCAGGAAAGCGATGATAACTTGAGACCCGATCCTTATTACCAAACCTGGAGACTTCCGTGGAACCCAAAACCCAAGAAGCCCATTGTCCAGTCGTTACTTCAACTCAAACGCACTTGTGGCAGGCGACTCTGGTGGCAGCGGGTGATTTCGGAAGAACTCTAAGATGACCTCCGTGGCCGAATAATTTGCGTTCGCCACCGTTGGCCATTTATGCTCCAAATATTGCTCAAAGTAATGCGTCACGATTCCTTTCCACCCGTCGCAATCCCAAGTCGTCTTATTTGCATAGTTCCATCCATCACTCTGCTTCAATTCAACTGTTCCGTTCACCACTGGGTCTGTACAGCCATTCCTGTGCGCCCAGTGAAGCAAGTACATTGGTATGGGGTCCGTCACGCCGCGGTCCGAGCCGTCCTCGCCACCTTGATAGTGGACTGTTGAGTCACCTCCCCCATGGAATTCAAGAATCGGAATGTGCTATCTGCTCGGCCGACATGGCTCCTCGAACGCTGGATACATAGCTGGAGACACAGGCGCAAAGGGCCGCGATGCGATTGGACATACTGGGATTGCAAGCCAGTGCATTGGTAAGTCCACCCACGTTGGACTTTCCCATTGCAAATACGCGTAAGCTATCGACGCAATAGCGTTCCTGAACGTGGTCAAGCAGCTCACTCACGAATATTGTGTCATTGATGCTTGAAGGTGTGTCCGGATCTCGACTCTATTCGTGCTTGCCTTTTGCGTACTCAAAGCCATTCGCATAGACTACGATAGCATCGGGGCTGATGTCTGAATTCGAGAGCTGGGAGACACGCTCTTGTTGAAGCATGTCTTGGGTGCGGCCATGGAAGGAGAAGATCAATGGTGCTGGTGTATTAATATCGTAATTCCTAGGGATGTAGATGTGGTACTGGCGGTCATCAGGAGGAGAGAACGACTTGCTATTGTGGAGGGAGAAAGTTACGTTGCTGTTTGGTTTGAGAGCAATAGGGGAGGTTGGAAGTGGCTTGGTGCAGCCGGTGGTGCTGGTGGGAGAGGATGAGACAGAGGAGAGGAATCAGAAAGCAATCAAACAAGGCAGCATCGTGATGGAAAGTTTCGAGAGTCAGACGTCGCCCAAACTGGTTGGTACGCAGTGTAAAAGCGAATTGTCAGGGAAAGTGGGTAGATAGCTGCCCTTTGTAGGAAAGGGGAAACTGGAATCGGCTTGTTCACAGGGACGGAGTCCCTTCTCATAGGATCGTGACAGACGCATAGGCAAGTGTGGCTTCATTCCTGCTGTGACAGGGCCCTTGCATTGATAACAACACACGAGGTGACATTTCAGCTTTGTGCAGCTACACATCAACATTCGTGTCACCTGGAAGGTGAGTGCAGTGGTTGAAGACCTTCGGTCCTCCGGTCCGAAGTCTGCTTAGAAATAAGCTTCCACCATGGCGAGCTTAGCTCTGAACGTCGTCGAGTGCTCCGTCGTTCTACCATGCACCAGTGCTGACCACGGCTTGAAACAGGTCTCGGACAAGGATGGTTCTTTCATTCATTCTCATTCAAAACCGCCAGGGCAAGACTCGCCTCGCGAAATGGTACGCTCCATACACAGATGAAGAGAAAGTTAAACTTAAAGGCGAGGTACGATTGATCGGCTCCTGTTTCCTTAACTCTGGACAAGCCCACTAACATTCATTGCTCAGGTTCATCGTTTGATAGCTCCTCGTGACCAGAAATACCAATCCAATTTCGTCGAATTCCGCTCCGCTCCTTCAGCGTCTGGGTCTACCGCCATCGCTCGTCAGAACCTTTCGTCGACCAAGATCGTCTATCGACGATATGCGGGGCTTTTCTTCTGCGTCTGTGTTGACGCAAATGACAATGAGCTAGCATACTTGGAGGCTATACACTTCTTCGTGGAGGTTCTTGATCAGTTCTTCGGGAATGTGTGTGAGCTGGATTTGGTCTTCAATTTCTACAAGGTTGGTGAAGAGCTTCTCCATTGAGAGCCATTGTAGGCTGCCAAGAGTGAAGCCAGATATTTAACACGCGTTTCAGGTTTATGCTATACTCGATGAAGTTTTCCTCGCCGGCGAGATTGAAGAGACAAGCAAGCAAGTCGTTTTGACGCGGCTGGAGCACTTGGACAAGCTCGAATGATGACGGTATTCCTCATGCAATCTCAACGACCAGTACCTTTATTAGTCTACGGATTATGATGAAACGCGCACTGAGATTATTTTTCCTTGAGTATGATGCCACCAACTGGAAACTCCCCAGCAGAACGTGGCCATCTACCAACAAGTCGAAACGTGATCCGTCATCTACGGTCTACAGGACCGAGCTTGCGGCCTTTACAGCTATTTCCACAACAAGACAAGTTCTTTGGCCGAATCAGCATCACAGATTTTTGGCTGAGCTCATGAGTCAGTTTTGAACCTAACAATAGAACCCGAGTACAATGACTGGGGAAACCACCAAGCCAAGTCGAAAACCTTCCTCAATATCTCTCGATTAGGGAACCTTCTCAGACCCAAAATGATGCAAGGGCAATCAATTTCATACGCCTCGGCGACAAATCATGTACCCGCACAAATATCAGCGAACCTTGCAGGGTGAAGCATAGAGGATGCCTCTTCCCATGCGCAAAGAGGATGATCTTTGTTCGGCCTCACTCGTTAGCCTGCTAGGAAGTCACAGGCAGCCAACGAGAACTTCCACAGACATTTGATTGCGGAGAGTACTCTTACATTTCGCTGTTCCATTAAGATTTAGATGTACCAAGGCTTCCCAGAGGCATTTGGACATTTGTTGAGCTCTTCCAAATGATAATCATATCCTATGAAGCTCTCAGACTCTACCGTGCGACAAGACGGGTTCGAACACTGCCCTTGTCTATCCAATAGTTCTTTCCTCGATCTTGTATAACTTGGCTCGACATTTGAAATGTCTCGGTAAATTCTACCCGTTTCACTACTGTCACAAATTTTAGGGTGACGACGTCAGCGTCTTCTTTGATTCTCAGGTCTTGATCAACGTCAACATGCTTCGTCGATCTCAGCACTGCCAGGTTCTATCTTTCGTCACGGCCTCTCGTGTCAGATGTTGATATCAAGCTTACTACCACTTTTAATTACGACAATTGTGCAACGTTTAGATGGCTGATTGCAGTGGCAGTTTCAGGGGCGAAGCAGAGTCTTTTCCGTGAACGGCACAGAGATGAACCTTGTGCACGCTCTGCTGTCGATCATGCTAGTAGCGAAAATTACGATCTGTGACGAGAATGGGGTATTGAAGAAGAGCTCTGCCGCCGGCTTGCTGCATTTCGACGTTGGATTTGTTGATACGACGAAAGATCTTGCCAAACAACTATCAGAGCTGATGGCCTGCGAGAGAATGTCAGTTGACATGGAGCCCTGACGGCCGCCAATAGGATTAATAAGAGTTTCTGCAGATGGCGAGGAGCAAAAAAGGTTCAGGGGTGGTCGATGAGTCCAAATTTGTATAAGTCCATTAGTCGCGATGGTTTTACTCCTACTCATGAATCCGGAATCATTGATGCGAACTTGGGTCGCGCCTATGCTGTCGTGTACAACGCCGAAATCGGTAATTGCTTGCTGAAGCCGGTAGATATCGCTGACATGGTTGAATTTCATCGCATGGCTGCGGTGATCGGAGCCAGTGGCTCGCCAGCTAATGCTCAGTGGAGAATCCGACTTGTTCGGGAAAGCGTAGAAAGGCAAGAAACGGACTTTGTTGGCGTCGATCTCGTGGCCTTCGACTTCTTTGTGTCTTGCTATTGTACTGGTCACTACTCTGACCAGACGACAGCGTGGCTCGCTGAGTCTAAACACCATGAGGTCCTGGTTTCGGTTCTGTGATACATTTAGGAGTGATACCTCGAGGACATTCTGCTCGAATCCATCCGGCTCGGTCATCCTTGGAAAGGGATCTGCATCACGAAAGTCCACCCAGACATCAAAACTGCCTTCTAGCTTGCGAAGAATGTCACTTCTCTCCAGAGCCTGCAGCGGATTTTCGACTGTTTGGACCGCTCCGTCTCCGAGATGATCTTGCTTTCGAGCTCGCGGTTGCAGGCTTTCCACAGGATATCTTGACAGGCTACATCGAATGAGGGGTGCGACTTCATCTGTTTCGTTATCCAGATACACTTCATTAGGTTCAGGTATTGGGCGGGCTCAGGCTTTAGTATCAGTGGTGCGAAAGATTGAGACTTTCGAGT
>JAABUK010001888.1_pt1 | contig 38858 bp, 37 predicted proteins | sample 5559141 | NCBI WGS metagenome assembly JAABUK01 (sample SAMN10711869, study PRJNA513367) | rock metagenome | isolation source: Antarctica rocks | place: Antarctica: Victoria Land, Pudding Butte nord | collected 2016-01-03 | reverse complement strand
AGCCCAGTTGGCGATGATCACTTGCGGCGGCAGCTACGACGCCGCGACCCGCAACTACCGCGACAACATCATCGTGTTCGCCGCGCCGCTCCGATAAGGCGCCCGAGATGTCGTCACCCTGGACCGCCCCGGGCGCGGATCGCAGCGAGCCCAGCCATCGAACCGGTGAGCGGGCGGCGCTCGAGGAATGGCTCGAATACCAGCGCAGCACATTACTTATCAAATGCGCGGGCTTGACCGGCGATCAACTTGCCGTCCGCGCCGTTCCACCGTCGACGATTTCCCTGCTCGGCCTGGTCCGGCACATGAGCGAAGTCGAACGCTGGTGGCTCCGGATGCACGTGGCCCGAGAGGCGCTCGACGACATCTACTGCACCGAAGAACGACCGGATGCCGACTTCGACGACGCCGACGCCACGCGCGCCGCCACCGACCTGCAGGCATACGTTTCGGAGGTGGCGGCCGCCCGCATTGCTGTGGCCGGCGCGGACCTCGATGATGTGGTGGCCAGCCGTGGCCATAAGCCGGAGAACACGAGGAACGTCAGGTGGATCTACCTGCACATGATCGAGGAGTACGCCCGGCACAACGGCCATGCCGACCTCGTCAGGGAGCGCGTAGACGGCACTACCGGCGACTGAACAGCGTCGCCGCCGGCGCGAAGAACGGAAGACGATCAGCTGCCGGGGGGCGGTGAAGAATCGGTCGCTGTCCCCGCCGTTGGTAACCAGCAAGGCCGGCCGGCGGTGCGATGTCAGGTGCTGCGGTCCTCGATCTCCCAGGCGTGGTCGAGGACGTGCCAGCACATTCGCCGGATCCCGTAGCGCGCCGACCAGGCGCCGCCCGGCGCTCGGGCCAGTAGCGCACCGGCCAGAGTGGCGCGCTGCTCCGTCCACGCCGTCCGCGGGGGGATGCCTACGCCGACCTTCCGACCGTAGCTGCGTTCGGCTTCGCGTACATGAGCCGCGATGGCGTCGCGGTCCCGCCCGCCGCCACGCGGCCCCTTGCGCAACTGGTGGGGGGCGCCGGCGACGGCGGCGTCGAAGGCCTGCCAGGAGGCGGTCAGCAGTCCGACCAGCCGCTGCGCCCCCGGCGCGTCCAACTCTTCGGCGTCCCACTCACCGGTCGCGTCGGGCGCCCCGAAGTCGGTCGTCGCGGTCCCCCGCACCCGGCCAACAACGACGACATCGCCGGGGACGAAACCGGGGCCGGCGACGGCGGCGTACCGGTCGGTGTAGTCGGCCAAGGCCCGAAGAGCCGTGGGCTCACCCTTGCCCCGGCGGCACCAGCCGGGCCAGTCGAGCGCCCCGGCGAAGACGCACGTCTTGCCGGTCTCGAGATACACGCGGGTGAGGGGCTGCACGCCGACATCCTCCCAGGCTGCCGCCCGAATACCCTGTCAAGGCCGTCACAGCTGCCGGCACAGAATCAGCGCGGGAGGGCCGCCGATGACCGGCCGGCTACAGAACTGGGCGGGCAACATCACATACCAGGCCCAGCGCGTCCACCGCCCCACCACGATCGACCAGTTGCAGGATCTGGTCGCGGGGTCCGACAACATCCGCGCTCTGGGCAGTGGGCACTCCTTCAACCGCATTGCCGACTGTGCCGGCGACCTGGTCTCCGTGGCGGCGCTGCCACCGGTTATTGCGATCGACCCGGAGTGCTTGACGGCGACGACGTCGGCCGGTGTCCGCTACGGGGAGCTGACCCAGCAGTTGGAGGCCAGCGGTCACGCCCTGCCCAATCTCGGGTCGCTGCCGCATATCAGTGTGGCCGGGGCCTGTGCGACGGGCACGCACGGATCGGGCGTCCGCAACGGAATATTGGCCACTTCGGTGGCGGCCCTGGAGATGGTGACCGCCGATGGCCGGCTGGTCAGCCTGTCCCGCGCCGACGACGCCGACTTCGCCGGGTCCGTGGTCGCGTTGGGTGGCCTGGGGGTGGTGACCAGCCTGACGCTGGACGTCCTGCCCACCTTCTGCATCCGGCAGTACGTCTACGACGACCTCCCGGTCTCCCGGCTGCACCAGCTCGACGAGATCATGGCCAGCGCGTACAGCGTCAGCCTGTTCACCGACTGGGACAGCCCGACCGTCAAGCAGGTCTGGGTGAAGAGCCGGGCCGGTGACCAGCGGTGGGAGCCCGCTCCTGGCTGGCTGGACGCGACGCTGGCTGACGGGCCCCGCCATCCCGTCCCGGGCATGCCGTGGGAGAACTGCACCCAACAACTGGGAGTGGCCGGCCCCTGGCACGAGCGGTTGCCGCACTTCCGGCGGGAGTTCACCCCGAGCAGCGGTGAGGAGGTGCAGTCGGAATACCTGCTGCCTCGGGCGCGGGCCGGCGAGGCGGTGGAGGCCATGTTGCGACTCGGTCACCTGATGCGACCGGTGCTGCAGGTCTCGGAGCTCCGTACGGTTGCTTCCGACGACCTGTGGCTGAGCCCGAGCTACGCGCAGGACTCCGTCGGCTTTCACTTCACCTGGACCAAAGATGCCGACGCAGTGGCGCCGGTGGTATCGGTGATTGAGGACGAGCTGATACCGCTCGGCGGCCGCCCGCATTGGGGCAAGGTGTTCAGCGTCGGACCGGAGGCGACCCGCGGCTGCTACGAGCGGGCCGCTGACTTCGACCGGCTGCTCGCGCAGCACGACCCGGCCGGGAAGTTCCGCAACGACTTCTTCAACCGGTTCTTCCCCGCGGGCTGAGGCGCCGGCCGGCCGGCGGTAAGGGAGCGCCGTCCGGACTGTCCGGGTCGGCCTCGCCGAGTTGCGCCGGCTCCTCGTCGGGGACCGACTCCCCCGGCATCACACCGGACTCCTCACGCTTGTCGAGGTCCTCGTCCCCGGTCCCGGCGGCACCTGGGTCTGGCTGCATGTCGCTCTGGTCGTCAGTCGGGCGCGCCGATCAGCGATCGCTGTGATGCTGGCGACACGCTACCTTGCGGTTCTGTCATTGACGTGGCTGGTGCGACCGTCCTAGTTTCGCGGTGACGTCCCATGCCGACATCCGGCCGGACATGGCGGGAGCCGGTGGCGACACGTGACCGTTGTCCGGCGCGCGCGATGACGGGCACAGCCGTCGGCGGCCACTCCCGGCAGAGTTATCCGCGCCCGGAGGGGGTCCCCCCGCCACTGGCGTATCCGGGCTACACGTCGACGGCGCTCAGGGCAGCGCGCTGGCCCCTCGTCGTACTCCCCCAGAACCTGACCGAGGTCTCAGGGCCGGTCTTCGGAGCCGAACGAGTGGGCGAGTGCGACAGCGACCTCACCCGGCAGCATGCGGGCGAACCGGTCGGTGAGCGGATCGTGGTCCACGGCCGGCGCTTCGACCTGGCCAGCTATCTCGGCAGCGCCCCGGCGCTGGTCGAGCAGGCCCTCCAACGGGCGGCGGGGGCACCGCCATGAGCATCGTGGACCTTCATGCGGTGGTCGAAGGGCCGGCTGCAGCGCCGGTTGTGGTGTTCTCCAACAGCCTGGGCGCGACGCTGGGCATGTGGGACGCCCCGGCGGCCGCGTTGCGCGACCGCTTCCGGGTGGTGCGCTACGACACCCGCGGGCACGGCGCCTCACCGGTGCCGCCGGGGCCGTACGACATCGCCGATCTCGGCGCCGACGTCGTGCGGTTGCTGGACCGCCTCGGCGTGGACCGGGTCGCCTTCGTCGGGCTGTCACTGGGAGGCATGACAGGGATGTGGCTGGCGGCGAACTTCCCGGAGCGGGTCGACCGGCTGGTGCTGTGCTGTACGTCGGCGCAGCTGGGTCCGGCGGCGGGTTGGCGGGACCGCGCGGCGACGGTGCGGGCCGAGGGCAGTGCCGCGGTCGCCGGCGCGGTGGTCGGCCGGTGGCTGACGCCGGCCTTCGCGGCGGCTCACCCGGGGACGGTGGCCCAGCTGCAGGCCATGATCGCCGCGACGCCGGCGGAGGGCTACGCCGCCTGCTGCGGAGCGATCGCCCGGATGGACCTGCGGGGTGTGCTCGACCGGATCACCGCGCCGACGCTGGTCATCGCCGGCGAGCAGGACCCGGCCACTCCGCCCCAGCACGCCCACACCATCGTGTCCGCCGTCGCGGGCAGTCGCCTGGCGATGCTGTCGCCGGCGGCCCACCTCGCCACGGCCGAACAGCCCGACCGGATGACCCAGCTCATCGCCGAACACCTCGGTGCGGCCCGGAGCGGGCCATGACTGACCAGCCCGAACCCGAGCCCGAGCCCGAGGCGCATCCGCGCGCCGAAGGGGTGACAGAGCGCGGCGCGCGGATCCGGCGGAAAGTGCTCGGCGACGCCCACGTCGCCGCGTCCGACGCGGCGGCCACCGACGTCACGCAACCGTTCCAGGCCGCGCTGCACTGTCACGGCGAGATCCCGATGCATGTGCGAGCAGCCCTGCGCAACGGGCTGTCCCCGGCCGAGATACGCGAGGTGCTCCTGCACACGGCGATCTATGCCGGTGTTCCCGCGGCCAACGCGGCCTTCGCGATCGCTGCGCAGACCCTGGCCGAGATCGAGCACGAGACCGGGCCGCCGCAGGCGGAGGAACTGGACCGTCCCGACCTGACCGGAAGCGTCCACGCCGATTAGCCGCGCCAGCAACGATGGGCAAGGATCGGACGGTCCGACGCACTGCCGGTTAGACGGAGGCTCGTGATGACAACCAGTAAACGCAGCGTGCCGGCCGCTCCCAGCCGCCCGTCCATCGCGGCCGCGGCCGGGCGCCCGGCGCCGCAGATCACGCCGTTCCCGCCGATCGGCGACTACGCCTTCCTGTCCGACTGCGAGGTGACCGCGCTGATCGCGCCGAGCGGGGCGATCGAGTGGATGTGCCTGCCACGGATGGACGCGGCCAGCGTGTTCGGCGCGATGCTCGACCGCGACGCGGGGATGTTCCGCTTCGCTCCGGCCGAGCGCCGGGTGCCGGCATCGCGACGCTACCTCCCCGGCACGATGGTCCTCGAGACGACCTGGAATGTCGGTGAGGGCTGGATCATCGTCCGTGACGCCCTGATCATCGGACCGTGGCGGGAGGACCTGCCGCAGCGGTCGGACTACCGGCGCGCGCCCACCGACTACGCCGCCGAGCGGGTGCTCGTCCGGACCGTCCGATGCGTCAACGGGGAGGTGCAACTGCAGCTCGACTGCGAGCCGGCCTTCGACTACGGCCGGCAGCTCGCCACCTGGGACTACACCGACCTGGGCTATCACCAGTGCGTGGCGCGCGGCGACGGCGACCCCGTCGGCATCACCCTGACCACCGACCTGCGGCTGGGATTCGAGGGGCCGCACGCCGAGGCGCGGACCCTGCTCCAGCAGGGCGACGAGCGGTTCTGCGCACTGTCCTGGGGTGGCGCCCCGCCGCCCACCACCTACGCCGACGCTGAGGCGCGGATGACCTGGACGTCGCACCACTGGCAGCACTGGCTGGCCCGCGGCCGCATCCCGGACCACCCGTTGCGCAGCTACCTCGCCCGCAGCGCGCTCACGCTCAAGGGCCTGACGTACGCACCGACCGGGGCGATCGCCGCCGCGGCGACCACGTCGCTGCCGGAGACGCCGGGCGGCGAGCGCAACTACGACTACCGATACACCTGGATCCGCGACTCGACCTTCGCGCTCTGGGGCCTGTACACGCTCGGCTACGACTGGGAAGCCAACGACTTCTTCAACTTCATCACCGACATGGCCGAGCGCGACGGTGACCTGCAAATCATGTACGGCATCGGCGGGGAGCGGGACCTCACCGAGCGGGAGCTGCCCCACCTGGACGGCTACGGCGGCGCCCGGCCGGTCCGCGTCGGCAACGCCGCTTACTCCCAGCGGCAAAACGACGTCTGGGGCTCAGTCCTGGATTCGGTCTTCCTCAACGCCCGCTCGCGGGACCGGCTCGACGAGCGAGTCTGGCCGATGCTGAGCCATCAGGTGGAGTCGGCGCTCGCGCACTGGCGGGAGCCCGACCGGGGCGTCTGGGAGGTACGCGGGGAGCCGCAGCACTTCACCACCTCGAAGGTGATGTGCTGGGTGGCGGCCGACCGCGGTGCCCGCCTGGCCCGGGTGCGCGAGGAGTGGCAGCTGGCCGACAAGTGGCAGGCCGCCGCGGACGAGATGCACGCCGACATCTGCGCGAACGCCATCGACGAACGCGGGGTGTTCACCCAGCACTACGACACCCAGGCACTGGACGCCTCGCTGCTGTTGATGCCGCTGGTCCGCTTCCTTCCGCCGGACGACCCTCGGATCCGCGCCACCGTGCTGGCCATTGCCGACGAGCTGACCGATCACGGGCTGGTCCTGCGCTACCGGACGATGGAGACCGACGACGGCTTCGCCGGCAAGGAGGGCAGCTTCACCATCTGCTCGTTCTGGCTGGTCTCGGCGCTGTCGGAGATCGGCGAGGACGACCGGGCGCGCCGGCTCTGCGAAAAGCTGCTGGGTTATGCCAGCGGGCTGCTTCTGTATGCCGAGGAGCTCGACCCCACCTCCGGCCGGCATCTCGGGAATTTCCCGCAGGCCTTCACCCACCTGGCCTTGATCAACGCGGTGATGCACGTCATCGCCGCGGAGTCCCGCGACGGGCTGGCCGCTGGGCCGTCCGCCGGCCGGCCGGCCCCGGCCGCCTCCAGCGAGGAGTGATGTCCGCGGTCAGCGGGCGTCGCGCAGCAACTGCGCCGCGGTCTCGGGCAGCACGTCGTTGACGAACACATCCATGCCGGACTCCGAGCCGGCGAGGTACTTCAGCTTGTCCGGCGCTCGGCGGACCGAGAACAGCTCCAGATGCAGGCCAGCGAGGTCCCTGTCGACCCGGGCCGGCGCCTGGTGCCAGGCCGCGATGTAGGGCATCTTTACCCCGAAAAGCTCATCCAGGCGGCGCAGTACGTCGAGGTAGATCTGCGCCAGGCCGGTGCGTTGGTCGTCATCCAGAGCCGGGATATCGGCCACCGGCCGATGCGGATAGAGGTGAACTTCGAACGCCCAGTGCGCCGCCGCCGGCACGAATGCGGTCCAGCCGGCGCCCTCGGAGACGATCCGCGTTCCGGCTTTGCGCTCGGCGGCCAGGATGTCGGCGAACAGGTTGCGCCCGCCGGTGCGGGTCTGATGCCGCCGGGCCGAATCGAGCATCCGGCGGGTCCGCGGGGTGACAAACGGATAGGCATATATCTGGCCGTGCGGGTGGTCGAGTGTCACCCCGATCTCCGCCCCGCGGTTCTCGAAGCAGAAGACCTGCTCCACCTGTGGGAGCGCGTTGAGCGCCGTGGTGCGGTCGGCCCAGGCCTCGATGACGGTACGGACGCGGTCCACCGACAGCGACCTGAAGGACGAGTCGTGGTCGGCGGTGAAACAGACCACTTCCGCCCGTCCCACCCCCGGTCGCCGGGGCACCAGGCCCGGGAGTGCCTCGTCCGGCGGGGAGATCTCGGCCTGGAGCGAAAACGACGGGAAGCGGTTCTCGAAGACTACGACGTCGTAGTCCTCGGACGGGATCTCGGTGTGCCGTCCGTCCCGGGACGGACACAGCGGACACTGGTCGGCCGGCGGATGGTAGGTGCGGTCCTGCCGGTGGGATGCGATTCCCACCCACTCGTCGCGGAGCGGGTCGTAGCGGATCTCCGTCCGGCTGGAGGTGGGCGACAGACCACGCGGGTCATGCACCTGACGGGCCGCCTCGGTCTCGTCGAAGTAGATGATCTCGCGGCCGTCCGACAGCGCAGCGGTAGTCCGTCTCATCGCTGCACCCTGCCAGGCGCCGGCGCGTAGGCGCCAACCGGCGGCGGCCGCCCAGACGGAACCACCGGTCGGCAGGCGACGTTGACGTCTTGCTGCCCGGAGGACGCCGCCCCTGCCTAAGTCGGCGGCCGCTCGGTCGTTTGTCGTCACGACGGATCGGAGATATCCATCTCCCCGGCGCAAGGAGGACCCGTGCGGATGCCCCTGCCCCGCGGGCCGATATCTGAATTGGTCATCGACGACCTGCTCACCCGTCGCGCCGTCCGCGCCTCGACCACCGAACTCGCTCGGGCATGCGCAACGGCGTCCGGCGCGGACGTGCTGGCCGACGAAGATGTCCAGCTGACCCTGACAGTGCTGTACGAACTGCACTATCGCGGGCTCGATGGCGTTGACGACGACTGGGAATGGGAGCCGACGTCGCTTGACCTCCGCCGGCTGCTCGAGCGGGCGTTGCATGCTGCGCTGTGCGCACAGGTCGGGATGCCAGTGCTCACCAGTGAGCCGATCGACGTGCAGCTGCGGCGGCTTGTCCGGGACGCGGGCGGCCCGTCCCTGGCCCGGCACCTGCAACATCGGGGCACTGTGACCCAGTACCGCGAGTTTGTGGCACACCGCTCCATTTATCACCTGAAAGAAGCCGATCCGCACAGCTGGGTCATCCCGCGGCTGTCCGGCCGGGCCAAGGCGGCGCTGGTAGAGATTCAGTCCGACGAGTACGGCGGCGGGCGTCCGGAGCGGATGCACAGCGCGCTGTTCGCCCAGATGATGCGGGCATTGGGTCTCGATGACGGCTACGGTCATTACGTCGACGCGGCGCCGGCCACCACTTTGTGTGCGGTGAACATCGCCAGTTATTTCGGCCTGCATCGCGGGCTGCGCGGCGCGATAATCGGTCACCTCGCCGTGTTGGAAATGGATTCTGCGGTGCCCAACCGGCGCTACGGGGACGGGTTGCGCCGGCTGGGCTTCGGCCAGGAGGCGACCTGGTTCTATGACGAGCACGTTCATGCCGACGCCGTCCACGATCAGGTGGCTGCGGTGGACATGTGCGGCTCACTGGTCAGAGACGAGCCCCAGTTGGCGGCCGATGTGCTGTTCGGGGCCGCAACTTGCCTGGCGATGGACAGCCGTTTCGCCACGATGCTGCTGGACTCCTGGGGCAAGGCTCAGTCGTCCCTGCGAATCGTCTGACCGACAAGGGAATTAGTCAGCGCGGAGATCTTGCCGTAGGCGCTGGGTCGGGCTCCGTGGTGCCTGACCGGAATTTGGTGAGCGCATGTGTGCCGTCGCAGAACGGCTTCTGACGCGAACGGCCACAACGGCAAAGCGCCACCACCGTCCGCGCGGATTCTATCTCGTTGCCGTCGGGATCCAGCAGCCGGAACGGGCCCCGGACAATCAATGGACCGTCGCGATAGGGCGTGATGGTGACTCGGTCGTCGCGTGCGGTATCCGGTGGCGCGCCGCCGGCGGCCCCGCCGCTAGACGGCACGGATCGGGGCAGCCGCGCGGCGGGCCGACCGGCTTCCCCACGTCAGCGCCTCGGTCGCCTCACTGAGGAACTGAGCCACCCCGGTGGCGCTCATGATGGCCATGAACACGCGGGTGGGGCGGGGAGCGAGTCGCAGGCCGTAGACCAAGCCGGCCGCCACCCAGGTGCCGATGCAGGTCGGGCACGACAGCAACTCACCGAATGTCCAACGCCACCCGGTCCCTTTGGCGACTACTGCTTCCCCCGCGCCGCTGGCGTCGGGAATGGTCTCGGTCAGGGCCTCCCGGAGCGGGGCGGCAACGCGCTCTGAAGCGACCAGCCGCCCCGTCCGGTAGGTGGACAGACCCAGCATCACCAGGTCGAACGGGTGCATGTCGACCTGATCGTCGGTCCCGCGAAGCAATGCCGAGAAGCCGGCGATCCCGCTCAGGAAAATCGCAGCCAGCGTGAGCTTGGTCGTCCGTTCGCTGACAGCCATGGGTCGCTCCCCCGTGTCCCGTTGCTGGCTCAGCGCGAGCCGTACGGCGGGTCTGTCGTGCCCGAGGCAGGCAGGTCGTGCGTCCCCAACTCGAGATCGTCATCGGTCCGGGTGCCGACCAGTGGATCGCCGTGCGCTACGTCGCCGACGCTCAAGTCGTCGGCCGGGAACGTACGGCCGGAGGTGATGGTGGTCGAGGAGTCCACGTCGGTGGCCGGCGCCACGTTGCTCACCGGCGTCACGGTGGTCGTGTCGACCGGGGTGATCGCCGGCGGCGGAGTCTCGTCGGCGTCACCGGACTTGCTCTTCAGCACCCCCGCGGCAGCCACTCCGGCGGCGGCAGCAGCGACTCCGGCCACGACAGCCTTGGCCGACAGCCCAGCCTTACCGCTGTCGCCTTCTGACTCATGGGCGTGCTCCACTCCCGGCGTACCAACGGCCGCACCGGGGTTGACCGTCCCGCGCCACGCCCCCGTGGCATATCCGGCGTCCTCGATGAATGCCTTGAACTTCTCGAGATCGCCCTCGGCCTGCTTCTCCACGAAGTTCAGCTTGTCGCCGACCTTTTCCAGCAGCCCCTCCGGCTCGTATTCCAGGGACAGGCTGACCGACGTCTGGTCGCCCACCGACTCGAAGTGCACCGCGCCGGCGTTCGTCGCGCCGGCGGTCGCGGCCCAGGCCACCTTGTGGTCGGGCTCCTGCTCCAGGATCACGGCATCCCACTCACGCTTCACACCAGCGATTTCGGCGACCCAGTGCAGCTTGTTGTCTCCGAGCTGGGTGACGGAAGTGACCCCGTTCATGAACTGCGGGAAGTCCTGAAACTGAGTCCACTGGTTGTAGGCCGTGCTGAGCGGCACGTTCACCAGGATGGACTTTTCCACTTTCGTGGTCATTGCTGCCTCCCTCTTCACGATGCCTCTCGGCGGGCATCCTCGACTCTCCCCGGCCGCGTACCCGCCAGCCGCCGGACTAGTCGCCTGAGATCACAACTGTCCAAGTTTCGGATCCCGGGGGGACCATCGTCCGGGACAGGGTGGGTCAGAAGGTCTGCACCACGTCGGCCCATGCGGTCCTGCTGGCCGCATCGGTCAGCCGGTAGTCGGTGCCCGAGGGACCGACCGTGTCGAAATAGATGCCGAAGATGGCGGCGTAACCATGGGCCAGACGCTGATTGGCGAGGAAGGTGCCGACCTGACGCAGCCAGGTGGCCCGCTGGTCGCCGTTGGTGTCGTTGGTGCTCAGCGTGCTGCCCACCTCGGTGATGCCCCAGGGAATGCCCACATTCGCCGCGGACCAGTCGGTGACCGGCTTGAAGATGTCGGCGGGTGCGCCATAGGTATTCTGCTTACCGGCGTGGTTGTAGCAGTCGAAGGCCAGCAGGGACTGAGCCGAGGCGACGTAATAGTCCTTCCAGTTGCGGTGCGAGGCCGGATTCATCGTGTAGCACATCAAGATCAGGGTCGAGTGCAGTCGAGTGTTTTTCGCTGCCGAAGCCAGGTCCGCGATGTGCTGCCAGGCGGCCCGGTATTCAGCCGCGGTGAACTCGCCCCTGCCGATGTTGTCCTCGGGCTCATGGATGTAGGACCAGTAGACGTCGTACCCGGTTGGCGCGCCGGCGAAGAAGCTGCTCAGAGCGCTGTCGTCGATGCCAAGGAGCACCTCGCTGGGGGCGTACTTGAACGACACCACGACGGGGCGCCCGCTCAGGCCCGCGTTTCCGGGCCACTGCTGGACCGCGCCGCCGTAGAAGACCCGGCTGATCGGCATCCGGCCGTACGCCGCGTCCTGCCGATTCACCGCGTTGGCGAATCCTTCTCCGTGCTTGGGCGCGACCAAAGCGCCGAAGAGCGTGCCCGACGTGCCGGCTTGGGCGGGCGGGACGACGGCGGCCGTAACGGCAGCAGCCGCGAACAGGGCAGAGAGATAGCGGCGCAACATCGCCAGCCTTCCTGGGAATTGTCGCAATGGAGTGACCGGGTCGACTGATGCGGCCCGACAGAGGTGGAAACTCCACGCGTTTGTTACCTATTGTCCACCCTGCCCAGAAGCACCCAGATGTCGGGGGCTGCCCCATGCGGGCGAATAGTTGTGAAGAGTGACGAATATGCCGCTGCGAGCGGTGAGGAAACCGTGAGCCGCGCACCGCACAGATCGGCCGCGCCCGAAGCGTCCGACGTCGCTGCGGCACCGGCGCATAAGAGGTCTCTCATCGGGCCCTTAGACCGGGGCGCTTCTACGCGGTGCAGGCTGGCCGACGTGAGCTCCCGAGTGCCGATCGCCGCCGCTGGCCTGGGCGCGGCGCTCGTCGCCGGCATCGTCCTGCCGGGGGCGACGACCGGCCCGACTGCGGGTTCCCGGGCGGCCGGCCTTGCAAGGAAGCCGCCCCGCCGGCCGGGTCCGACCCAGCGGCCCCCTGCTCGCGGGCGGATGTCCGGCGCACCCACGGCTCGGCCCGCACCGCTGCCCCCGTCGATCCTGCTGCGGCCGGTCATAGGGCCGGCCCCAGCCGGCGGAGGACCCGCCGACACAGCCCGAAGCCCACCCAAGGTCCCGCGGTGCGGGTGGCGACACCTAGCGTGGACGCCGTCCGGCCGGCGTTACGGCCGGGGCCGACGATGAGGCTGAAGGACGGTTCCGTGCCCGATGCGGCTCGGCCGGGGGCGACCCGGCACCGCCGGCCCTCAGCCCGCGTGCAGATCCTGGGGTGGTGCGTGCTGTTGATGGCGGTCGCCTTGGCGGTGTCCGTCGTGGTCACCCGTACGGTGCTCGACCGCACCGCCACGGCGCGGATCGACAGCGATCTGCGGCACGAGGTCGACGAGATCCGAGCCTTGGCGGCCCGAGGAACCGACTTGTCGGGGCAGCCGGTGGCGGGGGTCGCAGGTGCCTTGCAGTCGGTGGTCCGCGGCGCCGTCCCCGAGACGAACGCCACCTTGATGGCCTATCTCGACGGCCGGCCGTACCTTCGCAGCGCACAACAGCCGGTCCTGCGCCTCGACCGGGATGCGCGCCTGACCGCCCTGTGGGCCGGCGTCACGCACGCCCGGCTGGGCAGCGTGTCGACGACCGCGGGGACGGTTCGCTTCGCGGCGGTCCCGATCACCCGGCCACACAGCGCGCAGCACGGGGTCGTCGTGGCGGCGGTGTTCGTCGACCTCGACCTGCGCACCGTCCGCGACGTCACCCGGGTGATGGCCGAGACCGGCCTGGCGGCTCTGCTCCTGGGGTTCCTGCTGGCCTGGCTGGTCGCCGGCCGGATCCTCGCGCCGATCCGGCACGTGACCGAGCTAGCCCGCTCGATCAGCGACTCGGACCTGACGGAGCGGATCCCGGTCCGCGGCAGCGACGAGATCAGCCAGCTCACCGCCACGTTCAACGACATGCTCGACCGGCTGGAGACAGCATTTCAAGCCCAGCTCGACTTCGTGGCCGACGCTGGCCACGAGCTCCGGACCCCGCTGACGATCATCCGGGGCAATCTCGAGCTGCTGGCGGCGGCACAGGACGACCCGGCCGACCGCCGCGAGACGATCGCGCTGGTCACCGACGAGCTGGACCGGATGACCCGACTCGTCAACGACCTGCTCGCCTTGGCCAGGGCGCAGCAACCGGACTTCCTCCAGCTCGACCCCGCGGTGGACGTGGGCGGCCTCACCGTCGAGCTCGTGGACAAGGCCGGCGCCTTGGCCGACCGGGACTGGCGCTGTGACGGCGCAGCGCCGGCCACGATGGTGGCGGACCGGCAGAAGGTCAGCCAGGCGATGCTCCAGCTGGCCCAGAACGCGGCGCAGCACACCGCCGCGGGGGCCACCATCGCGATTGGCTCCAGCAGGGAGGGTGGCTGCGTCCACCTCTGGGTACGCGACACCGGGTCCGGCGTCCCTGCGGCGGACCACGAGCGGATCTTCGCCCGCTTCACCCGTGCAGACCCCTGGCGCAGCGGGGATGGGGCGGGGCTGGGACTGGCGATCGTACGTTCCATCGCCGAGGCGCATGGTGGCAGCGTGCAGCTGCGCAGCACCGCGTCCGGAGCCACGTTCACCATGGTCCTGCCGGCGCGGGGACCCGCTGTGGAGGAGGGCTCATGTCCCGGATCCTGATCGCCGAGGACGAACCCGGCATCGTGCGCTTCATCGAGAAGGGCCTGCGGGCCAACGGGATGACCACCTACGTCACGCCAGACGGCGTCACCGCACTGGCCATGGCGACGTCGGGGGCGTTCGACCTGCTCATCCTCGACATCGGCTTGCCCGTCAAGGACGGCTTCACGGTGCTTCGAGAGCTCCGGCAGGCTCGGTCACCTCTCCCGGTGATCGTGCTCACGGCCCGCAGCGGGATTGAGGCGACTGTCGCCAGCCTGGAAGGGGGCGCCGACGACTACATGCCCAAGCCGTTCCGCTTCGACGAGCTTCTGGCCAGGGTCCGGTTGCGGTTGCGGGCCGACCGGATCAGCGAGGTGACGGTGCTCACCCATGGGGAGCTGTCGCTGGACCTGCGGACCCGGCTGGCTACCATCGCGGGTCGGACCGTCGAGCTCAGCGCCCGCGAGTTCGCCCTGCTGGGGACGTTCCTCCGCCATCCCGGCCAGGTCCTCGCCCGGGAGCAGCTGCTCAGCAACGTCTGGGGCTACGACCACGACCCGTCGTCCAACGTCGTCGACGTCTACGTGGGCTACCTCCGGCGCAAGCTCGGCAGCTCGCGGATCAGCACCGTCCGAGGGATGGGATACCGGCTGAACGCGTAGCCATCGGTCGCGAACGGATGCCGTGGCATCACGGAGCGGCAGCGCGAGGCCGATGAGCCATCTCTCATCCGACGCTCAACGGCCCCTCACACGGCGGCCGCAGGCTGGGCGGACAGCGTTCCCCACGAGAGGAAGCATCATGTACCCCATCCGTCAGTTGCGTCGGTCCGCACTTGTCGGCGGCGGCGCCGTCGTCGTCGCCCTCGTCGGCACCATGGCCAACGCCGGCAGTGCCGACGCCGCCGCGCCATCCGCCCTCGTCAGCGGTCACTGCACCGCTCGCAGCACCACCAGCCTGCAGGTGCAGCACTCCGAGCCCGGGAAGATCGAGGCCGGCTTCGAGGTCGACCATGCCCGAGTCGGCTCGCAGTGGAAAGTCCGGCTCACGCACAACGGAGTCTCCTACTTCGTCGGCCGCCGGATCGCCAGGGCCTCCGGCGGCACGTTCAGCGTCGACCGGGTGCTCCCCGACCTTGCCGGCGGGGACCGGATCACTGCCCGCGCCCGCAATCTCGCCACCGGCGAGGTGTGCACCGTCGCCGGCACCATCTGACGTCGTCAGACCACCGCGCGCGCGCTGCGTACCGCTCCGCCACGGCGTTAGGGTCGGCCGGCCACGGTCACGACGCTTACCGGCACCTGTCTCGGGCGGGTGGCCGCGGCGGTAGGCCGCTGTCGCCGGGCACGCTCGCCCAGGTCCACAAGATGCTGGGTACACGTGGTCGCGGCCAGGCCCGGCCACGCTGACCCGAGCGTCACCCTGCGCGTCTACGCGCACGTGCTGAGAGCAGGCGGCGGCCGTCGCGGACGTATTCGCCGACGCCATCAACGGCGTGTGAGCAAAGCGTTAGCAGGAGCGGCGGAGCGGCGGAGCGGGCGCCTCCCGTATGGGCGACACACCCGCTCTGACCTGCGATTTACTGTCGGGACGACAGGATTTGAACCTGCGACCCCTTGACCCCCAGTCAAGTGCGCTGCCAAGCTGCGCCACGTCCCGTTGCCCTGCCAGCGAGCGTTCCGAGCCTACCGCAACGAGGGCTCAGCGACTCCGGCGCTCCTTCACCCGGACCGAGATCTCGATCGGCGTGCCGGGGAAGCCGAAGTCCTCGCGCAGCCGGCGCTCCAGGAAGCGCCGGTAACCGGGCTCGAGGAAGCCGCTGGTGAAGAAGACGAAGCGCGGCGGCCGGGTGCCCCCCTGCGTCGCGAACAGGATCCGCGGTGCGCGCCCCCCACGCGGCGGCGGTGGGGTGGCGGCCACTACCTCGCTCAGCCACGCGTTCAGCCGGCCGGTCGGCACCCGCTGCTCCCAGCCCGTCAGCGCAGTACGCAGCGCCGGCGCCAGCCGGTCGACAGCGCGACCGGTCAGCGCAGAGACGTTCACCCGCGGCGCCCAGTGGACGCGGGCCAGGTCGCGGTCGATCTCCTTCTCCAGCATCCGCCGCCGATCGTCGTCGAGGAGATCCCACTTGTTCAGCACCAGGACCAGTGCGCGCCCGGCCTCCACGACCATGCTGATCACGCGCTGGTCCTGCTCGGACAGCGGCAGGCTCGCGTCGAGCAGCACCACGGCCACCTCGGCGACGTCGATGGCCGATGCGGTACGCAGGCTGGCGTAGTACTCGGCGCCGGAAGCATCACGTACGCGGCGGCGCAGGCCCGCGGTGTCGACGAACTTCCAGACCTCGTCACCGAGCTCGACCAGGCTGTCGACGGGGTCGATGGTGGTGCCGGGCACGTCGTGGACGACCGAGCGGTCGTCACCGGTCAGCCGGTTGAGCAGGCTGGACTTGCCGACGTTGGGCCGGCCGACCAGGGCGACCCGCCGCGGGCCGGCGGGCTCGTCGACGGAGTCCCGCGGCGCCTCGGGGAGCGCGGCCACGATCGCGTCGAGCAGGTCGCCGCTGCTGCGGCCGTGCAGAGCACTGACCGGGTAGGGCTGGCCGAGCCCGAGGGACCACAGGCCGGCCGCGTCGGCCTCGGCCCGCTCGTCGTCGACCTTGTTGGCGGCCAGCAGCACCGGCTTGGTGCCGCGGCGCAGCACCCGGGCCACCGACAGGTCGACCTCGGTGGCGCCGACCGTGGAGTCCACGACCAGCAGCACGACGTCGGCGGTGACGACGGCCCGCTGCGCCTGGGCCGACACCTGCGCGGCCAGCCCCCGCGCGTCGGGCTCCCAGCCGCCGGTGTCGACCACGGTGAAGCGCCGGCCGGCCCAGGTCGCGTCGTAGGCGACCCGGTCGCGGGTCACCCCCGGCACGTCTTCGACCACCGCCTCCCGGCGGCCGAGGATGCGATTGACCAGGCTCGACTTGCCCACGTTGGGGCGCCCGACGACGGCCAGCACGGGCTGCTCGAGCTCCTCACCGTCGATCCCGTCACCGTCGATCCCGTCACTGTCGGGCGCATCACGGAGGAGGTCCCGCCGGTCGGTCAGCGCCTCGTCGAAAGGCACGGTCATCTCGTTGCTCCTCGCCGCGGCGCCGGCGGCGCCCACCCCAGGCTACGGGGCCGCACCGTGACGGCCGGCGCGCTCGCACACGAGCTGGACCAGCCGGTCGACGACGTCCTCGATGCCCAGCTCGCTGGTATCGAGCACGACGGCGTCGGTTGCGCTGGCCAGCGGGCTGAGCGCCCGCGTGCTGTCCAGGGCATCGCGGCGGAAGAGGTCGGCGGCCACCTGGTCGGTCGCCGGGGTGCCGAGCTCCGCGCCGCGGCGGCCGGCGCGTACCCGAGAGTCGGCGGTCAGGAAGACCTTGACGGTAGCGTCCGGGGCCACCACAGTCCCGATGTCGCGCCCTTCCACGACGATCCCCCCGGCGCCGATCAGCTCGCGCTGCGCGGCCACCAGGAGCGCTCGTACTGCCGGCACTGCCGCGACCGCCGACACCGCCCCCGTGACGTCGGCCGCCCGGATCTGCGCGTCGACCTCGACACCGTCGACGCTGACGTGCGGCGTCTGCGGGCCGGTGCCGACCAGGAGCTGGCAACGCCGGGCCACTGACCCCACTGCGCCGGGATCGCCGGGTGACACGCCGGCCCGCAGGACGGCCCAGGTGATGGCGCGGTACATAGCGCCGGTATCGAGGTAGCGCGCCCCGAGCCGGTCAGCCAGCAGCCGGGCGACCGTCGACTTGCCCGACCCGGACGGTCCGTCGATCGCCACCACGCCGGCGAAGGGCAGGCTCACGACGGCAGGTCGCGCCGCAGCTGGGCCGCGCCGTGCAGGTAGACGTGATGGATGTCCTCGCGGCGGCGCTCGGTCTCCACCTCAGCCAGAAGGCGCAGGACCCGCGGCAGCGCCCCCGGCACGTCGATCTCTGCCGCGCACAGCAGGGGGACGTCGGTGAAGCCCAGCAGCCGGGCGGCGTACGCGGGAAACTCCGCGGTCAGGTCCGGGGTGGCGGTGAAGATCACGCTGATCAGCGAGGCCGAGGTGAGCTCATTGCGGGCCAGCACCTCCACGATCAGCTCCGAGGTGCCGGCCAGGATGGCATCGCGGCTGTCGTCAGCGACCTGGGTGGCCCCGCGGATCGCGCGTACCGCCATGCTGCCCCCGCCTCCGCCCACGCTCACCGGTGTCGGGACAACCTAGCCGGTCACCTGACCGGCGGCCGCATACAGCGCACCCAGCTCGGCCGGTGACAGCCGACGCAGCGTCCCGGCCCGCAGGCTGCCCAAGCGGATCGGCCCGATCGCGGTACGGACCAACCGGGACACCGGATGGCCCACGTCGGCGAGCAGCCGGCGGACCACATGGTTGCGGCCTTCGTGCAGGACCACCTCGACCATGATGCGGCTGCCGAAGCCGTCGACGACCCGGAAGCTGTCGACCCTGACCGGTCCGTCGTCGAGTTCTATGCCGGCCCGCAGCCGCTTCCCGACATCGCCACGGATGGGGCCGCTCACCTCGGCCAGGTACGTCTTGCCGACCGCGAACGAGGGGTGGGTCAGCCGGTAGGCCAGGGGCCCGTCGTTGGTGAGCAGCAGCAGGCCCTCGCTGTCGGCGTCGAGCCGGCCCACATGGAACAGGCGCTGCGGGCGGTCCGCGACGAAGTCGGCCACGGTCGGCCGGCCCCGCGGGTCGGACATGGTGGACAGCACACCCAGCGGCTTGTTGAAGGCGAGATGGACCAGGTCCGAACGTAGGTTGATTTGCATGCCGTCGACGGCGACGATCGCCGTCGCAGGATCCACCCGCCGGCCCTGCTCGCGTACGACCGAGCCGTCCACGCTGACCCGGCCGGCCTCGATCAGGGTCTCGCAGGCCCGCCGCGACCCCACGCCGGCCGCCGCCATCGCCTTCTGCAGCCGGATTCCGGGCTCAGGTGACGACATCGTCCAGCTCGCTGATGTCGGGCAGGTACGGCGCCAGCGACGGCAGCTCGGCCACGCTGTCGAGCCCGAACTTCTCCAGGAACAACGGCGTCGTGAGGTAGAGGTGCCCCCCGGCGCCGTTCTCGCTGCCGCATTCGGCGATCAGCCTGCGGCCGACGAGCGTACGGAACACGCCATCGACGCCGACCCCGCGGATCGCCGCCACGCGGGTCCGGGTGACCGGCTGTCGGTAGGCGACGATGGCCAGCGTCTCCAGCGCCGCCTGGCTGAGCCGGGCCAGCTGGCCGTCGATCACGAACCGCTCGACCACGCCGGCATAGGCGTCGCTGGTGTAGAGCCGCCAGCCGCCGGCCACCTGGCGCAGGTCGATACCGCGACAGTCCCGCGCGTAACCGGCCCTCAGGTCGAGCAGCGCCGCCTCGACCTCCGGCTGGGTCGCGTCCAGGACGCCGGCCAGGATGCCGGCCGCCACCGGCAGGTCGGCGACGAACAGGATCGCCTCCACCGCGCCCCGCAGCTCCGGGGCCACCGGGACCGCTTGGGCCCCGTCACTCATCGCCGTCAACTGCCGCCGTCCTGATCTCCGTGGACTGGTCGCCGGCCGGCCCGGTCCAGCGCACCTGCAGCTCCCCCAGCGCCACCAGCTGGTCGAAGGCGACCGCCCCGTCGCGGTAGAGCTCCAGTAGGGCCAGGAAGCGGGCCACCACCTCCAGGGTGGAACTGCACGTCGCCACCAGACTACGGAAGCTGGCAGCCCCGACCACGGCGAGCTGCCCGCGGAGCACCGCGGCCTGCTCGGCCACGCTGACCTGGGCCACGTGCAGATGGTCGACCGCCACCAGCGGCCGGGCCCGGGGGGCCAGGGCGGTGGCGGCCAGCGCCGCGAACTGCTCCAGGCCGATCCCGAGCAATACCTCGGGCAGCGCGTCGGCGAAGCGCGGCTCCAGCGACGCGATCCGCGGGAAGCGGCTGGCCTGGGCCCGCTCCAGCCCGCTCAGGTGTGCGGCCGCCTCGCGGTAGGCGCGGTATTGCAACACCCGCGCGAACAGCAGGTCGCGAGCCTCGAGCAGGGCGAGGTCCTCCTCGTCCTCAGCTCCGGTATCGGGCAGCAGCCCGGCGGCCTTGAGGTCGAGCAGCGTCGAGGCCACCACCAGGAAGTCCGTCGCTACCCCGAGGTCCCAGTCGGCGCCGGCCAGCCGGATGTGAGCGATGAACTCGTCGGTCACCTGCGACAGCGCCACCTCGGTGACGTCCATCTTGTGCTTGGCGATCAGGCCGAGCAGCACGTCGAAGGGGCCCTCGAAGTTGTCGAGATGGACGTCGAAACGCGTGGGGGCGGCAGCCGACGGCCCCGCCAGCGGGTCCGCCAGCGGTCCTGCGAGACGGTCACTGAGCAAGGACTTCCCTGGCCAGGTTCCGGTAGGCAGTGGCGCCGGCCGAGCTCGGCGCCCATGAGGTGATCGGCTCGCCGGCCACGGTGGTCTCGGGGAAGCGCACCGTCCGGCTGATCACGGTGTCGTACACCCGGTCGCCGAAGGCCTCGACGACCCTGGACAGCACCTCGCGGGCATGCAGCGTGCGCCCGTCGTACATCGTGGCGAGCACGCCCTGCAGCTCCAGCTCGGGATTGAGCCGCTGGCGCACCTTGTCGATCGTGTCCATCAGCAGCGCCAGCCCGCGGAGGCTGAAGAACTCGCACTCCAGCGGCACGATCACTCCGTGCGCCGCGGTGAGCGCGTTGACGGTGAGCAGCCCCAGCGACGGCTGGCAGTCGATCAGGACGTAGTCGTAGTCGGCCAGCACCGGCCGCAGCACCCGTTGCAGGGACTGCTCGCGAGCCACCTCGTTGACCAGCTGGACCTCGGCGCCGGAGAGCTCGATGTTGCTGGGCAACAGGTCGAGGCCGGCCACGTTGGTCTTGACGATGATGTCGTCGGGGACGACGCCGGGCTCGAGCAGCAGGTGGTAGATCGTGCGGTCCAGCGTGTGGGTGCTGAGCCCCAGCCCGACCGAGAGGGCACCTTGTGGGTCGAAGTCGACCAGGAGTACGCGGCGGCCCAGCTCGGCCAGCGCCGCACCGAGGTTGATGGTCGTGGTGGTCTTGCCCACCCCGCCCTTCTGATTACACAGGGCGATGACGTGGGCCGGCCCGTGGTGGTCCAGCGGCTCGGGCTCGGGGCGTTCCCGGGTGGGCCGTCCGGTCGGGCCGGACGGGCTGCCGTCGGCCCCGGGCCCGTCCGGACCGGTCACCTCCACCCCGTCCAGCGCCGGCTGGATGGGCCCGGGTTGCGACCTCGACATGGCGCTGTTCCCCTCGACGATGCTGGTCGCCGGCGACGGTGGGGCGCCCAGGCACCGGCCGCCACTGGCCTGCCCGCGACTCTAGGAGGCTGCCCGGGGCGCCCGCAAGGAGTGCTCAGCGCAGCGCGCGCGGATGTGCGGCGGCGTAGACCTCGCGCAGCCGGTCGACGGTGACCAGGGTGTAGATCTGCGTCGTGGTGACCGAGGCGTGCCCGAGCAGTTCCTGCACGACGCGTACGTCCGCGCCGCCGTCCAGCAGGTGGGTGGCAAAGGAGTGGCGCAGGGTGTGCGGGGACAGGCTTTGGTTCAGGCCGGCCCGATCGGCCGCACTCTTGAGGATGCTCCAGGCGCTCTGCCGCGACAGCGGCCCCCCGCGGGCGTTGAGGAAGATGGCCGGGCTGCCGGCGCCGGTCGCGGCCAGGGCTGGTCGGCCCTGGACCAGGTACGCCTGGACGGCCCGCAGCGCGTAGCTGCCGACCGGGACCAGGCGCGTCTTGCCGCCCTTGCCCTGCAGCCGGACCACGGCCCCCTCCCGGTCGAGATCGTCGACGGCCAGCCCGACGGCTTCGGAGATCCGCGCCCCGGTGGCATACAACAGCTCCAGGAGGGCCCGGTCGCGAAGCGCAAGCGGGCTCTGGTCGGGCCCGGCCGCGGCAAGCAGTCGCTCCACGTCGTCGATGTCGATCGCCTTGGGCAGCCGGCGCGGGGCCGCCGGCGGGTGCACGTCGCGCGCCACGTCGTCGGCGACGACGCCTTCGCGGGCGGCGAAGCGGTGCAGCCCGCGGATCGCGATGACCGCTCGCGCGGCCGAGCTGGCCGATAGCGGCACGACCCCTTCACCGCCCTCACGGAGGGCGGCCAGGTGGGCTACAACGTGGGCTTCGCGGGCGTCGGCCAGGTCGGTGACGCCGGCGCCGGCCAGCCCGACGACGTAGCGCTGCAGATCGCGGCGGTAGGCCGCCAGCGTGTTCGCCGCCACGCCACGCTCGACCGCCAGATAGTCGAGATAGCGGCGGACGACCCGGTCGGCCGGCGTGCTCAGGTCAGCGCTTCGGCGAGCGGCACCGACTCCAGGCCGTGTGCCTGTGCCACCTGGTCCAAGGTGATCTGCCCGCCAACCGTGTTGACTCCCCTGGCCAGCGCCGGGTCGCGTTCGGTCGCCGCGCGCAGGCCCAGATTGGCCAGCTCCATGATGTAGGGCAGGGTGACGTTGGTCAGGGCGTACGTCGAGGTGTGCGGCACCGAGCCCGGCATGTTGGCCACGCAGTAGAAGAGCGAGTCGGCCACCCGGAAGGTCGGGTCGGAGTGTGTGGTGGGCCGGGTGGACTCGAAGCAGCCCCCCTGGTCGACCGAGATGTCGACCAGTACGGAGCCGGGGCGCATCCGGCCAACCAGCTCGTCGGTGACCAGGGTCGGTGCCTTCGCGCCGGCGACCAGCACCGCGCCAATGACCAGGTCGGCGTCCACGCAGGCCCGGTCGATCTCGTAGGTGTTGGACGCCACCGTCTGCAGGTGCCCCTGATAGATCCGGTCGGCCTGGCGCAGCTTGTCGATGTTGCGGTCCAGCACCATCACCTCGGCCTGCATCCCCAGCGCGATCGCGGCGGCATTCATGCCGGACACTCCGGCGCCGAGCACCACGACCTTGGCGGCGTAAACGCCCGACACGCCCCCCATCAGGACGCCGCGGCCGCCCTCCGCGCGCAGCAGGCACTGGGCTCCCACCTGGGGAGCCAGCCGGCCGGCCACCTCGGACATGGGTGCGAGCAGCGGCAGCGAGCCGTCGGCCAGCTGGACGGTCTCGTAGGCGACCGCGTCGATGCCGGAGTCGAGCAGGGCCTGTGTGCACTCCAGCGAGGCCGCCAGGTGCAGGTAGGTGAAGAGCGTCTGCCCGCGGCGCATCCGGTGGAATTCCTCGGCCACCGGCTCCTTGACCTTGAGAATGAGGTCGGCCTCGGCCCAGACGTCGTCGGCGGTGGGCAGGATCTTGGCGCCCGCGGTGACGAAATCGTCGTTGGGGATGGACGACCCGACGCCGGCCCGGTGCTCGATCACCACGTCGTGGCCGGCCCGGACCAGCTCGTGCACGCCGGCCGGGGTGATCGCCACCCGGAATTCGTTGTCCTTGACCTCGCTGGGAACGCCGACCTTCACGTTGGGCTACCTCCTCGCAGGCCGCGCTGCCACGGTGGCAGCGCGATTGTAATTCGGGGCTTCAGCGGCCGTCGCGGGCCGGCCAGAGGCTGTCGGGCGGTCGGACGGCCCAGCCCAGATCTCGCGCCCGGGCAGCGGCCAGTATGCCCACCAGGCACATCGCGTTCTGCACCTCACCGGCCAGCGACCAGGCCACCGCCTCGTCGAGGTCGACCCAGTGCCGCTCGATCCCGGCCTCCTCCGCTTCACCGAGATAGCGCTCGGCCGCCGGCACCTCGTTGCAGTCCCGGGCCAGGAAGATGCGAATCGCCTCGTCACTGCCGCCGGGGCTGGTCAGCGCATCGACGAGCAGGTCCCAGCGAGCGGCCCGGAGCGCGCCTTCCTCGAACAGCTCGCGTTGAGCCCCGGTCAGCGGCGGCTCGCCGGCCACGTCGAGCAGCCCGGCGGGCAGCTCCCACAGCGTCCGGCGCACCGGGTGGCGGTATTGCCGCAGCAGCAGCACCCGGCCGTCGTCATCGATGGCCACCACCCCGACGGCGCCGGGATGTACGACGTAATCCCGCACTGCCGTCCCGCCGCCGGGCAGCGCGATCTGATCGGACCGAACGGTCATGATCGCGCCGGTGAACCGGCGCTGCGACCACAGCACGGCGTACGGCTCGGCGGCGGCCACCGCTCAGCTCCCGGCCGGGACCGGCTGGGACAGCGGGAAGCCGACCGGCAGGCGCTCGGCGGCGTTGTAATCGACCGCCGCGCCGACAAAGGCGCGGAACAGCGGGTGCGGCCGGGTCGGCCGGGACTTGAACTCCGGGTGCGCCTGGGTGCCTACGAAGAAGGGGTGAGTGGTGGCGGGAAGCTCGGCGTACTCCACCAGCCGGCCGTCCGGGGAGGTGCCGGAGAAGACCAGGCCGGCCGCTTCGAGCTTGTCGCGGTAGGCGTTGTTGACCTCGTAGCGGTGCCGGTGACGCTCGGTCGCGTCGGCCCGGCCGTACGCCGCTGCGACCAGCGAGCCGGCGATGAGCACGGCCGGATAGGAGCCCAGGCGCATGGAGCCGCCCATGTCGGCCGTGCCGGTGACGACGGCGATCTGGTCGTCCATCGTGGCGATGACGGGGTAGGGCGAGTCCGGGTCGAACTCCGCGGAGTTGGCGCCGTCGAGGTCGGCCAGCGCCCGGGCCACCTCGATCACCATGCACTGCAGCCCCAGGCACAGCCCCAGCGTAGGGATCTGGTGGGTCCGGGCGTAGTGGATGGCCCCGACCTTGCCCTCGATGCCCCGTACGCCGAACCCGCCCGGCACCAGCACGCCGTCGACGCCTGCCAGCACCGCCGCCGCGCCGACCGGCGTCTGGCAGTCGTCGGACGTCACCCACCGGATGTTGACCCGAGCGTTGTGGGCGAAGCCGCCGGCCCGCAGGGCCTCGGTGACCGAGAGGTAGGCGTCGGGTAGGTCGACGTACTTGCCGACCAGGGCCACGGTGACGGCCTGCTGCGGGCGGTGGACCCGGACGAGGAGGTCGTCCCACAGCTTCCAGTTCACGTCGCGGAAGGGCAGGCCGAGCCGGCGGACCACGTACGCGTCCAGGCCCTCGGCGTGCAGCACCTTGGGGATGTCGTAGATCGAGGGCGCGTCGGCGGCTGATACGACCGCCTCGGTGTCGACGTCGCACATCAGGCTGATCTTGCGCTTCAGCGCCGGCGGGATCTCGCGGTCGGCGCGGCAGACGACGGCGTCGGGCTGGATGCCGATGCTGCGCAGGGCGGCCACCGAGTGCTGCGTCGGCTTGGTCTTGAGCTCCCCGCTCGGGGCGAGGTAGGGCACCAGTGAGACGTGCAGGAAGAAGCAGTTGTCGCGGCCGACGTCGTGGCGGACCTGGCGTGCGGCCTCCAGGAACGGCAGCGACTCGATATCGCCGACCGTGCCGCCCACCTCGGTGATGACCACATCGACGTCGTCGGCGGCCATCGCCAGGATGCGGTCCTTGATCTCGTTGGTGATGTGCGGGATGACCTGGACGGTGTCGCCGAGGTACTCCCCGCGCCGCTCCCGGGCGATCACCTTGCTGTAGACCTGCCCGGTGGTGACGTTGGCTGACCCGTGCAGATTGGTGTCGAGAAAGCGCTCGTAGTGGCCGATGTCGAGGTCGGTCTCCGCGCCGTCCTCGGTGACGAAGACCTCACCGTGCTGGAAGGGGTTCATCGTCCCGGGGTCGACATTGAGGTAGGGGTCGAGCTTCTGCATGGTGACCCGCAGCCCGCGCGCGGTGAGCAGGCTGCCGAGGCTGCTGGCGGTGAGTCCCTTGCCCAGCGAGGATGCGACCCCTCCGGTCACGAACACGTGCTTCGTCTGGCTGAACTGCGACCGACCGGACTGGGCCAAGGCTGACTCCCGCGGTTGTTCGGGCGGGCGTGGCAATCCGCGCGTCCACGGGAGCCCACGCTAACACGCAGCCGGGCTCCCGCGGCCGATCCGGTCGAGGCGCCGCAGCCACGACGTCCGCGCGATCACGGCGCTGAAGCTGACCACTTCGCTGGCCACGGTCAGTCCGGTGACGGCGGCCAACGCCCCGGCCCGGCCGCGGCGGCCGACGACCGTGCTCAGGGCCAGCCCGACGAGCCCGCCGACGGCGTTGGCCCCGGTGTCGCCCAGCATCGTCTGCTCGGCCAGGTCGGCCGGCAGCAGCGCGGCAGCGGCGCCCATCGGGCCGGCCAGAATGCGGCCGGCCGAGGTGGGCACCAGCGGCAGCGCGACCAGCAGCGTGACCTTGAGGGCCCGGCCCGGACGCAGGTCGAACAGGTTCACGAGGTTCGCCGAGCCGGCGATCAGCCCGCCGGCGACCAGCCGCTCGGCCGGCCCGGTGGCGACCGGCCCGGCCGCCAGCACGCCGGCCACGCTCAGGCCGACCGCCTTGACCAGGCCGGTGGTGATCCGGCCGTGGTGCAGTGCTGCCAGGTGGCCGGCGACTCCCTTGTCGGGAGCGGCATCGGCCAAGTCGTCGACCGCACCGGCCAGGCCGCCGGCGAGCCCCACCAGCAGGGCGCTGCGCCCGACTGCGGTGCCCGGCGCTGCGGCGTACGCGGTGAGCGAGCCCACCACTGCCATGACCGGTCCAGCGATCAGGCCGACCGGCCGGCCGGCGTAGTTCGTCCGGATCAGCCGGCCGGCGGGGCGGTCTGCGCGGCCGGCGGCGGACAGCAAGGCCCGGGCCCCGGCCGCACCGGTCGCCGCCAGGACCAGCCGGCCAGGCGGTCCGATCGCGCCCAAGGACGGACCGGGTCGAGCCGGCCGGCCGGTGGCCCTCACGAGGTGAGGGGCGGCACCCGCGACGACGCGCCGGTGCCCATGCCGTACTGCCCGCTGCGCCCCTTGGCCTCAGCCGCTAGGGCGAGGGTGGCGGCCACCCGCCCCGCCGACAGGCCGAGGTCGTCGACCGTGGACAGCGACTTGGTCAGCGCGTCGTCGGCACGGATGGCCGTGATCAGGCTTCCGGCACCATCGGCGGTGTCGGTCGCCAGCACCGTCGCCTTGGCCTGAGCGTCGAACTGGGTAACGAAGCCCAGCAGGGATGCATTGCGCAGCTTGGCCTGCGAGCCGGTCGCCGGCGGACTGGCCACGATCAGGGCCAGCTCGGCGGCCCGGGTGGGATTGCCGTCGACGCTGAGCAGCCCCAGGCTCTGGAAGCCTTGCAGCACTGCCGAGCGGGCGGCTACCGAGACCGACTTGGCCCCGACCAGCACCGCCCCCAGCAGGGCACCGGCCTGGGCGGCGCCGTCGGTGGTGACCGGGATCTGCACCCCCGGCGGCAGCAACTGCGACACCAGGCTCTTGATCTCCGCCGAATGACCGGGGGCGGTGAAGTCGGGTGAGAGCCGCACCCGCGAGACCACCCGCGCACCGGCCCGGGTCAGCTCGGTGGCGACCGCGTCCCGGTCGGCCGTGCCGCCGCCAGGCCCGGAGATGACGGCGACGCTCTGCCCCGCGAGCCGGCCCGAGAGCAGGGCCGGCGCGACCTGTTCGGCGAAGTCGTCCTGCTTCGCCGATTGGTCCCGGAGGCTGCCCAGATCGCTGCGGAGGGAGCGGTTCTCCGCCGCCAGACTGTTCACCCGGCCGTTCAGGTCGTTGAGGACCGGCCCGCGCAGAGCACTGGTCCCCAGCACCACGCCGACTGCCAGCGCGAGGAAAACCGCGGTGAGCGAGACGATGTGATAGCGGAAGTCGATCACGACGTGAGGCCCTGGAACCAGAACCGCACGCCGTCCCACAGGTCGGCGAAGACGGTGACGTAGGACCGGCCGACTTCCGAGGCGCCGAGGGCGGCGGCAATGGCGACCAGAGCAGCCAGCACGAGCAGCAGCAATGCACCGGGGCCGATCCGCTGGCGGTAGAGCCGGCTGACTCCCTTGGCGTCGATCAGCTTGCCGCCCACCCGCAACCGGGTGAGAAAGGTCGAGGCCATGCCGCCTCGGCCCTTGTCCAGGAATTCGCTGAGCGTGGCGTGGGTGCCGACCGCGACCATCAGCGAGGCGCCGTGTTCGTCGGCGAGCAGCATCGCGATGTCCTCGCTGGTCGCTGCCGCGGCGAAGGTGACGGCCTGGACCCCGAGCTCCTGCACCCGGACCAGGCCCGGCGCCCGGCCGTCGGGGTAAGCGTGGACCACCACCTCGGCGCCGCAGCGCAGGGCCGCGTCGCTGACCGAATCCATGTCGCCGACGATGAGGTGCGGCTGGTAGCCGGCCTCCACCAGCGCGTCAGCGCCGCCGTCGACGCCAATCAGAACCGGCTTGAACTCGCGGATGTAGGGCCGCAGCGCCCGCAGGTCCTGCTGGTAGTCGTACCCACGGACCACGATGAGGCAGTGCCGGCCGTCGAGGTCGGTGTCAAGGTCCGGTACGCCGACGCCGTCGAGGAGCAGGTCCCGCTCCCGGCGCATGTATTCCATCGTGTTCGCGGCGAACGCCTCGAGCTGGGTGGCGAGCCCCACGCGGGCGTCGGTCATCGACGCCGCGACGGATTCGGCGTCCTGCCGGGTGCCGGTGGCCACCAGCGTTGCGCCGGCGTAGAGGCAGTCGCCGTCGAGCCGCACCTGCTGGCCGTCGGTGAGCTGGTCGAAGACTCCGTCGCCGACCGAGTCGAGCACCGGGATGCCGGCCGTGACCAGGACCTGGGGACCCAGATTGGGGTAGCGGCCGGAAATGCTCGGGGCGGCGTTGACGACGGCGGCGACCCTGCACCCGACCAGCGCCTCGGCGGCGACCCGGTCGAGGTCGATGTGATCGATGACGGCGATCTCGCCGGGCCGCAGGCGCTTGGTGATGCGCTTGGTGCGCCGGTCGAGCTTGGCGATCCCGGTGATGCCGGGCAGCGCCGTGGCCCGGCCACGCCGCAAGGTGGCTCTCATCGTCGGCCAGTGTCTCACCGCCGGGAGCGGTCCCGGCCGACCGACACCCCCTCATCGCCGTGCGCGGCGCGCAGCAGTTCCTCGGCGTGGGCCAGGCCGGTCGCGCTGTCTTCCAGGCCGGCCAGCATGCGGGCCAGCTCCCTGACCCGGTCGGCACCGACGACCTCGTGGACGCCGCTCGCCGTCACCGAGCCGTTGTCGTCCTTGACCACGACCAGATGCCGGTCGGCAAAGGCGGCGACCTGGGCCAGGTGGGTGACCGCGATCACCTGATGGGTGCCGGCCAGCCGGGCCAGCCGCCGGCCGACCTCGACCGCGGCCCGGCCGCCGACCCCGGCGTCGACCTCGTCGAAGACCAGGGTGGGCACCTGATCGGCCGCCGCGAAGACCACCTCGACGGCCAGCATCACGCGGGAGCGCTCGCCACCGGATGCGGCCTTGTGCAGGGGCCGGGCCGCGACTCCGGCGTGTCCGGCGAATAACAGCTCCACGTCGTCGAGCCCGTCCGGGCCGATCGCGACGCGCCGGCCGTCGACCTCGACGGTGTGCCCACCGGCCGCGCCGAGGGGCCGGCCGATCTGGACGCCGATACGGGCCTGGGGGAGCGCGAGGTGGATCAGCTCGCCGGTGACCGCGGTGGCGAATAGTTCCGCCGCCGCGGACCGGGCCGCCGACAGGGCCAGGGCGGTCCTCGTCACCTCTGCCACGAGCTGGTCACGTTCGGTGCGCAGCGCGGTCAGACGCTCCTCCGATCCGTCCAGCTCCTCGAGCTGGGCCGCCGCCTGCGCCGCCCAGGCCAGGACGCCGTCGAGGCTGTCGGCGTAGATCCGCAGGAGTCCCTGCAGCGCCGCCCGTCGCTCGTTGACCTGGGCCAGGCGGCCAGGGTCGGCTTCGGCGGATCCCGCGTAACCGGCCAGCTCCCCCGCGACGTCGGCGGCGAGATAGCCCAGCTCCCTGACCCGGCCGGCCAGCTCGTCGAGCGCCGGGTCAGTCCCGCTCACCGCCGCGAGCGCGCGGTGGGCGGCGCTCAGCAAGGAGGTCGCGTCGATGTCGTCGCTGCTGGGATCGGCGACCAGTGCGGCGTACGCTCCCGCCGCTGCTGCCTGCAGCGCGTCGGCGTGTTCGAGCCGCTGTGCCTCGGCGCGCAGCGCGCCGTCCTCGCCGGCCTGCGGGGCGACCGCTTCGATCGCGGCCAGCGCCCGTTGCAGCTCGCCGGCCTCGCGGGTGCGGTCCCGGGCGGTCGAGGTCCGCGCTGCCAGGTCACGCTCGACCGCCTGCCAATGGTGGTAGAGCTCCCGGTGCCGGCTCAGCAGCCCTCCGACCGGCTCGCCGGCGAAGCGGTCGAGCGCCGCCCGCTGCTCGGCCGGGCGGAGCAACCGCAGCTGGCCGGCCTGGCCGTGCACCGTCACCAGCTCCTCCCCCAGCGTGCCCAGCACGTTGACCGGGACGCTGCGACCGCCGAGCTGAGCCCGGGAGCGCCCCTCGGCCGACAAGCTACGTCCGGCCACCAGGGTGCCGTCCTCGTCGTAGTCGGCCCCGGCGTCGGCCGCGTGCTGCCCGGCGGCACTGCCGGGGGGCACGCGCAGACGGCCCTCCACCAGGGCCTGCGGGGCGCCGGCGCGGACCCGGCCGGCGTCCCCACGGCCGCCGAAGAGCAGGTCGAGGCCGGCGACCACCATCGTCTTGCCGGCCCCGGTCTCGCCGGTCACCACCGTCAGGCCCGCTGACAGCTCCAGCGTGGCGTCGGCGATGACGCCGAGCCCGCGGATGTGCAGCTCCTCGAGCACGCGTCGCTCCTAGGTCGGGCTCAGTTCGCCGGAGTCAGGGCCGGCGAAGTCAGGGCCGGCGGAGTCAGGGCCGGCGAAGTCAGGGCCGGCGAAGTCAGGGCCGGCGAAGTCAGGCCCGGCGGAGTCAGGCCCGGCGGCCACGCCACCCGTCGACTGGCAGCTGGAACTTGGCCACCAGCCGGTCGGTGAATGCCTGCCGTTGCAGTCGTACGACCCGGACCGGCAGCGCGCCGCGACGGACCTCGATCACCGAGCCGGGCGCGAGGGACACCGTACGACGGCCATCGCAACGCAAGATGGCGTGGTCGCCCTCGGGAGCCACCTCCACCGAGAGGACCGACGTCGGAGAGGTGACCAGTGGCCGCGAGAACAGTGCGTGGGCGCTGATCGGGACCAGCAGCAGCGCCTCGACCTCCGGCCAGACGACCGGCCCACCGGCCGAGAAGGCGTAGGCGGTGGATCCGGTGGGCGTCGCACAGACCACCCCGTCGCACCCCCACCGCGACAGTGGCCGGTCGTCGACCCGGACCAGCACCTCGAGCATGCGGGCGCGCGAGCCCTTCTCGATGGAAGCCTCGTTGAGCGCCCAGCCAGAGTCGACCACCTCACCATCACAGCGCACGGTGACGTCGATGGTCAGGCGCTCGTCGACCTCGTAGGTGCAATCGGCCACCTTGGCCACGGTCTGGTCCATGTCGTCGAGCTCGGCTTCGGCGAGGAATGCCACCCGACCAAGCTTCACGCCGAGCAGCGGCGTGCCGAGCGGCCGGGCGATCTCGGCCGCGCGGAGCAACGTGCCGTCACCGCCCAGGGCAACGATGATCTCGACGCCGTCGGCGGCCTGTGCGTCGTCGACCACCTCGGCGCCTGGCAGCTGCAGTGTTGCCGCCTCGGAGCCGAGCAGCCGGAGCTCGAATCCTTGCGCCCGCAGCCGCTCTGCCAGCCGGCCGGCGTGCACGACGGTGTCCGGCCGGCCCTGGTGGGTGACGAGCAGTACCCGCCTCACGGCTCGCTCGCGACCAGGGCCACGTCGGCCGGATCCACCGGCGGCGCGTCGGCTCGCAGCCACAGGAAGAACTCGACGTTGCCGGCCGGCCCGGGCAGGACGCTGCGCGCTACGCCGGCGACCCCGAGCCCGCAGTCGGCCGCCGCCTGGGCCACGGTCACGACCGTCTCCGCGCGCAGCCGCGGATCCCGGACCACCCCGCCCGAGCCGAGCCGATCGCGGCCCACCTCGAACTGCGGCTTGACCATCGGGATCAGATCGCCGCCGGGGAGCAGGCAGCCGGCCAGGGCCGCCAGCACGAGGCGTAGGGAGATGAAGGACAGGTCAGCCACGATCAGCTCGACTCCCCCGCCGATCGCCTCTGGCGTCACTGAGCGGGCATTGGTCCGGTCGATCACGGTGACCCGCGGATCGGTCTGCAGGGCCCAGGCGAGCTGGCCGTACCCCACGTCCACCGCCACGACAATGGCTGCCCCGCGGCGCAGCAGGACATCGGTGAAACCGCCGGTGGACGCGCCGGCGTCGAGGCACCGCCGGCCGGTCACCCGTGGCCCGACCGGTGCGGCGCTGGCAAACGCATCCAGCGCGCCCGCAAGTTTGTAACCACCTCGTGACGCGTAGTCCGGCCCGGTCGTCTGGCCGGCCACCAGCACAGCCGAGGCCGGCGCCACCGCGGTAGCGGGCTTGGCCGCCGTCTGCCCGTCCACCCGGACCCGACCAGCCGCGACCAGCTCGGCGGCCTGCTCCCGGGATCGGGCCAGCCCGCGGCGGACCATCTCGGTGTCCAACCGGGCCCGCCGGGTCACCGCTGGACCTCCTCGCCGACGGTCAAGATGTCGTGCAGCGCCGCATGCACCTCGTCGTAGCGGGCGGCATGCTTGCTGACCGGCAATGTCTCCAGATCGGCCAGCCCGGCGACGGCGCGGTCGACGCGGGGGTCGCCGGTGCTCACCGGCTCCTCGCCGGCGTTGCTGCGCTGCTCCTCGCCGTTGTGGCTCACCTCGCTGGTCATGGGTCGCCACCTCCGCGGGGCCGAGTCGGGAGCATCACAGTACCGAGCTGGCCGTCCCACATGGGGCTCACGCCGGCACGGTCTCGGGGTCGAGTCCCAGCGCAGCCAGGGCCGCCGTGGCGGCGGCGCCCTCGGCGAGGATCGGGCCCGAGTGCGGGGCCCCGGGCCAGGTGACCGCGCACAGCGCTCGCAGTGCATCGACCCGCTCGGTGCCCGAGCCGTGCAGCACGAGCCGGTCGTCGACGGTACGGACACCGAAGCCACCGCATTGCGCGCGGCCCCGGTCGGCCACCACCGGCACATGCTTCTCCAGCAGTCCCCGCAAGTCCTCGGCCAGATAGCTGGGCTGCTGATGCCGCGGCGCGGCCAGCGTCTCGGCCGGCGTGGCCACCCCGGTGAGGACGAGCAGGCTGTCGGCGCCGGCAGTCACCGCACCCTGGACGTCGGTGTCCAGCCGGTCGCCGACGACGAGGGGTCGCCGGGCGCCGGTGCGGCGGACCGATTCGCTGTGCAGTTGCGGATAGGGCTTGCCGACTACCTCAGGGGTCTTTCCGGTGGCCAGGCCGACCGCTGCGACCAGGGCGCCGTTGCCCGGCAACGGCCCCCGGGCCGAGGGCAGGGTGCTGTCGGTGTTCGTGGCCACCCACCACGCCCCGCCACGCACCGCGATCGTGGCCTCGGCCAGGTCGCGCCAGCTGGTTTCGGCGACGTATCCCTGGACCACCGCGGCGGGCAGCGGATCCGCGCTGCGGACCGGCGACAGCCCGACCGCAGCCACCTCGCCGGCCAGCGCCTCGCTGCCCACCACGAGGACCGCACTTCCCGGGCTCAGGCGTCGCCGCAACAGGGCCGCCGCCGCCTGGCCGGACGTGACGACATCGTCCGCGGTCGCCGGCACGCCCATGCCGGACAGCAGCTCGGCCACCTCGCCGGCCCGCCGGGAGGCGTTGTTGGTGACATACGCCAGCCGCATCCCGTTGTCACGTGCCTGGCCGAGATATCCGGCGGCGCCGGAGATGGGGTCAGAGCCGAGATAGACGACGCCGTCGAGGTCGAGCAGGGCGACGTCGTAGATGTCGCACAGTCTCCGTCCGGCTGCCGGCCTGCCGGAAGGGTCGTCGGTCATGGCCCGCCGGTGATGGGGGGCATGTCAGGGACGCAGCGCAGCCCGCGCCCCCCGGAGCGCCATCGTGTAGTGGGTGACGTCGGGACGCATGGCAGCGGCGAGCGACAGGTGCTCGACGGCCTTGCGGAAGTCGCCGACCCTGGCCGCAGCCAGCCCGAGGCCAAACTGCGCGTAGTCGTCGGTGGGGTCGGCGGTGATGATCCAGGCGAAGCTCTCCCACGCCTCCTCGTACAGTCCGGCGTCGAACTGCGCCCGGGCCAGTGCCTCGCGGGCCGTTCGGGACTGCGGCTCGGCATCTGAGGCCCGGTGCAGCAACTGCACGGCCGCCGCCGCATTGCCAGAGTCGAGCAGGTCGAGACCGCGGATATACCAGTCGTAGGACTCACCGGCCGGCGCGCCGTCATAGGGCTGACCGTCCGCGCCGTGCTCGTCCTCGTCAGGCACCCGCTCTCCGCCTCCCGTGTGCTTCGGTGTCGGCCCGCCGGAACTAACGGGCACTTGCGGGCCCATCGTGCCACGCTGGGCCGTTGGGACGGCCGGAACCGGCACCGAACAACGATCATGTCGCAGCGGCCGCGGTCAGCCGCCGGGCCTTGCGGACCTCGACTTCGTAACGGCTGACCGGACCGCCGGGAGTGCGCCAGAAGCGCCGTCGGAGCGCGCCGTCGATCTCGATGATGTCGCCGGCCCGCCACTTCAACGCCGCGCGTCGGGCCGGTGCCAGCTAGGCCACGCAGGCCAGCGTGTCCACCCGCCCGCGGCGGTCGGGCACCGGCCGATCGACGACCAGCCGCCAGGTGACGGTTTGGTCGCCGCTCGGCATCTCACGTACCTCCGGCGCGGTGGCGAGCCGTCCGACCAGGTGGACGACATTCTCGTGCAGCGTCATAGGGCCTCCTTCGACCACGCCCAATGCTTGCGGGGGCCGACGGCGGTGCGGGTCAGGTCCTGCGCTTCTGTGCACGGTGGTCGGGATGGGGACAGCGGCAGCCCCCGCGGGCATCAGCTGCGAGTGGGTGGCTCCGTCAGCGACACCAGGCGTTCTTCGGCATCGGTCTCGCCGTCGTCGACGTCGGCCGTCGCTTCGAACCAGGTGCGGGCTTCCGCCGTCCGACCGGCGGCGAGCAGCGCCTCGGCGTAGGCGTACCAAAGTCGCGCCGACCACGGCCTCGGCCGAGCGCGGTCGGCGGCGTCGCCCAGCATCACCACGGCGGCATCGAGCTGGCCGAGGTCCTGTCTTGCCCCAGCCGCGACGATCAGCATCTCGATGCGGCCGGCCTCATCCAGACCGCTCGACTCCTCCGTGGCCAGGGCGATGGCGCGTTCCGGGCGCCCCAGGCCACGCTCGCAGTCGGCCATCACCGGCAGGTGGACGGCCGACCCGCTCATCCGGCGCTCGGCGCGCAGCTCGGCCAGAGCTTCCTGCCACTCCCCCGCGGCGTAGGCAGCGAGCCCGACCGCCTCGCGCACCACCGCGATCCGGGGGGCGAAGGCGCGGGCAGCCCGGGCCTGCGCAAGCGCAGCGGCGGGGTCGGAGTCCAGCAGCGCCGCGGTGGCCACCAGATGGGCCGCGACCCGATCTGCCGTCGCCGGGACCAGCGAGCGCAATGCCCGGCGCACGGCCAGGTCCAACTGCCCCGGGGCCGCGTCGGGGGGAGGCTGCACCTGGCGCGCCTCGCGCGTGCGGTCCTGCCCGGCCCGCGCCTCCCCTCTGCGCGACCCGGCGCCCGACCCCGGCTGCCGAGGCCCGGGTGCCTTTGACCTCGGCGCGGCGGCCCTCCCGGCTGTCGACCCAGCGCTGCCGCCCTTGGCACGTACTGGGCCACGCGGATCAGGCGGTCCCGGGTGCTCGCGCTTGTCGGGCACTTGGTGAGCCTCCTGCGGACGGATCGGGGCGCGAACGCCAAAAGGGGCTACTCCGCTGAGTAGCCCCTTTTGGGGAAGTTGTGTCCGGCGGTGTCCTACTCTCCCACGCAGTCTCCCACGCAGTACCATCGGCGCTGAGAAGCTTAGCTTCCGGGTTCGGAATGGGACCGGGCGTTTCCCTCTCGCTATGACCGCCGAAACTCTGTTGAGATCACGGTCGACAGACCGCACCTCAGGAACCGCACAGTGGACGCTAGTTAAATTTGTGGTCAAGCCCTCGGCCTATTAGTACCGGTCAGCTCCATGCGTCGTTAGTCCGCACTTCCACTTCCGGCCTATCAACCCGATGGTCTAGTCGGGGGCCTTACCAGGTTGACCCTGTGGGAGACCTCATCTTGAAGCGAGCTTCCCGCTTAGATGCTTTCAGCGGTTATCCCTGCCGAACGTAGCTAACCAGCAGTGCCGTTGGCACGACAACTGGCACACCAGAGGTTCGTCCGTCCCGGTCCTCTCGTACTAGGGACAGCTCTTCTCAAGTCTCCTGCGCGCGCGGCGGATAGGGACCGAACTGTCTCACGACGTTCTAAACCCAGCTCGCGTACCGCTTTAATGGGCGAACAGCCCAACCCTTGGGACCTACTCCAGCCCCAGGATGCGACGAGCCGACATCGAGGTGCCAAACCATCCCGTCGATATGGACTCTTGGGGAAGATCAGCCTGTTATCCCCGGGGTACCTTTTATCCGTTGAGCGACACCGCTTCCACAAGCCAGTGCCGGATCACTAGTCCCAGCTTTCGCTCCTGCTCGACATGTCTGTCTCACAGTCAAGCTCCCTTGTGCACTTGCACTCGCCACCTGATTGCCAACCAGGCTGAGGGAACCTTTGGGCGCCTCCGTTACATTTTTGGAGGCAACCGCCCCAGTTAAACTACCCACCTGACACTGTCCCTGATCCGGATTACGGACCGAGGTTAGACATCCAATTCGATCAGAGTGGTATTTCAACGTTGACTCCACAGACACTGGCGTGCCCGCTTCACAGTCTCCCACCTATCCTACACAAACCGAACCGAACACCAATATCAAGCTATAGTAAAGGTCCCGGGGTCTTTCCGTCCTGCCGCGCGTAACGAGCATCTTTACTCGTAGTGCAATTTCGCCGAGCCTATGGTTGAGACAGTCGAGAAGTCGTTACGCCATTCGTGCAGGTCGGAACTTACCCGACAAGGAATTTCGCTACCTTAGGATGGTTATAGTTACCACCGCCGTTTACTGGCGCTTGAGTTCTGAGCTTCGCCCCAAAGAGCTAACCCGTCCCCTTAACGTTCCAGCACCGGGCAGGCGTCAGTCCGTATACATCGTCTTGCGACTTCGCACGGACCTGTGTTTTTAGTAAACAGTCGCTTCTCGCTGGTCTCTGCGGCCGTCAGACGCTTCGGGGGCAAGCCCCTACACGCCCTTCGGCCCCCCTTCTCCCGAAGTTACGGGGGCATTTTGCCGAGTTCCTTAACCATAGTTCGCTCGATCGCCTTGGTATTCTCTACCTGACCACCTGTGTCGGTTTGGGGTACGGGCCGCCACGACACTCTCTAGAGGCTTTTCTTGGCAGCATGGGATCATCCGCTTCGCCTGAAACGGCTCCGCGTCCACTCTCAGGCACGTGAGGTGCGGATTTGCCTACACCTCGCCCTACAGTGTTGCCCCGGGTCAACCAACGCCCGGGTCGGACTGCCCTCCTGCGTCACCCCTTCGATTACCTACTACCAGTTCGGGTCACGCGCTCCCCCGACTCGTCCCGAAGGACTCGCCGGCTTCAGGCGCTTAGCATTGCTAGATTCGGTATGGGCGCATCGTAGCGGGTACGGGAATATCAACCCGTTGTCCATCGACTACGCCTGTCGGCCTCGCCTTAGGTCCCGACTTACCCTGGGCGGATTAGCCTGCCCCAGGAACCCTTGGTCATTCGGCGGAGGGGTTTCTCACCCCCCTTTCGCTACTCATGCCTGCATTCTCACTCGTACGGCGTCCACGACTGGGTCACCCCGCCGCTTCGCTCGCCGTACGACGCTCCCCTACCCATCCACACGTCTGGACGGACACCTCGAAGGCGCCCGCCGAACTAGTGTGTGAATGCCATAGCTTCGGTGGTGTGCTTGAGCCCCGTTACATTGTCGGCGCGGAACCACTTGACCAGTGAGCTATTACGCACTCTTTAAAGGGTGGCTGCTTCTAAGCCAACCTCCTGGTTGTCTGTGCGACTCCACATCCTTTCCCACTTAGCACACGCTTGGGGACCTTAGCTGATGGTCTGGGCTGTTTCCCTCTCGACTACGAACCTTATCGCCCGCAGTCTCACTGCCACGCTCTCACTTACCGGCATTCGGAGTTTGGCTGATTTTGGTAAGCTTGTAGGCCCCCTAGATCATCCAGTGCTCTACCTCCGGCAAGAAACACGTGACGCTGCACCTAAATGCATTTCGGGGAGAACCAGCTATCACCGAGTTTGATTGGCCTTTCACCCCTACCCACAGCTCATCCCCCAGGTTTTCAACCCTGGTGGGTTCGGTCCTCCACGCGGTCTTACCCGCGCTTCAACCTGGCCATGGGTAGATCACTCGGCTTCGGGTCTAGAGCACGCGACTCAGTCGCCCTATTCGGACTCGCTTTCGCTACGGCTTCCCCTCACGGGTTAACCTTGCCACGTACCGCTAACTCGCAGGCTCATTCTTCAAAAGGCACGCGGTCACGAGCAGCCACAAGGACTGCTGACGCTCCCACGGCTTGTAGGCACACGGTTTCAGGTACTATTTCACTCCCCTCCCGGGGTACTTTTCACCTTTCCCTCACGGTACTAGTCCGCTATCGGTCACCAGGGAGTATTTAGGCTTAGCGGGTGGTCCCGCCAGATTCACAGCGAATTTCACGGGCTCGCTGCTACTTGGGATCCCAATCGGGAGGCGTTACGTTTTCGTCTACGGGGGTGTCACCCTCTGTGCCGGGTCTTTCCAGGACCCTTCGACTAACGCGACGCTTTTTTACTCCCTGTCAGGGCGGCAGCCCCGACCAACTGGTCCCACGACCCCGATCACGAAACGCCTGCCGGCTATCACGCGTGATCGGTTTAGCCTCTTCCGCTTTCGCTCGCCACTACTCACGGAATCGCGGTTGCTTTCTCTTCCTGTGGGTACTGAGATGTTTCACTTCCCCACGTTCCCTCCACTCGCCCTATGTGTTCAGGCGAGGGTGACAGGACATGACTCCTGCCGGGTTTCCCCATTCGGAAATCCTCGGATCACAGCTCGGTTGGCAGCTCCCCGAGGCTTATCGCAGCCTCCTACGTCCTTCATCGGCTCCTGGTGCCTAGGCATCCACCGTGTGCCCTTAATAACTTGACCACAAAGATGCTCGCGTCCACTGTGCAGTTCTCAAGGT
>JAABUK010001887.1_pt1 | contig 38866 bp, 40 predicted proteins | sample 5559141 | NCBI WGS metagenome assembly JAABUK01 (sample SAMN10711869, study PRJNA513367) | rock metagenome | isolation source: Antarctica rocks | place: Antarctica: Victoria Land, Pudding Butte nord | collected 2016-01-03 | reverse complement strand
AGCGCGGGAGGGGGAGGGAGGAGAGGGAGGGGGGGAGGGTGGAGAAGAGGAGTCGGGTGAGGGGAGGGAGGCAGAGGAGTAGGACGCCGAGGGAGGGGGGGAGGGGGAGTGGGTTGGGTGAGAAGGATCGGTTGGCGGCGGAGGCGAGGAAGGCGAAGTTTGCGCAGAAGGCGTGAGGGGTGGGATGGCGTGGGGATGGTGTCTTGCTGGGTGGCTTTCTCGGTGGGTTATAGGGAATATGTTCATCAGGAAAGATAGCTGTTATGATCGCTGTGGGAAATGGAACGACTAACATTGCAGAGAAGGTACTGGTACTGGCAGTTAAGAAGCATCAGCTGATTGGCACCACGATCACTGTGCAAAAACCTCAGAGAATGAATATCATACACTGGTAGAAGGATCTTATGAATACTTTTCAAATTATCCCATGCAACCATGATAAAATGCAATGTGGCGTAGCGAAATCGCCATGATCAAATCGCACATGCAAAGAAGCCCTGACCCACACCAACAACAGAGCTCCGAATACGCCAGCGCTGACATGATAAAAGGGTATCACATCCACCTCCACACAAACATCAAGTTCAACTCATCCCCGCACGCCACAATCCATGCCCGACCAACCGCTATCCTCTTACCCAGCAACCATCACTGATAAACAGGAACCCCATACCCAGCCCCCGGCCCCTGCGTCATCATCATGCCCGCCTGCCCCATCTGCATCTGCGCCTGCTGCTGCTGCTGCTGCACCTGCTGCGCCCTCAACATCGGCAAATCCCTGAACCACTGATGCCCCAACGCCTCGAGCGCCGAAATCCGCATCTCCGGTCTCAACTGCAACATCCGACTGATCAAATCCAAGCCGACCTGATCGATCTGCGGCAGAAACATGCGCAAGTCTTGCGTGGCGTAGACGTGGAAATTGGACTTGTACTCGGGGAACTGGCTGATGCCGGGCCAGGAGCGTTCCGAGGGGGTGCCCATGATGCGGAAGATTTTCTGCAGCTGGTCTTCGTTTGTGGTGCCGGGGAAGAGGGGGCGGCCGGTGTACATTTCGGCCATTATGCAGCCGGCGGACCAGATGTCGATGCTGGTGTTGTAGGTGCGCGAGCCGAGGAGGACGTCGGGGGCGCGGTACCAGAGCGTTACCACTTCGTTGGAGAATGTGTTGACGGGGATCCCGAATGCGCGCGCGAGACCGAAATCTGCTAGTTTGAGCTGGCCTTTGTTGTTAATGAGGAGGTTTTGCGGCTTTAGGTCTCGGTGTAGAACTCTGTTGTCGTGACAGAAGGCTATGCCTTGGAGGAGTTGGTACATGAATGATTTGACGGTGATGTAGTCCAGTTGGCCTCCTGAACCACGGCTGTCCATGTATTTCTTGAGGTCTTTGTCCATGTACTCGAAGACGAGCATGAGTTTGTTTTCCGTGTGGATGACATCGTGGAGGGAGACGATGTTTTCATGTTTGAGCTCTTTCATGAGGGAGATTTCGCGAATGGCGGTGCTGGGTGTGCCTTCTTCGCTGTCGAGGTGGATTTCTTTGAGGGCGACGAGTTCCCCTGTTTGCCGATTCCGACCTTTGAAGACCTAATAACAAGAAGCTGATCAACTTGCTGGGAACAAAAGGGTTGGCTCAGAGGGGTCATACAGTTGCATAGGTTCCCTCACCGAGCTGCGACGCCTGTCAGCAGCTTGCCTATGCGGCATAGTTTTGACATCTTACCTTCTCCAGCTGCTGGAAGGAGCTTGGATGTCTCTTGTCCATGCCTTGACTCGTGAATTCCCTCAGCCTCTTTATAGGCCTGTCGTACTCAAGCACGTTCGCGGGCGCCACAAGTTGATCTGTAATTTGACGCTTCAAGTTGGAGTTCCTCGAGGGTTGATGAGCGAGATGGTGTTGTTGAGCAGGGTATTGATGAGCAGCAGGGCGAAAGGGTTGGACTTGAGGGTTTAAATTGCCTGGCTGCTGTGAAGTATTTGAATCCATTGGGAGCGGTTTGTTGCCAATCAGTACTAGGCGCTGCCCCACAGTCTGCTTTTCCGGGTAGCGAGCGTGCAGATCTATGAATAGATTTTATATGTTGAAAGGTCATCGAATGAGGTAGATATGGTGCACTTGCATATGACAAGTACGAAACTGAGGTCGAACGATAGTTTCATAGGATTCTGACTGATTTAATTGAGGACACATACCGTTGTGGCGCTCCACCGTTCGTTCTTACCTCCTAGGAGCCTTGCATACGTCCGCAGCCCTACGATAGGATGGGCCATCTTCCCGTGTCCAGGAACGAACGAAGGGAATTCTGGATTTAGTATTTTCTTAATCATGTTCGTAGAACGTACACTAAAGGTGGGTCATGGTCCAATAACAATTGCAGTACAAAACTATGTAGCCACGATGGAATCCCGCGTCCGATGATGTAATACAACGAGAAGAACATTCAAAGACCCCGTCCATACAGTACATGTGGAGAGATCTATGATCGTGGCCCAGTCTCTTCAGCTTGCCTTTTGTACACTGTTACAATCCAAAACTTCCATCCATCCCGTCCAATCCAACAAGGCCACTGACGGCCGACATTGTCATCCCATTGAACTCGCCTCCCAAATCGCAATTGCTTAACTCTTCGCCACTAGTAAATTCTTCTTCCGAAAGGCTGATGTGACTTTGTGCCGGCTGGTCACCCAAGTCGGAAGATAGATTCCAAATATCAGAATACCAATCAATGTTCGCGGAAGGAGAGGGCGACAAATTGGACGAAAATATGTCAGCCGAAGCTAACAGTCCGACCAACGAAGGTTGAGCTTCATGTGTGAGAGCGCCGGCAGGGAGATCGTCGTGACCACTCGGTTTGACGGTTCCACCAGAGCCTGGAGACACTGGCCGAGGGCTCGGAGTCGGATCATCATTGAAAGAAAGATAGTCCAAATTCGGTGGCTTCACTGGCTCAGTTTGATCAGGAGACTGCGAAGTACTGATGCGCTTCGAACACTGGGCGGCCAAAGGATCAGAAACAGCAGACCAACTACTGTTTTGGCTATTGCTGCGAGCGTAAAAGGTGTTGTCTGTCGTCGAGAGGGTCGGAGCAGTTGACCGGCGTCTATTGCTACTTTCCCACTCGATCACAGGTGCATTGCCTGCCGAGAAGCGCGAAGCTATGGCTTGAAATGTGCGAGCTGATTTCGAGACAGTCTTTGGTGCAGGCATGTTATCGTAAGACGATCGTCGTGATGCAGGCTCATCCAGTGCCCGAGCGTTCGTCGACAAGCGGTCGACACTCATCATTGCGCATGCTACTTTTTTAAATTCTGCAGCGCCGGGCGCCCCGTTCCGCTCAAGGATCTGGATGACAGAGCACAGAAGTCTTTGGCTGTCCTTGATGAGTTTACCCTTGCGATCGAGATTTAGCCCCTGAAATAGCAGGCCAAACCCCGCAAGCAACAAAAACTCAATCTTGTTGAGGCAGAACGAAAAGCTCATTCTACGTTCTTCAAGCAGCTGAATGATCTGGATGATGTGTTTGCTGGATTGCGCAAGAGCAATGACTGACGATGCAGCTTTATTGCCAAGGCTGGATCCAACTGCTGGGCGATGGATGAGTGTGCGAACATAGTGATAGCCAAGCGACTGCCCATGCTGATTAGCCTCATTCTGGATGTTGGTGGAGGACAACATACCAATAATGGCGATCTACTTCCAACAACATTTGTGCTTGGCTTGTCTTGTACAAAATGTAGTCGAAGGTGAGATGGCAGACAACCTAGCCAGACGTCGAGCTCATCATTGAGCGCGCCAATCTTCTGAATGGAGAGATTGTGGGATGAAGCAGCAGGATAATTCTCGTCGAGGACTTTGGACATGATACGAGCTAAGCGAAATAGGGCCAGAGCGCTGGAGATTCGAGTCGATTCACCAGGCAACGTGGGCTGGAAGCCTTGCTCAGTAACATTCTCGTCGTCAACATCTGCAGGGTATTCGGCATGAATGTCCCCCTCGTTGAGTAGTTTCGGAAGACCAAGGAGGGCAGCGGAGAAGCTACGACGGATTAGCGTTAATGATATGTTGAATGATCGCCTTTGCTTACCAGTCCAGTGTATACAGGGTCCAAAACACCTTCTTTCTGCTTTCGCTAGTCAACGCTCCCAGGGAGAAACGCTTTTGACTTTGGTGCAGTCCAAGACGATGTGAAAGACTGATTGCCATGCCCTTATAGTGCAACAGCTTGTTGTAGTCTGCCTTCGCTATGCAGTAGATTTGAGCGAGTACAAGGCATTGCAAGGTGGGCAGGGTGTTTTCAGACAGCACAGACTCTAAAGCTGCTTGCCATTGAGCTTCGATGTTTTCGACGTCTTGCTTATTCCACTACAAGAAAGTCAGAAGCTGACAAATTTATCTCCGGTCGGCAGGGTCCATACCTCAGCAGACAGAGCCGCAATGCCGAATATTAAATTCAATTGCGCAATTGCATGTTTATCTTTGACGCCGTGAGGATTCGCGACATACTCCGTATACAGGTTCAAGACTGCAGGCCTATTGACCACTGGAAACAGTGGAGCCCATTCTTGGAAGAAGATGTTGATCATCTGATCTGAAACCAGACGAGGAGGAAGCCTAGATGCTACTGAGGCCGACGACTTCTTTATAGATATGGTCTCCTTTTTCTTGGTAGCGAAAAACGCTGCAACCTCGAATTCACCGCATGGCTTTCCACTTTCCTGGACCTTCGCTTTGAAGATATCTTCTACAATCAGAGGATGTGTGTCACTTTCATGAGATTCAAGACCTACCAACGAAAGACCGTCCACTTGAGGAGCCCATAAAGAACGAGTCCGACGCTTCACCATCGTGCAGGCATGGGGATTGTTGAACCCTAAATGTATCCTCTTGCGGTGGTGTGTCTTCCGTGGCCTTCTTGGCCTCTGCCAAATCGACCGACGACGACTGCGTACTCGATGGCCGTCGCAGCGACAAAAAATCCGGACGGCTTTTCGACAGCATATCGATCTTCTCATCCTGCTCATCCAATAGATCTTTCAACTCTTGGACTTCAGTCTCCAACGCCCGCACTCGTTCTTCTAGAGATTCTGTGTATCCTCGCGGGAAGGCTCGACGACTAAGCTTATCAGACGTTTTGCACACGAACCCAACGTTGGCACACTGCGAACAGCATGGCGTGATGCCGTCACATCGTATCTTCTTGCTGCGGCACCTATCACAAGCTTGGGCGATCCTACTTTGCGCACTTGTTCCCAGCTTGATCACTTTCATTGGGAGGATGCCTGGCATGATTGCGATCTGTTCGTTGGTCGAAGGATTCTACCGTGATATACAGCTGGATCAAGGGAGTCATAGATGTTCACGGGTAGTTTTGAAGAGCGTTCTGGTTGGCACAAGACTTTTAAACCGTTGATGTTTGTAAGGAGATGGGGGGTGAGTTGTGGAGTAGGCCAGGGGAAGCTATGAGGTCAATTGTTGACTTTGCTGCCAAGCACGCACGAAAAGCCTCACGATCCGACCACACACTTTCGGGAATACTAGGGACGTTCGAAGCTTGGGGTCTTCGCATGATTGGTTGTCGCGATCTCGACTTTACACTATTCTGTCAGCCTGGGCGTGAGCTGCGCTCTGTATTTGCCTTTTTGGCTCGGAAGGCGCAATTAGCTCTTGACCTGTGGAAGAAAGTAAATGCGGGGGTTTAGCAGCCAATCGCCAACATGGCCACGGAAGCATCTAGACCATGGCAACAAGTACCGGTAAAGCTATGGCGGGATCTTCCACTGCTGAAAATCACTGAAAATCACCCCGGGGCATCGATCTTCCTCGCAGTCCGGAGAAATTGACTCGATTGAGCGCGATGCTGTTGAGTCGAACCAGAGGATTGTCGATTGGCAACTCTCCCAACCCATGCTTGGGATCGAGGTACACTCCTCTCTCAAATGACAAGTCTTGAGTGATGACTGCAGTGACCGTGGTTTTCAATAGGAAGTATTCACAAGAAAGAAGTACGCAGAAGAAAGAAAAGCTGGCGGAGACATCGGCGTTCGGCAGAACGTCGGCGTCAAACAATGCCGCCAAGCTCTGTGCGATGACGGCATGTGGTCAACGAGCTGTTTGCTATTGTGAGACAAACCACTCCATCTACTCACTCAAGACAATTGAATCCTTGCACAAGCACAATTTTCACTCCTCGTATACTCCCATCAAATAAACAGCCATGTCTCTTTCATTCCGAAACCTTGGCTCTCCCATCTTCCGCACCGCCCTCCGCACACCAGCCATCTCCCAATCCCGCTGCTATGCAACAGGCACCTCGGACTGGTCCGGCAGACACGGTGACGAGCATGTCACTAATCGAAAACATGAACTCGATGTCCAATCCGGCGCCGCCCAGAGCGGAAAGAGGGAGAGAGCAAGTGGTGATGAGAAGCAAAGCCAGGCTACTACGGAGAAGGATAAAGGCAATCAGAACGAACAGGCAAAGAAGGATCTTCCTGAAGCGCCTGATGTGGTGATTGGCATGAACGACGAGAGGGGTGGCGTGAGTCCATCTACAAATGGTTGCGATAATAAAGTGTTTCGCTGACGGTGTAGCAGATGGGCCACAAATAAGGCGAAAGTGTCTATGAATGGATTTCGGAAGGTCACACTGTGTAGCTGCATTTTCCGGCGTTAGATCGAGATTATGGGTATGGCGCTGTAAGGGACGATTGAAGTCATTCACTCCCCGGCTTTGAGACCATCGATGGTTGTCGGATAAGTAGTCAATATGACCTGACACCGTACTCCATATGGTGTCGTATTGTCATTCGTCTTTCCCGACCGAGGTTCAGGCAAGCTGTCGGTATCACCGACCAACTTTGAAGGACAGTACCTATACTAGCATTAGTAAAGTATCAGGCGCGATCCGACCTAGAGTCTCACATCATTCTTGCCTACTTCCACAATCTCGTCTTCTGAGACACGAACCCCTCCGGCACCTTCGACATAAGCCAGAGGTGCATCTCCCATAATTTTCCTAGCACAATCGCTGACTGTGGTCCCCTTCTTCACTAATACACAATCCTTGAAAACCGCATTACTCCCCGGTCCTGCCCCAAATCCATGAATGTTCCTCACTGGAAAGACCGGCACCAACCCCAGAAGCTCCGCAGCTCTCGATAAAACCTGTACGACGCCCGTAGAACCAAACCGATAAAGCACCATGTCCTTCAGGTTCTCGATCCGCGTTTTCAGCTTCTCATCCAGCTCTTTCAAGCCTCCGCCGTCCGGATCGCCGCTGTCCATCAGGTCTTCTCTGGTATCCACGAATTCACTGCCTTCCACATATTTCACGAATCCCTGCTTTGCCAATTTTCGCAGGAAGACTTCTGATATAGCTGAACACAAAATTATGGATTGCGGATCTTGCATCTTTGCGATCTTCGAAATGTTCTTGTCTGCATCCGGATGGTCGATCTTATTGAGTGCGAATACGGTGGGAAATTTCTCATCTGTGAAAGCATTGACAACAGAGCTGATCGTCGCTTGGGACCAATGTTCCAGCGGTTCTTTGAGTTTCAGACGCTCAAGTGTACGAGCAACTGTCTGCGGTGTACTGCCGTATCCGCTGAACTGATTCTGAAGGGTTTCGACGGGGTTGGCCTCTTTGAGAGTCAGCCAAAAGTCGGCGTTTGCGTGGCAAGTGTGACATACTAGTGGCAACGTGACGACGTTTTATAGAACCCCTAACCAGAAGATTAGTATTAGAGATGCGGTAGATGGCCGACGACCACAACTGACCACTTTTCCATTAGATTTCCTTCAATCCATCGCACGATTTCAGATCTTAACCACACGATATCCTGAGAAGGGTCATAGCCTCTCGTAGCCTTTCCTTCTGCATCCGTCGTTCCACTGACATCAACCACATGTACCAGTGCATCTGCATGCCTCAAGTCGTCCAGAAATTTATTCCCGAGTCCCTTCCCTTCGTGTGCCCCAGGCACTAAGCCGGCGACATCTAGCAATTCGATAGGTACCGACCTTTTACCCTCCACACAAGCGCCATAGTTAGGCTTGCAGCGATCAGAAACGTCGTAACGTGCACAGGCGCAGGAGATCTGGAGATAGCCTATTGCTCGTTGGGGATCGATAGTAGTAAAGCTGGAGGTGGTTGTGTGAGTGTCTAGGTCAATCGAGGATGAAGAGGTTGCTTACGGGAAGTTGCCTGCATCTTCCAGTCAGTCAAGGCTCTGCTGGAACGCAAGGCTCTATAGACTTGCCGACTTTTGAGCTGGCATCTGTAAGACTTGAGAAGGTGAAAGTCAGATGAGGGAATATTTACTGGATTCGAAGCCAGCTTACCTGTTCAGCGTCGTTGATTTGCCGGATGATGGCTTACCCACCAAGCCTATCAGAGGGTCTCGAGGCATGGCCGCCTTTTAAGTTGCCATCGTAGACTAGTGCAAAGAATACCGCAAATTTAGAGAGACAGAGCGTAAGGTCTCCTCCAGGTCGAATCTCGCAATCTCGTGCTCTCGGAAGTCCAGGGCAATTAGTGTCCCAATGGAGAATACTGGAACGGCAATACTCTTCCGTTTTTCCTCGGCAAACCTTCCTTCCCAATGTTCCTCGGAATTTAGCAATTATGGAAGGGTTATTGTTTCGATGACCTTTTAGTAGTCGCTCAAATTCGAACAGAACATAAAGCCAAACGGGAGCTCATGTAATCCTTCTTGCTTAACATTTCAACCATTTTCGCTAACCGCGTTAGAGCATAAGTCCGTTGAATAACATCATGTCTTGCAAGGTGGTCTTTAAGAGCATTTGTCTTGTCGTTCTTGTTGAGACCGCTGGACGGGTGGAAAAACTGGCTTAAGAGCATACTGCGAATTCAATAGTGGACTACGTGGTAAGCCACGGACCCACTTGTTCAATGGTTGCGCCAATGTCCCATTTATTCTGTATTTAGTACTGTCCGTCGGCGCAGTCTTGTCTATAGCACACTGCGAATACAATAGTGGACTACGTGGTAGGCCACGGACCCACTTGTCTAACTGTTGGATCAAGGTCCCATTTATTCTGTATTTAGTACTGTCCGTTGGCGCAGTCTTGTCTAGAAGGGTTCACCCCCAAATGGTCCATACCTCCAGCCTTATTCGGTTAGTCACCCGGAGCTTATGCTTCCGAGCTCCGGGGCAAGCTCTAGGGTACTCTGGGGCCTGTATACTAAGTTTCCATAACTTAACAACGAAAAGGATTCTTAAAACGATTCGCCGTAGAGACTAATTAATCTAAAGAGTACTATAAGTCCATAGGCGAAAGTAAACCATTAAAGTCTATAGTTGGGGAGAGAACAAGCGTGGACCATTTGGGGGTGAACCCTTCTATATTGTGGCAAATCTGGACCTGCAACCTCGAATGTATTGTAGCTGGAATCTGGATTCGCTATCTCGTCTTCGGCCAGCTTGAGCATTAAACTTTGTCCAACGCATGTTTGGTCTACAAGTAAGCTACTTTATACTCGATCTTTGCGTAGATGGGTTCATGCAATCTAAGGGGGGGGCTGTTGACCTAGCAGTGGCATTCAATTGCTTTGCGAATCTTGACTCGTAACAGTTTTGCTGTTGAGTTGATACCACAATTTGAATATATATATCTACCTTACTCTCAATTACAAGTTATCCTCCGAAAGCATGTCCGAATACATCACAACATTCTTGCCGTGCGTATCCTTGATAGCCAGACAAAGAAATATTCTGACATATACAGAGCATCGAAACAAATAGAGAATCCACACCCACGCTGGCATGGCAATTTCCCCCCTGCAGAAGCCGTCTGCATCGAATATCTCGCAAAAAGGGGCCACTTCGTCAACGAAGACGATAGGCTCGAAGCTCTCCAGAGAAACAGCAAACTTCGCATAGGAAACAAAGCTAGCACCCACAACGCACGCGTTGACTAGCTCGATGAAGTTTTCCTTGGAAAGGACAGGAGCAGATATGCAATGGACACAATCTCCATGCTGGGTGTGCGGGCGACACCCACCTTGAACAGGCATTTTTCGGGGAGCTTTTCGCAGGATCAAACCTCGACAGAGGCTGCGAAAGGTAATTTCTTCCCGTTGGAAATTGCTTGCAATATTCGATATCTAATATTTGAAGAAATAACTAACACGTACAACATATTATGGCTGAACTACGAATCACCTGCCATCACCGGGCGCTCATCTCTTTACGAAATCACGGGTGTGTTGCACAGCATGTTGAGAGGTTTGGGATCTATGGGCACAGTACGAGGTCAATAGGTTGCAATGGTGGTGAAGCGGGAATTGATGGTTGAGAAGTGTCACCAGCGACCTTGAGATGGTTTTCCGTGACTGCGCGCAATGCAATCTCTGCCTCTTCGAAATATTCTTTTCGCCTGCTTGAATGTCCGCCTTTGTTGTGGGCGTAAGTAGTCCTCAGTTTCACTTCTGACACTCTAATCCTCATCACCAGGCCCGTGTCACTCACTTTTATTACCACTGAGTCAAGCCATTACGTTGCCTTCGTCATCTGTGAAGAATATGGTACTTCCTGGGTCTAAGGCGTATGCGAATTCTGTGACTAGGATTGCAATATGTGCTTCCCGAGACAAAATGTTCATACTTGCAATATGTATATCACTGTACCATGTCGTGGAAACATTCAATATTACTTGAAAAGACAACCCTCTAAGTGATCACGTCTCCACGAGCAGCTCCGTGCGCTGATGGATAGTCCTCCGGACTTATTAGAGCTCTGGTTTTCTGAAGTGAATTTGATGATCAGATAGTTGAAAGTCGCTGGATGGAGAAAGGAGATACACAGGACTAGTTGAGATGTCAATTTCGAAAATCATAAACTAGCCACTATATGTTCTTTAGAACATACATTTCTACAACGATGATGCCTCTTAGGCGGTATGCCTACCTCCCCAACACACATATCGCATCGCTGATACCATCTAGAAATCGAAACCCCGGTTGCATGATTTGGAGATTGCACTATACATCCACAGCTGTATCTGCGGAGGCGATGCTCAAAGCAACTTCGTTCGTGTAGAGAAGGATTGCAGGATGGTCAGATAAACGTTCCCTAGGGAGCTCTGATTTCGAGAATCGAAGTACAACATATTAGGTAAGTGAGATCTACTCTGGCTCTACGCGGCAATCGTGCCCGGGTGAGAAACAATCGTAAAAAATACAGAAATGCGTCTTTCAATTTTCCAACGATGGCTTGTAAGCCTGCGATCAAGAGAAATCATCTTCGGGCATCATTTCGTTATGGGCCTTTTGAGAAGCGAGATACTCCTGAACAACAGGTGATTCGAGAAGCTCTAATTTCTGGAAACACTTACGTTAGCGACATCCACCCCTCATACAGCATCGATTCTACCTTCGATTCAAAGACTTCATAGGCATGGAGCATCAAGGTCTCCTCCAAGTCTCGCAATCTTCTAGCGTTGTCACGAGTAGCTTGCTCAATGATCTTGTCCTTCAAGAGCTCCTCGATGTATTTATTGCTGCCTTCGAGCCTGAACAGTTGTTGTTCAACTCGGTTTTGCAATGTTGTAATGGCCCGCAGATTGAAGACATCCCACAGATGTTCCTTTCGTGCGAGGCTCTCTAGTTGTGACAGATCCAGCAATACCTCGTCTTTCCATGAGGCCTGCAGCTCCCTTTCTCCGTTGCTATCTTGCAGCAGTTCGAACTCAAGGCCGTCCTCTTCATTGATGACAATGAGCCAGACATATGAGCCCTCCCAGCCAATCGAGTCACCTTGGCGAAAGAGTCGGAATCCAGGAGCTTCTTTCGAGACTGCTTTTTTGGCCAGCCTCAGGGGGTCGTCGTCGGGTATGTCGAGATCGAGAAAGAGCTCTCGAGCAGATTTCATGTTTGATTCTATAAACCCATATGAGAACAGCATCTCGCATGCACCCTTATCATCACCGTAGGTGATAGTAATCTCCTCATTGATAGTCGTCTTCTTCCCATCTCGAAGAGCAAGTATGGCATTTCCATTACCATCTGTATCATAAAGCGCTTTCGTTTCATTGCCTGACGCGTGGTTTGCCATATCAATGCATGGGACCACAGCATGGCCTGTACCGGGAAGATCCAAGGCTCGGGACCTGTACATCGCATCGATCTGCTTCCAGTCGTCGAAGGTCAAGGTTCCCGTCTCAGTATCCCACCAATAATTCTGGCACCACTCGATGGAGGTGGTCTTCTCTTGTAACATCGTAAATTCACGATTCAGACTTCTCAATTTGGATTCGAGAGCTGCTTCTAAAGACGTCCCTGTGAGCAGTAGTCGCTCTTCGTCGTTCCAGAATGTAGGTATGGGTATGCGAGGGGGTAAGAATTTCACATATCCACAGAAAGGATTCAAAACTCCTATTTCACCTTGCGTAGCAGCATTGGTCAACTGTAAAAGTAGAAAGATCAAGATAGCTCCACGGGCTGTCTACCATATATTAGTCCTTACCGACTGGTCAAATATCTTCTTTAGAGACTATTGAGGGTGAGCTACCCTTGAATATGCACCGAGAGCTTCAAGGACCTGCAGGAGATGCCTGTCTGACTTTGCGTAGATCCAAACATTGTCCAATGACAAGACTAACTCTTGAGGTACGGTCAAGAGTAGTGCGTCGCTCTCGGACTTCTCCACGGTTGTGACCACTCCGGAGCCTCTATGTCCGGTCCGAATTTCAACTCCAATGAACTCGATGTTATTAATTCGAGCCCATGGAGTCAAGTCGTCAACTGGCAGATAGTCCCGATGCATGGTGGTTTTTATGTAGCTACAATTCTTCTAACCACAAGCCATGGCGTAGCAACTTCCGAAGTGGTCTAAGGAAAAGAGAATCGTTGTAGAAGAGTTCACTACCTTCTGGTCCAAACTTACTTCTGGTCCAGCCCTAAGGATTAGCCACCCGGAATTTTTGAAAATCCGTGCTCCGGTGCCAAGTTCTAGGGTACCCTTAGGCCGAAAACTATCGCATCTATAGATCCTCAGCCAGCCTGATAATGCAAAATATTTTGGTATAAGAAATATTGGGTCTGACGTGTTCTATAATCCTTATAGCGAAAACAAGTTGTCAAAGTCGATGGTTGTAGAAAGCGAGGGCGCGAACCAGAAGCAAGTTTGGACCAGAAGGTGGTGAACTCTTCTATGGTAAGCGGGATCTAATCAAGGAGTATTGAAATACTTTAGTCTCCTACCTAGCTCCTGTAAATTAAGATGATCTGCGGTCTAGCCATCATGGGCTTAACCGCTGCCTGGTGTGACCTCTCACCTCGGATATACCTCCTTCTGGCTTCGCTGAAAACTCCTGCATGCCTCGAGGTGACGAACATCAATATACGGGACGCTTTCACCCACAAGCAAGCCGTAATTTTTACTCGATCGTAAAGAGATCGCTGACAGGCTCTCCACAGTAGGGAAACCAAACCCTACTGTACCGGCGCCAACACATTGAGCACAATTGAGTCAAAAGCGCTGACTGCGCGTTGATTGTTCGGATAGAGTTACATTACTTGTGGAGAAGACAACCCACCAGCTTTTTGCCAAGTGCAAGCAATATGGTAAATGCGTTGGACTCAACACCAAGGCCCAACTTTGCCCTTTTCAATGAAGCTCCTTGAAGACCTCTTGGAAACTGTCACGCTTGCCAAAATTATCCCACCACTCTCGAAGCTTAGGTCCAGTCTTGAAGTCGGGTACAGTCTGCTGTATACGCCCCTCGAGCTTCGAGAAATCAGAATGATCGGTCGTTCCGAGGGCCCATAAAGTGTGAGACAGCCACGGGACAATGTGCAGATCAGCGAGAGTCACGTGGTCGCCAGTGGCATAAGGGAGACCTATATGGCGCTCGAGCTCGTCTAAACCGGCTGCGAACTTCTTGAATCTGGCGGCAGTATCCTTGAAGAATGCATCACGATCCGCACTTGACGCGTCGGTGAAGATACTGTACAGGGTACCATTCTCCTCGAGCTTTGCGCCATGGAACGCGTTCGCCGGATCAGCAGAATGATACTTCTTCAGAGCAGTCTGCCGAGCGGCAAGGTAGGCGTACAAAGGAGACGCCTTCACTCGATCAACTTCGCTGTTGTCTAGGCATCCGTAAAGGATAAGACTGGTATCCAGATCGCTCGAGTGGACCAGTTCGATCAAGGCATTGGCTGCAGCTTTTTCCTGAGTCCCAGCAGGTGTCAGATCAGGCCCATCCACAGAGGGTCGAGATACGTCCAGAAACTCCAGAATTTGCCGCGTGTCAACGAGCGGTTCACTCAGATGTGAAGCTGTCAACGTGGGCACCGTCCCATTGGGGTTCTGCTTGAGATATTTGGGGTCAAGATTCTCGGCCTTCACTGGATTGGTCTGTGTGAACATATCTTTTACTCGTGCGGATGGGGAAGACCTACACAAATCGATTTCCTTGATGTCAACCTCACTCTTGCCAAACCCCTTCTCAGCCAGACCAAGATGCGCGACACCAGCCCATTGCGACCCAACCCACGAATACAGTATCAGCTGCCAAATGTCAATTGACCATTCTTTAGGAGAGCGTTGACGCTCAGCAAGTACTTTTTGACCACTGGCCATACTATCAACGAGCGACATTTAGAAAGGGGCTATACGAAGAGGCCTCGAGGTAGTGGCAAGGGTTGGGCGTGCAAAGGATAGTTCTCTGTTCGGCTATGGACCCTCTAAAAGGGTGTGCTTTTAAACAATCACTGGAAGCAATCTCGCATGAGTCTTCGCCTACAGAGTCCACAAGGTATCATTTTCGTCATGCGTAGATCCGTAATCACCACTCCAAGTCAGGAATGGCGTACTAAGCTTCGGCAACTGTCACCTAGTCCAGCTTTACAGCGAGCATCCTCGCTACAGGGTAGGCCTGTGATTGCACGTTGCATCATGCAGCCAAGGAGATGAACAACATATTGCGTTGTGTCCAGCCTTTTAGATTACCCGTCTTGGCAGACGCTAGTGAAAAGACAGTCGGTTTCCTGAAAAGGTTCTTTCCCTACTAGGGCCAAATCTGGAATTTTAGCTGGTAGCAATCACACTTCCACGAGTTCCTTCTGAAATTTACAAATGACTAAGATAGCGGATCTGCAAAAGTACTTAACAATCGTTATCCTGAATACCGCACACGGAGGGGAAGTGCTGAGGCTACCTAATCCCTTGTTGACTCTCAACCAGCTCGGCTTGCCAGCCGGGGTCTAAGCCTGGCGATTACTCGCTAACCAAAGGCCCCATAGTGTTTACGTGACGTGTGTGACACATGTCGTCATGTCGTGGCGCCTGGCCGGCGATCTGCCATTTGAAGCAGGGGTCACTGCCTACAACAACGTTTTACTTGACCAACATTTACTTGTCCAGCATTCATTGTGCAATTGGCCTCCTTACCCTGTGGATCTTCCAACATCCCAAAACTGCTGTCTTTGTGGTGAAAAAAATCCGCACAGTACATTGGGACATCTGTGGACTTCCAATTCCGTGCATAGGGCAGCATGGACCATGCGAGTACGGTTGAAAGCAGTCATGTCAAAAAATCAAAACCGTCAGGACAAAGCATGATGGAGGATGGAGGCGAGCATGAGAGCGAAGAAAGTGAGGGACAGCGTATTGAACGGCTTGGGAGAGAAAGGCCGGCAAAACTCAAGTCTCTTGGAGCAGAGATATTGTTTTGTTACTCTGTCATTGCTTCGCAGTTCATGGCCGTAAGTTTGCTCTTCGCAGATGGCCTTAATGATCCACCGGCACAATATTGACTTTTGGTTGGAGGAATACTTCGTGTCTGGTTTCAACGTTATTCTACCGACACTCTTAATCAAACTCGGTATTCCTCAAAGCGGAGCGGTCTGGCCAGCGGCCGCTTTTGCCCTCGTCACGGCAGCCTTTCTCTTGCCATTCGGCCGTCTGTCAGACAAATATGGTGCCTACCCGATCTTCATATTCGGGTTGACATGGTTCTGCGTTTGGTCCGTGATAGCGGGATTCTCGACCAATGAATTGATGCTAGACTTCTGCCGTGCTCTCCAAGGATTAGGACCTTCAGCCTTTTTACCTTCAGGCGTTGCCTTGATGGGCAATATGTATCGACCAGGTCCACGCAAGAATTTGGTCTTCAGCCTTTATGGCGGCTCAGCACCTTTAGGCTTCTTCTTCGGCGTTTTCATCGCAGGCTTAACAGGACAATTCTTACAATTTGGTTGGTACTTCTGGATAGGCGCATTGCTACTTTCAACTACAACGGTAGCTGCGATTTTGACCGTGCCGAATGATTTTCAAGAACACAAAAAGATGACGGTAGAAATGGATTGGCTGGGATCGGCACTCATCGTCTCAGGACTAGTACTTGTAGTCTTTGCATTTACTGATAGTGCTGGAGCACCCAGCCAGTGGAGGACGCCATACATCTATGTTTTACTTGTCCTAGGATCTATACTCCTTGGTCTCGCTGTATATGTCGAAGGTTTTGTCGCCAAGAACCCTCTTCTACCGTTCGACCTTTTCAGCATACCATACATCAATCCTCTATTCATAGCCCTTTTCTTCTCATATGGCTGCCTTGGGATATTCCTTCTCTATGGAACACTCTATATGCAAGACATCATGGGGGCTGGTCCCCTACAGGTTTCCGCCTGGTTCAGTCCCATGTGCGTGGGTGGAATTGTTATCTCAATCCTGGGCGGCTATGTTCTCCATCTCATTCCTGGGACGGCGCTGGTGGTCGTCGCCGGGCTTGGCTGGGTAATACCATCAGTCCTCTTTGCCGTGGCCCCCCCAGGAGCGAATTACTGGGCCTACGTCTTTCCATCCATGCTTTGTGCGACGATTGGGATCGACATTACTTTCAATGTAGCTAATATCTTCATCACTACGAACCTCTCATCAAAACGACAAGGTCTCGCAGGCGCGTTAATTAATAGTCTTCTCTATCTGGGCATAGCCGTCTTGCTCGCTTTTGCAGGCTTTGTCCAGACGGAAACAGAGAGTCTCGGACTAGAGCGGAGCTACCAAAGTGTGTTTTGGTACCAACTCGCCTGCGCTGCTACAGCTCTGGTCGTTATGGCTGGTTTTGTGAGGCTTCGGAAGGCCGAAAGTGGATTGACCGTTGATGAAAAGGAAGCGCTCGCAACGCAAGATACACCGGTTTTGTTCAGAGCTAGGACTTCTTGAAGTTCAGCTACAGCTTGTTGTCCTAACGCCATATTGAATCTCTCGACCTTGGCTGCCTCCTGAGATGTAATTTCCGCTTTATCAACTCAAACCGTGGTAACAAGCTTTGTCAAAGACATGCCTTTCAAGGGTATTCCTTTGGAGACACCCAAATACGAAACCAGAGCTTAGCTTACAATGCCACATATTTAGGTTCTTTAAGAGACGTAGTGTGGCTCATGTGTCGCGTCCACTTGTTTCGAGGAAGTCCCACTTGGATCTTGCGTACTTCCGTCTAACCTAGTTAGGAAGGCAATGATCAGTATTCAAGAATTGATACACAAAGAAGGGACTAAGAGTCGAGCCATTTGAGATCCATACTCCTCCTAGCCTCGACCCCTGGTCGATCATGACAAGCGCTGGACGCCTTACATATGCAAGGCGCTTTGTCATGGATCCCTTTCGGACTAACGTCCGCATCAGACGTATGAGTCCCCGAACTCATTAAAGCCGTGCGCTACTCACTACACCACAATATTGATCCCGAAGCAGAAAGCCTCTTGCCTCCAAAACATTTGAGATAATGCCCTCTCGGCAGAAGGCCATTGTGATCAAGAGCCGCGGAAATGCCCATCTCATCTCTGATGCTCCGATCCCAAAACTTCCCGATGGCTACATTCTGGTCAAAACGGTCGCCGTCGCCATCAACCCTACGGACTGGCAACATGTCGATGGTGAGGGAAAAGCGGGCTCCACAGTCGGTTGCGATTACGCCGGCACAGTGATGGAGGTTGGTAAGAATGTAACGAAAGCTTTCGCGCAGGGCGATCGAGTCTGCGGCGTCGTCCACGGAAGCAATGGCGACAATCTCGAGGACGGCGCCTTCGCTGAGTATGTCACTGCAAAAGGCGATTTGCAAATCCCAATCCCGAAGGGTATGAGCTTCGAGGAGGCCGCAACGCTAGGCGTAGGCATGTATGACACTTGTCCACCCCTATCGTCAAACCAATATCGGCCCTGATGAGATACGGCGGTCGCAGTACTACCGTTGGCCAGGCTCTCTACCAATCACTAAAGCTGCCGTTGCCGACCCAACCAGCCAGACACCCATTTCCATTGCTCATATATGGCGGCAGCACTGCCACTGGTACTCTCGCCATCCAGTTCGCAAAGCTGCAAGATTCCCCACCAGACATCTCACAAGACTGAAAAGCTGACCGACCTGGGACAGCTCAAACCTAACCGTCATCACGACATGCTCACCGCGAAACTTCCCCCTGGTCAAGAACCTGGGAGCCGACGAAACTTTCGACTACAAAGATCCGAGCTGCGGCAGCAGAATCCGCGAATACACGACTGACAAGCTCAAGCACGCTCTGGATACCATCTCCATAGACGCGAGCGCTAAGACGTGCGGCGACGCGCTCTTCACCACCGGTGGCACCTACAGCGCTCTTGAGCCCATTGCTTGTCCGCGAGAGGATATCGAGAGTCAGAGTACATTGGCGTACACGGTCTTCGGGGAGGCTTTGACCGATTATGGCCGATCAGCCAGCAAGGAGGACTTTGATTTCGGCGTCATGTTCTGGAAGCTGGCGGGACAGTTGTTGGAGCAGGGAAAGGTGAAGGTGCATCCACCAAGCGTGAGGCCGAATGGGTTGAGGGGAGTTTTGGATGGGATGCGGGAGATGAGGGATGGGAAGGTTAGTGGGGTGAAACTTGTTTATAGGGTTGCGGAGACTTAGTGAACGGCTCGATCTGGCTTTTTTAGAGGGGCGTAATTCTGCACCTTCCAGTCGATAGGATTGTATGAGTTCTTGACCAAGACCTCATCTGGGTTTATCTTGGGCAGTTCGGCAGGGCCAACGCCATCTAACCATGCGGCATTGTTGGTCGTGATGTGAGGATAGCATTATGATGCGCTGATCTGTGGAAAGAGCGAAAATAGTGATGAATGGAAAGTCCTTGACCATGGAGTCAAATGCCGTTGGAAGCAATCTATTTCATACAAGTGTGCCCGGAGAAAGCACGGAGTTAAGCATAATGCTCCACACTAAGATCTACCCTTACACGGACACACCGGAAGCATTGACGATCGAGCGATGTACGTAACATAGGCGTGATAGCCTTTCAACCTTCTTCGGGTAAACTACTGAGATACATCGAGGTGATCTTATAACCAATCATGACTTGGGAAGAATTAGCATGGATTGCACCCGAGACATATTTTCGGTGATAACGGCACAGCCGGACTTGAGGGTCGCGACGACGCGTTGGGGTATAAAAAGTAGTTAGGCTAATTATGAAAGTCTCTACTGCTCTTGCACATAACTCAGTCTTCAAATCACTCTTCAAACTACCGACCACGGAATCTACTACATCATCGGCATGGCTGAATCTCAAACCTTCAAAGGCTGGGTTGCCCACGATGAGTCTTCGGCGGACGGCAACATGAAATGGGAAGCATACGCCCCTAAATCATTCGAGGAGACAGATGTCGAGATCGAGATCAGTCACTGTGGTGTTTGCGGGAGTGACATATCCCACCTGCGCTCCGGCTGGAAACCAGCGGATTACCCGATTGTCGTTGGCCATGAGATCGTTGGCCGTGCGGCGCGAGTGGGACAGAGGGTCAAGGGCATCACAATCGGCGATCGCGTAGGCGTTGGCGCGCAGTGCAAAGCTTGCCTGCGGCCTGATTGTCCTATGTGCTCATCGGATGAAGAGCATCATTGCCAAAATGAGTTCGTAACGACATACGACGCCAGGTTCAAAGATGGAAGCAAGGCCATGGGAGGATATGCGACATGCTGGCGCGGCCCCGCAGAGTTCGTGTTCCAGATACCGGAGGGAATCAGGTCAGAAGTTGCGGCTCCTATGCTTTGTGGCGGCCTGACGGTGTATTCGCCATTGATAGAGAATGGCGCCGGGCCGGGCAAGCGAGTCGGAATCGTAGGTGTGGGTGGTTTAGGGCACTTCGCAATCATGTTTGCAAAAGCACTGAAGAGCGACAAGGTTGTCGCAATCTCTCGAACATCCAGTAAGAAAGACGATGCTCATAGCATGGGCGCAGACGACTTCATTGCCACTAGTGAGGAACCAGATTGGATGACCAAACACGCGAGCTCTCTGGACCTTATCATTTCTACCGTTTCTGGAGCAGGCCTTGAGCTTGAAAAGTACCTTGCCTTGCTTGACCTTAAAGGTACCCTCATCCAGGTTGGTGCTCCTGAGGATCCAATTCCTGCATTCAATGCATTCGCGCTGCTGAAGAATAATCGGAAAGTTGGAGGCAGTCTGATCGGTTCGAGGAAAACTTGCCGGGAAATGTTAGAACTTGCAGCGAAAGAGAATGTACAAGCGTGGGTGAACGTTCGGCCGATGTCCGAAGCCAACGAGGCTGTTGTTGACATGGCGAACGGGAAAGCGAGATATCGATACGTCCTCGCCAATAAGTGACGTCCTGTAGGACCGTATGAAACATGCGAGGAATATTTAGTAGATCAACTCATTCGTTTGGCGCTTTTTAGGTTCGAAAACGTCCTGCGGTCCTGCGACATTGGTCATGATTCAGTAAACCGCACATTGTGTAGACTGCAATTTAGACAAATATGTTCAAGTTCTTTACCAGATGTTTAGAGTGAATGTTTGAAATGTTTCCGTGACTTCGCCCGGAGTATATAGCCTGCCGCGATTAGGTAGCGCGCCTTGGCGCCGCCAATTACCGATCAACTCTAGCGCATAAACATCTACGCCCTTCCCCTCTCCTTCCAGCTTCCTCTATGAAGTTGCTCGCTCCTCTGTTGGCCCTTGGCCAAGGCTTCCTCTCCCCAGGACAGTCAAACAGAGTTGCCAACAACCATACTGTGATCAACGTAAGTCAATTAAGAATTTCCACTTGTCTATGGCTGCTCATATCCCTCCAGTTCGATGACATTCCCACTCAGGCAGGCCTCGCCAATGTTCCTTCTCCGTACCATCACCTGAATTTCGACCTCTATAGCGTCTTCAAGCCTGACGACCCGGCCTTGGAAGGCATGATTTCCAAGCATGACCTCAATTGCGCAGTATCCTCCCCAAATGCGCTGGTTGGATCAAGGCTCTACGAAAACGGGCATGGAGCCTCGTTTGATATCGCCAATGCGACTGCTATGAGCCTGGAGGGCTTGCAGCCATACTTCACGCTGAGATCGTTCTATGTCAAGCCAATGGATGCACCTGCTCCAGGAACTACAGTCTACGTCAAGGGATATAGCAAAGCGAAGAAAGAACCTTTGGTGTGGCATATTGACTTCCCAAGTGGTTATCACCTTCCATTTCTGGTTAAGATGGAGGAGTATAGTGGTGAGGAATGGAATGAGGTCTACAAAGTTGAGATAACAGCGGACTTTGGATATGATGCATTGGACTGGGAGTTTTGCATCGATGAATTGGAGGTACAATTCTTTGCACTATCGGAAGAAGAAGAGGAGGCTAGGTGGGAACGCCACGCTGTTCTGGACCATGCCGAAGAGATATAAACGGTGCTCCAACAGCACCTCAATGACGCCAGGAATAACGGACGACTCAGCAAAGGCATTCTCACAGCATCAGAATCTTTCAGTGAGGATGTCCCAAATGTTGGACCAAACTTTTCAGAAGTAAGTCTTCTACCTCATTAAAACCCCCCGTTCCAGCCTCCTGTGAACACGGACTTCACGAGTGCTAGAAGACCTGGATACAACCGATCGAAATCGTGTCCGCAGTCTACCTGCTCGGTGTCAACGAGCTCACCTGTCCAAATGAACCGGCAGCTTGCCATGCTATACAGTTGCTCTGCTTTGTGGAAATCGATGAGTGACTCGCTTCCCGTGACAAAGGCTGTTCTAGAGGGACTAGCATCTTCTTAAGACTCTGCTTGATGAGACTTATGAACGTGGCTACCGTTGCACTGCCTCAAAATCGAAGTAGCAGTCGTTCGTCGTACATTCACAAGCCACTCACTTCCCTTGATAGCTGTTAAGTTAGCCAAGGACTGTCGCAACTTGAGACCAGCAGATGTTGTTCTATCCCACAGACTGAGGCCACTCAATAGTCAACAGTTGATTGAACCCAACAAGCCAGCTGAGGTATCTTACCCTTTAGGCAAGCTCAGAGCCCAGGCAGGTGTCAAAGCAACTTTGCACCCATTGACATTTCTCGCTGTCAGCTGAACCTCTCCAGTCCATTCTCGCTCATCACGGCCCTCGATTTGGCGAAATTCTTGCAAAATCCTCACTATAACATAGGAAGCTTCTGTTAATGCTTTGAATTTTCCTGCACACACGCGGGGACCTCCTCCAAACGGAACATACTCCCAAGCGCCTGGCTTGAATGGGTTCCACCGATCTCGATTGAAAAGCTTGACGTCCGGACCCCAAACAGAGGATAGGCGATGAAGAACGTAAAAGCTTGTGTCAAACCCCGTTCCGGCAGGGATGTGAATTGGGGAGGCGCCGTCAGGGCCGCCGCCAACTGGGAGCGTTGTATCAACAAGCGCAACGCGGTTCATTTGAGAAAGACAGGATACAAGCGGAGCACTATTAGCATAAGATGGGTCAGCAACTTCGTGGATGGAGTAGAACGGCCTGCAGATATATACCTTCGTGTATAATGTTGCGCAGATATCCCATTTTCTGCAGCACATCGATGTCAAGTGCCCTTTCGCCTAGTGCAAGCACCTCCGTCCGTGGTTGTTGCCATACGAGAGGGTGGCGGGAGATGAGGAAGAAAACGTTACTGATGAGCACTGCAGTAGTCTCCTGAGCTGCCATGAGAGCCTGTAAGATTCGATTACGGAGCTCTGTTTGGTCCTCTGTCTGTTCCGCCATAGCGTACAAGAGGATGGGGCGTCGCTGCTTGTCGCTAAATTCTCGAGAATGGCCATTGTTGGACAAGAACTCACAGCGGTAATTGAGTGCCTTGGTAACATATTTCTCGCCAAATTCATGGGTCTTTTTGCACGATTCAGGCCACCTCGAGTCTCGGCACAGGAACCTGAATGGACGCAGGGCGATGCAGAAACCTGATCCGTACATTGCAAAATCGAATGCTTCCAGAAAAGTCTGATCGTCAACTGAGGTGCCTCCAGATAACGACTTCGTCGACTCCCCAGACAGCCATAAGGTCGCAGTGTCGAGATACTGTTAATAATCAGTATTGAATGTGGCGTTCATAGCACAGAATGGTCGCTGACAAGGCAGAAAAATAGTGGTTGTAAGTCCACAGTAGATCCATCTCTTAGGATCTTGTCAATGACCATCCTCAAATACTTTTCCAAGGCCGACAAATCGGTCATATTGGATTTGTTGAAGCTCGGTTTAAGGAGAGCTCTCGAGTGTTCCCACACAGGACCATCGGTTGTGATGAAGTCACTTCTACAAAACGGATCTTGAGCAGGAAGGCGGACAGGTTGAACCCCCCAGTCCACGAACTTCGAGCTCCAGACTGTTTGCAGATTTTCGGGTACGATAGAGTTAATATTGGATGAGCCTAGAGAGTTGATCTCAAAGGTTGGACCATACTCATTGTAACGTCGAACAAGTTCCGGAAGATACCGGTTCTTCTCAAACAGTTTCCCCGTCTGCAGACAAAGGTCGAGACCGAGGAAAGGATCCTTATGTGGATATTTCTTAGGTGGTTGGCATCCGTTCGCACGAGCCAAAGTCCGGCGACGTTGGATTTTGGCTAGATGATACAATGTCACCAGACAAGTCACGCTGACGCACAGTTGTAACAGGATGGCCATAGTAGTCCTCTAAGCAAATAGAATTTCTAGTGGTGTAGGATTTAAGAGAGTGCTGTTTCCTTTGCTGTAGGCCAAAACTATTCGAGATAAACGGTGACTTTTCCAACTACATACCATTAGACTGTTGTAACGCACTAATGGTAATTACGCGATATGTAACATTCCGGGTATACATCAAAATCTTGTGTCTCACCACGATCCAATTGGGAAGAGATGACCAGGCGACCAATAGTCTTGTTTGCGTGTCACAAAAAAGTAGGGATTCACCTCAGCCGTCAGGTGCGGGATGCAAGGAAAGGCTTGCATACTGTGCTAGCTTAGTGGACCAATGCCACACATCGTCATTTGGTCCCGCAGCCGGTAGCCTGTGCGCCGAAAGAGATTGCAAGAAATTATCCATTTAAGGACAATATACCAGTCTATTTGGACGTCGATCAAGAGGTAAATGGGCTACATTCTGGCTACATACAGCGCATCGTGAAGGCCTTACCACCCAGCAGGAACGGCGACAGCAAGCCTACAGGCTGGGGGCAAGACATCATGGATCTCATGTACAGGACAATCTACGGCTTCATGCTTCATTTAGACGTCTATCAAGAGGTACTTGGGCTACAATCACGACCGCATGTCGTTGAGGCCTTGCCGCCCACTTTTGGTGGGGGATAGCGTCTGGCCAATGCTTTTGCAAACTGCTCAAGCAAGGCGCACCAAAATTCTTGGCTTGAATTTTCCAGCTTTTCTGTAGCAATGGTCCACAAGGCTGAGAAATCCTGCACAGCCCCACGCAACGAGGCTGTATATTGCTAAGAAGGGTTGATTGCCCAGATCCTTCTGAGCATCGTCCACGAGGTCCTTGCTATCAGTTCTGATTCAAATCCTGAGATGTCGTTCGGATTCTCTGTTGGCGACTTCATCACTGTGGGGAGACTAGTCCAAAATGTCATCTCTTCACTTCGCGTCTCCTCCATCTCTGAGTATCAAGAACTCATACTGGAACTCCATGGCCTTCAGCGAGCTCTTGATACAGTCGAGCACCTGGAATGCACTCCCAGCCTGAATGCTGCACTCAATGGTGTCAAAGTAGCAGCGCTGATGTGCCAATATCCGCTAGATGAGTTCGCCTGCAAATTGAGGAAGTTTGAAAGCATGGACATTGGTAAGACTGGCAAGGCATCAAAGGCAGAGAGGATGAAAGCTTGGAGTCAGAGGCTGCGCTGGGGATTTTGCATGGAGGAAGAAGTGGGAAGGCTAAGGGCCTACCTTATTGCGCATGTGGGCAGCTTGAACATGAGGCTGATTACGCAGGGCTTGTAAGCAACCCGCTGCAAATTGGCTGGCTTTCATTGACTTGATGGTGCTACTCATAGGTCAACAGTGTCGTTTGCTGCCGAGCAGAGCAGAGAAGGGCAAGAAGCCTTGGGTTCGAGGCTTGAGCAATCCTATGAAGCTATTCTGGATACGAAACGCAAGGTTGAAACCAATGCTTCGATCACTCGTAGTAATAAATCAATCTTAGAGCGGCTTTCGTCTATCGTCACCAGGTCTGTCGGACGATGATGTTACGGCTCGTGGAGCTAACCAATCGGCTGCAGGGACGTGATACCGCAACTAAGGATGCTTGTCGATCTAGCTAGCAAGGTTTGGCAGTCGAATATGCAAATAATGAGTATTGTGGTCAAGCTCCAGTCATCAAGCGCATCCCCAAACCTTCGTTATACTTGGGTCCAGGAGCCCGTAAGATTTGAGGATGCCCTGGGTTGCTTGATTCCAATACCTTCTGAGTATAATTGGGCAGTAAGTAATTCAAATCGCGTCACCGCACGAGCTTATTTCCTCTCAGAAAGTTGAGGCTATCATACTGGACCAATTCTCTTCAGGGTATGCGGGTCAGAAGGTCGGCGCTGGTGAATACGAGTTATTCCATACATTGGACACGTCACAGATCGTCTCCAGGGCGGAAAATGAAATCCTGACGCCTGGAATGAGTATAACAATGGCGATCATTGTTGGGCAATACAATGTCGGGCGATTAGACCGTTGCCCAAGGCCCGGCTGCCAATCAAACAACATCGCTCGAAAGGGATCAGGAGAATTGACTTGGTAGGTCACCTGTACCTTAAAGTATTCAGTAGAAGCTAAGTATATAGTTTGGTCTGCCGGTCATGTTTTGATCGTGCTCAGAAGTCCTTGCCACTGCCCCTAAGGCCCCCGGAGCCTGAGTGTCTTGGGCCGCTCACGTATGTCCGGTCGCAGGGCGTCAAAAGAAAAAGATCTGATATCCATACAACTAGGAAGGCTGAAGGCGCCCAGCACTACAAAAAATTGCGGACTGAAAGACGAAGTATCAAAAACCTGCGGATTCATTCGACCTTGTTGGGCACCTCACCTGCGGTATTTAACGTCAGGAGTAGATTGAAAAAGCCCATCCGGGAAATGGGGCCTTCGCAGAGCTTGAGAGCCGCTCCACGCGCGCTAGTGCACCGACCTCTTGACCAGATTGAGTCCGCCGTGGCTCCGAGAAATAAAATTGGACCCTCCGCAGAGCAAATTAAGGAAGATAGTACTACCAATTCTACGTCGCTGCTATTTTCAAGCTCTTACTACATACCGAATCGCTCTTGGGGGATTCAATCCTCCTCAGAACCATCTTCCGAGTCGAAAGACGCCGCCTACATTCTCCTCGATCTTTCAGTTTCCGGTCTATCGCAAGACTCAAAATTGACTGCCAAGGCCGAGAACAATTGCAAACGAAGGACTCAAGACGCCCTCTCCGAGGATGTTATTAGCTATGATGACAGAGATCGGCGTAGCCCGGAAGCTCCCACGCTGGTCTCTGAGCCTTTTTGGTTTGCTTGTTCCGATAATGTATCGATTCAAACAGCCGAGACTGCTCCGCCAAAGCTAGAACGTGAGCGTTTTGTATTTACTTCTGCATCGCGGGACGTTCCCACAACGCGGAACCCGTCCCGTTCTAATCTGTACGTACAAAGCCAGACGAAAGGAACGAATACAAGAGAAGTAGAGTCGAAGCAGAGCAGCACGGCGAAAGGGCCGCGCGCTCTGGCTTGCATTCGATGTCGACTTTTGAAAAAAACTGTACGACCCAACGGAATTGGCGTTCAACAGCATGTGCTGACATGCTTTATTAGTGCGATGTGGGCCAACCTTGTGGCCCATGCAGATCTTCGTACTGGCAGCTTCTCTGGCGAATGCCGTGTACTCGAATGACCATCTCGGAGATCGGATACTTCCTGAAGGACTGGGAAACAGGTGGTGAGAGCTTCGGAGGTTCAATAATCTTGGAGCCTTTCAGCAGATCACAGGAGACCGATTTCGTCTCTCATGGGTGCGGGCACATGATGCCACTAACCACTGGTGAGGCAACCGCCTCTGGACCAAAGGAGCCTCAGGTCGACTGGGATGAGTCTCGATTAGAGCTGCCCGTTTCCCCCGGAGTCTCAACCTCCTCTCTAGTCTCCGAACGTCCTGTAATCGAGCCTCCAGTACTGTCGGGATACATCGATCGCCACTTGGATTCGAACTTCGAAGATTTTTTGAATAATCATTACGAAAGCACACCTTTCACAATTCGTCTTCTGAGAGCCAGTTACCACTTCTACCTCCAAAGCGATTCGCCCGCGCTTCGAGAAGCTTTGAAGCTGGTCATTGCGTATGATCTCACTCTTCATAAAACTCTGGTCGAGCAACTACACAGTAGCCAAAGGACAGCTGGTGAAGTCCTGGACTCACCATCTAGAAACTATGACAAAACACGTACGTCCGTCAAATTGGATCATGAGATAAATGTGGCATTGGACCAAGAATGGCGCAGATTACACGAAATTTTATTGCAAAATCTTGATTCCCTTTACGCGTCAGTATATTCGAGAGACAAGCTCAAAAACTTCCCAATCATACTGCTGCTTTCACTGATCGTCTTGACGATATGGGAGAATTACCAGGTCGACACGTTCTGTTCAGGGGTAAAAGCCTCCGTTGTGCCTCTTTCACATTAGCAGTCCTAATGTATCTACAGGATCGAGTCAAAGCTGAATATTTGCGCACTGAAATGGAAGTCACATCTGTGCCTCTTATATTAGGTCTTTTCTATGCGATATACCAGAAATTGCCTCAATTCACAGTGTGGGACACCGGGAAACACCACCAGCTACTTGGGAGCGACGAGGCTACCTGTAAGTTGATGATTGCAATCCAAGCACTCATTCAACCAAACTGTATGTGTTCTCAAATTGATCAGACCCGAAGCCGCTCACTAAAAGGTACCAGTCGAAGTTCTAGATGGGAGAAGGAATCCGCAGCATGATAAAGATGGTAGTGGTGGGGTGGCAAACAAGTATGTACTGCAGCTCTTATTCCGAACACCTTAAGAGTGGACCTGTTCCTTTATGTGCGATAGAGGCACCAATTCCGGAGGATCTCTTCAGCCGTTCATGTCGGATAGGCTTCGGACTCAAGTCCGCATTGCGAGACTTGAGATGCAGGGCTAGATCAGTCGTGTCTAGCGTGATCTTCGCCGAACGGTTTCTACGCAATGAGAGATGGTGCGATTTAGATATCAAGACTTGATGAATTAGGTTATCTCTTCAGAGTTCGAACGATTCCTCCTTCGCCAATCTTACTCTGGAATCTTCCCGCCTGGAGCATTTTACGTCACACATTCAAATCTCCCAGTTCCACATACCGAGCTTTAATGTCAGGGCTATCGCGCTAGCTTGCTTGGTCTGAGGAAGGTTGAAAGCCCTGCGCACTTGGGCCACGTAAATACCCCTTCGTCTGCCGCGTGATGCTCCGGGCTGTGGATCTTTGGCTGGACCTTCCTATATCCTATGAGATTTTTGATGAGATTGATCAGTTATTGGCGTACCCTCTTGCGGGTCAAGTGAGTGCGAGGTAGTGGAAAAGGCTGCCAATGGAACGATGCGAAGAGGATGGGACAAACGATCACGTAAACCCCCTCACCTTTCGCCGTGTCCAATGCTATGACTGGATGTGATGTTTGTCTAGCTGACCTGCTAGCCATGCTCATTCGAGCATCCTCCACCCTGCAGATGCTAATCTCGTAATCCGGATTTGTCCTGTTGGTGGCCAAGTTGCACAGAGAGGGAGCCATCACGTGTCATCACAAAAGAAGGCAATCTCATCCCAAGGCGCTCTGATTGGACTTGACTCACAGCCAGTATGCTGCGGGATCAGGGCAAATGGGGTATCTCATGACTGAAGACAAGCTACCAAAGTCGGCAAATGACAAAACACAACAAGGCTCCCACTCCTCGTACCACCCGTGCTTGTAGATGTACACTGTTCTTTGATCTGGCATCTACTTCTTGCAGCTTGCCATCCCTTTCTCAAACATTGAAACACACCTTTCACAATGCCACACTTCGCAAGGAACAGATTTAGACGACCAGGAGTGACAAAGGAAAACTCGCATGGTTGGCTGTGGATCTTCTAGAGAAATTTTGTGTTGGTTACCTATTAGCCCTGCAGGAACTAGTCCTTAAGCTATCACCTCACGTGTCTCCTGCCTTCTAGCTAAGCTTTCATTTTACTCAACATGTACCATTCCGCGCTCGAAGAGAAGCAAAGCACGAAAAGGTCTAGTACCCGCGAGGTTGGACGAGGAGTTTGGGAGGTCTTCCAGGTCTTCCGAACAATAAAAGGTGCTCTAGTATCTAGGGAATACTTCGAATGAGCTTTTGTTGGGAACTTTCTATCAAGTTGGAAGGAACTCTTGGTCTGAGTGGTAATGGTGGCATATCTGCAGGCCCCCAGTTGGGGATTTGGAGTTAATATCAGTACGGTGCTTCATAGCAGTGTCTTTGGTTATTTACTTTAGGTTAGTGGCAATAATCTATTGAATCATTCCTCGTCTCCTAGTATCTAGTCTGATCGTCATTCCAGAGTCATGTACTATCCGGAGTGCTTCAAATCATCCGTATACTCTTAGACAGGCGTCTTCCGCTCGACTCGGCTCAAGGTGTTCCTGCCATTGAGGATCTCGGCCACCTACGACTTGCTGAGACGTGGGCTCTTATGATAAGGCTATACCCTCCATATGGAAGATAGTGTCATCATCATTCCACGGGATATCCAGAATAAAGCATGACTTCGCAAAGCGTTCAGCCGTCTTGAAGATGACGGCTTTTAGACAATAGGATGCGATATAGACTGTGGTTGAAAAGGGGAGGAATCAGACCAGGAAGAACTTTAGGTTCCATATAACAACATTGTGCTCCTCTAACTCCTTGCCATGGTATCTCCTCAGTCGGATGATCGATGCTTAAAGACAAGTTGCGGCCGAGATGCTGTGAAACGGGTCGTGAACACCTCGACAGGGAAAAAAGAGATCTTTGGAAATTGTCTGATTGAATGATGAGCGAGGATGAAAGCTAGAAAGGTAATTGCAACAATGCCACAGCACTGACATGTCAGTATTGCAATTATGAATGTGTGGAGTGACATGCGAGCCAAGTGAAATTAGCGTGTAGCAAAAACGGTGGCTTTCGCTCCAACATCCTCGGCCTTTCCTCCATTTGTTACGCTGTCGGTCAGCTACCATTCCACAAGACAAATTATTAATAGTCCTCCATTGTGTCAGTTGTCGGCACTCCACTTATGCTTCCAGGTCCCAAGGTATACTCCTCGCGGCTCCATATGACGCATCTTAGCAGACGAAATGTCGCGAAACCAGGATTTGTAGAAGCGAAGGGACGACGAGCTGTGCTCTCTGTGCTTTGTGTGCTTTGTGTAGCACTGCTAGCGGTCGACTGAGCGAACGAGCCGTCTGTGTTGGTAGATGAGAAGCTTCTTTACTGCGTGCGGACGAGACGCTGTAGTCTTGGTTTCAATTATTTCGTACCTCATTTTCGACCATTAACGTCTTCTCAAAACTGGGAAAGATGTTTGTGATGGCGGATTGATGGCGGTAGAGCCAGGAAATAGTTGTCCCAATCCACAAGACATTTAGGACGCAGAACGGGGTCAGATTTTGTCACAGGCATCACGACCATGACAGTGCGAACAGCCGATCCATCGACCCTTTTGGTCTTGAATTCCCCCTCTTCTTCACGAAAGGGTGGTATTTTAGAGTCCAGTTAGTTTACCCACTCTGTCATCACGAGCAACCGCGCTTCGGCGTCGTCAGTCTCGCTACGAATGTCTTCCTACCCTGGAATATTCTCGACGGCGAGTGTTAGGTACGCCATGTCCGTTTAGTAAAGGATTCTAAGGTTATAATCCGGCTGTTGCAGCAACTCCCCAGTTTGGTCGGCTCAGCAAGATGTTGCCGTTGTGTCCAAAGTCCAACGGCCACTATTCATTCTTCTTACGGCTTGTCAACCCGGCACATACCAACCGCTATACTACACGGTCTAATAGCACTACGAGGCTCGCCGGCCATATGAGCAAGTCATTCTTATCAATAATCGTGTCCCACCTCAGTGCAATAGGTATCTGGTCAGCATTTAGCCCCGCTCAAGGAGATGGGACTGCGGCTCGTCATATATACGGTCCTTGTCGCTAGATCAGCGATGGTCATCGTTTGAGGGGCAATCGAGCCGTCGAAGAGGCGTGCTTTTTTAATATCCACGCGCATCCAGATGGCAAATCGTGGGCGAGAGGAGGAGAACAGGCGCACGATCTTGGCCTTCTATTGATATATACTTAATAGCTGACGCTTGAATAAGTCCCGGTGGGCAACCGAGATCTCTGCCACAGCGCCATTCGAAGGTCGCTAGCTTCTGGTAGGGATAAACCAATTCCGGCATAACTGCAGGTACGGGGGGAGCCAATCGCACACAATTAGAATATTCTGGAAACGGGGACCATCACTTCCGGCCTCAAAGCCACGGGAGCAGGTAAGACACCACGCCAACTCCCTTAGCGTCTGCCGAGGCCCAAACGTGGAGTGGAGCCTGTGCTATATGCTCGGGGGCCTTGCCTCGCTCTTAGGTAGCACCATTTCTCGCCTGCGATCTACCCTTGGCCTGCAGAAAAACCCATAATTACCTACGCCCTGCATGGAAGCGGATCTCCATGATAGTGCACTTATAGGTTCGGATGCCGGTCGCTAAGAGGTCAAAAACAGTGGCGAAAGCTTCGACATCAGTGCTCCTTCGGAGGGTATCATGTATATCTTCAGGCTAGGCCAGGTTTTCATAGACCAAGTCACGCACCTCGTCGAGCTCGCTTTCTGGTGAGACCTGGTCGTCTCCCCAGTCCCTCGCTGTAAGTCTCCGAGCACGCTGAACAGAGTATGGAAGCTTATATAGTGCGTGTAGAGGGAGCTGGTCACCCTTTATACGGCCCGTATTTGTCGACTCGAGCATGCTTAGAGCCGTCTCGATGGCACAATTATCGCGACCTTAGAAAGGGTGTGGAAATCTAATAGAGGACGGTGGAGATTCGTCCTAGCGGCGATACATCAAATCGATGTCGAGCGACGTGTTTGCGATGTAACGTAACACGCTGATGGGAATGTCACCTACTTTGACGGTGTGTTCTTCCAAGGGGAACCGGAGTCCTATCCCATGGAGCGAGGCGTAAACCCTGGCGAAATATCCCAGATTGCAATGGCCTTCATCTGTATCAGTTGCTGAAGCTCCTCCTCATCCATTGTGAGTAAATCAGGAGGAACGCAAAATCCCCTAAAAGTAGAAGCGATTATCCTTTATACAGTCATCACAGAGGTTCGAGAAATTCACAACTCTATGTTCTTAACGTAATCCTGATGTCTCCAGCGAGCCCACAAAATGAGAGCGATGGCCTTGATGTTCATGCTGGGAATTGGCTGAGAGGTGTCGACGTCACACCAGATCGGTTCGGCCATTTGGACGGACAAGAGACGTGTGCTGTGAAGGCGTCGTACGCACAAAAGTCTTCGGGGGGAAATTCCACGAAAAGCAAGGATTTCGGTCTGCTGGAGAAGGAGGACTCAAAGAATGAAGTAGAAAGCTGTCAAGACTGCACTTAGTGCTTCGTCCAAGCAGACAGTGGGCCCACTATACCTATGGAAGCTGAGTCTTCTGGACTAACACCTTGACGTAAGGCTTTTGGTTGCTCGGAAGCTGAGCGTTCAGGGCCTGCTGCAAGTTATCGACAGCTTCGGTCAGTTATAGATTTAATATCCAAGGTTGAGGGAAAGGGTGCAGTGCGGTTTCCATTGCTTCTTCCATAGTGGCGGGTGGGTGTGTGCAGAATTGGGTAGATGAAATCATTTCTATATAAACAAAATGGAAAGCGGAGATTGTGGACGAAGTTGTATGGTTGGTAATAGCAGAGAAAGAATCCAGGTATATATACTTCGAAGTCGAGACTGGAGAGTGAATCTCAACCGCTTAGGTAGTGACCCAAGGGTCTTGACGGAAAATTCACACATTTCTTCATGTTGCTAAAGTTTGAGAAATCAAAGCTGTGGATGAATGATTCACATCCCAATGAATCAAATGAGACAATCAAAGATCGAGATGAATGAGAAAAATCTGGCTTAGGTTTCTGTGACTTGAGCTTGGCAATAGTGAGAGTTGTACTACTCACCCAGCAACACTAACAAGCTTCTCACCCATCATGGTATGCCAACGGGCCTCGTCGCCGGGTCTGATCAAGCACCACTTCCGAGTTGCCAAAAGTAGCACCACGGGCCAGGCAATCCTCACCTTGCTGCCCTTTCCTCCCATAGCATCTTCCAAATCATCAAACATTGTTGTAAGCTGAGCATCGATATCATCACTCTCCGTCTTCCAAGGAGATTGAGCATCAATGAACTCCTTGGCCCACTCGATTCCACAATTCTCCTTGGCCCAAAATGTCCGATCCAATCTCTCTTCTTATTCTTTATGAGGCCCAACAGCGGACTCGTACTTGAATTTGAAGTCAAAGTACTCTTGGCCCAGGAACGTCAACTCCTTGTTATTGTTCCACTTGATCCTTTTAACGTCCGTTCACTCCGATGTGGGGAAAGCAATATTAAAGTCGCCAACGAGGTAAATGCTCGTTCATAGGTGTACCTTTTAAAGGCAGAATCTTTTCAAAGCTTTAGCTGTAATCTTGTCATAAATCGCTTGACTCTTTTCTTGTCCTGGCTCATCGCAGATGGGTCTTCCAATAGAACTACACCGCCAGCGTACCTCCAGGCCTCATCATTCTCGCAAAACCACCGAAAGCCTCCTTCGCATCCATCAACGGAATACACTCGGCGAGCGTGATCAAATCGGCTCTGTGCTCCGACTCAGTCCCACCTGCGTTCAAGAGAATCTCTGCACGACATTTTCTGAAGGAGATATGGGAGTAGTTGAGCCGTTTACGTGCAAGGCCGACATTGCGTCCGTTGGGATCGCTTGCGATGACACGGTCGAAACGGGCGGCAAGGACTTCTGCTACGTTCCCTGGACCAGTACCGACGTCGTGGGGCTAGTTGCCAATGGCTGCTGTGCTTTTGGTGATACTCCCAGATGATGTCGTAGAAGGCAGGCGAATAGGCTGGTCTGTGGGCGAGGTATTTAGACCAATCGAAGTCCGCTCCACCATCGAAAGAAGCAGAAGACGACGTCGTATCAGAAGCCGACGACTCGTCAGATTTTGGCTCAGATTTGGGTGCTGACGATGAGGACATGTTCTGGCGATATTCTAACCACTTGATCATAAGACTTTGCTTTTCAGCTGATTGCTTAGGGTAGGTGGATTCACGCACCGATGAAACAATGGCAAGTCCTATGGTTTTGTGTTCGACTCGCTATCTTCGCACAATCGTAGCTGTAAACCTGGATCTCTCCTGGGCTTTGTTGTGCGGTCCGTCACCCTTGAGCCAATTAGTAGCTCAGTTTAGCTCGCGCGGTTGATGTAGGTGATAACGCTAGATAACACTAGCGTTCGCTCCTCGAACGCTCTCAACGTTTATAGTTGCATGTTTGAATGGGAGGCCTTACATGAGTTGGTAGGATTCGAAATAGCGGCTGAATGGAAGCATGCTCGATGCCAGGTTACCAGGCATTTCTGTCTGGTAATTGAACAATAACTTCCAAGACAAGCGAGTAACGCTGTATGATCCATCGATATCTCAACGAGAGTGTGCTGGTAGACGTCAAGAAAGGAGACAGAAGCTCATAAAAATTGGACAAACTGCCACGACGCCGGAAAGGTTGATCCCTCTTTGGAGGTTTTTCTCTCCGAGCACATTTAAACTCAACCTTAGGCCCCTTAGACATCCTGGAAAGGGTGAATATAGATCTCCGAAGAGATTTTGTTATCACAACCTCATGCTTGTGTCTGGGGTTTTCCTGGAACCCAGGAAATTGTGATGTGTTAACACAGAATATAGCAAGCAAATAGCCTTTTTGTCTCAGCTGACTCGTTCACCTACAGTGTGAAAACCTGATCACCATTGCCTCCTTCAGTCATAATCGAATTCCTTGTATTGAAGGGACAGCCCAGTTCGTAACAGAACACATCAGTCCCTGGATGCTACTAGCCTTCATGTGTCGAGACGCGGTCATTGTGAAACACATCAGCCTCAGATGTCTTAGTACAACCCCACCAGCAACAAAAGCATCATCTCTGGTGGGCGATAATTCCAACTCAACGCAAACATGGTCCTGTTCGAAATCGAGCAGAAGTTCAATTGGACTGTCCATAGATTCAAGGATCTTCAAAACGTCATTGCCTCTAGCCGTAATCGTCCTTTCAAGATCGAACATCTCAAGTATCGGGTTTTCAAAGACACTTACTACGATTCAAACAACACGCTTTGCAAGAACGGACTGTGGATACGCAAGCGTCAGACGTGCGGTCATGGCTTCGAATGGGAAGCCAAGCAGCTCCAAACAGGAAGCTCCTTCCTCCGCTCGACCTACGAAGAGTCAAAAGATCCCCATCATATACTCAAACTGGTCGGCGCTCACTTCCCAGCATGTCCCGGTCCTAGCCACAACTTTGGACTCGACGAGTTTTGTCAATTCGAGACTTTCAGGCATTCGTTCCTAGCGAAGGGAAAATTCACTGTGGTGCTAGATCACACTGACTTCGGACATCATGTTGGGGAGGTAGAGGTGATGGCAGAAGACGCAGGCAGGGCTCATGCCGATATCGATGCTCTTTTCAAAATGCATCCTTGGTTCTTTGACACGGCGACGGAGCCAAAGGGAAAATTGACAGCGTACTTCGAGAAGTTTGGATATCCGAAGGAATCCTAAAAGGTATGCAATATCTAATGGTTTCCTCCGGCTCCGTTGCTATTACTGACACATAGTCGTAGATCGAGATCATGGAGTTGTCCAACTTCAACAGTTCACGGTCATCGCAGTTCATAGGGGGTGGATGTCACTTAATCTCTCCCTAAGGCTGAGACAGCTTTCTTCATAGGAGATATCGAAGGAAGGTTCTAGTGAAGTACAACGGGTATTCAAATGGAGGTCAAGAGTGATGGCGGATGGAAGACAGCAGTACTGAGATAGAACTAGTGACACGTCCGCCAAGACTATCCTCACATTTTGACCCTAAATATCACTCTGATTCCTCTCACACCCACTGCCTCACCATTAACTTCACCGCCTCCTCGCAATGGCCGACGAGCCCCTACCACCTCCCATCACCCTACCTCCACCCTTCACCCACACCACTCCCGCTCCAACCCTCATAACCCAAGGCGCCGAAGCCCTCCTCTACCGCACCCACTTCCTCCTCCCCACCCACCCCTGCGCCCTCAAATACCGCCCCTCAAAACCATACCGACATCCCACGCTCGACAAGCGATTGACGCGCCACCGCATCCTCAGCGAAGCGCGCACGCTCGTGAAATGCCGGCGCGAAGGCGTCAGTGTGCCTGCCGTGTTGGCGTTGGATGCGGAACCGGCTGAGGGCAGTGCTGGTGGGGGGTGGATGATGATGGAGTGGGTTGAGGGGAGGACGGTGAGGGATGTGCTTGTTGAGGGAGGGAAGAGGCAGAAGGAGTTGAAGGAAGGGGAGAGGGTGGAAAGGTGGGGGGCTGGCGTGAAGGGGTTGATGGGGAAGATTGGGAGGGCGGTGGGGAGGATGCATGAGGTTGGCGTTTGTCATGGGGATTTGACTACTAGTAATTTGATGCTGCGACCTTTCGAGATACGGCAGGTGAATGGAGTGGCTACCAATGGAGACGCTGTGGATGTGGGGGCTACGGAGGGACGACGTACGGATGGTGTGAAAGATGATCTCGAAGGTGAGATCGTGCTGATTGATTTTGGGCTTGCTGGCCAGAGCTTGCAAGATGAGGATAAGGCAGTTGATTTATATGTGCTGGAGAGAGCGTTTGGGAGCACTCACCCTGAGGCAGAAGAAGGATTTCAGGAGGTGCTGAATGCTTACGGGGAGAGCTACAAGGGCGCAAAAGTGGTCCTGAAGAGACTGGAGGATGTGAGGATGAGAGGCAGAAAGAGAAGTATGCTCGGATAATGGGACCTGACGAACGCCCTTTGAAATAGGCCTTCAAATTTCAATGCTTGCCAGGAACGCCAAAACTCCACGCCATTGATGGGTATCTAAGCAAAAAACGGACACATTCATGCCTTAGCGTCCAAAAGGTTTTAGGGGCTCGTTAATCATTCGAAACCTTCAGTCTCGAACCTCGGCCATGGCGAAATAGCCTTTGTTTTCGATGACTCCTCGATCACGAACCACAGCTGTGTACTTGACCACCCACTGAGGTTCGACATTGCCTTTCAGCCCATCAGATTGCTCGTCAGGTCCTGCCAGAACACCAGCTCCGCTTTCGCCTCCGCCTAGGAGCTCTCTGACGTTGCCTTCTGGGAGGATATTCGTACAGTCGTTGTGGGTCAGCAATTCAATCTTCTCTTGCTTGGCGTATAGTATCAATGACTTGGGTACGACACAACAGTCTCGCACGTTGATCTGATCCACTGATGGTCGTATTCTAGTCTTGGGAAGGAACTTCTCTAGCCGTTCACTCCCAAACTCAGAGACGCCGATCTGTAACGCTAGCCCCTTATCATGGAGGTGCTCCAGAGCTCTCCAGGTCTCCGCCATAGCGTTCGCATCTTCGCTCTCGCCATTTTGAGTCCAACTCGGCTCCTCCTCGTCCTCTTCTTCATCGTCTGCGTCGAACGATACCCCGGGAAAAGACACGATCAGGAGATCAATAGACGGCATATGCAGCTCGCTAAGCACCAAGCTAATTGCTTCTTGCGCGTGTATGCATCGTTGCGTTGCTGAGGTGTGTGGAAGAAAGAAAAGTTTTACCGTGATATCATACTGAGACCGCTCCTCTCCTAGACCGGATTGCGAAAAATCCATGGAGGGGATGTATAGTGAGCCATCATCTCGGGAGGTCCACTTTGAATAAGGTATTACAGGCAACTCTCCGTTGGTTACAGCTTCGGACGAGAGGGTATGAGGGTTTCCATTGATGGTAGGTGCAAAGGCTTGTTTGGAAGCAAGGAAGTTCGAACGCAAGGCGTTGATCAGCTCGACGTTCGACTTCTCGGAGGCAGGTCGGCGGATAATTGAGGGGCCGCCATTCATGATATTCCTACTGTATATTAGCGGCTGGCATCTGGTTAAGTCTGCACAATCGCTACGCACGATGTTGAGAGGATGAGTTTTGTCATTGTGACTTCGGATTGTCAACATCAAGGGCTCTGCCCGATCCTAAACTTCCTCCCAGCTCTTGAGATATCAGCTGTGCGTTCAATATTGCCAATGTCCTACTACTTGATCAGCTAGCCGCCATGGACGTTCCTGAAAGAATATCTTGTCCTTTGAAGTAGCTTGTAGCCCAAGCATCGACCGAGGGTCGGTGGCAGAAGTCCCTGCCGACTTTCTCCCGGAATTAGGCTAGAAAGTCAGCAGGGACTTCTGCAACCGACCCTCGGACCACTGAAGTGACGACGTTGGGTGGGGAGCGGCTTTCGTTCCGCGTGG
>JAABUK010001885.1_pt1 | contig 38904 bp, 64 predicted proteins | sample 5559141 | NCBI WGS metagenome assembly JAABUK01 (sample SAMN10711869, study PRJNA513367) | rock metagenome | isolation source: Antarctica rocks | place: Antarctica: Victoria Land, Pudding Butte nord | collected 2016-01-03 | reverse complement strand
CAAGATCATATGCAGGTTTTCAAGTTCGTTCTAGACTGTCTTGATGTTTTCCACATTTGACCTTCGTCTTCTTCTATATGTGATCAGACTTGCTGGCTGGCTAAAGCATTGTAATCTCTCTCTCTCTGCCAACGGCCTCTCTTCTGCTGACTGCCCTCTCAGACTTCTTGTAAGTTCAAGATATAGATATATCATTGACAAATATCAGACCCCAATGGCCAGGGCTCAAGGCAGAAGTATGCAAACCACAGCTTGCAACTGTGTCACGCAGATATGGAACTAGTTGTAGTACTACAACGTATGCATACATGACAGGAGACACAGCTTGCTTATGTCAGCCTGTGTCTTGTGCAGTGACAGTCATTTCCTACTTCTAGAGGGAGAGACTTATCTCTGCAGGTGAAAAAGTGGCTGCACTTTCCCTTTATTCCCTTTATTCTGCTCTTTGCACCGCAAGTATGCAGTGCATTTATGCCCATGCATATGGACCAGGGACCATGCCATGTGTCTCTCCCTTGGTCCTGTGCATGCTGCACCCGGTTTTTCTGCTTCGTTACCGTAGTGGTCCGAATGTTCCTTGGTTTTTAATGTTCCTCGGCCTCGGCTGGCATCAAATTTAATCGAATAGATCCTCGTTTCATTATTTAATATTTTCAATGGTCCTCGGACGACAATAGCAATACTTTTAATGACTTTAATGGTCCTCGCGATATCGGGCACTCTTAAATGTCCAAAACAACGTTAACGACCATCAGACGGCTGCTACACCATTGGAATAGTCTCAAATAATCAGGAAATATCATGCATCAAGGCATTGTCAAAGAACAATGAGCAACGTTTGTGCGGAGACAAGACTATGTTGCAAACTAAGGCTCACGAGCGGGTTCCTGACCGTGCTTAGGGGCCCGAAACCAAACCTAGCTAGACTGACTTGCTTCTTGGCACTCATTGCACAGTCCAATGTAACGCACGATGATGACTAAGTCTTAATGGTCGTTTCGATCAAGTTTGGGAGCGCATGGCCGCCGTTGCAAGGTGTCGTGAGCTTGATCACAAGCAAGAGCATCCTTTCGCACCAAATCGATCGGTCTTTTAGAAGAATAATGGAATATTTTTAATGAACCTCGGAGGAGGATATTAATTAATTTATTGGTTTTAACTCGCCTCGTCTCAGAAAGCAATTATTAAATATTTAATCGAGGAACATTAATACCACTACGTTAGCTTGAGATGGTTTTGAGATGTGTCATACACGAAACGCCAGCTCGCGTAAAATTTGCAAGAACCTTCCTGTGAGCAGTTTTGAGCCCATGACTGGGCATACGAAGACCGCATAGATCAGACTTTTGCAATCTCTGCGTGATCTAGAGCCTAGTGTACGTGAGTCGACAGACGCCGAGTTGCACTGAGCAACCATTCCAGTGATACGGAAAGCTCTTCGGCATCTGAGGCGAGGTCTTCACCCTGCGATGGCGGGCGCGGTGGAGCCCTCTGCCAACGAGGCAAATCAAGCTGCATCGGCTTCTGTCAGCTTACCATGGTCCGTTTGGTGCTGTGCAATTGTTAACAGCATCGTCAACGTGCTGTTTTGCCGATCAATGTTGTTTATTCTGCGGTCCTGTAGGTGGGTGAGATATACCCGATGGAGGCCAACGAGCACAGCCGAAAGGGAACGAGCTGAAAGCAATCTTCTGGCTGTCACACTGTAAGTGCCCTGTGAAGCACATATGTGCAATTTTAGCAGCAGTTGTTGGCTTGGTGACAGCGCAGCTGGAGTGCACTGGATCACGATTCAAGCAGTCATACAGCTATCTTTTATGGAAGCTTGACCCAGTTAGCGTCGAGACCCCTCTGAGTGTTGTGCAGGACCAACCTTCAAGTCCAGAACACCAGCATTGGGCCTGGCAAGGAACAGTATATGCACAGCATCCAGGGTGGCCCAGCAGATGGCACACCACTGGTGTGTGTACCAGGGTATGGTGCTGGAGCAGCCTTTTACTTTCGAAACCTCCCCTCCTTTTGTCGGTACTTCAGAACGTTTGCTGTGGACCCACTCGGCACCGGCATGTCAGGTGATTGCTTGCAACCACCTTATATGTTGCTTAAGTTGCAATGCAATGCTCACTAGCACCCTCTTCAGTCATATCATTGTGGTCACTCCAGACCAGATGGCCTATACAGGCAAGGTTCCTAGAGACGTTCATAGGTGTGCTTGATTAGGCCAACTGCAACCATAAATAAATTTCAAACCATCAGCGCAGTGGCTGGCAGAGTCAGGCAGAACTAGCACACACAACACTGTAGAGTAGTGTAATGGGTTCATGGGTGTGCTTGATTGGGCCAACTGCAACCGTTACTTACCTTCAAACCATCAGCGCAGTGGCTGGCAGGGCCAGGCAGACCTAGTACACACGACGCCACAGCATGCTGTAATGTGCTGATTGCCTGCAGCTCATGTGCGCGTGTGTGTCTGTGCCAGGTAGACCGGCCTTCACTGCCAAGGACAGACTGTCAGCCGAGAACTTCTTCATCACAGCATTGGATAAGTGGCGAGAAACCATGGGGCTGGAGAAAGTCATTCTGATGGGCCACAGCATGGGAGGGTACCTTGCTGCTACATATGCCCTGCAGCATCCTGAGAGGGTGCAGCACCTGGTGCTGGTGTGTCCTGCTGGCGTTGTAAGCATTTCCTGATACCCTTTGCTCTAGCTTCACATTGAGTTGTTGTGATCTATGGATTTGCAGCCTCCTGAGAAGGCTCAGGCTTCATGCCAAGGTTGTGTACATTGTGGTTGAAGCGCCTGAATGCAGTTTGGGTCTGGCTGTGCCCATGTGGAGCATCGTTATATGTTGCCACCATGCATCACTGCATCCTGCTTTGCGCTCTGCCAAAGGTTGGGGGCAATGCTGTGGCATATGCAGCTTTGTTGAACCATACATAACATGGCAGGAGTTTAGACTCAGATCTGGCAAGGGAGTTTTTGTCATGTGGCTTCTGCAGATGCTTGAGCACCTCAGCCAGTGATGCATGCATAAATAACATCAGGCCAACCACAAGCAAGGTGATACTAAAGATGTACATCATGCTACGTGTGACCAGCTGCTATTTTTGAATTCCTTACCTATGGCAGGAGTGCATCACTGCAAGAAGTCACCTGGGCTATCAATGAAACTGATTTGTTTGACGGCCCCTGTTTCCCCCCTCTCTGTCTGCAACCCCCCCCCCCTCCCCCTCCCCACCTGCAATGCCAACAAAGCTTGTCTGACTTCTACAAGTTACCTGCTGTTGTGAATCGTAAACAAATGCATGCTGCCTGAGGCAAAATGTCATATAAAAGACAGATCGTATGATGCACAGATCATTCTCTGCTTCACTGTGTGTCCTCCACATGGCTTACCTGTGTGTCTTCCACATTGTAGACAAAGCAGGCTGAGGACTACAAGCCGCCTGCCATGGTGCAAAATCCCTGGACGTGGCGGGGCCAGCTGTATCGCTTTGCCATGAACTGCTGGGAGTGGGGGGCTACTCCAGGGGGTTTTGTCCGGGCCCTGGGCCCCTGGGGCCGGACTCTCATAGAACGCTATGCTCGCAACAGGTGACTCAAGCATCTCAGCTTGTGATAGATGAGGACAACGTTGTATCAAATCTGTGTTGATGTGGAGAGCAAATCTAGGTGAATGTCAGGGGGTCTGCCTTGTTTGGGAAGGAAGTCATGTGACAGGTGCACATAGTGGGCTTTAGTAACAAGTGAATGTGAGAGGTTCTGCCTTGTTTGGGAGGGAAGTTACGTGACAGGTGCATGCCGTGATATTTAGTAACAGGTGAATGTGAGAGGTTCTGCCTTGTTTGGGAGGAGCGTTGTTTGACAGGTGCATATAGTGATGTTCATAATTAGACACCACATGCTGGTATGCCAGCTGCCAAAGCGGAAACTCTTATGGTACTTAGCACTCAGGGTGTGATCTGGCTGATTCTTTGCAAACAAATGATCATGCTGAAAGGTTACAATCAGCTGCGCAATGCACCATGTAGCTTTTATACAGATACCGCAAAAATTGTGCACGCTGTTATTAGCATTGATAATCAGTTTGCACTGATACACAACTTCTGAGCTAGCTACAGGTCGACATGCATTTCATCGCAGCGTGTCACATTGGCCATTTGGCGCTGAGTATCTACTTTATTCCTTGTCAACATAACATGGCAATTGTTTTCACTGTTCCCAGCAAGAGCTGTACATGCTGCTATATGCCATGCATTGAAGTAAACATGTCTAGTAAACAGTGTACAACACACTCAGTTTTCAGGCCTTTGGTATTATGCTTATACATTCATGGGACATGAGTGCAGGTTCAAAGAGGGTATGGCTCTGACAGAAGAAGAGGTAGCTGCCTTTGAAGACTACTTTTATCACATCACGGCTGCCAAGGGCAGTGGGGAACACGCCCTGAGACACATCCTGAAGCCCTTTGCATGGGCACATCACCCCCTAGAGGGTCAACTGCAGCATCTCAAGGTACTGCATCATAAGGCAGCGAAATTGCACATGACAGACCCCAAGCTTTGTACATGTTGCCTTCGACTCAATCTGGGCCCATGCCAGTGAATGCTGCTCGCTGCTGTATCCTCCTCCTGCCTTAAGCGTGCCTGATCAAATGATGCCAGCCATTAATCCCAGTGTATCTGGCTATCACGGCAGAAGCGTAGCTAGCAGCAGTAGACCTAGCAACCAACATACATAGCATGCAAGCAAGCAACAGCGATGTCCTTCATTAACTGATAATGCCTGACATCAGCCAAGTTGCTGCATCAGTCACTGTGGCTCTGTAAGAGTCAGCGCCTAATTGTTCTTGTGAAGGTGCTGGGTCTGACCATGTATGCTGCATGTCATGCAAATGTGCAGGTGCATCAGCTGTGAATGCAAAATGAGCAGCTCTGTTGTGGTGCTCAATGCGTAAGTGACTCTTGCATCATGCTGCTGTTGCTTTTTGTCATGTGTCACTGTGAGCTGCTGCTCATGCAGGTGCCAGTGACCTTTATCTACGGTGAGGGGGACTGGATGGACCCCAAGGGGGGTGCCAGGGTGTGTAAAGAGATCAGAGAAGAGAGGGGCCAGCTCACACCTGCAGACCTATTGGTGACTAGCATTCCACAGGCGGGGCATTATCCTTTCCTAGATCAGCCTGACCTGTTCATGAAGGCGCTCCTTGAGCACACCAAGCCATACAGGTGCAGTCAGGCATGGTCTACAATGTACCATGTTGATAATGTATCATGTTGACAATGTACCATGTTGGTGCTGCAACATGCAGATCCTTTGTAAGTACAATAGCATTGCAACTGGTGTGTGTGTGTCTCTCTGAAAGGGTTTCTTTTCATCAATGTACAGCCATGTTGGTGGGCCGGTGGCAAAACTTCGTGGCCAGTGAGGTGAAAGGTGACACTGTTTGTGAAATGCAGGCCTGAGAGCGCAGCAGATAATGTACTATTAACTAAGCATGCTGGAGCAGGGGTTGATGTGGTCGTTACATCAGGAGACAGCAGCCAAGCAAAAGAAGGGTAACTGACACCGAAGCTTGTGTACTGTTTTTGATCTTGTGGCCATGGTGATGGCCTGATACAGTATTTCATGTACAATATGCACCTGTTGCTTTAACTGTATTGACATAACTGACAGACTGCAGCTGCCGGTATGTCGCTGGACATATTGAATTGATGTACGAAAATGAGCATATACCACCATGCTCTGCAACATAAAGTCAATCGATCTTAGACTTGCGCCTGCTTCTGTGTACCACTGTGGGACTGTGTAACTCTGCTTCTGCTATCAAGACAGAGTTGTTCAATGTGCCACATCAGAGGGTATGCTTGGTGTGATCATCTCACGAGATCCATATTGGAGGCATGCGCTTTGGTCCAGGGTCAGTCCACTACGAGTGGCATTGTGCATTGACCAGATTGCACTTGTGATTCAAAGTCAAGCTGGCATCAAAGTTTGGCTAATGCTGAGTGGAGCCCTTGACATCAAACCCACCAAGCTCTTCCTTCAGATTATCATACGGATACTCTCTTGGCACCTACATGCAAGGAAGTTGATGCCATTGATTGGCAAGACAAGGAATGCTGTGAGCAGTCAAGCTGTACATTTCTGCCAATTTGCTGAATGTTGCACTGCTCAAGTTGTATGTGACATAGTCATGTGAAGTTGGCCCAACAGCTTACGTAGGGCATTCTTGAGGCCCTGTTGTTGTAGCTGGCAGCCCCAGCGACGAGTCCAAAAATTCCCAAACCAGCAGCAAGCATTCCAACAGCCTCCCACTGCAGCAGGCACTCGGTCAAACCAAATTTTGCATGCCTGTTGTCAAAACATCGGATCTGAGGTACATTGCAGCTTACCCGGCCCACAAGGTTGAATTGATCCAAGCAGTACTCGGGGTGCGCTGTACCGTCATCCCAGCGTAGCTCATCCTCTTCAGTCAGCTGTATCACAAACCTTCACGGGATCAGTTGATGTCGCAGAACATTATCCCTGATGGAGGTTTGAGTATGTGAACGCAAAAAAAATCCACAACAAAGGTCTGAAGGAGCATACCGGCTGTGAAGCAGGTTTGCCCAGAGCAATAGGTCCTCCACCACCACTTCGGACCGGTGCCATGGCCTGCGACGCCATCACTCTGCGGGACAAACCTGCCATGGTCGCAGGCCGCAGTGCCATGGCTGCGCAGAGACAATTGCAAAATGCAGCTCGTGTCTCAGCGCATGTGTGTGGGGATGTCAGTAGGACTGTGTATGATGCAGTCGAATTTGGCCCTGCGAACCCTGGCCTATTTAGCATGCCCTGTCCAATACCTCCTGATACCCTGCTTCCTCAGCCTGGCGCAGTCATAAGTCATCGATTTTCATTCTGGCAGCTGCCACATCAAAGAGTACAATGTACATGAAGGTCCTCATCCCTGTTGGGCACGTTGCATGTGTAAAGTCCCTCGCTGTTGTTTTGCCTGCTTGGTTGGCTTTTGGCAACCACTAATTACATCACATGAATACCAGGAAAACCTGAATTTGTGTGGGTGCATGCAAGCTTATGCATTGCGTATACCAAATTGTGCACACAGCCTACCAGGTAGACCTCACAGCTCCTTGAGCTTATTGCAGGTGCTGAGTGGGTACCCTTCCAACTGTGCCACAATCATTGCTGTGGCACAAACCAGTCATAATTGCTGAGCTACACTCACAAGTGTGCCCAGGCTTGCATCAGCTTCAAGTAATATGTGACGCGTATTATGTTGGGAGGGGGTAATACTATGCTGTGCAGACTAGTATGCAAAGCACACGGGCTAAAACTTTGAGAGTAAGTGAGAGTTACAAGCTAGTTGACAACAACAGTGCTTTTGTCCAGAGAGGTTTGTTGTCGACAAAGGCCTAGCAAAGCTTGCTTGTGCAAGAATTCAACAAAAGCATCAAGTAACTGCAGAGCACTTACTCGTGGCCGGCCGTAGGGACTGTCAGCAGTCAAAAACAGATGCCAATATTATTGTCACAGCAGCCTTTCGTTCAGCGACTCTACTCCACGTGATTGTAAACATAGCCTCCGAGATGGATTCCAATGCATTGCGCAGCCTAACACAACCTTGCTTGACTGCATGCTGTATCCGATGAAGTACCCCTATGATCCAGGCATTTTCCCAAGCTCTGCAAATTAGTGTATCCTTGGGAAAGTGTATCTGAGATCCAATCTATCAAGGGAACCTCAAAGCACTTGAGATTACAATTCTGTTTGGTCGGTACAAGTTTGGTGAGTAGGTGCATTACCAATCATCAAAAGTAGACAAAACATGTACGACAGCCTGATGGCTGCTATGTATGATGGTCACAGCATCAAAGCTAACTGCTGCCTAACACATACTTGACTGCAAATCTAATGCTTTGTCACAAGTGCGTACCGTATTGATGTTGCACTACCAAGAAATACTTTGGTTTGTTGATTGTGCTAGCATTGTCTAGTGTGCTGTATGACAGCTGATGCCAAGCAAGCATTGAAGTATATCTGCCCTACAACTGCCTATAGTGTCTCTAGAATATCTTCACAGCAAAAAATGAAAAGCTCCTAGATCTTCCTGAACACAAACAACACTCAAATGGCTGCAATTGAGTGAGCACAAGCACCTACTTCAACAAATGAGTCATGGGCACTTCATATGTCACGCTTTGAGTCCAAGTAAAAACATGTCGCAGTGTTGCATATACTTGATGTAGGCAGCATGATCTGCCATGCAGTCAGCAAAATAAATGAGTTAATAATCAATGTGCTTGCTGTGCCATGCAGTATGTGGCACGCCAGAGACACAATCACTCACGCTATACTCTGTGAATCAAAGGGACAACTGCTCCAAAAATATTGCTCAACAGGTGACTCTGTATGAAGAAGAAGAAGAGCATGGCGCCAAACCCCACACAACTTCACTCTTCAAGCAATGATTCTGTTGGTGGTGTGCAATGCCAGAAGACTCTTTGGAACCAGGTGCGTGAGACCGGATGCTCAGCCTTGTCGTACCAAAAGTTTTGTGCGTGAGGCGAGCCGATACTGCCAAAATTACCTGCATACCAACATGGAAAGTTGTCAGCATGGACATCAGCAGGAGGAAGAAGAAGGCAAAGGGCAGACAAGCATCAGTCGAGCATGAGTCAGAGTCCCCTGTTGTTCACCACAGGCAGTGGAAATCAACAGTCCTGGCGATCAGTAAGTACGCAGCATTCATGAGGCTTGTTTCATCACCACTCACCAAGCCTTCTTGTCCAAGGGTAACGCGGTTTGCAGAACCACACTTTGAACCGTGAACATGTATAACGCACATTTGTGACTGATGCATGATCTGACATTGTACTCAACATCACTCTTGTAAGCTGCACTGCGTGATCTGCTATTGTACTTCATCATCACTCTTGTAAGCTGCACTACATGGTCTGCCATTGTACCTCAAAGTTACTCTCATAAGCTGCACTGCATCATCTTTCACTGTACTCAAAAGTACTGTTGTAAGCTGCACTGCATGATCTGCCAGTGAACCTCAAGAGTCCTCTTGTAAGCTGCTGTGCATATCATGCTGTCAGTGGCTTACCCCCATATTGCAGCCAGTCAACAGTTCCCAGGTCAACTTGCACAGCAGGTCCTGTAACAGGGGCAGCTGTGGCGGCGCTGTTGAAGGCCTGCTGTAGGTTGGTGCCTCTGCTGGGAACTTGCTTCACAGGCTCCATCATTATGCAATGCTGGCTGCTCCACACCGGTCCCTTCTTACTGCAGTGCTCATTCACTGCACACCAGGCCCTTCGATGTACCCCAGGCTGAAAGACAAGAAAAGAAAAGACTTAACCTTTTGGCATTGATCAAATGAGACAATGCATTCCAGGCTGAAAGAAAAGAAAAGCAGCAACTACAGCTTTTGGCGTTGATTAAATGAGAAGGGAAGTGTTGTAATGGGCTGCCCAGGTACCCCTGGCTGCATAGGCGTACCATGAGGGAGTGGGGTGATCATGACGCAAAAGGCTGCCAGGCATAATGGCAGGTTCCATGTACAGTTGGCTCAGTCTTGTTGTGCGCTCTCTTGTAGCATAGCATGCTTAAGTGCCTGCCAGGCAGCATGACATGATGCACTGCTGTCATGCTCAGAGTGCCTTCCAAAGTCTGGTAAGGACTGCACCAGTTGGTGCAAAGCTTCTTTGCTGCACACCATGCAGACTGATGCACGCCAGGTTGTGACAGACTGAGCAATCACTGTCACTCCCTGAGCAATCTGGAAATGCTCTAAGAGCGGTCCGAGTTATTCTGAGGTGCCAAGCAGTGTGAACAAAAACCAAAGCTGTAAGCACAATAACAAGGTGTCTGCCCAGACAGTGCTGCAAAACGTGCAAGATAGCCACAGGAGCTACATGCACAGGACAAGTTTGCTCACCCCAGTATACAAGCCATGGGCTCCCAAGGCAACAAAAGCAATGGGCTGGCCTGTAGCTGTCTTGGGCATCTTGTCTGCAGGCAGCCATTGACCATCCTGCGGCCTGTGTGCATTGTAGTAGCAGCCCACCATGTTAGCTGCCTCTGCATCTAGCCTGCAGCCACATGAGCAATGCTTAGCATGGGCATCATGATCTAGCTCAAGTTTCGACGTGATTGGCCTATTGTACATGGCATTCCCCGATGGTTGCCAACATAAGGTTACATTCCTGCCAAGGCCAAGGCCCTGCCCCGTGAGGGGGCATTGGCTGTTGTGAATCATGATCTTGCTTTCGCCTACATTTATGATTGTCATTATAAATCTAGGCCTATTCCTCACCTTGGGGCCTGCATATGTTATACTGAAATCCCACCACGCTGGCTGCCTGTTATCCATTTTGCTGCAATTCTAAAGCTGGGCTATCGCAATCGCACACACTGTTGTGAGACATGTGTACATGTGTGCTGACAGTGCTCATCTGCGCCTGTGTTCTGTGTGTAACAAGCGCTGCACAGTGTTGCCAGCTTCTGCATCCAGCTCGCATGCTGTACCATGCGAGCTCTGCTGCTGAGCACAGGCACAGTAACAGATTTTTGTTTTCATCAGTTCCTATCAGTAGAAGATATTGTGCACCTTGAGGCCTGGGTACATTGTAAGCAGACCCTTCCATAATGTCTGATTTTACATCTAGCCTGCACACATGCTGCCAGCAACCAGGGGCTGCTGAGCACAGGCAGGAGGGTGTAGCAGGGTACAATGAGCTAAGGGGCATCTAATGTGCAATGTAGGCTTTTATGCTACAACAGAGGGTCAACATGCCATAAGTGGCCCTCTTGAGACCTATGTGCATGCTGATAGCACACACATCCGCATTCAGCTGCCTCTGCAACTTGCACCTTGTTTGCAGCCATGCAGAGAGCGTTGAAACAAAAACAAAAATAAAAGTAATAAAATTGCTTTCCAGCTTATGATGAGCTAGGTACATGCAGGACAAGTCTTCAACCAGAGATTGAAGTCAGAGAGTGTTGAATGCTGCCAAACAAAATGCTCACTGTCAGCTGTCTCCACAAACATGTTTGCCAGATGGTGTCAATGACTATGCAGTCGAATGTGTGCGCACCCGTATCAGAAGGCAGCCAGTGATTACCTGACTGTGAAATGTTCCCAGTCTCCGTCATGCGCCCCAGCTTTGACCCCTAAGCCCAGGGGGGAGCACCCCACAGTGTAGGGCCCATTGTATGCATAGAAGGTGCAGTAGTCAATTTCAATAGCCTCCACTGTGCCTCCTTTAGTCATGACTTCCTTTACAGCCACATATAAGGGCACCTTGTTCAACTCACTCTGCACCACTCAGAGAAGCGTCAGCAAACATACTCTGTACCAGGCAGAGAGGCGCCAGCAAACAATGACTGTGCACTCAACTGGCATTGGATGTTCAAGTGTTCTTGCCTATACAGCACCAAAAAATAAGCGTTAGCGTTAGTGAGAGTTTGATGAAGCAGGGTTTTAGTACTGTGACTCCACACGCTCTGCTCCACTCTAGTTATCTGAAAGTCTGGAAGCTGAATCTCTAGATGGAGTGGTCAGTACAGTCTGTCATTATGCAGAACGCATGTTGAGGTGTCTCAACAAGTCGTGGCAAAGGAATGGGTGGTGAAGGTATGAGAAAGACCAGAGTTAACAGGGAGCTCTGTGTGTGGCGGCTGAATCAGAAGCAAAGAAAGAATGCCTGTGGTCCTGCAAACACAACACGGCAATCCATTCATTGACCTACTGCTTTTGGTCACAGCGAAGAGGTCTCTGGGGGCTAGCGTCTGCCATTCTGCTGCAGTCAATGCCAGAGCTGTTCAGACTGAAGCTGAATCCCACATTGGTCATGAAAATTGCTGACACAGACATCTCCTGATGAAATACAAGCAATGTTCACAAGTGCATACAGCAATCAGTACTGCAAAAATTTCCTGAGGTGTGTTTGATGTGGCAGAAGAATTATTGTTGGATGCAGCTGCTGCAGAGAAGCTGGTGCTGCCAAAAACAGCCATAGGCAATACTGGCAACTGGACTCAAACAGACAGACAGACATTCTGAAGAGCCACTGCTCCTCGCAGGAGTAGGGCATCTGATTGAGCCCCAAAGGCCAAAACAGCCTTCAAACATGCCTTGTCACAATAGCCCTGAGGCGGAGGAATGATCAACACCGTCAACCACAAGAAAGCCATCCAGCAGTGAAGGAGCAGGGGCAAGGGGGGGGGGGGGGGGTTGGGGGGGTTTACCTGAGGCATGCCTGTCCTAGCAGGAGGTTCAATTTCTAAATGGAGCTGCCACTGGGGGTATTTCACTTGCACCTCCAGCAGGTCTTTCACATTGACCTGCCCCTTGTCCAGCACCAAGGTTCGCTTTGTTGGCATCTGAACCACACTGACATTGTGTGAAGATGAAGAAGGCAAGAACTGCATATGTCAGATTGCACAGCAGCACAAAATCAGCTTATTGCGGCTGCAAAGCAGGTGCTGCACTGAGGTATGTTGTACTGCCACAATGCACAGATTTTCATGATGAGTGCATTTTGGACATGATTGATGATGAATGATGACTGTGAGAATGCAGATCCCACTGAAGGCGACCAAGTTGTGCGACGCACAGGAAGGAAAGCATTGCTTGCATATTTCACATGAGCAAAACTGATGGCTGTAATGTGATGTGCACACCTGGAGTTCTAAACTACCTGCTGCAAGTCACATCACATCTCACAAGCACATGCACTCACCTTTTCATCAAGGGCATCTACATGCCAAAGCTGGCTTCTCTCCAGATACCATTCCACTGAGCAAGGCAGGTAACGCTCCTTGTGGTGCAGATGCAACACAGGAGTGTATTGGGCAATAATTTGCTTCAGCTTCTCATCTGACCAGGGCATGTTGTGCGAGGGCTGCCTGCACAGCACAGGGTTTGCCATGTACTGCAATCCTAAGCTCAGCAGTGGCGAAACGTGTTGCACAGGGCATGCCAAATAGCCAGTACCAAACCACAAGTCGCTGACTCAGGCTAAAGTGGCTTGCTTTCAGTTCAGACAATTGTCAGACACTTACCAGTCTTGGGTCTCCTGGGCAAAGTCTGAAGCAGACTGGTTAAGCTGTACCCTCTTACTCCCTGCATGCATGCGCATAAGAACAAGTTTGCTCTGGGTTTGGCTTCTGCTGTCTGCATGCAGCTGCACGAGATCATTGTCAAACAGCAGCCACTGCGTGAATGCTGTCATGCAGTACAATGAAGCGATGCCAAAAGCCTTCATGTCGCTCAGCAAGCATGCAGAATGAGCTCAGCATTTTACTGATCCGGTCTGCCGTGTACCTTTCAGAGCACTCTTGTGTCCGACCAAGCAATAAGTAGACAAGGATGCTTCGTAATATCAGGCCAGCAGTCAATCCAGCCCTGTGTAAAATCTGGCTCAACGATGGTTGACCTTGATTGTGTCTCTGCAGAGCTGCCGAACTTGCGCAGATCGTTTACATCAAGCACAAAACGCTCTGACGAGATGTTACTGAACTGTTGGTATTCTTGAAGGCCAATCTTGGGCAAAACGTTACAAAGGATAGCTGCGGCGCGTCCACGGTCTACCTGCGGCGCAACTGATGATGCTTGTTCTTGAATTATAAATGCAAGGTTGGAGAGGAAGAAGGATGGTATATATACGGCACGTGTGAGCATTAGTATGCGTGAGTAATGCTGTGTCATAGTCGTCAGCCAAAAAATTGAAGAGGGCATTACATGTGATACTCTCAGCTGATCACATGTCACATCATAGCCCTATTCAAATCAAGTAGCTGCAGAATCGGCGTCCATTTCAGGTATCAAGGTACACAGTGGCAAGAAGCGTGCTACCAAGCCTCAACTCAGCTGACTTGCTCTCATTGACAAACAAGGCATGATATGTATTTGCACGGTCATGTAATGCTGGCTGTGTGTGGTTGCTGCGCATGTCTAGCACGGCATACTCTGTCATATTGCCCTGAGTCATCAGCCTGTGGTATTTGCCAGCAGGCGAGAACCTGAGATCAACAACATAACGGTTTGACTCGAGTGGGATCACGTACACCGTGGCTCACATAGGTGTGGCACTTGTCCAATGTCAGGTGCTTTCAGCAAACTTGCATTTAGTTTGTTTAAACTTGCCTGTCTACATCTTTCTTGGTGGCGTTGCCATCAGTCAGGAGTTCAAATCCCCACTTCAGCGGCAAAAGCATGAAATCCAACTGGCCCAATACACCATATACTGGGCCAACGTCTGGCGTAAGGTACGCTTGGCGAGGCAACACTGACATACAAGCCCTGCAATGCAATGCAATATCGAAGTCACGCAATCAAGAAGGCATTGGTACTAGACTTGCAGTCAGATTTACCTGTAAAACTCATTCTGATAATGTGCCTCTACCAGCCCTGTGCTGGGACTACTGCTGCTGTTCAAACAGCTGGCCATTCGTGTGGAACTTATACGCTGCAAAACTAGTCTCAAAAAGTCAGACATGGCTATGGGCATTGCAGCCTGGCCCAGCTCATCGCGGCTGTGATCATAAAACCAGAATCGTATGTACTCCATATGTAGTCTTGATATGAATGTAACAACAGAAGCACCCTGATCAGTTTCCAAACCAGATGGCTCTATTGCTAGGTAGCCAGATATTGTCAGCAGATTGGCCGCTGCTTGCTCTTGTTCTGACAGTTCTCTGACTAGCACCTGACCATAACAATAAATCGAGTCAATTGTTGATGTGAGACATATGACCATCTTCTTGGCATGGGTCGCTTGGTGTGGGTGCAAAGCAAAGTGTACAGGACATGTCATGTTGGTTGTCTACATACCTGATGAATAATAAAAAGTATAATTACAGTGATAATAATAATAGTACTATCAGTAACAATGATGATGATTAAAAGGATAATAACAAGCTCAGGTACATGCAGGACACACCTGACGGTTGAACAAGAGTTTCTCAAGAAGCTCATGCTGTGGCCCTGGCGTCATAATTAAGTCAGGTCTGCAAAACACAGACAACACCTTGGGAATGGCATCAACATGGAGGGTTCTCTAGTCAGTACTTGTCAGCTCCAATATCAGAGTTGCATATACGAGTCATGGGTTTTTCCACCAAACCTACCTCAAGAAGCTCCGCAAATATTGGAGCCGGGGTATAAAGGATGAGCCGAGGTACCGAGCCTGTGCTTGTGCCACATATTCAGTGGATTGCTTGTGAGCGTGCTTGCTGTTGTCATCAAGGACATCAAGCATGTGAAGCACAAGGCCAGGATGGCTTTCAGTCATGTCGCCAATGCAGCTCTTGAGCATCTGCATATCTGCTGACTGACGCTTGCTGTACAGGCAAAAACTATCAAAGACCTCGGTAAGCTCTGAGTCAGTGAACTGCAAAGCAGGCTGGTCATCGTTACATCTCCTGCAAGATGTGAAGAATCACGTTCACTATGGGATGACATTGAATGTGGGGAGCAAGCAGCAACAGAGCATGAATTGCAGTGCTGCCAGAGAGTACCTGAATTCAATGGAGCGAGTAGCTGCAAACTCTGCAAGAGGTGCAGTGTACTCCATACTTGCTAGAGGCTTGTGGCGGTGCGATGAAGCTGTAAGGATCATGATTGTATGTGGGGTGGCAGGACGATCAAGGATACGTTTGGCCAAGCCCCACAAGGAAGCTGCTATCTCATAACTTCTGTGGGCGTCATCAATAATGAACAATGTTCTGTTAGACTCTGAGGCTTGCTGTGCTGCCTCATCAAACGTGACTCCACAAGACCTCTGAAACAGATTGTGAAATGATGTAGCACTGCTGACGGCAGTACAATTGAAATGGAACACCTGCTGGAAAATGTTGCTGTGCCTGGCCGTGATGGCCATAAGTTGACATAAGCTGGTTTTGCCGCTGCGTGGTGGACCACGTACCATCACAAGGCCGTTCTGTTGCAGCATGCGTACCACCTGTTGGCAGGTTTCTGCACGTCTGGTGAAAAAGCCAACCGCCATCCTGCTCACAACACCCTCATCACGACAACCAAGGCCCGTCACTCGCACTGTATACTCTGCAGACCACACAGTGAAGCTGAACTGTTGAGCCAGCATTGATTCGGCTTAGACCCTGTGCATGTTTGTGTTGCAGCTGAACAAGTGTTCAGACCATGTGATAACGTCTCACACAACATGCAATGCAGCATTGATGACAACAAGACCTCAAGGACCAAACCTCAAGGACCAAACAAGGCTGACAGGCTGCCATATAGGCACAATGCGCAATGCTATCACTAGACAAGCTAATATCTGGTAGGGTTTCATGATGCTAGCAGCACATGGCTGACGCTACTAGCAGAATAGTGACGCTTACACAAATGATGGAAGTCTAAATGCTGCATGCAAACATATGTCGAGCTGTATATACAACAAGACACAGAAGCCAAGAGCCATTGCCCACAGGTAAGCTGAGAGCCTATACTGTGTGAAGTTTGCATTGCCAGCATGCATGGAGTACAGTCTGTCAGCATCTCTGTTATGCACAAACTTGCAGTAAACAAGGCAGACGTTGTGTGCACGTCACATCAGCTATTCAGCCTGCAGTCTATTCAATCTGCACAGGCGTGTGCATAGTCAAGGTGATGCTCAGATCAGGCAGGATCCAAATGAGTTGCTGGCACCTGACATTGATGCCAGCTCTGCAAGGATGGCATTAGCATCTGCGATAGAAAGGCCCTGTTCTGTCAGCTGCTTCTCACTGAGACTGCGGAAGGCCTTGTCGGTTGAGCTGCTTGCTGAAAACCCCAGTTGGAGCAGAGCTTTCTTGACTGCCTCTTTGCGCTCTTGAGGAAGGTCTGCATTGTCCACCAGTTGGCCCACAAGGACCATGCTGCAGCTCAAGCAGATTGCCTGGTAGACTTTGGGAATAGTGCTGTTATGGGCAGGCACTGTAGCTACCCAATGCAATGAACCTCTGTGACTGCCGAACAATGTAGCTCAAAGGCTACAGTCCTGCAAAAATGCCACCCAAACAGTGTCACCACATAAGGATGAAGGTGTTGAGGTGAAGCAGGCATTGCATCTGGCGACAAAGCAGGTTACAGACTGCGCCCTATTGCTGCATGTTATAGAAGACCTCCACATGTACGCTGTTCAGAGGCACATAACTCGAGGCCTACTCCTTGAGGACCCAACGTATGCATGCCAGTAAGCAACGCCAGACTGCAGTACTTGCAACAGCGCATGCAACAGCGCGTGCATAATATTTTGCAGTGGGACTACGCACCACTCCTTGGCTTAGAGAGCTCACAACAGAGCAGCGTCGATAGTTGACAGCACCGCTTGACAGCAGTGGTACAAAGACCTCAACCTGATTGTCCTCTCAGGTGCAGTTGATCACCATGAAGTTGCATCCAAAATAACTGCGTGTAGTTCCATTCCACGATGCTATGCCTAATGTTGCTGCATTCATCAAACTCCAGTGAAGCACTCAAGTTGTGTGTCGTGAGTGAGCACACTCTTATCGTTTCTTATTCAGGATTGCACCAGGGGCGTTCGCTGGTGTCGTATGCCTCGCGGCCAGCAGCTCAGGTCCAGCACCCGAACTCAGCTAGATTCGTTCATACAAACTCAGACACCTGCTGCGCAGGATCCATACTCCGTGCGTCTATGCCGGGGGAACGACTGAAAAGATGACGATTGTTGAGTCACAATGTTAGCCAATACAGATGCAGTTTTAGTAATGAATGCTGCAATATGTCCAATCATATGCTGTGTGTGTGCCTTTTGCAATTCAGATGGTATTACTGTGATTACGCTGCTATAATGTCTGCAAGTGTTAGCTAGCATACCCAACCAGTCAAGCAGCTCATTGGGTGTTTCATGGTGCCATTAGGCCGCATTCCATCACACTGAAAGCCTTTTGCTGCCAGAACACCACTGATCAGCAAGTGTCATGATTTGCAAATGCACAATCACTCCAGCAGCGACTGAGTGGGTGGCGAACAATGCCATAGGACTCTCTGAAACCACGTGCGTGACACTGGATGCTCGGCTGTGAAGTACCAAAAGCCCTGAGCATGCGGTGCAGCACTGCTGCCGAAGTTCCCTGCACATAAACCATTGTTTCATCAATGTCTGTTGCAAGCCGCTCAGCCATGCAGCTGATGATGCCTCACGCTGTGCATTCCTTTCAGCCACAGCCTGCTGGCCACTCAGCGGGCTGTGGCTGAAAGGGCTGCCCAGCGTGAGGCATCATCATCAGCTGTATGGCATGCACAAGACACAATACATGAAGCATGTGGTGGCGCTGCTGCCTGCGTACGCCATGAGCACATCAGCTCCAAACAGCAACTGGTCAAGATGGAGCCTCAAGTCAGCTAGCCCCTACAACAGGGTCATGGGTGGGGTTGAAAGTTCATGAGCGTCTCTTGTGGTGTGCACACACCCCATCATCAACAGTCCCAGCAGTCAGACAGTTGTTGAACGGTCATGAAAAATGATGCAGACTGAGGCATGAAGTACAGAAGATACACTGCTCAACATGGGAAAGTGGGCAGGCAAACCTTTGAAGTGAAGCCAGTCAACACCCTTGAGGTCCACATGCACAGATGGGTTACTGACAGGAGGAGCCATTGCGGCACTGCAGAAGACTTCCTGGAGGTTAGTTCCTCTGCTAGGTACCTCCATGACAGGCTCCATGAGGATGCAGTGTTTGCTTTGCCACACAGGTCCTGTGTCACTGCAATGGTCGTTCACTGCACACCATGCACGCCGATGTACACCAGGCTGCACAACACAAGGAGCGTTTTGTTGGATACAGCAGTGTTCAGGCAACGAGTGCTCTGCATTGTTCTATTGCTGCATGTGATCTGCTCCATGATTTTGCTCAGCTTTGCTAGAGAATGCACAATGTGGCACAGGTGCAATGGTCTCTTGTCAATGGTGTTGGCACCACCATATGCCTGTTGAGAGAAAATATGCTACAGATCAACACATGCATGGGCAGCAAAACCAAGCCAACTTGCGAACAGCAGTGCTTTTGCCCTTTTTCAAGCTGGTCTTCGTTAGGCACGGGTGATCACACAGACAGCAGCAGGCACCTACAGTGTGCCAAACCAATCATGGACAAGTCATGCAACATAGTTCAAGTTAGGAGTCATGGTTGACCCTAAGACCACCTACAAGACACACAGCATAGTAAGATCATTTCAGGACAGGGAAATGTAAGCCATAAAACCTGATGAAGCCTAGGCTGAGTTTGGCCAGGCAAACAAATCACAAATTACACCACAGTAGACATGCCAGTAGGCAAACTGACCCCTGTGTATAAGCCATGAGCCCCATTTGCAACAAAGGCAATGGGCCGGCCTGTAGATGTCTTGGGCATGCTGTCTGCTGGCAACCATTGACCATCCTGTGGCCTATGCGCATGGTAGTAGCAGCCCACCATGTGAGCTGCCTCTGCATCTAGCCTGCAGCCACCCTGCAACTACGTCAACAAAAGTAAACACACAACAAGGACTACAAGGTGAAAGGAGCAACAGAATAGCTGACTTGTGGTGTCACAGGCTGCAATGGTCGTCCAAACTGCTGTGCACAAATGTCAGGAATGCTGATGGGTTCAGCTGCAGGTGAAACAGCATGGACGAACTGCGGAAGACCGGAGTCAGTAAACAGATCATGCAATGGGTACGAGCAAGCCTGTTCATATTACGAAGCATTTGCAATGGCTGTTTGCAGCAGATTGACTCTGCAGTTCTGTCACAGCATTGTCAGACAACGGCCCTGGCAGTCAGCCCCCATTGCTGCAGCCACAGCTGCAGTCAACGATAGGGACGTCTCTTACAGCATACAGCAGGCGTATGCTATATGCTACATACAGCATACAGTTCTTTTCAATCCCGAAACGTCTATTTTACTTCAGAAACGTCATCCTACAGTGGAAATCTAAACACGAAAGAAACGCTTGGGGACAGTAAAAACGCGTTTCTACATTGAGGAGATGTTTTAGATGTACCAACTGCAGAATGCACCTGACAGTAAAGTGTTCCCAGTCACCATCATGCGCTCCAGCTTGAAACGCAAAGGGTGGAACCCCAATTGTGTACGGCCCATTGAAGGCATAGAATGTGAGGTAATTGATCTCAACAGCCTCCACGTGGGCCTCCTTGTTGAGCACTTCCTTGACCACAACATAGAGGGGAACATCATCCAACTCACTCTGCAAGCAGTTTCACAGTAGGAGACACGAGATTACTGCTTTATGCACTGCATGGGTTGCCGGCAACTGGACATCTGAGCACTTGTGCAGTTTCACAAAAAGATGCAGGAATATTTCTTCTTTATTGTGTTATCTTTATCTGTGGTTCTTATCCTTGTATCTCTTCTTCTTGTTCCTGATGAAAAGGAAGCTTTCATTGTATTGAATGCAACATCTCAATCTGCCCTGCACCAAAAGCGTCATGGAAACAAGCCGCAGGTGAAGATGCTATCTTACTCGTTGCATGCCATGCCTAGCAAGGGGCTCTATCTCAATATGCAGCTGATGGGGGGGGTGGTGCTGCTGTATCTCCAGCAGCTGGGCAGCATTGACTTGCCCTTTGCCCAGCAGCAGCGTGCGCCGAGGGGTCTCCTGGAGCAAGGCAGCAACTCTGTCAGCAGAGCTTTGCACTGATGCTACAGATGACGTAGATGCTCATGACACCAGTGATGGTAATATGAGCAGGGCTTAGTACTGATGCTACAGATGATATAGATGCTTATGACACCAATGATGCCAATGTTAGCAGGTATTGTACTAATGCTACAGATGATATAGGTGCTTATGACACCAGTGACGGGATTGTTAGTGCGCCAGACATGGCAGCAACTCTATCAGCAGGGCGTTGCACTGATGCTACAGATGACATAGATGCTTATGACAGGCTGCTCTGGAGAGACAAGAATTGTCCTGCACGTATCTAGCTCATCATGAGCTGGAAAGCAAGTTAATGGTTGAAAATTTTAGGACATCAGTGACGGTACTGTTAGTGCGCCAGACGTGGCAAGAGAAAGATATGCAGGTACTGATGCTGATGGAATCCTGTCTGGGCATGACAGTGCAATTAGCAAGCGCTTCTAGCAGTTTGTGATCAGCCAGACTGGCAAACACTAAAATGATGTTAGCTCAACCTTGCAGGTGGCGCACGACAGACCAAACAAAAGATAATAGTGCTGGCTTAACCCCAAAGGCTTGTATGCTTAGCTGCACTGGCATTTCCAAACAACTGCTGTCAGCAGCTAAATGCTGTCACTATGCAGTTATGCGTGCTGGTTGTTTGTCAGCTAAGGACCCACATTGGGAATGGGCTCTTCACGCCACAACTGGCTTCTTTCAAAGTACCAATCCACTGAGCAGGGCAAGTAGCGCTCATCTGGATGCAGATACAAGACTGGGGTGTACTGAGCAATGACCTGCCTCAGCCGGTCTTCTGTCCACAACATGAGAGAAAAAGTGTCTCCTGCAGATCATAAACATGTGACTTGCTGCAAGGCTAGTGTTTGCATTGGTGTGCCAAACATGACAGCATCCCCGTTGCTTGCTTGACCATGCATGCATGATCACGGATGCAACCATGTTGCAAATTGACTCACTGCAAGCCTCATGTCATGATGCGTCAGTGCGTTCTTTTTGTGTCTTCTGACTGCTGGCTTTTCGTTTCTCAAGCCAGCCTGTGACAGCTGCTTTGACCACGGTCCCTTCTGCACCCTGCATGCAGAGCGTCGTGCTGCATCCTTGCTGTGGCTTGCATATTGACATCGAGTGGAAATCCTCACCCTTTCTTGTTGGTAGCAATCCCAGAACGTCTTTTGTTCAGTCTGGCAAGGTGATCCAAAAAGACTAGCCCGCTCTCTGAAACACTGTATGAGGTCCCCTGCAGCTCAACAATGTCTTGTCACTGTGTGCACAGTACCCCGGAAACTCTACAGGAGGCTGAACACACACTGCAAGTGCTTCGAAGACAAGGCGAAACGTCAAGTGACGTACTGTGAAAGTCTGAGCAGGCTTCGAGGGCGGCTTCCTTTCGGCGTTTATCGTCTTCTGCAGAGGTACTAGACATGCAAGTAGACGCAGAATGCGAATTGTAGCGATGGAAAACCAAGTCCAAAATGTATTACGTGAACATTGCTAGGGAACTGCAGTTGCTCTGGACCTGAATCTACGCCGCATTCATCGTACCGCAATGTTGAATTTCATACAAGCTTGAGATGAAGAAGATGAACGGATTGTACTTGGAAGGCAACGATTTATCTTCTCATAGCCTGCATTTCGCACTGTCGACTTGACTGTGTCATGTTGTACCAGCAGAAGGATGGCCATTGGCAAGTCGCCTCCCAGAAATCGCAAATCATCGGCGCGGCCGCAGGACTTCGCGCCAGCTTCACCCGCCGCAAGCAAAAGCAGGGCCCCTCGCCTTGCAGCTATCAAGAGCAAAGGGCGAAATAGCAAAAGCACGAGTGCCTCGCCGCTGACGGTTGACATCCCGACAACGCCATTTCTTGCAAATTTCCTATCTCCCCTTGATGTGGCAGCCATTCAGCAGGTCAGCATGGGTTTCATCAGGCTAGAAAGTAGCTTTGAGAAGCTGTTATTTGCAGCATGGCTCGAAGCAAGCGAAACACATCTGAAAGGCTGCTTTTGTATGCTCAGGAAGGATTGCAAGGCAGCCCTAAAAGACTAACAAGGTCTACAGCCATTTCACCAAAACGGTCTGTGAGAGAAGTGACGGTGCCAAGGAGCCCAAAGGTTGATGGTCAGCTGTATACCAGCCAAACACCATTGCAGTCACCCAATGCAGTATCCCCAAAGAAGTTGGTAAGCATACAAGAGTTTGACCACACTCTATGTGCTCAACACAGGCCTTTGCTCTGCCGCCTATCTGTATTATATGAGCAAGTGCATACTCAAAACTCTTGACAAATGCATTGTACATAATGGCTGATGCAGGGGGCAGAGTGTTCTGGTCCACGTGCAGTTGCCGGCAAGCTGGCCAAGCAGCAAAGAAAGGCCCTTGTGCTGCAACAGGTAAACACCTGTGAAACAAAATGTAGCCATGCTTCCTACAATGCAACATCATCCCCAGCAGTCATTTGTGTTGTCCTGACATTGTTGCGACACAGACTGGCCAGAATGGTGTTGCATCAGCGGACAATACAGCTGGATTCATAAATGCCAATTTTGCACTGCAACACAAGCTGTGTGCACCGCCTGGGCCCATCTTCTGCATGATGACATGCATCACCAAGAGCGCAACAACTCACTGCAAAAATACACCATAAGTGATTCAAACTCACACACAGTTCCAGCACAGGTTGAATGTAGGCAACCAGCGACCAAGGCGTACACATCTTCTACACACATACACAGGCAGCTCTGCCTGACAAACATGAGCTATAGGGTGATTATACACATATGAGGCACACACATGTAATCCAGAATGCACTGACATACATGTTGTGTGACTGTAGATCCTCCAAGAGCAGCAAGCTCTGTTGTTGGAAGATTCCCCAGCATATCTGGCAGCGCTTAGTCAGGATGACAAAGCCAGCTTCCTCCTCAACTCTGCAGAGGCTCATGAGGGGCAACTGCAGGGACTGGGCAGTGATGAGCTGGCGCATCGAAATGCCAGGAAGATCTCTGCTGCTGTAACAGGCATGCAGCATTCCAGGTGAGTTGGCTTTGAGATTGAAATGCAGTCTGTACTTAGAAACACAGACTGATAAGCACCTCAGATACACAAACACAGAGGTGACAAAGCACATCTGCCCTCATGCTGTCTACATGCTGCAGGCACTCACAGTAAGTGCCTGCTTTTGTTCTTCACACCCTGCTTGCAGCTCAGTGCTGGGAACAAGTCTAAGTCTGCACAGATGGCGTTAGTTTGACATGCTTAAATTCCAAACAGGCTCACATGTCAGCATAACGGTGAGCAGCTGTTACATCTCATCTCCATAATTGCTTGTGGCTTTTCCATATTTCTGATTGTAGCACAATAACAAAGCATGATTACTGGTGTGTCCCCATGTTGAAGCTGAGTGCTGTGCAGTGTGATCACAAAACAATAACAACACGTCGTTGCTGTTGTTTCCCTATGTTGAGGTTGGCTTCTGCATATTTCTGATTAAAACACAATGACAAAGCATGATTACCGTCGTGTCCCTGTGTTGAGGTTGGGTGCTGTGCAGTGTGATCAAAACACAACAACAAAGCGTGGTTGCTGTTGTTTCCCTGTGTTGAAGCTGGGGTGCTGTGCAGTGCGAGCCGAGATGCTGCCTTGGCTGGTATGGCAGTGAAGGTGATGCAGCTGGAAAGTCTGCTCAACAGCAAGCAGGCAGATCTTCAGCGGATGGGCGACTCAGGCCAGGCCTGGGTGCAAGAAGCCTGCTGCCTCAGAGACGCTGTCACTAGCACTCTAGCTGCTCTAGGTTAGCTGCTCTCGCAAAGCTGTGCTCTCCATAGTGCAAGCCTTGCTTGCCTGCCTGCTTGGTGCTGGCTTTGCTTGCTTGCTGGCCTGGCTTCTTGCTTGCTTGCTTGCTTGCTTGCTTGGAGAACCTGTTCTGTGTTTTATTGTGGCTGCTGAATGGCACGGAATATCTCACAAACAGGCCGGAAGAATCAAACTTTGCATGCAGAAGCCAAATCTGCCAGCTATTGCCGTGCTTTCATATTGTGTTCTTTCCTTGCCTGAATTAGTCTTCATTCAACAGACCTCAGTGACTGCAGCACAACTGTTTTGTCTGCTGGTTCTCCACACATGAGGCATTGTCTCTCAAATGGTTTTTGATTGAGCTCTGCATTACTCAGCGAGACTTGTGCCTGACTGGCTGCTGATGTCATGCTTTGCAGCATGCAATTTTTCAGCCTGAAGTTGATGTAGTCTGTCAAAGTTGCTGTGCATGTCATGGGCAGCGTGAGACTTGCCAGCAGTATGCAACATGGTTCGCAACTCCAAGACACACAAACCTCATGACACTCTGCAAAGCCACGCCCTGTGTTCTGGATGGTGCTGACTAAACTGCTGAATGAATTGACATGCATAAAAACAGGATGTCATGCTCTTGCCACCTTAGTCATCATGACTGCATATGATGCTGAAGATGCAGCTGATGATAGCACCACATGCTGCGTGCACACGCTTCTTGCTGTCAGCAATGCCAGTCAATCTGTTGACTGGTCTGCATGATCATGCCTGGTGCTGCAGATGCTGCTGACGACGAGGGCAGATGCTTGAAGGCAGAAGTGGAGATTCTGCGCAGTCATGCCAGGCAAAACGCCACAGCACTAGCTCAGCTTGCACCTCAGACTGACGCCTTCCCTCTTCGCCAGGAAGGAGCAAAAGACAGTGCCTCTTTGCAGACACACAGCCCTGATCAGAGGCTAGCTACTCAACAGCAGCAGTGGCAGTGGCAAGATCACCAGCAACAGCAGCAGGATCGGCAGCAGCAGCAGCAGCAGCAGCAGCAGCAGCAGCAGCAGCAGCAGCAGCAGCAGCAGCAGTGGCAAGAGGAGCAGCAGCAGGGCAAGCCACAAGGGTCAGGGAGTGCTAGTGAAATGGAGCTTGCTGCAGTGGAGCAAGGCCTGTCAGCTCTGGACGAGCAGATAACAGCAGCAGCTCTCAGGTAGGACAACATGTTAGCAGTGAGGCTGCACTGCTAGCTCTGATGGCTGCAGACAGATGTCACTTTGAGGAAAGTTTGGGCTGGGGGTTCAAACACATGTCTGCATGAAAGCAGCCATCATCTGTACCCTGAGCACCTCAGACTTTGCTGCACAATTAGTGTGTCCACTCATGTTGTATTGATTTGTGTGTTTGTTCAGGAGATAAGGCCTGCTGCATGTTCCCAAGCTAGATTCTACTGCTGTGTGCAAATGAATCTGCAATGATGAGAGAACATGACTTCAACTGACTCCATTTGCAGGCTGACCGGATCAGAGTCTGCAGTCTTCCATGACGCTGTGGCAGAGCGTAGGTCAAGCAGGCAAGCTTATATGCCCAGTCAGCATGTTGAGCAGCAGGCAGCATGTATACACACGCACCAGCTTGATTACCATCCTAGTGTATGTCAGCACAGCAGTGATCAGCATCAGCAAGGCCTGGATGTACAGCAGCATAATGCTGGGGAGCATCACATGCAGTCTCATGGGCGTGGTGGTAAGAATCGAGCGCCGGCTAGAAGGCTGTCACAGAGTCAAGCAGCACTTCTGGAGGGAGCAGCACCAAGACATCAAGCTGTGTACGAGTTGTCACTTGAACGGATGCTGGTTGAAGAAGATGCTGCCAGGCAGCAAGGCTGTGATCAGTTAGACAGAACAGTGCGGCGTGCACAACAGCAGCCTGTTGTGTTGCCTAGGCAGCAGCCCTCTGAGATGTACCACCTGCCTCAGCCTACCGATGACTCATCATCAGGCCCAGCTCAGCATGATGTCAGGGTGCTGCCACCAAGCAGTTACCAGAAGCCAGGTGAGACAATTGCAGCAGCCCACAAGCTGATACTTAAGTTGAAACATGCTGTCACAGCAAGATTACATGCTTGATCATGTCTGGTGCGTCACGCTCCTACTTGCAAAGCATCTCCATGATGCTGGCGGGCTGCCTGATCTCTCTGCATATGTGCCTTGGTGCATTTGATACTGAGTTGAGCCTCTGCACATTCAACATATGGGGCAACAGTTGGCTGAGTGAGCTTTAGTCATGCTGTTTTGTACATCAACGGCATACGCAAGTTCAGTGAATGCATGGAGGAACAACACAAAATGAACTAAGAAATGCCACTTTGCATTATGACAGACCAACAGATTGCACATACCCGGTCACATCCCAACAGCCAAGCAAGCTGACAGCTTATGCGGTAGACCTTTGTTTTTGTTCCAAAGGAATGGGGCAGAAGCTTGCACAGATCCCATACTGCTTGTGATCACAGATCAAGCTGTGACTTGTTGCTGCAGGCTTGCACCATCAAGAGTCAATGCTGGCAAGGCACAAGCTGCACAGCGATCATGACAGGACTCCTGATCAAGGGCAGACAGCAGCAGCCCTAGCTGAACATGAACATGTAAGACCAGGCCTAGCTAGAGAGGCCAGCCAACGTTTTGTCAATGCTCAGGGAGAAGCGAGCAGTGCTGCATTGGTGCAGTCTGTCCAGTCCTCTTCACAGGGAAGCCCCCAGGATGCACAGCATGCACAGCAGCCACAGCGTGCGATTCAAAGCCAGCAAAGGCTGCTTGAGACACAATTACAGCAGCGGCAACTTGAATTTCAATCACAGCAGCCGCAGCGAGCTGAGGATGAAGGGCATGGAATGCAGCTGTGGCATATCCAGAAGGAGAGCAACAACCATGACTCACAGTCGCAGCGTGCGCAGCAGGATGCACAGCTGGACAAGCAGGCACAGACAGCACAGCGGGCACAGCATGCACAGCACAGCATGCAGTCTGGCTTCACTTCCAGCATGACCCTCAGTGCCAGGATCAGACAGCGCTCGAGCTCCCCACAGTCTGGTTGCAGCGTAACAAGCTCATGCTCTGCAGTCCTCCACAGTCCTGAAGCCACTACTCAGGTGTCTTTCCATACTTCTGTGTCACCAACCAAACGCGCCATGCCACCTGTAGACAGTTCCTCACAGCTGTCGATCAAAGCAAGCGTGAGTGCTGGCCAGCAGCAATGCCTGCCTGAGCAGCTGCACAAGCACTCTCTGCCACAGCAACGACTGCCACAGCAAGAACTGCCTGAGCAGCAACAGCTGCCTCAGCAGCTGCCACAGCAGAGGCTGCAGCTGCAGTCAGCTTCTGGTCAACAGCACCTGCTGACCACAGATCACAAGGGCCAAAACCCTAACTCTCAGGGGCAGTCACAGCAGGGATTTGTTTTCCTGCCGGGACAGAGTACAGGCACAGGACAGGTGAGATGTCCCTCCAGGACCAGCAACACCGCACCACCATCTGTTGCGCCTCAGGCTGGTGCTGCTGCCACCACTGCTGCTGCTACAGCAACATGCCAGCCAGACATTCAGTCCCCCCCAGCTGTGGGCTCAGGAGCAGCAGAGCCGGGGTGTGCAGGGGCTGAAGCCTCTGGCATTCAACAGCGATCTGGCATCAGATCAGATTCTGCAGAGGCCATGTCTCAAGAACCGAGCGCTTTTCACACCAGGCAGCAGCACGAGGCAGCCACCAAGCCTAGTCAGCCGTCTGTTTGTGATGCTGCAGCCACTCACACTCAGACACAGACGCTGTCCAGCTGTGGGGGTCTGAAGGGGTCAGGTCAGCCCGTGTCACGCACAGGCAGCATGGACCGGTTACAGAAGCTGATGCTGTTGACCAGCGGCGCTCAGCAAGAGCAGCAGCAGCAGCAGCACAGGGTGTCAGGTGCTGGAGCGTTCAGTGTCAACAGGTCAATGTCAAGGACTGCTAGTATGGCTGTACAGCATACCTCGAGTTGTGCTGACAGTGCTGGGGGACCCACCCAGGGGAAGTCCTCTCAGATCCCGGGCTCCCCTCAGAGAGGGGTCTCACGCACTGGAAGCGTCATCAGCCAACCACAGCTTACACCAAGCCATGCTGACTCAGCAAGCTCACACATGTGCTGCAGCAGTTCAAACAGCGCACAGCAGGCAGTGTCTCATGCCATGGGCATTGCTCTTCTTCAACAGCAGTCACAGGGGGCCCTGGGGGTACAGCCCAGCTATGATGACTTGAGCAGGGAGGGGTTAGAAGAAGACAACTGCCGGTTGCGGTATGCTCTGGCTGCCATTGAGCTTCAGCTAGGAGTGCTGAGAAACCAACAGGTAAACCATGAAGCTCAACACTCACGAGGTGTACAGAATGCGGATCCCTCTTAGCCACAGCATCATTGCTGGCATCCCATGGTGCACTGCATGCGTGGGATGCCAGCAATGATGAAAGGTTGTCTGAGCAACACCGAACAAGGTCATATCGTCAAACGCATGCAGTGCACCTGGCAGCAAGTTGATGCTAGTCGGCTGATCTGCTCATCTTTACTCTACTACCAGCTTAGTCCACTACATTGCCTTCTACAACTCTGATCACTTTCTGTATCACTCTGCTCACAGGCAACTTCACACGCGTATACAAAGTTGCCTCTTCAGGGGACACAGAAGTAACATAAGCACTCACTGTCAAATTACTCCTGCAGGTGGAAGGTGCAGAAATTAGCTACAATGCTGATGCCGTGAAGCCTGACAAACAGCCAAAGCATGCCAAGCTCAGTGGATTGCCAGGCCCAGTCATCAACCATACTAATGAGGTGAGAAGGCTTCAGACTGACATGGGCACACTACAGTAGCAATGCCACAGCATGGTGACTCTGCATTTGACCATCTTGCAAACAGCCACACATGCGCACCTTTCTATTGGATGCTGAATGTGTTGTGTCTGACCAAGCATGTCGCTGCCTCCATCACATGCTAGCTTTGCCTATGACACGCTGTGATGCCTATGACATGCTGTGATGTACAGCTGTCTATAAGCTCTCATACAGCATTCCATTATCCAGCGCCAGCTAAGAGTGGCAGCAGCATGTCCCAGCCTTGGGTATGATGCTTGCTGCAACATTTACATTGTGTGAAAATGCATCGTAAAGTTGGGTTGCCCGACATAAGATTTGGCTTCTGGTTCACTTGAGGCCCAAAGGTGTAGTCCTTTCTTTTCTTTGCTTTTCTTTTTGGTATCACAGATACCTCTCCAGAATTGCAATGCTTCATGTTACTCCCCAGGCGTTTCTGAGCTCAGGTTTACTACAAAACAGGCATCCAAAATTACTGATGTCCCAGCATTTGCAAGATTGTATGATGGCAACCACATGCTGCTTGTAGCACCCATGAGCATGGATATGATAACCAAAATTGGGGTGACTGCAGGAAGCCGCACAGGCAGCTGAGCTAGCTGATCTGAGCCTGCAGCTATCTACTCAGCAGGATATGACTCACCAGCTTGAGTCTGCTCTGCATGCCAGCGCTGTAGCGGCAGCAGCAAAGGATGCTGAGATTGCCGAAGCGTCAAACAAGCTGCACAGGCTGACACAGCAGCTTGCGTCGCATGAGAGGGCCAGTGAGTCAGCAGCAGCTGCCAGGGAAGCTGCCATAGCTGACTTGACTAAGGAGCTTGCTTCTCAGGAGCAAGGCAGCCAGGCGGCAGAAGCTGCTAGGGAAGCTGTTGTAGCTGACCTGACTCAGCAGCTGCATGTGGCACAGGCTGACTTCCAGGCAGCTTCTGACGCACATGATGCTGAGGTAGCTGGCCTGAAGCAGCGATTGGATACAGCTCAGACTAGCTCAGCAAACAGTCTGGCTGCAAAGGATGGTGCCTTGGCTGCCGTGACACAGCAGCTGGAAGGTGCTCAACAGAGTATGGGTGGCCTCACTGCCAAGATAGCTGTACAGGAGGATCATGTTGCTGAGCTGTTGCGCCAGATCAGCACACAGCAAGCTGACATGGCAAGTCAACTGGGTACACATCAGGAGTTGGTCAAGCAGCTGGAGGCGAGAGAGCAGAGCACTGAAGCACAACTGGATCTGGTATCCGAGTCAAGCAGCAAGCAGGCTAGCCTCAGGCAGCAGGCTATGGCTGCGCTCGAAGCTCAGCTTGTGGAGCTGACTCAGCAGCTAAGTGTGTCAGATCAGTCTCGGATGCAGCTTGAGCATAAGCTGGAGTTGCAGCGCAGCAGCAGCAAGGCTGAGGTGGAGCAAGCACAGGTAGCTTGGGTCTCAATGATCACAAAACATTATCTGACGATCAAGGGCCCACCACACATTGCACCTTCAAACAGTGCATGCTGCATGCATGGTGGTGCACAAATTTGAAGGTTGTTCTAGCCGTGTCGACATCAGTGTGAACACACACAAGGCAATGCAATGCGTGTACAGCTTCATATTTCAAGATGCATGTTATGCGTGCTCACAGGTTTTATGGTCTTGGTTCACAACCTTGAAAGGAACATGCCCAACAGTCATGCTTTTACACGTGCAGGTCGGTCTCAGGCAAGCATCAGACAAGCTTGCTGCAGCTCAGCAGCTTCTGCAAGAGATCGAGAGCAGCAGCGGTGCGCAGGAGCTGCAGCTAACTCAGCAGTTGAGCAGCCACACTCAGCAGCTGGCTGCAGCTCATCAAGTAGGCAGTAGTCTTCTGAGCATCTCGGCACTCACACTGGCATGACATATTGCATGATCAAGCTGCAACTGTAGCACTGACCCCAACCCTCTTTACCCGCACTCGAGCATGGGCTGTGGATTATTGTCATCCATATGTGCATCTTGCGCAGACATTGCAGCAGCTGCAGGGGTGGCTGCTGCCAATGCCAGTACTAATAAATCAATCCCCTATGCAAACAGCTAGTCATGATTATGTAAGCTCATGGGATCCAGGCAGTGCATCTTGTGTGCAGGAGGTGCAGCAGCTGAAGCAGAAGGTGCAAAGGCAGGAGGAGGAGGTGAGGTGTGCGAACCGCAGTGACAAGGAGCTGCAGAGCCAGCTGATGCTGCAGACACAGACTGGCCATGCAGCACAGAAAGATGCAACAAAGCTGAAGGTGAGCTTATACACTGAACATTTTGATTCAATCATACATGATTACCCGTTGCACATGGTTCATGATCATTTTTTGTTTTCACCCATATTCATGATCATATTCAAGTTACAACGGGCTTCTTTTTGTCTCTTGCTGCATGCATACTTGCATGAAAGCACTGTACACATCCTTATGCATGCATTGCCAAAGGTGTGATGGGGATTGTCAACATTATCATTATCATTGTCATTGTAGCCTCTGGTCTGTTGCAGGGGGAGGTGGCCATGCTGCGGCGGCAGGTGGGGGAGTCTGAAGGGGAGGTGCAGGTGCTGCTGGGGCAGCTGGCTGTCCAGAGCAAACTGGCTGTCAGCTCAAGCCAGGAGCTCACGCACCTGCATGACCTCATACGCAAGCACGAGAACCAGATCAGACTGGTAAGCACTCCTGCTGTTAACAGTTGCTGTCAACGTTGGGCTGCACACCAGATTGTGATCAAGCAAGGAGCTCACGCAGCTGCATGACATCATACGCAAGCGCGAGAACCAGCTCAGACTGGTAAGTACTTCTGCTATGGGGCTGTACACCTGACTCTGGTCGAGCCAAGTGTCCATGTGTAAAGAGCGTGGTGTCTTCATATGGCTTGCATGCACAAGGCACAATGGCTGATTCCAGTCATACGGGGTTGAGAGAAACTGCTTTCTCTGAGGGGACCCTGCATGCCAGAATTGTGTTGTTAGGTGCAATGCAATGTGTTTCATCCTGTTGAGTCAAAGACAAGATGATGTTCAAAACCAAGCCAACATTGTGAAGCTCAGCAGAGGCTACTGCTGCAGAAGAAAGAAAACCAGAATGTTCCTGCTTCCAATAATTGTTGGCATGTAAACTTTCCGCAGGATAAAGAGCAGATCCAGCAAAATAGGCAGCCGACAGCTCTACTGGAGTGGCAGATGTCAGAAGCACCATCGCACGGCTCAGCAGCAAAGATACAGACAAGTGACTGACAATCCTGACCTACATTTTTCAAGTCTGATGCATGTCTGCAGAGATCAGGATCAGCTGACGCTGAGCATACAGCAACCAGCTCTTTTTGATGCAGCAGCTGTCAGAAGCTCAGTCTCAGGCATTAGCAGCAGACACAGACAAGTCAATGACTGACAATCCTGGTACGATGTTGTCAAGTTTGGTGTATATGTGCAGGACGGGAGCAGTCAACACTGAGCACCAGGCACCAGGCAGCCGATTTGATGCAGCAACTGTCAGACTCTCAGTCTCAGGCATCAACAGCAGACACAGACAAGTCAATGACTGACAATCTGGGTATGTTGCTTTCACATCTGATGTGAGCATGCAGGATGAGGAGCAGCTGAAGCTGAGCACACAGCAGGCAGCTTTGCTGAAGCAGCAGCTGTCAGAAGCTCAGTGGCATGGCTCAGCAGCAGACACAGACAAGTCATTGGCTGACAATCCTGGTATGCTGCTTTCAAGTCTGATGCATATGTGCATGCAGGATGAGGAGCAGCTGAAGCTGAGCACACAGCAGGCAGCCTTGCTGAAGCAGCAGCTGTCAGAAGGTCAGTGTGAAGCTTCAGCAGCAGCGCAGAGAAGTCGAAGATTGATGATCTCAATGTGCTGTTGTCAAGTCTGATGCGTGCGTGTGTGCAGGATGAGGAGCAGCTGAAGCTGAGCACGCAGCAGGCAGCCTTGCTGAAGCAGCAGCTGTCAAAAGCTCAGTCTTCAGGCATTAGCAGCAAACACAGACAAGTCAATGACTGACAATCCTGGTATGATGCATTCAAGTCTGATGTGTGCGTGTGTGCAGGATGAGGAGCAGCTGAAGCTGAGCACGCAGCAGGCAGTCTTGCTGAAGCAGCATCTGTCAGATGCTCAGTCTCAGGCAGCAGCAGCAAACACAAACAAGTCAATCCTGGTATGATGCTTTCAGATTTGTCGCATGCGTGCAGGATGAGGAGCAGCTGAAGCTGAGCACGCAGCAGGCAGCCTTGCTGAAGCAGCAGCTGTCAGAAGGTCAATGTCAGGCATTAGCAGCAAACACGGACCAGTCAATGACAGATTTATCTATGTTGCTTTCATTCACATCTGATGCGTGTGTGCAGGATGAGGAGCAGCTGAAACTGAGCATGCAGCAGGCAGCTTTGCTGAAGCAGCAGCTGTCAGAGGCTCAGTCTCAAGCTTCAGCAGCAGAGAAGGAGGTACAGGGGGAGCAGATGCAGCTGCAAAGGCTGGAGCGGCGTCTGGCCACCCTGCAGACTCAGGCTGAGGACCAAATTAGCCAGACTCGGTAAGCCGGAACACAATGAAGCTTTGCCTGAGGACAAGGGTGTGTTCAAGCTGGTGCATTTTGCTGTTCATATGGAATGTGCCTGTAAAAGTCTGCAAGCAATGTGTTGAGGATATGATTCCCAACTGTGTGGTGATGTGTTATGGCTGAGGTGTTAGGCTGGTGGCACCAAGTACTGAAACATTCAACACATTCTGCAGCGTAACTGAGGTGGCACCGACACTGCAAATACAAATGTCATGCCATACTGAAAGCCTTGATCAGCTGTTTGTCCTGGATTCCATAACGTGACTCTCAATACAAGACATCTCATACATCGAGAAAACCATGTGCGTCAAGTAGTTATGCATGGAGTAAGTCGATGCACGATATGAGACAGACATTCTCGCATGCATCAGCTGTCAGTTGTGTGTTATGACAATCAGTCAAGGGGGTGTGTGCAAATCTGTGTTTATGCACGGCACAGACAGGCTTCACAGCCCCAGCGTGAGTCCACGCTCTGCGCGTCAAGGCTTGCGACTGGGGGCGACAGATGATTGTGTTTATGCAGACAGTAGCATGTATACTGCAGGTCATGGAGAGCCAGCAGTGAGCAGCTCCGATGGCAGATAGCCGATCTGCAGCGTAAGCTCAAGGACTCAGAGCAGCGCTCAACACTCTGGGCTCGCCGAGCCGGGGCTGCTGAGGCTAGGGTACCTGCTCAGAGCACCGCTGCTAGAAAGCCCCTGCCTAGAGGGCCCAGCTCAATCAGCCCTGCCCTGACCCAATCTGACAGGGTAGGCTTGATGGGCAGACCAGTCGCTGCAATGGGCAGCTTCACAATGGCGACTGGCAGCTGTGAGAATCAGATGAGCAGATTGCTGGCTGAACAGCAGCAAGACCATGAGGATGGCTGTGCTCTGGCTCTGCTCCAGGAGGCGCTGTCTGCAGCTCCAGATGCCAATGTGGAATCTGATCAAAGCATGCACAGCGCAAGGCAGGACAATGGCATGCAATGCCTGGGGGTGCGTCTGCAGCCAAGTAGGATCTGGATGAGCACAGATGCACCCATGCAAGCTGGTCCACAGACTGACCTGACACAGTATGATCATGTGTCCTCCCTGAAGCAGAGGATTGCTGATTATCAGACGCAGTATCAGACGCAGAATGGTCTGGCTGTCATGCAATACCCCTCGCCATGTGGTAATGGGGATGCATTGACTTGTCCTGATGAGGATCAGTCACCCTTGAAGCAACGAATGGCAGAGTACAACAAGATTTTAGAGCAACAACTCAGCCTCAGTGGCCCTTAGAAATTGCTAGGTACATCTGCCAGCAAATATGACATACAGAACAGGATGGGCAATAGCCGTACTTGTTTTGCTTGAGTTTTGAGACATTGTTGTCAAGGGTGCAAGTATCGTGCGTGGCAACGTCAGAACATTGTATACAAAGCATCTGCTGGTGGCTCAGTATGATCTGCTAAGCTCATCATTGTATAACAGGCCCTGAGGAAAATATGGCTCACCATCACTTAATCGCTGATCTCTACTTGCATGATTTGTGCAATGCAAAACCATGCCATGCAAAACCTTTGCCACCCAAGCACTTTACCAAGCTCTGCAAATCAGTGTATTCTTGGGAACCTGCATCTGAAATCCAATCTATCAAGGAAACCTTGGCCACCCATACAGCTGCAACCGGTGACACTTGGTTAGAATCGGTTTTTGCCCTAAACTGACTACACAAACCCTTTCATCACAGGCCGCCCGTGGTGCTTCCCTCGATGCTACTTTGAGATTGGTATTGAGTCAGCGTCGCGGCATTCAGAACGCGACCCCTGATACGAGCGACCTACTTGATTGCAGCGAGCTAGTGCTTGCCTGAAGGCGTCAAAGTCGGCAGACATGGAGGCCTATGGAGGTCGTGCTCCGGAAACCTTTTCAGATCCCGTCCCAGATATGGTCAAACAATTCGTTGTTTACCTGTACAGACATATCAGGTATAGCATGCAGACCAGGTGGTCTGGTTCGAGAACATACCGTGCGCTCACTTTTCTTGATCACTGTAAACGAAATGCACCATATCGCAATTATTCATGCAAATATTGGTGCTGCAGAGAGCGCAACATCAGAGAGATCTTCTCTATGTACGACGTGTCTTTCGCCAAGCTGAGCGAGAGGTTCTTCAAAACCACCAGTTGGCCCCCTGTGCATATGATTGCTGACTTGGTTGATGGAGACCATGTGTTTTGCTTACTCTACAAGGCAAGCCATAGGTCATACACAGCAGCCTACAGTGTTGCCGGCAATGCATAGCAGCCTGGCACAGTTCATGCATGATTGTCTCGCTCGTCCATCTGCATTAACAGTAAGAGTCGCAGGGAGCATTGCATGCGTAACCATCTTGCTGCCTCATCAAAGCATTTATACAGCAAGAATTGCAGGGAGCAGTTTCGTACACGTTGCTTGCGACTCATCCAAGCTGGCATGTTGTGATAGCACATGACAAAATTTTCATTCTGCACTGTCACATGGCTGCAATGCTTGCATTGTACATACACATGCGGTCAAGCACCTGCCTTTGTGTGTTCTACACCAGACTGGTGCAATGCACTGCTGTAGGAGATGTACTTCCGCCACCTGTATGCCACCACACAGCCAACCCTGGAGCAGCGGTGTGAGTCATGGGACAACTATGTGAACCTGTTCAGAGTCCTGTTGCAAAGTCACGTCAACATGCAACTCCCTAATGGCTGGTGAGTCCAATGTGGCTTCCCACAACCCTTGCCTGTTCGTAGCTGGTCAGCTTTGCATTTGCACAGAAGCATTTGCACAGAAGCATTTGCACAGCAGCATTTGCACAGAAGCATTTGCACAGAAGCAGTGTGAGCAGCACTGTGTAGCGTATACAGTGCTTTTGCAAGACTGTCTGTAATTTGATTGCACATGTTCTGGCTATTCAAATGTATGACTGTCAAGCAGAAGATCTGACAGGTGAATGAAGAAGCTACAGGGCATTGTTGACAGATCCACCATGATCACCAGTTTCACCATCCAAATAAGTACTTTTGTCCATCAACCGGATTAAAGTGCTGCATAATGCACACATACTGACTCGCTGCAACTTGTGGCTGTCCAGGCTTTGGGACATGGTTGATGAGTTCATCTACCAATTCCAGTCCTTTGCCCAATATCGTGGCAAGCTAGCACAGAAGTCACCTCATGAGCTGGAGCTGCTGAAGAAATGTGATGGGGTATGGGACCTGCAAGGGGTTCTGCACTACCTCCAGGGTCTCATTGACAAATCTGGCGTCGTGCGCGAGCTAGCATCTGATGGTCAGTGTATGAACTGCTCAATGATCTGAGGCACAGCTCTATGCATTTCCATCGTTCCTGCTCCTTGCACTGGGCCTCCTGTTTGTGTTGTTCCAGTACAGGGAAGTGATCTGCAATGACTCTGCTGGATCTCTCTCTCTGTCTGAGCATGTGTCTGAAAGGCAAGACTTGCCAACACATTCTCAGGGGCAAGAGACATCCAGCAGAACTAGTGCAGATCACCTGCCTACTGGAATGACACGAGAGCATGCCCTCAAAGTCTACTGATGACGTCATGATCAGCAGATCCGCCATGAAAGGTTTCAGACGCGCATGACTTTCTTGTCAACTTGCCACTATGTGTAGGGGGGTTTATTGGTGATCGTCTTGGGCAAACAAGCTGTGCATGAATGTGATGAAGCTCTTGTGCGCGTCATGGCAAGCCTGTGTGTGTTCTGTCAGCAAAACAGCAAGCGGCAAACTTTTTACAGAGTGCTGAATCGACCAGCACTTCTGTGCATAAAACAAGTCTGTCACAACAAGTCAAGCTACGTTTGTTCTGACCCTGCTTTGCTTGCCCCCTCACCCCCCCCCTCCTTTCCTCTCATCCCCCCTCTTGTTTCCCCCTCCTCCTCATCTCTGTCTTCTTCTGAGACTGCTGCAGTGCCATCATCAGACCGTATCTTGTCTGCTGCAGATGCGCAAAGGCGCTTTTGCGAGACAGAAGGGTACGAGGGCCACAGCAGCAACGTGCTGCGCACCATGGGCTATTTCAGTCTCATTGGTCTGCTGCGTGTGCACTGCCTCCTAGGAGAGTACGAAACAGCCCTGAAGGCCCTAGGACCCATTCAGCCCTTCAAGACTGGCAACTTGCTGACGCCCAAGGTGGCTGGAGCCAACATTGCCCTGTACTACTACACTGGGTTCTCTTACCTCATGCTGCAGCGCTACCTGGATGCTGCTCGGGCCTTCAACATCATCCTGAACTACATCAACAGGTCAGATTCATTGGTTGATTGATTGATTGATTGATTTTCACCTGTGCCAGCCTTTGCTCTTGCATCAGCCAGGTAGGTATGAGGTATGCCTCACCCCGATTCAGAAGGCCATACAGCAGGCTCATTTTCAACATCAAAAGGTCAGAGTAATGTGGCAGTTGATTAGGTCACACCCTTTTTGGTGTGTGTCAGCGTGATTTGTTGGTTGTTAGATACTAGCTTAGTTCAGGGTGAGCTTGCACCAATTGCATGTCTTTGTCAACAGCTGACAGCTTGTGTGGATTGTCATCATGCTGCATTTTCCTACTTGACACCAACCATCACATACAGTGTGGGCAAATGAATGCAGTAGCTACATGCGTAATGCTGTAGCTTTCTGCTTGTTGCTGATACGTAGTTGGGCCATTGAAACTCATCCTTGTTCAGCTGTCTACACCATTGCTTGACCAATCTGAGTTGTGCATAGATAGACATGACCCTCAAAGCTGGATTGCTGTGTCTGTTGCATACAGCAGCACGAGGTGTTGTTGGAACTGTATTGCTGATTGTGACTTGTGTGTTGTGTCTGCTGCAGAGTGAAGGCGTATCACCAGCGCAGCGCACAGTATGATCAGATTCTGAAGAAGAATGAGCAGATGTACGCTCTGCTGGCTGTCACAACCTCACTATGCCCTGCATCGCAGCGCAACATTGATGAGTCTGTTGCAAACACCCTAAAGGAGAAGTAAGCCCCTTGCCTCCCCGGCGG